>MDTG01034202.1_pt1 | contig 15716 bp, 14 predicted proteins | sample 811421 | NCBI WGS metagenome assembly MDTG01 (sample SAMN05326645, study PRJNA326480) | marine metagenome | isolation source: seawater | place: Pacific Ocean: South East | collected 2011
CGCCGAAGGATGCCGCGCTGGTGGTGTCGGCCAGCCCGGTGAGGATGGCACCGAGCACAATGCCGATCAGGACAATCGGCGGCAGCACGTCCGCAGCGATACCGGCAGGGCCGTAGCCGCCAGTGGCAGGGTCCCCGCCCCTGACCGCGGAACCGAGCGGGCTGATCCCCCTGCCCTGCCACAGCGCCAACGCCATGAAGCCCAGCAGGGTCAGAGCGCCGGGCAGCATCGCCCCGCGAAACAGATCACCGCTGGTGATGGCCAGGGGGGCGAAGTCGCCGGCCGCGAGGCGGGCAGCGGCAAACTGGGTGCCGACCTGGTCGGCGAGCAGCAGCAGGATGATCGACGGCGGAATGATCTGCCCCAGCGTGCCGGATGCGGCGACTATGCCCCCGGCCCGGCGTTCGCCATAGCCGGCGCTGAGCAGCGACGGCAGCGCAATGACCGTCAGCGTTGCGACCGACGCACCGACGACACCGGTCGAGGCTGCCAGCACGCCACCCACAAGCACCACCGCCACGCCGAGGCCGCCCGGCACACCGCGCAAGCCGGCGCTCAGCCCGCGCAACAGCGCCTGCGCCACGCCCGCGTGCTGCAGCAGGAAGCCCATAAGGATGAACAGCGGGATCGCCAGCAGCATCCGCCCCGAGGGCAGCATAAAGCCATAAACGTCGTTGGAGAGCGGTGTCAGGTCCCGCCAGATACCGGCGTCGACCAGCGCCCCGCCCTGCGCGTTGGTCGGGCCTAGCCCGAGCGCGGACAACCCGACCAGCAAAGCCAGCAGCAGCAGCCCTGCCCCGCCAAGGCCAAAGGCAACGGGGAAGCCGCTGAGCAGGCTGGCAACAGCCACGCCGAGGAACAGCAGGATTATGAGCAACTCTGGCGACGGCATCAGCCCTGGCCCGACCGTGGCGACGGGTTGCGCAGATTGAGCGCAGCAGTGACCAGCAGCAGGAAACCCAGCAGCGGCACCGCCGTCTTGATCACGAACACGTACTCGATACCGAAGTTGGCCGAGGTCTCGAGCTGGCGCCACGCGCGGGCGGCAAAGCGCGTCCCCTGCACCAGCAGCACCCAACCCACCGGCACGGCGAGCAGCAGGCTCCCCAGCCGTTGAACCCAACGGCGGGTTCGCAGGCTGAACCGGGCCCAGAGCACGTCGAGGCTGACATGGCCATCCGCGCGCAGCAGCGTGGGAATACTCAAGCTCAGGGCCAGCCCAAACAGCGCCATGGTGGTCTCAAGCCACCAGGCTTCCGACCGGCTCAGCCCGGCGGGCAGCACCGACGAGCCGCCACTGGGGGGTAAGGCGCCGAGGTCGAACAGGGCCCGGCCTGAGGCCCAGATAAAGACCAGCGCCGCGACCAGCACCAGACACAGCCCCGAAAGCCGCCAGAACAGCCCCAGCGCCCGGTCAACGAACACCGCCACTGGTGCGGCGCCCGGGCGGGTCAGAGCCAGCAGCACCGGCCCCATGATCACGGCCTGCAGCCACGCCCCGGAAACAAACAAGCCCTCTGCAGGCGCAAAGGGCTTGGGGGCTGTCCCGATCGACACCCATCCACCAATCACGAACAGCGCAGCAAAGGCCAGTACCAGCCCCGCTGCGGCGGCGATATCGCCGCCCAGCCGCGCTAGTTTTCCGGTAGCAGTTCCGGCAGGAAGGTGGTGATTTGTGGGAAGAACCAAAGGATGGTCAGGCCCACGACCTGAATGATCACGAATGGCACGATACCCCGGTAAATGTGGCTGGTCTGGATCTCTGGTGGTGCTACCCCACGCAGGTAGAACAAGGCAAACCCAAAGGGCGGCGTGATGAACGAGGTCTGCAGGTTCACCGCGATCAGAATGGTGATCCAGGCCGGGTGCATGATGTTGGGGTCAGCCCCGTAGACCACGGGCCCGACAATCGGGATCACGATGAAGATGATCTCGATGAAGTCGAGCACGAAGCCAAGGATGAACAGCACGATCATCACCACCAGCAGCAGGGTGCGCGGGTCTTCGAACGAGCGCAGGAAGTGCTCGATATACTCTTCCCCCCCAAAGGAGCGCAGTGTGAGCGCCAGCAGCTGTGAGCCGATCAGGATGGCAAAAACCATCACCGAGACCTTGGCGGTTTCCATAAGGATCGAGGTCAGCACACGGTCACGGCTGAACAAGAAGGAGCCGACCGCCCCGCGGATGGTCCGCGGGTTCGGCACGATGCGCTGATCCACGCGGGCACCGAGCAGGACGATGGCGGCGTAGATCATGCCGAGGATCGAGATTACGTAGAGCAGACCCGCGAAGGCGGAGGCAACACCCCGGCCCAGACCCTCAGACTGGCCACCGTCGAGGAAGTTGGCCTTCACCAGCAGCATCACCGCGATCGAAGCCGCCGTCCACAGCAGGATGTTGCGGCCGATGCGGTTATCGAAAGGCCCGACCTGTTCGCTGCGCTCCAGCAGCTTAATCGCGGAGAGCAGCATCGCCCCACCCGCACCCAGCGCGGCGGCGGGCGTCGGGTTGGTAATGCCGCCGAAAATCGACCCCAGAACCGCAACAATCAGCACCACGGGTGGTACCACCACGCGGATCACTTCGACCTCGAGCAGGCGCGGCACCGCCGCGACCAGACCGTAGATGATCAGGATCACCGGCACGGCATATATCAGGGTCCGCAGCCACGGATCGGTGTGCGGGGTGACCCAGTACACGGCCGCCACGAGGAAGCCGATCACGCCCAGGGCACCGATCAGCAGCGGCAGCTGCGATTCTCGGGGGCGCAGCGCAGCGGCAAGGGCAAGCGCCATCGACGCGATCACGAGGAAGGCGGAGACGCCCATGGACACCGGCGGCACTTTGTAGGTGGAAAGGCTGTCGCGGAAATAGGCTGAAAGCTGCCGTGGGCCTTCACCGGATCCCAGATCAGTGAAGGACTTGCGCAGCAGGTTGGCGGCGTCAGAGGATACAGGTTGCGCAACACCGAAGGGAACCTGACCCCGGGCAACTTCCCGCACGGAGCGGTCGTAGGCGAAGGACGCAGCGAGGTAGGCCTCGCGTTCCAGCAAGCCGTTGACGTCGCCAATCGCCCGGTCGAGGTCGCCCGAAGCCGGCAGTTCGCGGACCGCATTCAGCTGGGTTTCAAGGTCTTCTGCTGCGGTGATCAGCGCCAGATTATCGACGAAAGCCGCAGTGGTTGGTTCATCGAAGAACGGGCCATAGAGGGCCAGCAGGGTGTTGATCTTGGTCGTCAGCGTCTCCGACCGGCGGTTCAGCTCTTCAAGTGCACCGTCAGGGTCGTCCTTGAATTTGCGGAGCACCGACTTCCGACGAAGCTTGGACAGGGTCGAGGTGTAGTCTTCCGAGGCGAGCTGATAGGGTGTGAAATCGAACTCGCGGTCCGCGCGGTTGACCAGCGCCTGCACCGGCTGCCCGCGCGGCGCACCGCGCACGGCGGCGGTCAGCTCATCAAGCGTCTGCGCGGCTTCGACCCGACCCTGCACGTCCTTGAACGGCTGAGCGAGCTCGGCACCCAGCATGGCGTCGATCGACTGTGCAAAGCGGGCGACACTGCGGCCCAGAACCGCTTTGCGCTCGGCGAATTCAGTCCCCCGCAGGGTGTCTATCAGGGTCTGCCCGGTCAGGCTGCCCAGCACCTCATCCATTCGCGCCTGCAGGTCTTCAGGCACGGACTTTCCGCGCGAAAGCAAGGCAGTGTAGGTCTGCAACGCGGCGAAGTCTTCGTCGCTCAGGGTGCCAGACGGACGGGCGCGTTCAATCTCTTCGAGCATGGCCTGAAAGCTGGAGAACTCCAGCGTATCTTCCGGGGGTTGCTGCGACCCAGAGAGGCCCATGAAGGCTGCCGAAACCCAGATGCCAATGAAAGCCAGTGTCGGGATGGCAATGGCGCCCGCAGCGCGGACGGCCGAGCGGCCATAGTCGGCGAGCAGGTCGTAGGTATTTTCGTCGGCGTTCTGGTTGATCGGCGGCGCGGACTTGGGACGCAACAGCGCAAAGCCCAGCGCATAGGCCGCGTACAGCAGCGCCAGCACGATCCCAGGAATGAAGGCGGCCTTGAACAACGTCCCTGTGGAAATGGCGATGTTGTCACCCAGCAGTTCGGGCAGCGGAATCCCCAGCTCCTGCGAGCGCTTTTTCTGTGCAACGGAATAGATGTCGCCGACCATCGACCCCAGCAGTACCAGCACGATCGAAGGCGGGATAATCTGCCCCAGCGTCCCGGACGTGGCGATCACCCCGGTGGACAGCTCCTTGGAATACCCCGCGCGCAGCATGGTCGGCAGGGAGATCAGGCCCATGGTCACAACGGTCGCGCCGACAATCCCGGTCGAGGCCGCTAGCAGGGCACCCACAAGCACCACCGACACGGCAAGGCCACCGGGCATGCCGCCAAACAACCGCCCCATGGACGTCAGCAGCTCTTCGGCAATCTTGGACCGCTCGAGCGCGATGCCCATCAGGACGAAAAGAGGCACCGCCAGCAGGGTGTCGTTCTGGTTCTCGCCAAAGGCCCGGGAGAAGTTGTTATTGCCCCACAGGGCTAGGGTATCCAGACCCTTCACCCACGCCGGGCCGTCAAATATCTGGTGATGCACGGCAAGGAGCGGATAGACCTCCCCCTCGTACTCCACAAGCAGCCAGCCCAGCTCCGAGCCTAGGGCGATCAGGATGAAGCTGATGATTGCAGAACCTGAGAGGGCAAAGGCCACCGGGTAACCGGACAGGATCGCCATGAAAAGCGTCGCGAAGACGATGATCAGGCTGAGTTCGACGCCATCTAATCCAAAGAGCATACTACGGTTCTTTCCTTGATGACCGGGTCAGATCAGGCCGAGCCCAGAGCGGGCTGGCTGGCATCACTACTCGGGGTCTTGTCCTGCTTGGCGGTGGCTGACGGTGCTGCGGCATTGCTGTCCGCCTTGGTCGCAAGGGCAGCGGCGGCCCGTTCTGCCTCGCGCATCACGTCGGCGTCCTCTCCCTCCCGGGTCTTCCGGTTGTGTTCGGCATCCGGAGTCAGCGCCTTGTCGATGCTGGAGAACAGGAAGCCGGTCGCCTGAATCGTCATCAGGCCCGCGAGCACGAGCAGCAAGATGTAATACAGCGGCACGTGGCTGAAGTTCTCACCGGTGGAAGTGTTCCAGTTGAGCTGCTTGAAGCTGGGTATACCCGTGATCCGGCCCTCGAAGTTCCGGGTCAGAATTTCGGTTGTCAGTGGGTTGAACGAGGTGATCTGAAACACCTTGTTGATGGCCAGATGCCAGGAAACCCACCACAGCCCGATCATGGACGGGAACAGGAAAATCAGGGTGCCAACCACGTCCATCCAGTGCCGGACTCGGCGGTTCATGGCGCCGTAGATCAGGTCGACGCGCACGTGGCCTTCTTCCATGAAGGTGTAGGCACAAGCGAAGGCAATGATTATAGCGTTGTAGAGCATCAGCTCGGTCGCAAACCACGGCATCGTCAGCACGTCGTCGCCGGGCACCAGTTCCAGCCCGAAGAAGGAGATCGGCAGCCCGTTAGCGCGAAACACCTGCTGCAGGAAGATGATCATGATCTGCTGCAGCGCCATGAGCAGCGCAAACCACGAAGCGAGCTTGCCGAGCGTGCCGTTGAAGGTATTGATGCCGCCAGCGACACTACGGAGGATGGGGCGATAAATCAGCCCGGCGATCAACAGACCCAGCACCAGCGCGAACAGCGAAAAGAACAGCTCTGAGGACTTGCCGTAGAGCAGCGCGCTAACGATGAAGGGGTCTGCCGGAAACTCGACTGCAAGTGACTTCAGGCGGGCGAATTCGAGGAATTCAGCCGTATTGGCGGCGATGGCGCCGCTGTCGACGGCCTGTGCCGCGGCGGCGAGAATATCGGGTTGACCGTCGATGGCAGCCTCAAAGGCGCTCAGCTCTCCGGTCTCAGCCAGCTTGGCCTCCAGCGGTACCAGTGCGGCTGCGGCATCATCCGCGCGGCCCTCAGCACTGAAGGCCCCCCAAAGCCAAAGTCCGGCTTTGTAAGGCGCCAGCACCAGGTTCACGAAACCCAAGGCGATCTGCTGAAGCAGAAAAACAATTCCATTCACGAAGGCCATGATGGCAGCACCTCAAAACATTCAGAGGGTTAACTTAACCTGCGCGGGGCGACGGAGTCCCACAAATCTCTCTATGAACCGGCACCGGGTGCGCGACTCTTTCAGCAGGAGCGCCTGCTTGCAGTGCACCGAAACTGTGTGGGGTCAGCTTGGGCATGCTTTTCTGAAACAGGCGTTATTAGAAAGTGCCCGATCAAGGCAGCAGCGTGTGAAAGAGGCCGCCCGGAGGCGGCCTCTCCACGATCGTTTCGCGTGGGGGCCTTAGCCACCCAGCACGCGGTCGCGCTGAGCGGTGTAGGCGCTCTCTGCACGCGACATCCAGCCTGAGGTCGCAGACATCGAAGCACGGAAGCTGTCGTAGCAACGCTTGAACAGGTCGTCGCTCATATTTTCCTCGAACACTTCCAGTGCACCAGCGCCGAACGCATCCCAAACACTGTCTGGGAACGCCAGCGCACGCGTACCACCGGCGATGAGGCGCTCAAGGGCCGCGCCATTGTTCGCGAGGTAGAGCGAGTAAGTCCAGGCGTTGGACTCGGCACAGGCGATCTCAACCGCCTTCTTGTGGTTCTCGGAAAGCGAGTCCCACTTGTCGAGGTTTATGCTCATCTCGAGTGCGGCACCCGGCTCGTGGAAGCCAGCGGTGTAGTAGATCGGAGCCGCTTCTTGGAGACCCAGGGATTCGTCAGACGCCGGACCAATCCACTCTGCGCCATCGACAGCGCCAGACTGCAGGGCTTGGAAGATTTCGCCGCCTGCCATGGTAATAGAGGACGCGCCCATCTTCGAGATCACCTTGCCGCCCAGACCTGGCATACGGTACTTGAGGCCTTCGAAGTCAGCAGCGGAGTTGATTTCCTTGCGGAACCAACCGCCGGCCTGCGTGCCGGTGTTACCGGCGAGGAAGGCCTTCATGCCGAACTCTTCGTGCGTTTCGTCCATCAACTCGTTGCCACCCATGTGGTAGATCCAGTTGTTGATTTCTTGCGCGGTCATGCCGAAAGGCACAGCCGTGAAGAAGGCGAAAGCAGGATGCTGGCCGATGTAGTAGTAGGCTGCAGCGTGGTAAGCATCAGCCTGACCCGAGGTCACGGCATCGAAAGCAGCCTGGGTACCCGATACGAGTTCACCGTTGGCCTTCAGGTCGATTTCAAGGGTGCCATCGGTCATCGCTGCAACGTTGTCAGCAACACGTTGCGCCGCATCGTGTACACCGAAGGAGCCGCGGCCCCAGGTGGTTACCATGGTGATCTTTTCACGACCCTGCGCGATTGCTGGGGTGGCAAGACCGGTCGCAGCCGCTGCACCGGCTGCTACGCCGGCGACACCTGCGCCTTTAAGAAACTCACGACGTTTCATTGATTGTCCTCCCGAAACGATGTGTCACATTGAGATATCCGCTTTGTTTTGGCGTCTATCTGCTCTCGATTAAACACACATATTTCGGCAAGTAAATTGGTTTGCAAAACAGACCAATCACTTTTCGCCGCCAAAAATACGCGCGGTCAAATAGAGATGCAGCAGCAAATCTAGTCCGGTGACAGGGGCAGGGCAATTGGTAAGCCCTGTTATTTCACCATCTGCGCGAATTCGTCCCGGTCGGCACGCCCACCGTCGGAAAAGCGCCTGGTCGAGGGCTCGGATACACGGTCGATCGGCAAGGCGGGCAACCGAAGTCTGGTGCCCCCGGCCCGACTCGAACGGGCACTCCCGAAGAAACGTGATTTTGAATCACGCGCGTCTACCAATTCCGCCACGGGGGCACTGCACAGCGCAGGCTGCCAGTGTATAAAGGGCGACCTCTGCAGCGCCAAGGAGTTTTAGCGCATGGGTTGGCTGAAATCCCTGTATCTCTGGACCCTACAGCAGGCCGAGCGGCCAAGGGCGCTGATCGTGCTGTTTTTCGTGTCACTGGCAGAGAGTTCGTTCTTTCCCGTCCCCCCGGATGTCCTGATTGCTCCCATCGTGCTGGCACGCCGCGCGTGGTGGTGGCTGGCAGCGCTGGTTTGCACCGCCGGGTCGGTTTTCGGCGGCATCATCGGCTATGCCATTGGTCGCCTCGCCTTCGAGCAGATTGGCCAGCCCCTGCTCACCCTGATCGGACGTGCGGATGCGTTGCAGGCCTTCGAGCAGACCTTCCGCAGCTTCGACTGGCAGATCGTTTTCCTCGCCGGCTTCACCCCCATTCCGTACAAGGTCTTCACCCTTGCCTCAGGCTTCTTCGAAATCGCGCTGCCGGTTTTCATCGCCGCCTCAGTGATCTCGCGCGCGGCGCGGTTCTTTCTCGTCGCCGGGCTGTTCGCGCTGTTCGGCCCCAGCATCAAACCCCTGATCGAGCGGCACTTCGGCTGGTTTACGCTCGCAGCCGGCCTTGCGTTGGTGCTGGCGGTGGTCCTGTACGTGCAATTGCACTAAGTCATGGGCATGCTTGCACTCGCCGCCCGCGTGAACCGAAACTGGCCGTGGATCTTTCCGCTGCTGATCCTGCTCGCCTGTGTTTTTATCGCTGGCATCGCGCTGGTCTCGCAGTACGTCGGCGGCCACCACCCCTGCACCCTCTGTATTGCCCAGCGCACGTCCTACGTGGTCGCGGCGGTGATCGCCGGTGCAGCGGCCTACATCGGCCGGGCTGACGAGCAGAACCTGGAACGCTGCATGCTGCTCGGGGTCTGCAGCCTCGCCTTCCTTTTCGGCACCTTTACGGCCTTCCAGCACGTCGGTGTCGAGCAAGAGTGGTGGGATGGCGCCATCTTCTGCGAAGGGGTCATGGCCGACTTCGTGCAGGAATCAGAGCGTCAGCGGCTTGGCTTCAACCAGCTGTTTTTCGTGCCTGAAATGACATGCTCGGAAGGGACGTGGAGCCTGCTCGGCCTATCCATGGCGACCTACAACCTGCTCGCGAACCTCGGGCTGATGCTGTTCTCGGCCTTGCTGGCGCTGGTGGCGTTGCGCGACATCCTGCTCGGTGACATGCCTCAGTCGCGTTCGAGCACGGAATCCCAGTAAAGGTAGTCTTCCCAGCTTTCGTGCAGGAAGTTCGGCGGGAATGACCGCCCGACATCCTGCAGCTGGTAGGCCGTGGGCCGCAGCGGCTCCTTGATCAGGCGCATGCCGCTGTCGCGCAGGTAGCGGTTGCCCTTGCGCAGGTTACACTTCTGGCAGGCTGTAACGACGTTCTCCCAACTCGTGCCACCGCCCTTCGAGCGTGGGATGACATGGTCGAAGGTCAGGCTCTGCACTGGAAACCGCGTGCTGCAGTACTGGCAGTTAAAGTGGTCGCGCAGGAACACGTTGAAACGGGTAAAGGCCGGCGCCCGGTTCATGGGCACGTAGTCCTTCAGCGCGATCACGCTGGGCAGTTGCATCTCGAACGAAGGGCTGCGGATAACCTGCTCGTACTCGGCGACGACGTTCACACGGCCTTGGAAGCAGGCTTTGACGGAATCCTGCCAGCCCCAGAGTGAGAGCGGCAGGTAGGACAGCGGCCGAAAGTCAGCGTTCAGCACCAAAGCGGGATAGTTTTCCAGACTGCCAGTCGTCATGCGCTCCTACCCTTCCGTTAAGGCCGGAAGTTATGCAGCTACTATGACAAGCCAATGACGAATGGACAAGCCAGAGGCGCATAATGTTTGAGGCTTGATAAAGGAGTCTCAGGCCGGCGGCGACTGGCCAGAAATCAGCCGGGCTCGTTCGCAGACTCAGGATCCATGCCGAAGGACGCGCGCAGCTTGACCAGCGCCGCCTCAAGCCCCAGTCCATCAATGCCGTGGGCCAGACCCGGCCGGGCAAAGGTTTCGACGGCCACGCCGATCGCGGCCAGCGCCTCAGCAGCCGCCTGCATCGACGCGAAGGGCACCACGCCGTCTTCCTCGCCGTGCACCAGCAGCACCGGCGGTAGTGCAACTACCTCTCCCGCCGCGCGCTCGGGGGCGGGCAAAGCGCCGCTGTAGCCGAGCACCTGCGCGAGTTCTCCGGGCAGGCGCAGCGCCGCTTCCAGTGCTATCATGCACCCCTGCGAGAAGCCGAACAGAGCCATATCCGACCACTGCAGGTCAAAGCGCTGACGCAGCGCTTCCAGCGCGGTGGTGACGTAGCCGCGACCATGGGCCGCGCCCTGGTCGACCTCGTCTTCGTTGATCCGCGTGAGCGGGAACCACTGCCGCCCGCCGAACATCCCACCAGGAATTTCTTCCGGCGCGTCGAGGCTGACAAAGGCGGTTTCCGGCAGGGCGGGGGCCAGTTGCATCGCCAGTGGAAACAGGTCATCGGCGTTGGCGCCGTAGCCGTGCATGAACACAAGCAGGTGCTTCACCGTTCCTGTCTTGGGGATGAGTGCGCGGGCCGTCGGGTCGATCCCGTCGATCTGAAAGCCCTGAACGATGTCGTAGTCCGGCGACGCCTGCATGCTCTGCTACCCTTTATTCGATCTCAGTCGTTCTGAACTGGTTGAGTGGGCGTGCCGACCGCGGAACCCACAGGACCGGAACCTGCACGGGATCCGCTCAGGCGTCAGCGCTGTCGCCTTCGAGGTTATCGGCAACGGCTTCGAGGCGCTCGCTGAGCTGCTCGAAGACATCGGCCACGTACTCGTAAGCCTGCTGAACGGCGTCGGTCTTGTCGGCGTTGCCTTCACTGGCTTCGGCGGCGCCTGCCGTAGCACTCTGCGCGGCGGCCTTAGCGCGGACACTGTGCAGGTCGTCCGCGAGCAGAAGCCCGGCCATCAGCAGCAGCCGGGCTTCGCCGACCTGCCCGTTGGCAGCAACCAGTTGATTGACGCGTTCGGACATGGCGTTGGCCAGCCGCATGACATGCTCTTCCTGACCATCGTCACAGGCAATGTCGTAGCCCCGTCCGTTGAGAGTGATGCGCACCTGGCCCATGGGTCGTTATTCCTCTGAGCTCTCGGCCGTCTGCAGCTCGGCCATGAGTTGTGCCACCTGCTCCGTCGCAGACGCGGCCGCGGAGCGCAGATCCTGCTGAGCCTCTTCCATAGTCAAAATCTGCCGCTGGAGCCGGGTGATCTCCTGCGTTTCCGGCCCCAGTCGGTCGCCAATCGCTTCAAGGCGATGCAGTACGTTGTCTAAGCGCGTTTTCGCGTCTTCTAGTCGGCCCATAGGGTCAGTGCTCTTCCTCGCGTTATTCGTTGGGCCTAGATTAATTCAGCTTGTGTTTCAAGGACATCTGCGCAGTCCTTCACACAAAAGTCCAACAGCGGTGGATAAGTTGCATCAAAAGCCCTTATAACCCACCCGGTATGTCATGGCAGCATGAAGGCGCTGGGGGGTTAATTCGACTGCACGAACGGGGCTATAAGGGCGGCAATGTTGCCGTTCGACTGCCCTTTGCGGCCTAAATCACCGCCTCGCCCGGGTTATTTTTCAGGAGTGTACTAGCCATGTCTGACGCCACTGCTCAGGACGCGAACTTAATCGCAACAGCCATGGCGGACGCTGTGCGCGTTTTGTCAGCCGAAGCCGTCCAGGCGGCCAACTCCGGCCACCCGGGAATGCCGATGGGCATGGCCGACGTCGCCACCGTGCTGTTCCGCGATGTCATGACCTACGACGCCAGCTGGCCTCAGTGGCCCGACCGCGACCGCCTGATCCTGTCCGCCGGGCATGGCTCCATGCTGCTGTACTCGGCGCTCTACCTCGCGGGCTATGAAGACGTTCCAATTGAGGAAATCCGCAACTTCCGCCAGCTTGGCTCCAAAACCCCGGGGCACCCGGAATATGGCCACACCGAGGGCGTGGAAACCACCACCGGCCCACTGGGGCAGGGCATCGCCAACTCAGTCGGCTTCGCCATAGCCGAGAAGTGGCTCGCAGCCCGCTGCGGCGACAAGCTGGTCAACCACTACACCTACGTGATCGCAGGCGACGGCTGCCTAATGGAGGGCGTGAGCCAGGAAGCGATTTCCCTCGCCGGGCACCTCGAACTCGACAAGCTGATCGTGCTCTGGGACGACAACCAGATCACCATCGACGGCAAGACCGACCTATCGACTAGCGAAGACCAGCGCCAGCGCTTCGAAGCCGTTGGCTGGCACGTGCAGGCGGTCGACGGACACGACCAGGAAGCCATCCTGACCGCCGTTGAACTGGCGCAGGCCGAGACAGGCAAGCCATCCATGATTGCCTGCCGCACGACCATCGGTTTTGGCTCCCCGACGGTTGCCGGGACCAGCAAGGCCCATGGCGCGCCCCTGGGGGCTGAAGGTCTGCAGGCCTTCAAGGACAACATCGGCTGGACCCACGACCCTTTCGTGGTGCCGAACGAAACCATCGACGCGTGGCGCGCCGCTGGCGCCCGCGGCAAGGGCGCTTCCGACGCGTGGAAGTCGCGTCTGGCGGCATCCCCGCAGGCCGACCAGTTCAACGTTATGAACGCTGGCGCGCTGACCGACGCCGCCCGCGAAGCGCTGACAGCAGTCAAAGAGGGCGCGATCAGCGATCAGCCTGCCCTCGCGACCCGTGGCTGCTCGGGTAAGGTGCTCGAAGCCCTGATCCCAACCATGCCATCTATGCTCGGCGGCTCGGCTGACCTTACGGGCTCCAACAACACCAAGACCAGCCACCACAGCGCGATCTCCGCCGACGACTTTGCTGCCAACTATGTCAACTACGGCGTTCGCGAGCACGGCATGGCGGCGGCGATGAACGGAATGGCGCTGCACGGCGGGGTCATTCCCTACGCCGGCACCTTCCTGGTTTTCACCGACTACGCCCGCCCGGCCATCCGCCTGTCGGCGCTGATGAAACAGCGGGTGATTTACGTCATGACCCACGACTCAATCGGGCTGGGTGAAGACGGTCCGACCCACCAGCCGGTCGAGCACCTCGCCGCGCTGCGGGCCATCCCCGGCCTGCTGGTGTTCCGCCCCGCCGACCTTGCCGAAACGGCCGAGGCGTGGGAACTCGCGCTGGAGCACGACGGCCCGTCGGTCCTCGCCCTGTCCCGGCATAAGGTTCCGGCGCTGCGTCGCCTGATCGGTGAGAACTACTCCGCCACCGGGGGCTATATCTTCCGCCCGGCCATGGACGAACGCAAGGTCACCCTGATCTCCTCGGGCACCGAGCTGAGCCTCGCCGTAGAGGCTCAGGAAGAGCTCGAACGCGAGCACGGCGTTCCGACCGCTGTTGTCTCGCTGATCTCATGGGAGCTGTTCGAGCAGCAGCCCGCGCACTACCGAGAGGAAGTACTGAGCCCGGGCAGCCTGCGCGTTGGCGTCGAAGCGGGCAGTGATTTCGGCTGGTGCCGCTGGCTGCGCGAAGACGGTCACTTCATCGGCGTCGGCGACCAGTTCGGTGCCTCGGCCCCGGCCGAGCAACTCTACGAGCACTTCGGCATCACCAAGGCAGCCATCGTGCAGTCGGTCCTCGACCGGCTCTGAGGCCCTCACAGCTGTGGCCTCGCCGCGACCCGACCTTGAGGATCTTCACCCAGTCGGGCTGCGCTTCGCTGCTGCGCTGGACGGGCGGGAGCAGGAGCGGGAGCCGACGAACAGTGCCTCAGCGCCGGCGTTCTGGACGCCGCCGGACGCCCTGCGCGACCTCGGCGTCGATTGGGCGCTGACTTTGCAGCAGGCCGTCGCGGACTGGCACCCGGACAGCGTGCTTGTTGTCGATGCGAGCGAGGCGCCGGGCTTTGCGCTGCAGGCGCTGGAACAGGGGCTGAAGGCCGTGTTTACACCCGAAGATGACCCGGCCTATGCCGACCTGAGCAACGCGGCCGAGCGGCTGGACGCCAGCGTCCTCACCCGCCGCCCAGCGATGCAGGCGCACTGGACCCCCGCCCTGCCCCGGAGCCGCCGTCGCGGTCTGGCTTCTGCGGCACCGCACCCCAACTGAGTGCCCGTCTGCGAGACCACCGCCGGAGAAGGAACCGAACACCATGGCACGACACGATGATGATGATCAGGGCCCTCAGCTGGTCCACCTCGCCACCCTCGGCGTAACGGCTTTGCCCGATCGGCTCGACGGCGTGGCACTGATCCTGCGCATGCCATCGGACGCCCGCGGGGAACAGGCGGCCATGGCGGACTGGATCCGCCTGTGCAACAAGGAAGACTGCGCGCTGCTCACCGCCTGGGTTGCTGAAGGCGGCGAAGACCTGCCGCCCAATGGCGTCGATGGCTTCGTTTCCTTTGACATGCAGGCAGACAAGGCGCTCCGCGGCGATTTTCCGGACATGCAGATCATCGCCGCCAACCTGCCCTCGCGTCATGCGGCCATGCAAGCGGGCGACCTCGGCGCCGATGCCCTGTTTTTCGGGGATCTCCGCGCCGACACGCTCGAAGGGATGCAGGCGGGAACCGACCACGACCTTGCCGAATGGTGGGTCGAGATCATGGAAGTCCCCTGCATCATCCCGGTCGCCAGCGCCGCTGATGACCCCGACTACGCCCCGGAGTTCATAGCCGTCCCGCTTCCCTGAGGCGCACTCGGTCATTGCCTGCCCCCGGCCGCACTGGTACTTCCAGCCCCAATATCTCCCTCAGCACGGGTTATAGTCATGAAAATCAACGGTAACGCCATCCGCCCCGGCAACATCATCGAGCACAAGGGCCGACTGATGCGCGCGGTCAAGCTGCAGCAGGTCAAGCCCGGCAAGGGCGGGGCCTTCGCGCAGATCGAGCTCAAGGACATCCGCGACGGCACCAAGATGAACGAGCGGTTCCGCGCTGATGAGAGCGTCGAGCGCGTCCGCCTCGATCAAGTCGACTACCAATTCCTGTTTGCTGATGGCGACATGCTGACCTTCATGCACCTGGAGACCTTCGAGCAGATCGAGCTCAACGCCGATCTCGTGGGTGAGCCGCTGCCCTTCCTGCAGGAAAACATGGAAGTGACCATCGAGCTTTACGAAGAAGAGCCGATTTCAATCAGCCTGCCGGAAAGCGTGGTTCTCGAAGTCACCGAAGCCGATGCCGTGGTGAAGGGGCAGACCGCGTCGTCATCCTACAAGCCGGCGATGCTGGAAAACGGGGTGAAGGTCATGGTCCCGCCCCACATTGAAGCGGGGACCAAGATCGTCGTTAACACGGCCGAAGGCACCTACATGGAGCGGGCGAAGTAAGCATGCGGCGCTCAGCCCTCATCAACGTTATGGTCAAGGCGGCCGACAAGGCCGGCCGCCAGCTGCTCCGCGACTTTGGCGACGTCGAACACCTGACCGTGTCCCGCAAAGGACCGGCCGACTTCGTCAGTCAGGCCGACCGCCGGGCGGAAGCCATCATCCGCGATACTCTGACCGAAGCCCGGCCAGAGTTCGCTTTCTTTGGCGAGGAGAGCGGTCAGACCGGTCCGGAAGAGCCCGAAGGCCGCTGGATCTGCGATCCGCTGGACGGCACCACCAACTTTTTACACGGCCTGCCACACTGGGCGATTTCGATCGCGCTGGAACAGGCAGGCAGCATCGTCGCTGGGGTAATCTTTGACCCGGTGAAAGACGAGCTGTTCTGGGCCGAGCGCGGACTGGGTGCTTACCTCAACAGCCGCCCGCTGCGGGTGACCCGGCGCGAAGATTTGTCCGAAGCCCTGTTTGCCACCGGCCTGCCCTTCAAGGGTCGGGATCACCAGGACGGCGTGGTGGCCTCAGTCGAGCGCGCGAGCTGGGCCAG
>MDTG01139198.1_pt1 | contig 15716 bp, 12 predicted proteins | sample 811421 | NCBI WGS metagenome assembly MDTG01 (sample SAMN05326645, study PRJNA326480) | marine metagenome | isolation source: seawater | place: Pacific Ocean: South East | collected 2011
GAAGATGGTAGTAGAAAAACTACTAGATATGATATTGATATGCTTAAATGTATATATTGTGGATTATGTGAAGAGTCTTGCCCAGTTGATGCTATAGTACAAGGTCCTAATTTTGAATTTTCAACCGAAACAAGAGAAGAGCTTTATTATAACAAAGAAAAATTGCTTGAAAATGGAGATAGATGGGAATCTATTTTGTCAGCAAATATAAAGGCAGATAATCCTTACAGATAAATTTATGATTGCTCATTCGATATTTTTTTACATGTTTGCTTTTATTGCTATAGTTTCTGCCATAATGGTTACTGTATCTAAAAATACAGTACATTCAGTTTTTTTTTTAATCTTAGATTTTGTTAGCATTTCCTCATTATTTATAATGATAGGAGCAGAATTTTTGGGAATGATAATGCTAATAGTTTACGTAGGTGCTGTCGCAGTATTATTTTTATTTGTTGTAATGATGCTGAATGTTTCTGCACAAAAAAATCAGTGGTTTGTTTCAGAGGCTAGTAGCACCCATATACCAATAGGTCTTTTAGTAACACTTGTCATTTTTTCTGAGCTATTAGTAATTATTGGAGGATGGAAATACAAACCTGAAATTACTGAAACAATTACTAAAAAAAGTTTATTCGTTGATACAAATACTCATACCATAGGTAGTGTTTTATACACAGATTACATACATTTATTTCAATTATCTGGAATGATTTTATTAGTTGCCATGATCGGAGCAATAGTCCTGACTTTTAGACATAGAGAAGGATTAAAAAGACAAAGTTACATCAAACAAATTTCTAGAGAAAGAAATGAATCAATCGAACTTGTAGAAGTTGAAAAAAATAAGGGTATTAATATAGATGTTTGAAATAAACCTTGGACATTATTTAACTCTCGGTGCAGTAATTTTTACTATTGGTGTAGCTGGTATTTTCTTAAATAGAAAAAATATAATTGTAATCTTGATGAGCATCGAACTTATTTTACTCGCAGTAAATATAAATTTAGTTTCATTTTCAATTTTTTTGAATGATTTAAATGGTCAGATATTCACACTGTTTATTTTAACTGTAGCAGCAGCAGAGGCTGCAATTGGTTTAGCTATAATTGTTGTTTATTATAGAAACTCAGGCACTATAAGAGTTGAGGAAATAGACAAACTCAAAGGATAGAATGGAATATTTTATTGTTTTTTTACCATTAGTTGCTTCTATTATATCAGGATTTTTTGGCAAATACATTGGAGAAAGAAGCTCTGAGATTGTAACTAGTTTATTCGTATCTATATCTGCTATTCTTTCTTTAATTATTTTTTATAAAGTACTCAATAATTCTTATGAAAATAATTTATTAATTTCATCGTGGATAAATTCTGGTGAATTAAATGTCAATTGGTCAATAAAAATTGATCCTTTGTCAGCAGTTATGCTTGTGGTTGTTACATTAATTTCATCTCTAGTTCATATATATTCGATCGGTTACATGTCGCACGACCCACACAAACCTAGATTTATGGCTTATTTATCTCTTTTTACTTTTGCTATGCTTACACTTGTTACATCAGATAATTTTTTACAATTATTTTTTGGATGGGAAGGTGTTGGTTTATGTTCCTATTTCTTAATAGGTTTTTGGTTTAAAAAAAAGGCTGCTAATGCGGCCGCTATAAAAGCTTTCATCGTAAATAGAGTTGGAGATTTTGGTTTAGTTTTAGGTATTTTTTTATTATTTTATTTATTTGGAACAGTCAATTATGATGAAATTTTTTCACAAACTCCAAATATTTTAGATAAAGAAATATCTTTTTTGAACATAAATATAAATGCAATAAATTTAATATGTATACTATTATTTATTGGAGCAATGGGTAAATCTGCACAAATTATTTTACACACTTGGTTACCAGATGCCATGGAAGGTCCAACTCCAGTTTCTGCTTTAATCCATGCAGCTACAATGGTTACAGCTGGAGTTTTTTTAGTTGTTAGATGTTCACCAATCTATGAATATTCACAATTTGCTTTGTCATTAATTACAATAGTTGGAATGACTACGGCAATATTTGCAGCAAGTATTGCACTTGTTCAAAATGATATTAAAAAAATAATTGCATATTCAACTTGTAGTCAGTTAGGATATATGTTTTTTGCTGCAGGTGTTGGCGCCTACAATGTAGCAATGTTTCATTTATTTACACATGCTTTTTTTAAAGCTTTACTTTTTTTAGGATCTGGATCAGTTATTCACTCATTCAAAGATGAACAAGACATAAGTAAAATGGGGGGAGTATGGCGAAAAATACCTTATACGTATGTATTAATGATTATTGGAACCTTAGCTCTTACTGGGTTTCCATTTTTATCAGGTTTTTATTCCAAAGATGCAATAATTGAATTTGCTTATTTAAAAGGTAATAATTTAGCCTATATAGCATGTTTTATTGGAATTTTTACAGCGTTATTAACTTCAATTTATTCATGGAGATTAATTTTTAGAACATTTCACGGAACTTATAATAATACAAAATTAAAAATTGATAATGTGCACGAGTCACCACTTGTTATGCTTATCCCTTTAATTTTATTGAGCATAGGGGCAATTGGATCTGGTTTTTTATTTAAAGATCTATTTATAGGACATGAAGTATCATATCTTTTTTGGAAAAATTCTATTTTATTTTTAGAACCCTTAAGTCAAGAACATCCACCAAAATGGATTTTATTAATGACACCAACATTGGTTGTTATTTCAATTCCAATTTCGTTTTACTTATTCGTAAAAAATAAGTTTATTTCAGAAATAATTGCTGAAAATAACAAACCAATTTATAATTTTTTAAAAAATAAATGGTATTTTGATGAGTTTTACGAATACATTTTTGTAAAACCAGTTAAAAAAATAGGTTTTTTTCTCTGGAAGAAAATAGATGGATCAGTAATTGATCGTTTCGGTCCAGATGGAATTTCAAACTTAATTAAATTTCTATCATTAAAAGCTGTTAAGTTTCAATCAGGTTTTATTTATCAATATGCATTTATAATGCTTATTGGTTTTTCAATATTATTAACTTTATTAATATTATATTAATGAACTTTCCAATACTTTCATCATTGATTTTATTACCGGCTGTTGGATCTTTATTTATATTTTTTTCTAAATCTGGTAATCAAAAGTATCAAAGTAGTAAGTACGTTGCTTTATTTATTTCTTTAGCAAATTTTTTATTGTCATTATATCTATGGTTTTTTTTTGATAATTCTACATCTTCTTTTCAATTTGTTGAAGATAGAGAATGGATTTCTGGATTTATAAATTATAAAGTTGGAGTAGATGGAATTTCAATTCTTTTTATTATCTTAACTACTTTAATTACACCTTTATGTATAATTTCTGTCAATTCAACCATTACAAATAGGTTAAAAGATTTTTTAATAGCAATCCTTTTAATGGAAACACTTATGATTGGTGTTTTTTGTTCATTAGATTTAGTTATTTTCTATCTCTTTTTTGAAGGTGGATTAATTCCAATGTTTTTGATTATTGGTATTTGGGGAGGTGAAAGAAGAGTATATTCCGCATTTAAATTTTTTCTATATACATTACTTGGTTCAGTTTTAATGTTAGTAGCAATAATATCAATTTATTGGATCACTGGAACTACTGATGTAGAAAAAATTTATGAAATTGGAATAGATGTAAAATATCAAAAATTAATGTGGCTAGCTTTTTTTAGTTCTTTTGCTGTTAAAACACCAATGTGGCCTGTTCATACCTGGTTACCTGATGCTCATGTTGAAGCTCCAACAGCTGGATCTGTTTTATTAGCAGCTATACTTTTAAAAATGGCAGGATATGGTTTTATTAGATTTTCTTTAGGAATGTTTCCTATAGCCTCAGAATATTTTATTCCATTAATTTTTACTCTAAGTTTAATTGCAATAATATACGCATCTTTAGTTGCTCTAATGCAAGAAGATATGAAAAAATTAATTGCATATTCGTCTGTAGCTCATATGGGCTTTGTTACATTAGGAATTTTCACCATGACAACACAAGGCATTGAAGGAAGTATTATCCAAATGATTAGTCATGGACTAGTTTCAGCAGCTCTTTTTTTGTGTGTTGGCGTGGTATATGAAAGAATGCATACACGTTTAATTAATAAGTATGGAGGCATTGTTAATGTAATGCCGAAATATGCTTTAGTTTTTATGATATTTACTTTGGGAGCTGTTGGAATTCCTGGAACAAGTGGATTCATTGGAGAATTTTTAATTTTACTAGGTGCATTTAAAAAAAGTATTTTAGTAACAGTTATTGCTAGTTTGGGTATTATTTTAGCTGCAGCCTATATGTTATGGCTCTATAGAAGAGTAGTATTTGGAGATCTTTTAAACGATGAGATTAAAAGTATGACTGATCTAAAAAAATCTGAATTAATAATACTTTGGAGTCTTGCAATACCAACGATTTTTTTTGGCTTTTATCCTGAGCCACTATTAAACACTATCGAAGTTTCTGTTCAAAATGTTTTAGAGATGTACAACTTAAGTATAGAAACAAACCTAACTAAAGTAATTAATGAATAACTTAAATTTAATAATTCCAGAAATTTTCATTTCTTTGTCTTTAATGTTTTTATTGATAGTTGGTGTTTTTAAAAAAAATAGTTCAAATTTGGTATATGCGCTGTCGATAATTGTATTAATTATAACCCTTTCATTAGTAATAAATCTAATTTCAATTTCGAATATATTACTTTTTTCAGATAGTTATATTATTGATAATTTATCAAATTTTATGAAAGTTTTAACCGTTGGATCAGGAATTTTTGTTTTATTAACGTCATCAAAATATTTGAAAATAATAAAAATTTTTAAAATAGAATATCCAGTTTTAATTTTGAGCTCAATTCTAGGAATGTTTGTAATGATAAGCTCAAATGACTTAATTGTTTTTTATATGGGGCTCGAGCTTCAATCCTTAGCTTTGTATGTTTTGGCATCTTTTAATCGTGATAATTTATTATCTTCAGAGTCCGGGGTAAAATATTTTATACTAAGTGCATTATCCTCTGGTTTATTATTATACGGCTGTTCTTTGATATATGGGTTTTCTGGTTCTACAAATTTTAATTTAATCTCTCAAAATATTACTGATACTGGATACGGCCTATCATTTGGTATAGTATTTATTTTAGTTGGATTAGCGTTTAAAATCTCTGCTGTACCTTTTCACATGTGGGCTCCAGATGTTTATGAAGGTTCCCCCACATCTGTTACTATCTTTTTTGCTATACTACCTAAAATTGCAGCATTAACTGTTTTTATAAGATTTTTGTATGTTCCGTTTATTAATATGGTTGATCAGTGGCAAATTATAATAGTTTTTTTATCTGTTGCTTCAATGATATTTGGAGCAGTTGCTGCTATAGGTCAAAAAAATCTAAAAAGATTAGTTGCTTATAGCTCTATTGGACACATGGGTTACGCTCTGGCAGGTTTAGCTGTAAATACGAATGAAGGTATTCAAAGTTCAATTATTTATATTTCAATTTATCTAGTAATGAATTTAGCATTATTTAGCTGCTTATTTATGATAAGGAAAGACAAGGTATACTTTGAAAAAATTAATGACCTATCTGGTCTGTCAAAAAATCATCCTATTCTATCTTTTTCATTATTAATTATTTTATTCTCTCTTGCCGGTATCCCCCCTTTGGCTGGTTTTTTTGCAAAATTTTATATATTCATGGCTGTAATAGAAGTAGAAATGTATGCCTTAGCAATAATTGGTTTGCTATCAACTGTAATTTCAGCTTTTTATTATTTAAGAATAATTAAAATAATCTATTTTGACCCAGAAAAAGAAAAATACGATACTGATCATCATATAGGTCTTAAAATATCTTTAGCTTTATCTACTGGTTTCATATTAATGTATTTTATCTATCCAAATTTTTTAATAGATTTAGTTGAAAATATTAATCTTATTTAATGAAGCTTAAAAAGTATTTTTTTTCAAAAACAAAAAGTACAAATGATTTAGCTATGAAAAAAATCAAAAAAGGCAAAAAAAACGGAATAATAATTGCTAATCATCAAACGAAAGGAAGGGGCCAGTATGGGAAGAAATGGATATCATTGAAAGGTAATTTATTTATGAGCATTTTTTTTGAAATTAAAAATAATGATCCTGTCAATAAAATTACAAAAGATAATTGTAAAATAGTAAAAAAAGCTATTTCTAAGTTTACTAAGGAAAAAATTTATATAAAACAACCTAATGATTTGTTAATAAAGAGGAAAAAAATTTGTGGTATATTACAAGAAATATTAATTTATGAATTTAAAAAGTTTTTAATAGTAGGAATCGGCATGAATATAAAAAATAGTCCAAAAATAAAAAATTATCCAACAACATACTTAAACAATCATTGTAAAAAAAATATAAACACAACAGCTGTTTATAAAGAAATTCAACAGCTATATGAAAATAAATTAGGTTAATTTAAATAAATAAAAAATGATTTTAATAGGAGATATTGGTAATACAGAAATTAAAATATGTTTATTTACACCTAAATTTAAATTGAATAAACGTATTATTTTAAAAACTAATAGTGTTAATAATAAATATTTAAGTAAAAAATTAAATTTTTTAAATTCAAAATCAGTTAAAATAAATAAAATTCTTTTTAGCAGCGTCGTTCCAAATGTTTTTAAAAAAATAAAATTATTCTTAAAAAATAAAGTAAAGATTAGATGTTTAGAACTAAAACAACTAAATTTAAAGAGTCTAATTAAAATTAAAGTAAATAAAAAACAAGTTGGCTCTGATAGACTTGCTAATGCCATAGGAATTATTGATAATAAATTTAATTATGTAATTTTAGACTTTGGTACTGCAACGACTTTTGATGTAGTGCTTAAAAAAACATACCAAGGCGGCGTTATAGCTCCTGGAATTAAGTCGTCTTTAAAAAACTTAGTTTCTAGCGCATCTCTTATACCAGTTGTTAATTTATCCAAAGTTTCAAATATAATTGGAAAAAATACAAACTCTGCTGTAAAATCTGGATTCTATTGGGGGTATTCAGGCTTAATAAACAATATAATTAAACTTATTCGCAATCAAACTCAAAAATCATTTAAAATAATATCAACAGGCGGTTTATCTAATCTTTTTATAAATTCAATAGAAGGAAAGGTTATTGTTAAAAAAGATTTAACAATATCTGGTCTTTTAAAAGTTATAAAAAGTATCAATTAAATATGAATGAAGAATTAATTTTTTGTCCTCTAGGTGGTTCAGGCGAAATCGGAATGAATATGAATCTTTTCGCTTATGGAAAAAATGAAAGCAAAAAATGGATTATAGTTGATATTGGAGTTACTTTTGCAGACGATTCCATTCCAGGTATTGATTTAATTTATCCTGATCCAGGTTTTATCATTGATAAAAAAGATGATTTGTTGGGCATTATTTTAACGCATGCTCATGAAGATCATATAGGTGCGATTGCTCATATTTGGCCTAAGCTAAAGTGCAATATTTATGCAACTCCGTTTACTGCCTTACTTATATCTGAAAAGTTCAAAGAAAAAAAAATTGATACTTCTAATCATATAAAAGTTTTAGAGTTAAATAGTAAGTTAGATTTAGACCCATTTAAAATAGAGTTTATTACCTTAACACACTCAATATTAGAGCCAAATGGTTTAAAAATTGAAACTCCAGTTGGAAATATTTTGCATACCGGTGATTGGAAATGTGATCCTGATCCATTAATTGGAGACAAGATTGACTCTGAAAAACTAAAGACAATTGGAAAAGAAGGTGTTCTAGCTATGATATGCGATTCTACAAATGTTTTTAGCCTTGGTAGAGCTGGTTCAGAATTAGATGTAAGAAAAAGTTTGCTAAAAATTATAGAAAGGCAAAAAAAAAGAGTAATCGTAACATCGTTTGCATCAAATGCAGCGAGAATGGAAACAATATTTTATTGCGCAGAAAAGACTGGTCGGCAAATTTCATTGGTTGGAAGATCAATGCATAGAATCTTTAAAGCAGCTAAGAAATGTGGGTATCTACAAAAAATTATTGAACCAATTGACCCTAGAGAGGCAAAAAATATTTCTAGAAATAAAGTAATATATTTATGCACAGGAAGTCAAGGAGAGCCTATGGGAGCAATGAATAGAATCTCCAATAACATTCACCCTGATGTACATATTGAAAAAGATGATACAGTAATTTTTTCATCTAAAATTATACCTGGTAACGAAAAAAAATTATATAAACTACACAATCAATTAGTGAGAGATGGAGTAAATGTTGTCTCTGAAGAGAGTGAGTTTGTCCATGTTTCTGGACATCCCAATAGAGATGATTTGAAAGATATGTACAGTTGGATTAAACCAAAATCAATAATCCCAGTTCATGGTGAACACAGACATATGTTAGAGCATATTAATTTTGCAAGAGAAATGAATGTGCCGAATCCAATAAAAGTCGAAAATGGTGATGTAGTTAGACTTTTTCCAGGAGATAAACCTAAAGTTTATGACAGAGCTCCAACAGGAAGACTTTATGTTGATGGAATCGTACCAGTTGAAGAAGATGCAAAATCTATAAAAGAAAGAAAAAATATTGCTTCAAATGGTTTTGTAGAAGTTACAATATTGATAACACCAAAAGGTAATATTCACGATAAACCTTCAATAACAATTAAAGGTCTACCAGTAAATGAAAACGATGATTTTTTAGGTGGATTAGAAGATGCAATTGAGGATGCTACTAGAACATTTTCATTAAATAACAAAAAACAAGAAACAAATCTAATAGATGCTCTTAAAATAGCTTGTAGAAAGTATAGTAAGGAAAAGACTGGAAAAAAACCTTTAACCAATATAAACCTAATTAGAATTTAATATAGAGATGTATTTTTCAAAATCATTTATACCGATACTTAAAAATAATCCAACTGAAGCAAAAATTAAATCACACCAACTTATGTTAAGAACGGGTATGATTAAACAATCTTCCTCAGGTATTTACTCCTGGTTACCTTTAGGTTTTAAGGTTATGAAAAAAATTGAAAAAATTGTAAGAGAGGAACAAGATAAAATTGGTGCACAAGAAATTTTAATGCCAACCATACAATCCAGTGAAATATGGAAAGAAAGTGGTCGTTATGACGATTACGGTGAAGAAATGCTAAGAATTAAAGATAGACAAAATAGAGAAATGTTATACGGACCAACTAACGAAGAACTAGTAACTGATATTTTTAGATCAAATATTAAATCTTATAAATCTTTGCCACAACTTCTTTATCATATTCAATGGAAATTTAGAGATGAATTGAGACCAAGATTTGGAATAATGAGATGTCGTGAATTTTATATGAAGGATGCTTATTCATTTGATATTAATGATGAAGAAGCAGAATTTTCCTATAATAAATTTTTTATTTCATATTTAAAAACATTCAAAAGAATGGAACTTTTAGCAATACCTATGGCTGCTGATACTGGACCTATAGGAGGAAATTTATCTCATGAATTTGTAATATTGGCTGAAACTGGAGAAAGTAAAATATATACAGATAAAAGAATTTTTGATGTTGATAGCCAAAATACTTTAATTGAAAAAAAATCGTTAAAAATTTTAAGAGACAAATTTAATAAATTTTATGCTGTAACAGATGAAAAATTTAATAAAAAAGATTTTGATGAAAATGTTCCTGAAGAATTTAGAATTAATACCAAAGGAATAGAAGTAGGGCACATATTTTATTTTGGTGATAAATATTCTAAGCCAATGGATGCCTCTGTAGATTTTCAAGGAAAAAAGGAATTTGTTAAGATGGGATCTTATGGCATAGGTGTATCAAGATTAGTAGGAGCAATAATAGAAGCTAAATATGATGACAAAAGTGAAACTATGAAGTGGCCATTGTCAGTAGCACCCTATGAATGTGCAATAATTCCTTTAGTAAGTAAAAATGATAATAATAATTTGGAAAAGGCAAAAAAAATACTAAGTTTTTTGAAAGATAAAAAAATTGACACAATTGTAGATGATACTGATGAAAATATGTCTGCTAAAATTAAAAAATTTAATTTAATTGGAGTACCCTATCAGATTATTATTGGAAAAAAAGATAATGGAGACTTATTGGAATTTAAAGAAATTGGCAATGACTCACAAAACTTAAAAATTGAAAATATCGTAGAACTAATTAATAGTAAAAAATAAATTGATTTCCCAATTAGAAAAAGAAGTAACAGTTAGATATCTTAAAACTCGAAAGAAAGATGGGTTTATAAATGTTATTTCCATTTTTTCATTTATTGGCATTAGTCTTGGTGTTGCAATATTAATAATTGTAATGTCTGTTATGAATGGTTTCAGAAGTGAATTAATAGAAAAAATTACTGGGTTTAATGCACATGCCGTTGTTAAACCATATCAAAACCCGATTGATAATAAAATTTTTAAAAATAAAAATTTAAAAAAAATTTCAAGTAAATTAATTATTAGCAATAGTGGTGAGGCAATTATTGTTAATAAGGATTATACTAAGGGCATTCTTCTAAGAGGATATTCGAAAACCAGTTTTTCAAAACTTGATTTAGTCAAAAATAATAGTTTTAGAGGAAATAAAAACATAAATTCCAAGCATATTTCTATAGGTACTGAGTTAAGCTTTCTTTTGAATGTTGATATAGGTGATAAAATTTTATTAATGACTTCAACTGGAGTTAAAACAATAGTTGGAAGTTTGCCAAAACAGGAAACTTATATAGTAGATTCAATTTTTGATAGTGGTATTGCCGATTTTGATCAAAATATTGCCTTTATTAATATTAACGATTTAGAAAGTTTATTTGATTTAGAAAAAAATTCTAGATTTCTTGAGGTGTATTTAAAAAATCCAAGTAACATTAATTCAGCCAAAATAACATTAGAAAAAATTTTCAAAGATGAATTTATTTATACTTGGGCAGACTTAAACAAATCATTATTTTCTGCTCTAAAAGTAGAGAGGAACGTTATGTTTATTATTTTATCTTTAATAATTGTGGTTGCTGCATTTAATATAATCTCGGGTTTAACTATATTAGTGAAGAACAAAACACGAGAAATAGCAATTTTAAAATCTATTGGAGTTCAAAATCATTCTATTAGAAAAATATTTTTTATGGTTGGATTTTCTATTGGATCATTAGCGACTATATTTGGTATAATTTTAGGAATTTTATTTTCTATTTATATAGAAAATATTAGAATTTTTTTAAGTAAAGTTTTTAATATTACGCTATTTCCTGAAGAAATTTATTTTTTAAGCAAAATGCCTTCCGAAATTAATATATATTCGATCCTTCTTATTTTCTTTTGTTCAATTGTAATAACATCAATAGTATCTATATACCCAGCGATTAAAGCTTCCAATCTGGATCCTGTTAAATCATTAAAGTATGAATAATATGATTGAGTTAAATAAAATTTCTAAAAATTATAAAACAAAAAATACCATTAGTGTTTTAAAATCAATTAATTATAAATTTAAACAAGGTAAAATATATTCAATAATAGGACCCTCTGGATCTGGAAAATCAACACTTTTAAACTTATTATCCCTAATAGATCGACCTTCCAAAGGTAAAATCATAATTGATAATAACGAAATAAATTTTAAAAATAAAATAAATAACGATATATTAAGAGCAAAGAAAATCGGAATAATCTATCAAGATAAAAATTTACTTTCTGATTTTACAGCTTTAGAAAATGTATATTTAGCTAGGTTATCATTAGACGATGATAAACTTAAGGCAATCCAAGATGCCAAAAAAATTATAAAAAAAGTGGGATTAACGAAGAGAATTAATCATTATCCATCAGAGTTATCTGGTGGAGAATCACAAAGGATAGCTATTTGTCGTGCTTTAATAAATTCACCAGAAATAATACTTGCTGATGAACCAACCGGAAATCTTGACCATAAAAATTCTAAAGAAATATTCAAAATCCTCATGAAATTAAGTAATAAAAAAAGAACAATAATTTTTGCAACTCACAATAGATATTTTGCAAATTTAGCTGATTGTAAAATTGAATTGATTGATGGTAAAATCAAAGTCATCAATGGAAAAAGAAGAAAATAAAAGCTTTAGTCATTTTAAAATCCATACTCAGTATTCAATATGCGAGGGAGCAATTAAAATTGATGATCTTAAAAACTTTTGTAAAGATAAAAAAATTAAAAGCATAGGTTTATCCGATACTTCAAATTTATGTGGTGCCTTAGAGTTTTCAGATAATATTTCTAAGTCTGGCACACAACCAATCATCGGTACTCAAATAGTTTTTAATTATAATAATGAGCTAGGTTTGCTTCCTTTGATTGCAAAAAATGAAATTGCTTATAAAAAAATTGTTTTTTTATCTTCTAAATCCTATTTGAAAAAAGAAGACCATCTTGGACCAAATTGTAAATTTGATGATTTAATAAATAATTCTGATGATGTTATTGTTTTATCTGGTTCTATTAATGGATTAATTGGAAAATTATTTAATAAGGGAAAAATAATTGAAATTGAGAAAATTTATAAAAAACTTAAAGATAAATTTAAAAATGATTTCTATATTGAAATTCAAAGACATGGTGATCCTAATGAAAGATCTTTTGAACTTTTAAATCTTAATTTATCAAAAAAATTAGATATACCAATTATTGCATCACAAGAAGTATTCTATTTAGATAAATCTATGTATCATGCTCACGATGCCTTATTGTGTATTGGCACCAAATCATACCTAAATGATAAAAATAGACTTAGATTATCTGATCAACATTATTTTAAAACTAATGAAGAAATGTCTGATTTATTTTCAGATCTACCTGAAGCATTGATTAATAACTATAACTTACCTTTTAAATGTAGCTTTAGACCACTTCCCTCTAATCCAATTCTTCCAAATATCGGTTCTGAAAAAAGCAAAGATGCTGATCAAATATTAATTGAAGAGTCAGAAAAGGGTTTAAAAAATAAATTTACTAATATCTTTCATGTAGAAGAAAAAAACTTTAACTCAAATGAAAAATATAAAAAATATAAAAAAAGACTTGATCACGAAATTAAAATTATTACTGAAATGAAGTATGCAAGTTATTTTTTAATAGTATCTGATTATATTAAATGGGCAAAAAATAATGATATCCCAGTAGGTCCAGGAAGAGGCTCTGGTGCTGGATCTCTTGTAGCATGGTGTTTATCTATAACTGACCTAGACCCAATTAAATTCAATTTAATTTTTGAAAGATTTTTAAATCCAGATCGTATTTCAATGCCAGATTTTGACATAGATTTTTGTGAAGAAAAAAGAGATATGGTTTTTGACTATTTAAATAAAAAATACTCAGATAGCGTGGCTCACATAATAACTTTTGGAAAACTTAAGGCTAGAATGGTTGTTAGAGATGTTGGAAGAGTAATTGGTTTATCATATGGATTTGTTGACAGTATATCCAAAATGATACCTTTTGATCCTTCAAGACCACAAACATTAACAGAATGTATTAATAACGAACCTCGATTGCAAAAATTAATAAAGGAAGATTCAAGAGTAAAAAAATTAATTGATTTATCTTTAAAACTTGAAGGACTTAATAGAAATGTTGCAACTCATGCTGCTGGTGTGGTGATTGCAGATAAAAAATTAACTGATTCTGTACCATTGTATAAAGACTCATCATCAGACTTACTTTTACCATCAACGCAATTTGATATGTACTCAGCTGAAAATGCAGGATTGATTAAATTCGATTTTTTAGGTCTAAAAACTTTAACAGTTATTAATAAAACTCAAAAATTAATAAATAAAAAAAATAAAAATTTTGAAATTGAAAATATAGATTATGAAGATCAAAAAGTTTTTGATTTATTATCATCAGGAAATACTGTTGGATTATTTCAACTTGAAAGTTCAGGTATGAGAGATGCCTTAACAAATATGAAACCCAATCAACTTGAAGATATTATAGCTCTTGTAGCTTTATATAGACCTGGACCTATGAGCAATATTCCAACATACAATGATTGTAAACATGGAAAAATAAAACCTGATTATTTACACCCTAAATTAGAAGAAATATTAAAACCAACTTATGGTGTAATTATTTATCAAGAGCAAGTTATGCAAATTGCACAAACGCTCTCAGGTTTTACTGCGGGTGAAGCTGATATTTTAAGAAGAGCGATGGGTAAAAAAAAAAGAGCAGAACTAGAAAAACAAAAAATGAGATTTATAGAAGGAGCAGTTCAAAATGGAATTAATAAGGAAACTGCAGCTGGAATTTTTTTAAAAATAGAGCCTTTTGCTGAATATGGTTTTAATAAAAGTCACGCAGCTGCATATGCAATTATTGCCTATCAAACAGCTTATTTAAAAACTTATTATCCAAATGAATTTTTTGCAGCCTCAATGACAATGGATATTTCAAATCAAAAAAAACTGAGTGAATTTTATGATGAACTTAAAAGACTAAATATAAATATTGTAAGACCTAATATAAACAAATGTTATGCAGATTTTAGATCTGATGATAAAAACTTTTATTATGCTTTAGGTGGTATAAAAAGTGTAGGCTTTGAGGCGATTACAAATATAGTTAAAGAAAGGTTAAATAATGGTTTATTTAAATCTTTGTACGATTTTATTAAAAGAGTAAATCCAAAGGACATCAATAAACTTCAACTTGAAGGATTAGTAAAAGCTGGCGCTTTTGACGAACTAAATAATAACAGACAAAGTTTATTTAATTCAATTCCAAATTTAATTTTAAACTCCAAAAATATTTTTGATAATAAAGTCGCTAATCAGATAGATTTATTTGATACAGATGAAAGCAAAAATCAAGATATTGAAATCCTATCTAATGACAAGGATTGGATTTTTGAAGATAGATTGTCTAAAGAATTTGAATCACTTGGTTTTTTTATGTCAGATCATCCGCTAAATCAATTTAAAGAAATTTATGATGATTATAACATTTTGGACTATAAAACATTTACTAATGATGACAAATATACTCAAAGTAATATAGCGGCAACATTATTAAAGGTTCAAGAAAGAAAAACTAACAAAGGGAATTCTTATGCTATTTTAAAATTTAGTGATTTATCGACTGTATTTGAACTTTTTATATTTTCTGATCTTTTAGAATCATCTCGTGAAATATTAGCTGAAGGAAATTCTTTAATGATTACTTTGGTAAAAAATATTTCTGAAGATGAAAATAGATTTAAGAGAGTTAATATTGCAAAAATTGTTTCTATTAAAGATTTATATAATAAACCAATTTCTGAAGTTGAATTTAATGTTAAAAACTTTGATCAAATTAAAGAAATATCTGAACTTATTAAAAGAGATGGAAATACAAATATTAAAATAAAAATTAAGTCGGAAAACAAAAACTTACTCTTTAATCTTAAAAATAAAAGATATGTTGATAGAAAGTTAATAAATTCCATAAAAAATATGAATATTTCTGCAATAATTAATTAAAAAAAAGCTTGTTTTATTGAAAATTAGTTTGTAAATAACAGCTAAATTAATACGCACACAATTTGTGGTTTTATACCTCCGGTCCTTAAGTGGAAATAATTGTGGTGGCATAACCGGGAAAAAATATGAAGATA
>MDTG01308818.1_pt1 | contig 15716 bp, 16 predicted proteins | sample 811421 | NCBI WGS metagenome assembly MDTG01 (sample SAMN05326645, study PRJNA326480) | marine metagenome | isolation source: seawater | place: Pacific Ocean: South East | collected 2011
AATCTGCGGATAACGAAGAATCAAAAGAAGAAAATGTTTCTGATGAATCTGAAGAAAAAGATACAGATAAGGATAAGGATAAAGAATAAATAATCTTATGAAATTATTTGTAGGTTTAGGGAATCCTGGAAAAACATATAGTAACAATCGCCATAATATAGGTTTTTTGGTAATTGATGAAATTATAAATCATTTTTCTGCAAATAAACAATTTAAATGGATTAACAAACATCAGTCTAAATACTGTTTTTTAGCTTTAGAAGATACAAAGGTTTTATTGGCCAAACCACAGACATTCATGAATTTATCTGGAAATTCAGTAAAATTATTATCTGAATATTTTAAAATCTCAAATGAAGACATTATTATTTTTCATGATGAATTAGATTTGCCTTTAGGAAAAATTAAATTAAATTTTCAAAGCGGTCATTCTGGACATAATGGCGTTAAATCGATACATAATTCTATTGGTTCAAACTATTACAGAATTCGAATAGGAATTGGTCATCCTGGTGAAAAAAAACTTGTATCTAATTTTGTTCTCTCCAATTTTGAAGATAAGGAGAAAGATGTTTTAAAATCTAAAATAAAAAACTTATCAGAAAACATAAAATATTTATTAAAAAATAAGTATGAAGACTTTATGAATATATTTTAAATATTTACTTCTAAATGCTTAGCAACTGTAAAAATATCTTTATCTCCTCTTCCACATAAATTCATAATTAAAATATGTTCTTTTGGTAAAGTAGGTGCAATTTTTTTAACATAGGCTAATGCATGACTTGGCTCTAAAGCAGGAATAATACCTTCTTTAACACAACACAATTGAAAAGCATCTAAAGCTTCATCATCAGTAATTGAAACATATTTAACTCTCCCTTGTTCATGTAACCATGAATGTTCAGGACCTATACCTGGATAATCCAAACCTGCAGATATTGAATGCCCTTCAATTATTTGTCCATCATCATCTTGTAATAGATAAGTTCTGTTGCCATGTAGAACACCAGGTCTTCCGCCCACCAATGATGAGGCATGTTTCATTCTTTTATCAATTCCTAAACCTCCTGCTTCAACACCTATCAATTTAACTGTTTTTTCATCAAGAAAAGGATAAAAAAGACCCAAAGAGTTTGATCCCCCTCCAATACATGCAACTAAGCTATCAGGCAATCGACCTTCAACATCAAGAATTTGACTTCTTGTTTCTTTACCAATAATTGATTGAAAATCTCTTACCATTGCAGGATAAGGATGAGGCCCAGCTACTGTTCCTATACAATAAAATGTATCTTTTACATTTGTAACCCAATCTCTTAAAGCCTCGTTCATTGCATCTTTCAAAGTACCTCTTCCTGAAGAAACAGATATAATTTCAGCTCCTAGCAATTTCATTCTAAAAACATTTGGAGATTGGCGCTGAACATCTGTCTTCCCCATAAAAATTACACACTTAAGTCCAAACCTTGCACAAACAGTTGCTGTAGCTACTCCATGTTGTCCAGCCCCTGTTTCAGCAATAATTCTGGTTTTCCCCATTCTTCTTGCTAGAAGAATCTGACCTAAAACATTATTAATTTTGTGTGCACCGGTATGGTTTAATTCATCTCTTTTAAAATAAATTTTGGCACCATTTAAAAAATCTGATAATCTCTCTGCAAAATACAAAGGACTTGGTCTTCCAACAAAATTATTTAAAAAATAATTTAAATCATTCCAAAAACTTTTATCATCCCTTGCTCTTTTATATTCACAATTCAAATTTTCTATTAATGGCATTAGAGTTTCTGAGACAAACTGACCACCAAATTGTCCAAACATTCCTTTTTCATTCGGAAAAGATTTATAACTATTAATCTTATTTTGATTATTCATTTTTATCTCCTTTAGAATTTAACAAAAAAGACTTTATTTTCTTTTTTGATTTTATACCATTAACTTCAACTCCAGATGAAACATCTAAAATTTTGGTACCAGAAGTTTTTAATGCTTTCTTTACATTTTCAGGATTTAATCCACCAGCAAGCATCCAAGGTTTCTTACTATTAAAGTTTTTTAATATTGACCAATCAAATGATTTTCCAGATCCACCAGGTAAAATTTTATCATTTGATTTATAATCCAGTAATAAAATATCACAAACATTCTCAAATTTCGAAACTTTTAATAAATCTTTCTTTGATGAAATACCAAGAGCTTTTATTATAGGTAAATTAAATTTATCTTTTATATTCTTAACCCTATCAATTGTTTCATGGCCATGAAGTTGTATAAAATCGAGCTTTACATTATTTAAAACTTTGTCCAAAAGAAAATCATTAGGTTCAACAAATAAGCCTACATTCTTAATTTTTGAATAAGAATATCTAGATAAAATTGATGCATTTTCTAAACTAATATTCCTTTTAGAATTTGCAAAAAATACGAAACCAACATAGTCAGAACCATATTTTAAACAAATTTCTAAATCTTCTTTTTTAGTAATACCGCAAATTTTAACTTCGATCATATTATTTCAAAAACTTTAAAAATTCTAATTCTTCTTTTTCATCATCATTTATAGTATTTTTTATTTTATTCTTTAATTTTTTCTCTGATTTAATAATTTTTTTCTCCAACCTTCTCCTTGGAATATTTCTTAAATATTCCAAAATATATCCCAAAAACAATCCTATTATTAAAGACAATAAAATAACTATGAATAAAGGTAATTTGAATGAAATGTTACTTTTCGTAATACCTTTGGGAACTAAATTGAGAGTAACTGTTTCAATATTAGAAACAAAGAAAAAAGATAATAACATAATAAACAAAAATAAAAATAAAAACTTAAATATTTTCATAAAGGTTTATTAACTTTCATTTAGTCTTTTTCTTAACATCTTTCCAGTTCGAAAAAAAGGGACGCATTTTTGAGATATGTTAACTTTTTCACCAGTTCTAGGATTTCTTCCAACTCTTGCATCTCTTTTCTTTACTGAGAATGCACCAAAGCCTCTTAACTCTACTCTTTTTCCTGAAGATATTGCTTCGGTTATTTCATCCAGAACAACAGTAACAATTTTTTCTACGTCTCTTTGAAAAAGGTGAGGATTTTCTTGAACTATTTTTTCAACTAATTCAGATTTAATCATATTCTTTCCAATTAAATAATTAATTATAATATTTTAATTCACATCTTACCTTACTATAGAATACAACTTTGGTCCCTGATCAACATAAAAATAACTTAATTGTTGTTTTAATTTATTTACAGGTAGAAAATTAGCCCAAAATGGCAAACTACCCATATCCATTTCCCACTTATGAATACTTAATTCAACAAGACTTTCATCAACTGATTCGAAATATTTTATTGCCCTTTCATTACCCCCAATATCATCAACTAAACCCAAATCTAACGCCATTCCTCCAGTAAATAAGTTTCCTTTAACTACTTTTTCTAACTGATTAGATGACATGTTCCTTCTAGTTGCAACTAAATTTTTAAACCATTCGTAACTTCTATTAATAAGGATTTTTTCCAATTCTACTTGATTTTTAGTCATAGTTTTGAAAGGAGAAGGGCCACCTTTAGCGTCATTAGACTTGATTGTATCAAGAGTAATTCCGATTTTCTTAGCTAATTCTGAAATATTTGGATAATTTCCAATAACTCCAATTGAACCTGTCAATGTGTTTTCTCTAGCTATTATAAAATCAGAAGCGAGTGCTGCTATATAACCACCTGAAGCAGCAATTTCTCCCATAGTAACAACCAAAGGTTTTTTTTCGGCAATTTTTCTAATGTTATGATATAATGATTCAGCCCCTACAACCGTTCCACCAGGACTATCAACTTTTAGAATAACAGCTTTAACATTTTCATTATAAGCTAAATCAGTTAAAATTTCATTTCTTTCATCATCATCAAAAATTACTCCCTTTATTTCAAAATGAGCGATATGAGGATGAGAAAAGTTATTATTAAAGAAAAAGAACAAAATTAACAAAATGGAAAAAAGAACTGAACTAATTAAAAAACCTCTTAAAAAAGATCTTCTTTTAACCTTTTTTTATAATCGTCATAAAGTTCTTTTTCTAAAGACATAACTATTCAATTTTAACTTTCTTCATCTTGATTTTTAAGAGCAGCACCCAAAATGTCTCCTAGGGATGCGCCTGAAGCAGATGAACCATATTGTTTTACAGCTTCTTTTTCCTCAGCAATTTCTTTTGCTTTAATAGATAAAGATAATTTTCTACTCTCTTTATCTAAATTTGTGACTCTTGCATCTATTTTGTCACCAACAGCAAACCTTTCTGTTCTTTGTTCAGCTCTGTCTCTTGATAAATCAGATTTTCTAATAAAAGCTTTCATACCTTCATACTCAACTTCGATACCAGCTTCTTCAATAGTAGAAACAGAGACAGTGATAATTGTTCCTCTTTTAATCTTTCCTGTAGCTTCTGTAAAAGGATCTTTCTTTAATGCCTTAACTGAAAGCGATATTCTTTCTTTTTCAACATCTATATCAGTAACTAGAGCTTTTACAATTTCTCCTTTTTTATAATTTTTAATTGCCTCTTCTCCTGTCAAATCCCAATCCAAATCTGACAAGTGGACCATTCCATCTATTTCACCTTCAAGGCCAATAAATAATCCAAATTCAGTAATATTTTTTATTTCTCCTTCTACTTCAGATCCATTTGGATAGTTTGACAAGAAATTTTCCCAAGGATTTCCAGTTGTTTGTTTCAGACCTAAACTAACTCTTCTTTTGATAGTATCAATCTCTAAAACTATTACTTCTACCTCTTGACTGGTAGAAACAATCTTACCAGGATGAACATTTTTCTTTGTCCAAGACATTTCTGAAACATGAACCAAACCTTCAACGCCAGCAGCTAACTCTACAAAAGCACCATAATCAGTAATATTTGTTACTCTTCCAACATGCTTAGATCCTAAGTAATATTTTGTTTCAACTTCTGCCCAAGGGTCTTCCTCAAGTTGTTTCATGCCTAAGCTTATTCTTTGTGTATCTTTGTTTATTTTAACTATTTTGACCTTTACAGTATCTCCAATATTAAGAATTTCAGATGGATGATTTACTCTTCTCCAAGCCATATCAGTTACATGCAGCAAACCATCAACTCCTCCAAGGTCAACAAAAGCTCCATATTCCGTAATATTTTTCACAATACCTTCAGCTTCATTACCCTCTGCTAAATTTCCTACAATTTCTGCTCTTTGTTCAGCTCTAGACTCTTCTAATATCGATCTTCTAGAAACAACTATATTACCTCTTCTTCTATCCATTTTTAAAATTTGAAAAGGTTGAGTAATCTGCATGAGTGGAGCTGCATCTCTTACAGGTCTAACATCCACCTGACTTCCAGGCAAGAAAGCAATAGCACCCCCCAAATCCACAGTAAAGCCGCCCTTTACTCTTCCAAAAATAACTCCATCAACCCTTTCATCTTTTGATGATGCCTTTTCTAATCTATCCCAGGACTCTTCTCTACGTGCTTTCTCTCTACTTACAACTGCTTCCCCCTTAGAGTTTTCAACTCTTTCTAAATAAACATCGAATACATCACCTATTGAAACCTCAGGTGTTTGTCCAGGAAGAGAAAATTCTTTTAAATCTATTCTTCCTTCCATTTTGTATCCAATATCAACGATTGCCTGCCCAGCTTCTATAGCTATTATTTTTCCTGAAACTACAGTTCCTTCTTTTGGTGCAGCAATATTGAAACTTTCATTTAATAAATTTTCAAAGTCTTGCATTGAAACAGTTGATGGCATGTATTAAAACTCCTAAATTTTCTGGCCTTACGGTTGTTTTCGTAGGTCTTGTTAAGTCATAAAAACGAACTTTTAAACTATTTCAAAAATTTTGCAATTTATTTTCTATTATTTTTTTTGCTAATTTTACTGACTCATCTATACTCAAGCTAGTAGTATCAATTAAAAAAGCATTTTTATCACATTTTAAGGGAGAAATTTCTCTTGAATAATCTCTATTATCTCTCTTAATAAGCTCAGATTTTAATTTTCTTAGTGATAAATAACTTTTTCCTTTTTTAAGCTGGCTTAACCTTCTTTGGGCTCTAACCTTGGTATCAGCTGTTATAAATAATTTAACTTCTGCTTCAGGAAAAACAAATGTACCTATATCTCTGCCATCTATTATGGAACCGAATTGATTGTCAGGAAATTTTTTTTGAAATTGATATAAATTTTCTCTAACTGATTTGAAGGATGCTATTATACTAGCTGCATCAGCAACTTCATTAGTAAATAATTTTTTCTCATAAAAACCTTTAGTTGCAAAATTCTTTGAAACTAAAGTTGCAATCTTTTCATTAATTATTCCTTTACCTTTTTCCAAAGTCAAAAAAGCTACTGTTCGATATAATAAACCAGTATCTAAGTAATGAAACTTAAATATTTCTGATAATTGAAATCCAATTGTTCCTTTACCAGATGCTGCTGTTCCATCTATTGCTACAATAAATTGGTTTTTATTCAATTAAAAATTCCTATCATCGAGTTTATGAAAAAATTTCTCTAGCACCTAAATTATTCATTAATTTAAAGAAATTTGGAAAACTTGTATCGATAGAAGAAGAATCATCAATTATAATTGGTTTTCTTGAAATTAGACTTAAACATAAAAATGACATTGCAATTCTATGGTCAAAAAAAGTTTCAATCAAAACATCTCCATATATTTCTTCCTTTTTTTTTCCTTCAATAATCATAAAGTCATCACCAGATTTAACTTTTACCTCACAAGACTCAAGTCCTTTTCTCATGACACCAATCCTATCACTTTCTTTCACCTTTAATTCTGATAAACCACTCATATAAGTCTTTCCTTTAGCGACGGAAGCCAAAATAGATAAAATTGGAAATTCATCTATCATACTTACAACACGTTCGCTAGGAACCGTTACACCTTTTAATTTACTATGTTTTATCCTGAGATTAACTACTACTTCACCATTAACTTTTTTTTCCTCAAGTATGGTTATTTTTGCACCCATTTCAATCAGTGTTTTAACAAAACCATTTCTTGTAGGATTTTGTAATATATCTTCGATGATAATATCAGACCCTTCTACTAAAATTGCTGCAGCAATTAAAAATGAAGCAGATGAGGGATCTCCTGGAATCTTAATTTTATTAGCTTTTAAATCTGAATTTCCTAAAATTTTAATCTGATTTCCATTTTTAACAGATTTAGTTAAAATTTTTGCACCAAAATCTACAAGCATTTTTTCTGAATGATCTCGTGATTTAATTGGTTCCAAAAAAGTTGTTTCACCTGGAGAATTTAACGCTCCTAGTAATATTGCAGATTTTATTTGAGCAGATGGAACCATAGATATATAGTTAATCGGAGAGGGTTCTATCGCTCCTTTTAACCTAATTGGTAAAAAACCATCTCCTCGCGATGAAAATTGAGCTCCAAAAAGAGATAAAGGCTCTATTATCCTTTTCATCGGTCTTTTAACGAGGCTATCATCACCTGTAGCCATAATTGATATTGGACATGTTGAAACAGCACCCATAATTAACCTAGCAGACGTTCCAGAATTACCAAAATTGATTATATTATTTGGTTCAGCAAATCCTCCTGTTCCAACACCTTGAACTGTCCATGTACCAGAATTTAATTTGTTGATATTAACACCCAATAATCTTAATGCTTCAATTGTTGAAAAAATATCTGCAGATTCAAGTAAATTATCAATTGTGGTTTCACCTATAGCCATTGATCCTAAAATAAGAGATCTATGAGAAATAGACTTGTCAGAAGATACTTTGACACTTCCACTTAATGGTTCTTTTGTTACTAGAGAAACTGATTTGCTCTTTAATTTGTTCATTTCCTGATTCCTCTTGAATTAATCAAATCTTCTGAAAAGAGGCATATTTAGCAATTCTTCCTTGTTTTATACCTTTTTGTTCATATCGGGTTTCAACCCAACCATCCCATTTTTTTCCATCAGAAAAATTAATTGATTTATTTTCTATAAAATTAACATTATATAAAAATTTTTCTTTTATAAAATTAAAATAATCTTCTATATCTGTAGCAGTATAAAAATATGATCCTTTTATCATTACACGAGACAACTCTTCTACTACTTTATCATTAATCAAGCGCCTTTTTTGATGTCTTTTTTTAGGCCAAGGATCTGGAAATAAGAGAAAAACATTACCTATTCTTGATGACGGAATTTTTTTAATTATTTCTCTAAAATCATCAGGATATATAAATATATTTTTTAAATCATTAGATAATATCTTTGATAAAATTTTTGATACACCATCAACAAAGGGTTCAAAACCAACAAAAAAAATTTTTGGGTATTTTTTTGCAACACTTACTAAATGCTCACCACTTCCAAAACCAATCTCAAACCATACCTCTTTATCATTATAAAAAGTATTTTCAAATATCTCAGAATTTTTAATGTTCAATAATGGCAATAATTCATTGAAATTTTTAATATGACTTTTTTTTAATTTTTTAAGGCTTCTTCTACCATAAAAATTATATTCTTTTTCACTTTTTTCCAAATTAATTCCTAAGTAAAATTCTTAAATTGTCTATGATGACAAAATATCAATCAAATCGACTTTCTCCCAAGAAAATCCTCCATCAGATGTTGGTTTTCTACCAAAATGACCATAGGATGATGTTTTTTTGTAAATTGCTTTATTTAAGTTTAGGTGCTCAATTATACCTGATGGAGTAAGGTCCATAATATTCGATAACTTTTTTTCAATTTCTTCATCTACCAACTTTGAAGTTCCAAAAGAATTAACATAGATAGACAAAGGTTTAGAAACGCCTATTGCATAAGATAATTGTATCAAACATTTTTGTGCTAAACCTGCCGCTACAACATTTTTAGCTAAATATCTAGCTGCGTAAGCTGCTGATCTGTCAACTTTTGTTGGATCTTTTCCAGAAAAGGCTCCTCCCCCATGAGGAGCAGCTCCACCATAAGTATCAACTATTATCTTTCTTCCTGTTAATCCAGTATCTCCGTCAGGACCTCCAATCACAAATTTACCAGTTGGATTTACATGCCATACAGTTTTTTTATCTAACCATTCAGATGGTAATGTTTCTTCAATGTAGGGCTTAACAATATTTTCAACATCCTCACTAGTTAAATTTTCATCAAGATGTTGTGTTGATAAAACAATTGAAGTAACTCTATCTGGGATATTATCTTTATAATTTAATGTTAACTGTGATTTTGAGTCTGGACCCAATGCTGGTTCAATTCCTTTTTTTCTAACTTCAGATAGTTTTTGGAGAATTTTATGCGCATAATGAATAGGTGCAGGCATTAGTTCATCTGTTTCTTTAACCGCATAACCAAACATAATACCTTGATCTCCAGCTCCATTTTTATCTACGCCTTGAGCAATATTTGATGATTGTCCGTGTATTAAATTATCTATTTTTAAAGTTTTCCAACTAAAACCTTTTTGATCATATCCAATATTTTTAACACAGTCTCTTATTATATTATCTACCTCACTCATAAAGCGTCGAAATTTAATTTCTTCAGAAACTCCAATCTCTCCACCAACAATAACTCTGTCGGTTGTAGCAAATGTTTCGCAAGCAACACGTGCGTTTTTGTCTAAAGAAAGCATAAAATCAAGTAAAGAATCTGAAATGAAATCGCAAATCTTATCTGGATGTCCTTCTGATACTGACTCCGAAGTAAATAAAAAATTTGATCTTGACATTCAATCCTCCTTAAAAAAATTAATCTTATCTATCTTTGATAAAATAAGTATAGTCAATATCATAAAGATAACTAAACCAAGATTGAAAATGTTCGACCCCAATTTATTGTAAATAGTTGGTCGATTATTTTTTGGTAAATATGTATCTATAATACCCTCAGTATTCAATTCCAATAATTCCAAAATATCACCATTATAATTAATTACTGCAGAGAAACCTGTATTTGCAACTCTTATTACAGGTATACCTTGCTCGATAGCTCTCATACGAGTATAAACAAGATGTTGATGAGGTCCATTAAAGTTTCCAAACCATGCATCATTTGTTATATTTATTACCCATTCAGGTTTAATATCTTTACTTGATCTTATCCAATTATCAACAAGATTTGTAAAAATTGACTCATAACATATCAAAGTTAAAAATGGAGGAATATTGTCAAAGTTAATAATATTTTCGGTTTTACCCTGACTAAACCCTAATGGAAATCGATTTTCATTTTTTATTAAAGAAAACATACTTAATATTTTTCCAAATGGAATGTATTCTCCAAAAGGAACCAATTGAAATTTGTCATAAAATTTCAAAATCTCACCATCTCTATTAATTAAAAATGCTGAATTAAATATTTTTTTTTGGTCAGAGGAAATTCTTCTAGCTCCAAAAAATAAATTTGTTTTAAGATTTTTTGAAATTTTCTTTAAATCTTCATGATTTGCTTCGGGAAAAAACTGTACGGCAGTTTCAGGCCAGATGATTAGATCAGGAGATTTTCTTGAAGAACTCATAAAAATCAATTTATTAAGAAGAAAATCTTTTTTTTCTAATTTCCATTTTTCTGATTGCTTAATATTAGGTTGAATTAGACGTAAACTTACGTCATCAATAAAAAGGTTTTCTTCTTTTTTATTAGAAGATTGTCCGAAAAAAATTAAAGCTGAAATAAAAAATACTCCAAAAATTGAAGAAATATTAAATAATGAAATCATAAAGGAAGATAAAACTAATATAAAGCTAAGCCAATAAGGACCAAAAAAAGAAATATTTTTAATGATTGGTGTATCAATCCAAGCCGATGAGATTGGTGACCAAGGAAAGTTAAAAAAATAAGTACTTTTTAAAAGCTCAGAAAAAATAATAAAAATTGATAAAAATATTAATTTAACTACATTATTTTTCTTTTTTCCAAAAAACGAAGAAAAACTAAAAGCAAAACCAACAATTACAGATAAAAGCACACTCAATAAGAAAAAAGAAAAGAGGGCAAAATAATTTGTATAATCTGAGTATACTTTGAATGGGTTTACTATCCATGAAAAAGTGATGAGGTTATTAGATAAAGCAAAAAAAAATCCATAAAAAAAGGATTTAAAAAGATTTTCTTCCTTTATGATCCAAATATAGCCAAGTATAACAAAGCTTACTATTTGCAAAAAAGGTAAATTAAAAGGTTCGAATGAGAAAGAGAGAATTATTCCACAAAAAAAATAAATAATAATTTTTTGTAAAATTTCTTTTTTGAATAATATCATTAAAGGATTCTTACTGATCTTTACTACTTAAATAAATCCTAATTCTTTTAATTCTTCTTGGATCTGCATCGACTATACTGAATTCGTTACCGTCTTTATCTTTAACCAACTCACCTCTAACTGGGATTCTATTTGTTAAAGAAAACACCAGTCCTCCTATTGTCTCGTATTCATTATCTTCATTATAGAAGTTAATACCTGCTTGCTTAGAAAAATCTTGCAATTCTAATCTAGCATGTACTAGATAAATCCCTTTTTTTTCTTTTGTCCATAGCTTTCCCTCATCAACATCATGTTCATCTATTATATCACCAACAATTTGCTCTAAAAGATCTTCTATTGTCACCAATCCATCAACTCCACCGTATTCATCTATAACTAGAGCCATATGGATCCTTTCAGTTTGCATTTTTTGAAGTAATATATCTAATGACATGGATGGTGGAACGTATAAGAGAGGTCTAATTTCAGTTTTAATATCAAAAGATTTCTCACCATTAAAACCATGCTTAATTGCAAAATCCTTCAAATGAATAAGACCTAAAGGATTATCTAAGGTTTCATTATAAACTGGAATTCTAGTAAGATTGGAAAGGCTAAATATATTAACAACATCGTCAAGTTTTGCTTCATCTGAAATTGCTTTGATATCACTCTTTGGAATTAAAATATCTGCTACTCTTATAGAGTGAAGATTTTTTATTCTAGATAGTTTTTCTTCTAAAGGTTTTTTTGAAAAATTTTTTTCATTAACAGTAGAAGATAAATGTAAATCCTTTGAATTAGAAAAGAATCTCATAAAAAAGTTTTTTTTCTTTTCAATTTGATTTTCTAAATTGTTCTTATCTTTACTTTCATTATCTGAAAAATCTTCCATTTATGTCAAAACTCCTATCTTATTCAATTATGTAAGGATTACTTATATTTAGTTCTTTAAGAATATTTATTTCTAAACTTTCCATTTCTTTAGTGTTTTTTTCATTATTGTGATCAAGTCCTAATAAATGCAACAAACTATGAGTTAGGATATGCATTACATAATTATAAAATGTTTTATTGAAATCTAATGCTTCTTTTGCACATTGATCAAAAGAAATTGCAATATTACCTAGAAAAATATTTCTATCTGAATGATTATGAAAACTACTTTCTTTAGAGGGCCATGAAAGAACATTTGTCACATAATTTTTATTTCTAAATTTTTTGTTTAAATATTTTATCTTTGAGTCTGAGCAAGCTAATATTGAAACATCATAACTTTTTCCATCGAAATACTTCAAATCAAAAATTTTTTTCATTATATCTTTCGCCATGGTATCCAAATTCATACATTTCCACCTATTGTCATCAATAATAACAGTTGTTCGCATTTCAAAAACCAAATTTTTTGTTCTATATGAATAGTTTACTCTAAATTTCTTTCATAAGCTTTTACAATCTTAGTTACTAACTGATGCCTTACTATATCCTCTGAACTAAAATTCATAATCTTAATTTCGTCTATTTTAGATAAAATATTAATTGCTTCTATTAAGCCACTTTTTATACCTTTAGGTAAATCTACTTGACTTGGATCTCCAGTAATTACCATTTTAGAATTTTGACCTAATCTAGTAAGAAACATTTTCATTTGAAGTGATGATGCATTTTGTGCCTCATCTAAAACGACAAAAGAATTATTTAATGTTCTTCCTCTCATGAAAGCTAATGGAGCAATTTCAATTTTTTTCTCTTCAATCATTTTATTAATTCTTTTGGAAGGCAAACAGTCTTCTAAAGCGTCATATAAAGGTTGCATATAAGGATCAACTTTTTCTTTCATATCGCCAGGCAGGAAACCTAATCTTTCTCCTGCTTCCACAGCAGGCCTTGTCAATACAATTTTGTCAATTTCTCCGGATAAAAAAAATGATACACCTACAGCTATAGCAAGGTAGGTTTTACCAGTTCCCGCTGGACCTTGACCAAAGACTATGTCTCTCTTTAATAATAAATTTAAATATTCTTTCTGAGCTGAACTCCTAGGAAAAATTTTTTTTTGTTGCGTTTTTATAATTACATCACTCTCGAAGGTTCCTGTAAAAATTTTTTCTTTATTATAAATTTCCTTAGGTATTCTTATAGCAGCTTCTAAATCACCTTGGTCCAAGTAATTACCTTTTTCTAAAGATTTATAAATTTTGTTTAATATTTTTATGGCAATATAAGAATTTTTTTCACTACCTAAGATTTCTATACTATTACCATTCCTTAGTATTTTTGTATCAGTCGCAATTTCTATTTTTAATAGATTACCATCGAGTTGACCGCATAAATCTATCAATAACCTATTATTGGGAAAATCAATAACTTTTTTGAAGTTGTCTTTTAAAATTTTTCTTACCTAAATTCAATTAATTCCTTGGTTATCATACTAATTTAATTTTTTTAAAAAAAAACTCAATATTTTTTTACAATATTTCTCCAAGAAAAGTATTAATATTATGACTAAGAATTCTAACTTTAACTGTTGCACCTATCAATTTAATAGGACCATTAAGTACAACTGATTGAAAATGAGGAGATTTTCCTATTAACTGATCATCCCTTTTTCCTTTTTTCTCAATAAGTACTTCGACATTAGTATTTAAAAAGCTTTCATTAAATTTTTTTTGGTTTTCAATTATTCTTTCTTGTAATAAGGACAATCTCTTAGACTTAATTTTTTCGTCAACTTCCTTTTTGTTTGAAGCAGGAGTGCCAGGTCTACTAGAATATTTAAAACTAAAAGCATGTGCATATTTAATATCATCACATAATTTTAATGTCTCATGAAAATCGTCATCAGTTTCTCCAGGAAAACCAACAATGAAGTCTCCAGAGATCGCTATGTCTTTTCTAACGTCTCTCAACCTTTTAATTATTTCTCTGTATTTATTTGCAGTATGCTTTCTATTCATTAGATTCAAAATTTTATCACTACCAGATTGAACTGGTAGATGAAGATAAGGCATTAATTTTTTTTCTTTACCAAATATATCAATTAAATCATCAGTCATGTCGTTTGGATGAGAGGTAGTAAATCTTATCCTTTTTAAGTTTTTATTTTTTGATATTTCTTTGATTAAATTAGATAATCTAAATGCTTGCTTTTTATAAATTGATTCATATGCATTAACGTTTTGACCGAGTAAAATAATCTCTTTAGCTCCTTGTGAAACTAATTCTTCAGTTTCTTTTAACAAATCTTCAACTGGTCTTGAAATCTCATTTCCTCTTGTATAGGGTACAACACAGAATGCACAAAATTTGTCACAACCTTCCTGAACTGTCAAAAAAGACGAAACACTCCTTTTAACAGATAATCTAGTAGGTAAAATATTAAACTTATCTTCAATAGGAAATTCAGTATCAACAATTTTTTTTCCATTTTTTGTATTTTTTAAAATTTTAGGAAGATTATGATAAGATTGTGGACCAACAACAATATCAACCAAAGGTTGACGTTTTAATATCTCTTTTCCTTCAGCTTGAGCGACACATCCGGTAACACCGATCTTTAAATTGAGGTTTTTGTTTTTAAGTTCTTTATATCTTCCTAAATAAGAATACACTTTTTCAGCTGCCTTTTCTCTAATATGACAGGTGTTTAATAAAATTAGGTCAGCATTTTCTTCATTTTCTACAGCTTCATAATTTTCTGATTTCATCGACTCTAACATTCTTTCAGAGTCGTAAATGTTCATTTGACAACCAAAAGTTTTTATATGTATTTTTTTATTTTTCATTAAGAACTTTCATTTTTTTTAGCACACTACTTTAATAAATTTTCAATTTCAAACATAATTTAAATTATAATTTTTTATTAAATGATATATAATGTTAAAAATTATTACTTGGAGTTCTTTATGGAAGAAAATTATGACTTTATAATAGTAGGAGGCGGCGTAGTAGGAGTAAGTATAGCTTACCATCTTGGAAAAGCTGGTGTTAAAGATATTTTATTAGTTGAAAGAGATGAACTTACTTCTGGTTCAACATGGCATGCAGCAGGGTTACTTCCTCTTTTTAATATGTCATATGCAGCTAGTCATATTCATGATTACTCAATCAAATTATATAATAACCTAAAAGATTTAACAGGATTATCGACTGGTTTTAAAAAAGTAGGTAATTTAAGGATGGCTCAATCACAAGAAAGAATGAATGAGTTTATGCTTTATGCTTCAACCGCTGATACATTAAATATTGAATATGAATGGTTTACTCCAAAACAAATTAAAAAAAAATGGCCTCTCATAAGAACTGATGATTTAAAAGGAGCAATTTTTCATCCTACTGATGGGTATATTAATCCTGCTGATATCACACAGGTTTTTGCTAAGGCAGCTAGAGATCTTGGGGTAGAGATTTTTAGAAAAGTAGAAGCTTC
>MDTG01009729.1_pt1 | contig 15714 bp, 15 predicted proteins | sample 811421 | NCBI WGS metagenome assembly MDTG01 (sample SAMN05326645, study PRJNA326480) | marine metagenome | isolation source: seawater | place: Pacific Ocean: South East | collected 2011
ACCAACTCGTTTTAAATTAAGTTTGTCTATGTATTTTAATTTAATATTCAATATGGCTGCTTGTATTTCGTCCAGCCTACTATTGAATCCAATAATATCATGATGATATCTTTTTGAACTTCCATGATTTTTAAGTTTTTTAATAATTTCATAATTTTCTTCAGAATTTGTGACAATCATACCGCCATCGCCATAGCAACCTAAATTTTTTGTTGGATAAAAACTAAAGCATCCTATGTCCCCAATACTACCGGTTCTTTTGCAATTTATTCCAGCTCCAAAACTTTGAGCACAGTCTTCAATAATTTTAATAGATTTATTGTCAATGTCTTTTTTTAGGTCGTCGACATCAAATGGATTTCCAAAAAGATGAACGGGTATTATAGCTTTAGTTTTTTTTGTGATTTTTTTTAAAATTTCTTTTTTATTAATATTATATGATTCTAAATTAATATCAGCAAAAATAGGTGTTGCGCCAACATACATGATTGCTTCTAAAGTTGATATAAAAGTGAATGGAGTTGTAATAACTTCATCGCCTTTCTTTATATTTAAAGATTCCAATGCAAAATGTAGAGCATCTGTTCCTGAATTACAAGATACTGCATATTTAACACCAATATATTTTGCAATATTTTTTTCAATAAGATTAACATTTTCTCCGCCAACATAGTTAGCTTTTGAAAATACATTATCAAGTTCTAAGCGTATTTCTTTTTCTATGGATGCAAACTCTTTTTTTAAGTCAAATTGAGGTATCATTTATTTATAATTTTTGATATTTTCAAAGCATATTGTAATGCATTTATACCATCAGTTGCATTAACAATTGGCTTTTGGTTATTTTTTATACATTTTAAAAAGCTTTCTATTTCATTCTTTAATGAATCATTGCTAGAAAATTTATTTTTATATTTATCAATACTTAATATATTATTTTTTTTTACTTTTTTATATGATTCTAGAATACTGTTTTGATAATCTAGTGAAAAATATTGATTTTTTTGGAAAACCCTTATTTTTCTTTCAACTTTTTCACTTATTCTACTGGATGCAAGATTGCATACACAATTATTCTCAAAAGTGATCCTAGCATGCGCAATATCTATAGAATTTGTCAAAACATTAATTCCATTAGCTTGTATGCTTTTTATTTTAGATTTATTTAAAGAAATTATTATATCTAGGTCATGAATCATTAAATCCATAATTACATCTACTTCTGTTCCCCTAATCTTAAAAGGTGATATTCTGTTACACTCTATAAACATTGGTTTTTTTACTTCATTCTCCATTTTTATAAAAGCTTCATTAAATCTTTCAAGGTGACCTATTTGTAGTATTACATTGTATTTTTCAGAAAGTTTCTTTAATTCTCGAGCCTCTTTTAAGTTATTTGCAAAAGGTTTTTCGATTAGGACATGTTTACCATTCTCTATAAAATATTTTGCAATTTTATAGTGAAGATTTGTCGGCACTACAATACTTACAGCATCAATTTTTTCTAATATATCTCTATACTTATTATAGCTTTCAACGCCAATTTTTCTTGATATATCATCACATCTCTTTATGTTTTTATCTACAATTCCTACTAGATTAGCATATCTACTTGCTTTATATTTTTGTGCGTGAAATTCACCTAGATATCCAACTCCTATGACGGCAATATTAATTTTACTCATGCTAAAATATATTTTTCTATCTAAGTTACTGATGTATGATTATTAATAATTATTATAATCTAGTTTATGACAAAAAAATATACAATTGTTGGGATTGATGAAGCTGGCCGAGGACCTCTGGCAGGCCCAGTAGTTGCTGCTGCTGTTATAATTGAAGAAAAACATTTGCCAAACAAAATAAATGATTCAAAAAAAGTTAGCGAAAGAAATAGAGATCTGTATTATAAGATAATTACAGAAAAAGCATGGAAATATAGCTTCGGAATAATTCAATCAGAAGAAATTGATAATATAAATATTCATGAGGCTACTTTAAAAGCAATGCAAATATCCCATGAAAAACTTAATTGTAGCGATACAAAGACCTATGTAGATGGTATTTTTAAGCCAAAGATTGAAGGAGAATCTTTTGCTATAAAACATGGCGACAGATTTGTTCCAATAATAAGCGCGGCATCTATTCTTGCTAAAGTTGCTAGAGATAAAATTATGTTAGAAATTGATAAGGAGTTTCCTTCATATGATTTTAAAAATAATAAAGGTTACCCAACAAAAAAACATATAGAAATGATAAAAAAACATGGTATCTGCAAGTATCATAGAAAAACATTTAAACCCATAAAATATTATGAGCAATAATTTTATTCATCTCCATCTTCATAGTGAGTATTCTATTTCTGATAGCTTAATTAGAATTAAGGATCTTGTGGAAGAGGCTTCTGAAAAAAAATTCCCAGCTATTGCTATTACCGATACAAATAACATTTTTTCACTAGTTAAATTTTATAAAACTGCCATAAAAAGTGGCGTTAAACCTATAATAGGTATCGAAGTAAATTTAAAAAATGAAGATAGCGAGTCAAAATTCTCAAGAGTTGTTTTATTATGTAAAAATATGACAGGTTTTAATAATCTAAGCAACCTTATTACAGATTCATACGTCAATCTGGGCGAGAATAATAATTTCGTAATAACAAAAGATGAGTTAGCAAAAAAATCTGATGGTTTAATAGTCTTGTCTGGCGGTATACACGGTGATCTAGCGAATGCAATTAAGCTTGAAAAACAAGAGCTGATTCATGAATCAATTAATTATTGGAAAAAAAATTTCCCCAAAAGTTTTTATATTGAAATATCCAGAACTGGAAAAGATTTTGAAGAGGAATATTTATCATACGCGTTGGAACTTGCTGAGAAATATAAAATACCTTTGGTAGCATCAAATGATGTTAGATTTATTGAAAAGAAAGATTTTCAGGCGCACGAAGTTAGGGTTTGTATTAATAATGGAAGCTATCTTAAAGATGAAAAAAGAAAATCTGAATATAATGAAAATCAGTATTTAAGAACAAGTGATGAGATGAATGAAATTTTTGCAGATATTCCGTCTGCAATTACAAATTCCTATGAAATTGCAAAAAGATGTAACATTAAATTACCCTTGGGTGAAATTGCGATGCCAATATTTCCTCTTGATAACGAGCAAGAAGAAAATGAGTATTTTAAGTCTATTGTGCAACAAAGCTTAAAAAGAAAACTTGAGGAAAAAAATATTGTTAATAAAGAGCCATATTTAAATCGTATAAAAATTGAACTTAAAGTAATAGTGTCAATGGGTTACGCAGGGTACTTTTTAATTGTTTCTGATTTTGTTTTATGGGCAAAAAAAAATAATATTCCAGTTGGTCCTGGGCGTGGATCAGGAGCTGGTTCATTGGTAGCATATGTTTTAGATATTACAAATATAGACCCTATAAAATATGATCTCCTATTTGAAAGATTCTTAAATCCAGAAAGGGTTTCATTGCCTGATTTTGATATTGATTTTTGTATGGATAAAAGAGATAACGTTATTGAATATGTGGCAAAAAAATACGGGAGAGATAAAGTAAGTCAAATAATAACTTATGGAACAATGGCTGCAAAAGCTGTTGTTCGTGATGTTGGAAGAGTTTTACAATACCCGTATCCTTTTGTCGATCAAATTGCAAAACTTATTCCATTTGAAATCGGCATAACATTAACTAAGGCTCTTGAAGATCAAGAATTAAAAAAATTATATAGCTCAGATGATGATGTAAAAGAAATTATTGATATGGCAATGATACTTGAAGGGCTAGCAAGAAATGCAGGTACTCATGCTGGTGGTGTCGTTATTTCACCTACAAAATTAATTAACTACACCCCACTATACAGAGATACTCATAATAGTTCATTACTTACTCAACTTGATAAAGATGATGTTGAGGAAATAGGGTTAATAAAATTTGATTTCTTAGGGCTTAGAACTTTAACGGTAATTGAAAATACTTTAAAAATTATTAATAGAAATAAAAAGTTGAATGATAATTTTATATTAGACAATATCCCTCTGGATGATTCGCAAACATTTGATCTTCTTAGAAAACAGCAAACAAATGGTGTGTTTCAATTAGAGTCGAGAGGACTAAAGGATATAATAAAAAGATTAAAACCAGATAAATTTGATGATTTGGTGGCACTTGTAGCTTTATATAGACCAGGCCCACTTCAGTCTGGGATGGTTGACGACTTTATTGATAGAAAAAACGGAGCTCACGTAGAGTATCTACACCCGCTCATTGAAGATGTTTTGAGACCAACGTATGGAGTGATTCTTTATCAAGAACAGGTTATGAAAATCGCACAAGTATTAGCTGGGTACAGTCTGGGATCTGCAGATATTTTAAGAAGAGCAATGGGTAAAAAGAAATTTGAAGAAATGAAACAGCAAAGAGAAATTTTTGTGACTGGTTCTTTAAAAAATAATGTTGAAAAAAAACAAGCAGAATATATTTTTGATCTAATGGAAAAATTTGCAGGATATGGATTTAATAAATCTCATTCCGTTGCTTATGCATTAATAGCATATCAAACGGCTTATTTAAAAACACATTTTAAAGAACCATTTATCGCAGCAGTTTTATCAAGCGACATGGATAATACAGACAAGGTAGTGAAGTTTGTCAAAGAATGTGAATATATGAATATAACTCTTGAGTCACCAAATATAAATAAATCAAACTATTCTTTCAGTGTAGGAAAAAATAATGAAGTTATTTATGGTCTTGGTGCAATAAAAGGTGTAGGAAAATCAATTATTGAAGTAATTTTAGAAGAAAGAGGTTTGAATGGAGAGTTTAAAAGTTTAGATGATATTTTAAAAAGATGTGAGAATAGTAAAATAAATAAGAGGGTATTAGAGGCATTAATTAAATCAGGGGCATTTGATGTTTTTGGGTTACCAAGGTCTATGTTGATGGATATATACCCAGAGTCCATGAAAATGGCAGATCAAAATTCAAAAAATATTAAACATGGGCAAACTGATATTTTTGGGTTTTCAGATGAAACTATAGAAAAGAAAAATATCGTACATAAAGAAGAGTGGTCAACAATAAAAAAATTATCGTATGAAAGAGACGTATTAGGTTTTTATTTATCTGGTCATCCAATTACAGAATATCAAAATGAACTAAAAAATATTATTAGCAATGATCTAAAATCTATTAAAAATAATTTTAAAAATAAGTCAAGCAAAAGTAATGTTTATAAAATTGCCGGGGTAATAAATAGCTTAAGAGTAAGAACTACTTCAACAAAAGACAAAATTGCGCAAATTAATTTAGGAGATGATAAAGATAATATTGATGTTATAGCAAATAATAACTTACTTGATAGCTCTATAAATAGAGATGAAGTCGTTATTATTGAGGGAACTTTGAGACTTGATGACTATACAAATAGATTAAATTTTAGAGCGAGGTCCATAAATTCTATTGAAAACGCAAGAAAAAACTTTGCTACTGGTATTAAAATAAAAGTTGTAAATGAGCAAGATTTGTCAGTTTTAATTGGTAAATTAGAGAAACTATTCAAAAATAAAGATAATAAAGGTAATTGCTTGGTCAGAATCGATTATTTGTCTGCAAATGTAACAAAATCTATGATTTTAGACGAAAGTTATAAGATTTTACCAACTAGTGATATAATAAATGAGCTAAAGACGTTGGATTGCGTTGAAGATTTAGATTTAATATATTCTTCAGTATGAACCAAAACAAAGAAGAAAAATATGGTGATAAACTATGCTAGAATTTGAAAAGCCAATAAAAAACCTAGAAGATAAAATTGAAGAGCTTAGAAATATTGGATCTGATGGGCAGGTAAACATTGTTGAAGAGATAAATGTTCTTCAAAAGAAATGTAATGTTTTAATAAAAGATATATATAGTAATCTAACTCCTTGGCAAATTACACAGATAGCGAGACATCCTGATAGGCCATATACATTGGATTATATAAACTCAATATTTAAAAACTTTCATGAACTTCATGGTGATAGGGCATACGCAGATGATAATGCTATTGTTTCAGGTATTGCTCAATTTCAAGATATTTCGGTAGCAGTAATAGGCCACCAAAAAGGCAGGGGTACAAATGATAAGATTAAAAGAAATTTTGGAATGGCAAAACCTGAAGGATTTAGAAAAGCCTTAAGAATTATTAAGCTCGCTGAAAGGTTTAATATGCCTATCATTACTTTTATTGATACGCCTGGTGCTTATCCAGGAATTGATGCTGAGGAACGAGGGCAAAGTGAAGCTATTGCTACAAATCTTCTTGAAATGTCTAATGTTAAAGTACCAATATTATCTTATGTAATTGGTGAAGGCGGTTCGGGTGGAGCATTAGCTATAGGAGTGTGTGATAACTTATCTATGCTTGAATATAGTGTATATTCTGTAATATCACCAGAAGGATGTGCATCAATCTTATGGAAATCACCCGATAATGCTAATTTAGCTGCTGAAGCTATGTGCATTACAGCTGACAATTTATTAAAATTGAAATTAATCGACGAGTTAATTCCTGAGCCTTTAGGTGGAGCACATAGAAATATTGCCCAAGTTACAAAAGATATCTCAAGCTCGATTTCTAAAAATTTGAACATTTATTTTAATATGGATTCAAGAACATTAATACATAATAGAAAAAATAAACTTGATTCTGTTGGATATTATGTAGAGTAAAATGGAAACATCAGATTTTGACTTTCAAAACCTATATACAATTTTTGAAAACTCTTTAACAAATAATCTAGATATTAATCATTACAACGAAATAATAATTGCTTATAGTGGCGGAGTAGATTCATCTACTTTGCTATATTTTGCAAATAAATTATCAAAAAAACTGAAATTTAAAATACGCGCTGTACATATAAATCATAATTTAAATATACGATCAAAAGAATGGGAAGACCATTGTGTAAAAATATGTAAAAAAAATAAAATTCCACTAGAAATAGGAAATTTAAAAATCATGGTTAAGCCTGGTGAAAGTATTGAAGAGCAAGCAAGGAAAAGCAGATATGAATTTATATATTCATTGATGAATGAAGAAAGCATAATGTTAACCGCTCATCATTTAGATGACCAAGCGGAGACTTATATTTATAATCTCTTGAGAGGTTCAGGCCTAAAAGGTTTATCTTCAATGCCGGTCATTAAAACTTTGGATAAAGGTGTACATGTTAGGCCTTTTTTAAACTTTACTAAAAATACGTTAAGTGATTTTGTTAGGTTTAAAGATATAGAATATATAGAAGACAATTCAAATGAAAATATAAATTTTTCTAGAAATTTTATTCGCAAAGAAGTTTTCCCTAAAATAAAAAAAAATTGGACAAGCTATGCTACAACAATTTCCAGAGCAGCATCTAATGCTTCAGATTCTATAAAATTAAACAATGATTTAGCAAAAATAGATATTGAAAAATATTTATTAGATAGTCGAAAAAAAATTTCAGTAAATGTAAAAAAATTGGATAAATATAGATTTAATAATGTCATTAGATATTGGATTGAATATAATGGATATAGAATGCCATCATCAATGCAATTAAATTCTATTCATAAAAATGTTTTCAGAGCCGGTGAAGATAAATCGCCCTTTTTTTCTTGTGCAGAATATGAAATAAGAAGAAATAATAATTATGTCGAAATTATGAATCCTCTAAAAAAACATGATTCATCAAAAACATATAAATGGAAATTTGATAAAAATTTAGTTATACCGGATTTATCAATAAATCTTACTTGGAAATCTCTTGAGAAAAAATTGGGATATAAATTAAATAAAGATGTTGAAGTAAAGTTTAGAAGAAAAGGCCAAAACATTAAATTGAGTCTTGATAGAACTTTAAAAGATTATATGAGAGAGAATAAAATTCCAGTTTGGAAAAGAGATAGGGCCTTATTAATTTATGTTGATAAGGAATTAAAAATTATTTGGGATTAAATCTTATATCATTTATTGGTATTAATTTTTAAAGGCAAATATAAAGGACACCAACCAAGTATTCCAGTAATTACTGGTATCAAACCTATAAACCCCCAAAGTTTTGGCTCTAACGGATAAAGAACTCCAATATAAAAAATAAGTAATCCTGCCAATACTCTTATTAGTCTTTCAAATTTCCCTACATTTATGCAAAACATTAATGTTTACCTGAGTTATTAAATCAATAATTATATTACAGGAATAATTTTTTTTTGGAATTATTAATTTTTTTTGATAAATTGTAGATCTTCTATATATTTGGTAAACTATATTCCCGTCTTACATTACTTTTTTTTTATCGTGACAAAATACATATTTATTACAGGCGGCGTTGTATCTTCCCTAGGAAAGGGTATTGTGGCAGCGTCTCTGGGTTCAATTCTTGAGTCAAGAAATTTAAGTGTTTCTGTTATAAAACTTGATCCATACATAAATGTTGATCCTGGAACCATGAGCCCTTCTCAACATGGCGAAGTATTTGTTACTTATGATGGGGCAGAAACTGATTTAGATCTTGGACATTATGAAAGGTTTGTAGACTATAAGACCAGTAAATCAAGTAATTATACTACTGGACAAATATACGATACCGTTATTAAAAGAGAAAGAAAGGGAGAATATTTGGGAAGTACTGTACAAGTTATTCCTCATATAACAGACGAGATAATCTTAAATATAAAAAAAGGTTCTTTTGATAAAGATATTTGTATTGTAGAGATTGGCGGTACAGTTGGTGATATTGAATCCCTACCATTTATAGAAGCTATTAGGCAAATGGGGATAGAATATGGAAAAAATATAGTAAGTTATATTCATCTCACATTAGTTCCATATATTAAAGCTGCAAATGAAATTAAAACGAAACCAACTCAGCATTCAGTAAAAGAATTAAGGTCTATTGGTATTCAGCCAGATATTTTAGTGTGTAGGTCGGAACAATATATAAACGATCATGATAAAAAAAAGATAGCGCTTTTTACAAATGTTGAGGCAAAAGCAGTAATTAATTCAATTGATGTTGATGATATATATGAAGTGCCATTGATTCTCCATGATCAGGGGCTGGACGATATAATAGTAGAAAAATTAAAATTAAAATGTAATTCAACATCCTTAGATTCGTGGAAAAAATATAAAACAAAAAAGAATAGTGCAAAAGAAAAAATAACTATAAAAATTATTGCTAAATATGGAAATTATTCAGAATCATATAAATCTCTAAACGAAGCCATAAAACATGCAGGAGTGCATTGTGGTGTAAATGTAAATATAGATTATGTCGATGCTGAAAAATTGGATAGTGCAGATTTCTCCGAATTAAAAAATGCAGAGGGTGTGATTGTCCCCGGCGGTTTTGGAGATAGAGGCATTGAAGGAAAAATTAATTCTATAAAGTATTGTAGAGAAAACAAAATTCCATTTTTAGGAATATGTTTAGGAATGCAGGCAGCCGTAATAGAATTCGCAAGAAATGTTTGTAATTTAAAAAACTCTAATAGTACTGAGTTTAATAAAGATACAGATTACCCAGTTATAGCGTTAATAGAAGAATGGCTTGATGAGAGAGGTTCTGTTGAACATAGAGATGAAAACTCAAATATTGGTGGTACAATGAGATTAGGCGAGCAAGAATGTATAATAAAAAAAGATACTAATGTTTTTGACGCATATGAAATGAAATCTATTTTAGAAAGACATCGTCATCGTTATGAATTTAATAATAAATATAAAAGTGTGTTAGAAAAAAATGGATTAGTAATCTCTGGGACTTCTGTAGACGGAACACTTGTAGAAGTAATTGAATTAAAAGATCACCCGTGGTTTTTAGGCTGTCAATTTCATCCAGAATTTACATCTAAGCCAATAAAAGGTCACTCATTATTTAATGCTTTTATAAAATCGATAAGAGATAAAAAATGAAAAAAAAATTTGATTTTAATAAAAATAGAAAAAACTGCTTTTTTTTAATTGCCGGTCCATGTGTTATTGAAAGCGAAAAATTAAATTTCGAAACAGCAGAAAAACTTAAGGAAATAACAGAAAAACACTCTATACCATTTATTTTTAAGTCTTCATTATATAAGGCTAATAGGACCTCTCATAATTCTTTTAGTGGAATTGGTTACAATAAAGGTTTAGAAATTTTGAATAAAATTAAATTAGAACTTGATCTAATGATATTAACTGATGTTCACGAGGATTCTCCATTAGATGAAATAGCTGATGTTGTTGATATTTTTCAAACTCCTGCTTTTTTATGCAGACAGACGAATTTTATTCAAAATGTAGTATCTCATAATATCCCTGTTAATATTAAAAAAGGACAATTTTTATCTCCATGGGAGATGACGAGTGTTGTTGAGAAAGCAAAATCATCTGGGAATGAAAACATTCTGGTTTGCGAGAGAGGATTTAGTTTTGGCTATAATAATTTAATATCTGATATGAGGTCTTTAGTTATAATGCGAGAAACAGATTGTCCAGTTGTATTTGATGCAACGCATTCAACTCAATTACCAGGTTCTAACAAAGACAGTTCTAGTGGTCAGAGTGAATTTATAGCGCCCTTAGCAAAAGCAGCTGTTTCGGTAGGAGTATCTGGTATATTTATGGAAACTCATCCCGATCCAAAAAATGCGCTTTGTGATGGAATGAATTCTCTCCCACTAAATAACATTGAGAAACTATTAATTACACTTAAAAATATTGATGAGGTATCTAAAGAATAGATTTTTATATATTCATCGACTATAAAAAAATTTTAAAATAAAATAATATTATGAAATCAAATATAAAAAAAATTATTGCTAGAGAAATTATAGATTCTAGAGGAAATCCAACATTGGAAGCCGAAGTTTTTTTGGAATCTGGATCGAGTGGAAGAGCTGCTGTACCCTCAGGTGCATCTACAGGATCAAGGGAAGCCTTGGAGTTACGAGATAATGAATCTAGTAGGTATTGCGGTAAAGGAGTTTTAAATAACGTAAATTATATTGAAAATGCTATTAGTAAAGAATTAATAGGATTAGATTCTAATAATCAAGAACTTATAGATAAAACGTTAATTAATCTTGATGGAACCGATAATAAATCAAAACTTGGAGCGAATACTATATTAGCTGTTTCATTAGCAACTGCTAAATCAGCTGCAAATAATAACAATAATTCTTTATTTAGAAATATTATAAATTCGAAAGAATATATTATGCCTGTACCAATGATGAACATAATAAATGGTGGTTCTCATGCAAATAATAGTGTGGATATACAAGAATTCATGATTATGCCTGTTGGGGCCAACTCATTGAAAGAGGCTGTAAGATACGGGGTAGAAGTTTTTCATGCATTGGGTAAAATTTTAGATGGAAGGAATTATATTACAACTGTTGGGGATGAAGGCGGCTATGCACCAAACCTTTCATCTAACAAGGAAGCACTAGATGTAATAATGTCTGCAATAGAAAATGCAGGATTTAAGCCAGGCGAAGATATTTCCCTTGCTCTGGATGTAGCGAGTAGTGAATTTTTTAAAAAGGGAAAATATAACTTAGAATCTGAAAAAAAAGAGTATTCTAGCGAAGAGTTTATTGAATTAATCAAATCATGGTCTAAAAATTACCCCATTGTATCTGTAGAAGATGCGCTTGATGAAAATGATTGGGATGGATGGAAAATATTAACCAAAGAATTAGGAAATAAAATACAACTTGTTGGTGATGATTTATTTGTAACAAATCCAAAAATTTTCCAAGAAGGAATTGATAAAAAGATAGCAAACTCAATACTAATTAAGTTAAATCAAATAGGAACTTTAACAGAAACTTTAGAGGCTATTAATTTAGCTAAAAATAACAATTATAATTCTGTTGTTTCGCATCGTTCAGGAGAAACAGAAGATACATTTATATCTGATCTATCTGTTGCATGTTCCTCAGGGCAAATAAAAACTGGATCATTATCAAGATCAGATAGGGTAGCTAAGTATAATCAGCTTATTAGAATTGAAGAAGAATTAGGAAATAATTGTAGTTATCCAGGAAGCACAATATTTAATAACATTATTAAAAATGAATAAAATAATTTTTGTACTATCAATTTTCATTATTTTTCTCTCATATAAATTTTTTTTTAGTGACACGAGTTATTCAAGTTATAAAGACCTAAAAAATCAAGTTTTGGTCTTAGAAGAAAAAAATACTAAGTTCAATGAAAGAATTGAAATTCTTAAAGCAGAAATTAAAAACCTACAAGAAGGCCTAGGTGTAGTTGAGGAAAAAGCAAGAAACGAGCTTGGATTAATAAAAGAAAAAGAAACTTTTTATCAAATTTTAAAGTAAAAAAAATGACTAAAAAAACTGATAAAGTAAAATTAATTTGCATAGTCCCTGCTGCCGGTATTAGCTCAAGATATAAAAATGGCAATAAGCTTTTTGACAAAAATTTCGGAAATAATAATTTACAGGTTATTACCTCTAGCTTAATTTCTTTAAGTCTTGATGAAATAGATAAAATTATTATTGGTTATAACGAAAATGATAAATTAGCACGCGAATATTTAGATAATTTTAGTCAGATTGCAAAAGAAAAAATTTCTTTAAATGAAGATAAGATAAAATTTCTTAAAGGTGGAAAATCAAGACAAGAAACTGTCTATAATGCAATGAAGTTTATTGGTGAGAATATTGATGATTGTAGTGATTTATGGGTCTTGGTTCACGATGCCGCTCGACCATGTCTTAAAAGTAACGAAATTAAATTATTCATTAATGAAACAATAAAGTCTAATGTGTCAAGCATTATGGCTTATCCAATTTTTGATACAATAAAAAAAGTAGATAAAAATTTCAAGATCTCATCTACAATATCAAGAGATGAGATATGGGTGGCACAAACACCGCAAATGTTTAAATATAGTATTTTATTCGAGTCTTTAGAACATTGTAAAAATAATAATATAGAGATTTCAGATGAAAGTCAGGCTCTTGAAACCCTAGGCTATGAATGTATGGTAAATATGGGTTATTCTCATAATATTAAAATAACGCAAAACAAAGACATGGATTTAGGGAAATATATTATAAAATCTGGAGATGGTAATGATTAGGGTTGGGCATGGATATGATTCTCATAGATATAAAAAAGGAGAATATATAAAACTTGGTGGTGTAAAAATATCATCAAATTATGCTACTGTCGCACATTCTGACGGAGATGTATTATTACATGCGTTATGCGATGCTCTTCTTGGCGCCTCAGGTAATGGCGATATGGGAGTATATTTTGACAATTCTGAAAAATACAAGGACATGGATAGTATTTTCTTTTTAAAAAAAATTATGCAGATTATACAAGATGATGGGTATTCAATAGTGAACATTGATGCAACTATAATTGCTGAAAAACCAAGAATATCTGCGTACGCAAAAAAAATAGAAAAATCATTATCAGAAATTCTAGATATAAATATTAGCTCCGTAAATATAAAATCGAAATCAAATGATTTCATGGGTTACATAGGACGAAATGAAGGAATAAAGGCTCACGTATCTTTATTAATTGAAAAAAAATGATTTTATATATAGATACCGCATTTAATAAAACAAGAATAGCTGTAAAAAAAGATAGTAAAATATATTCTAGCGAAATTAATCAAAATACAGATATCTCAAAGAATTTAATAAATGATACTAAAAAAATTTTAAAAGAATCGAATTCAAAAAAAAAAGATATTAAGTTAATAGGATATAATAAAGGACCAGGAAATTTTACAAGTTTGAGAATATCCTTAGCATATATAAAAGCATTGTCATACTACTTAGGTATACCTGTAATAGAGCTTAATTCATTTCAAATTTTAGGCGCCTCATATTTTAATAGTAATTATGTATTACCTTTTACTATTGCAATAGATGCAAGAATGAGCGAAATATATTGGTCTGAGTATGAAAACTATAATGATTTATTTTTGAAAAAAAATAATTTTAATTTAACGATAGATAAAGTATTAGTAAAAAAATATGAAAATAAAAAAAATAAAGATAAAATAATTATTTATAATGAAAGTTCAATACTAAGAAATTTAGATAAATATATTGAAAAAATAGATATAGACTTGGAAAAAATTTTTACAGTTATAGAAAAAAAATTAAATGATACTAAATGCGAAGCCATTGATACAAAATTGCTCTATATAAGAAATAATGTCGCAAAGAAAAAAAATGAATAAGGTAATTTCATTATTGGGGCCAACTGCTTCTGGAAAAACAGATTTTGCAATTTTATTAAGCAAAGTATTTGATTTGGAAATTATTAGTGTCGATTCTGTAATGATATATAAGGAGTTTAATATTGGATCAGCAAAACCTGATTCAAAAATTCTTACAAAGTTTCCTCATAGAATGGTAAATATTTTAGAGCCATACGAAAAATATTCTGTTGCAAAATTTTATGATAATTTAATAGAAAATATTAATGATATTCATTTGAATAATAAAATTCCCATACTTGTCGGCGGATCAATGATGTATTTTAAAACTTTCTTTTCTGGCGGTTTGTCAGACCTGGAGAAAGTACCAAGTAATATTAAAAACCTTGTAGGCGATATGGTCGAAAAAAAAGGCTTAAAATATTCATATAATTTTCTAAATGAAATTGACCAAGTAAGTGCAAAAAAAATACATTTTAATGATAAGTATAGGATAACAAGGATGCTTGAGATTTATTTCTCCAATAATAATAAGCCAAGTGAAATTCTGCAAAAATGTGCAGAGAATGTTCAGTGTTTTAGGAATTTGAATTTATCTATAATACCTAATGACAGAAGTTTGCTGCACAAAAGTATTGAAAAACGAATGAATTTTATGCTGAATGGAGGCCTCTTGGACGAAGTTAGTCATATTAAAAAAAAGTATGAAAAACTCAGCTTGCCTGCCATGTCCACGATAGGCTATAAGCAAGCAGCACAATACTTAAATGGTGAGCTTGATCTTGAAAGTATGAAATCTAAGATTTTATCATCTACAAGACAGTTGGCAAAAAGACAGATTACATGGTTAAGACACTTAGACTACACCACTGTGTATACTTCCATGGATTATGATAATATTGAATCTAGAGTGAGATATTTTTTAAATGAACAACAATAATACAGGTGAGGATATAATAATGACAAAAAGCCAAGTACTCCAAGAGCCATTCTTAAATGCTCTTAGAAAAGAGAAAATACCTGTTTCTATATATTTAGTTAACGGTATTAAATTGCAAGGACAGGTTGATTCTTTTGACCAATACGTAATTATATTAAAAAATACTGTTAATCAGATGGTCTATAAGCATGCGGTGTCAACTATAGTTCCAGCAAAAACTGTAAAATTTCAAACGGAAGATTAAAAAAGATTTAAGGAAAAACACTTGATAGATAAAACAAACTTTTCGAACCAAGCAATATTAGTTCATATCGATAAGTTTCCTGTAGAAATTAATAATTCTAAAGATGAATTTCAAGATCTAGCAAGGTCTGCAAATATTGAATGTATCAAAGGTTTGTACTTAACCCAAAAGAATAAAAATATTGGGATAAAATATTTTATTGGTAAAGGTGATGCAGAATCAATAAAAAATGAGGTAAGAGATTTAGGCATAAAGTTAGTAGTATTTAATGTTGATC
>MDTG01321956.1_pt1 | contig 15714 bp, 18 predicted proteins | sample 811421 | NCBI WGS metagenome assembly MDTG01 (sample SAMN05326645, study PRJNA326480) | marine metagenome | isolation source: seawater | place: Pacific Ocean: South East | collected 2011
AAATTGAGCCACAATATTGTATATTCTTTGAAGATATTGCAAGAAATTTAAAGCCAGCATACGAATTGGGAATGAAAACTGTTTGGATTAAAAATGATGAGCCTTGGGCAGCAAAGTATTCTGACTCAGATTTTATTAATTATAAAACTGACAATCTGGCAAAGTTCTTAAAGGAGATTAATGAGTTACGATAAACTAGAAAAAATTATAGACGAAAGTTTTGAAAAAAAAGAAACAATAAGTCCAAAATCAAATAAAAAGTTGTTAAAAGCTATAAATGAAACTATTAATTTAGTTGATAGTGGAAAAATTAGAGTAGCAAATAAACAGAACGGTAATTGGGTTGTAAATCAATGGATTAAAAAAGCTATTTTATTAAGCTTTAAAATAAATAAGATGGAGATGATGAAAGGTCCCTACACCACTTGGTATGACAAAGTACCTGGAAAGACAGTAAAGTGGAAAGAAAAAGATTGGAAAAAAGCTGGGTACCGTCATGTTCCTAATGGAGTTGTTAGAAAAGGAGCGTACATTGCTAAAAATGTAGTCTTAATGCCAAGCTTTGTGAATCTTGGAGCTTATGTTGATGAAGGTACAATGATTGATACTTGGGCATCTGTTGGTTCATGCGCTCAAGTTGGAAAAAATTGTCATATATCTGGAGGCGCAGGTATAGGCGGAGTGCTAGAGCCACTTCAAGCTGGTCCAGTAATTATTGAGGATAATTGTTTTATTGGAGCTCGATCAGAAATTGCTGAAGGAGTTTTAGTTGAAGAAGGTGCGGTATTATCAATGGGAGTTTACATCGGCGCATCTACGAGGATAGTAGATAGAAACACCGGAGAAATACATTATGGCAAAGTTCCTTCATATTCAGTTGTTGTTCCTGGAAGTTTGCCTAACAAATCAAATCCAAATGGACCCTCACTGTATTGTGCAGTCATAGTTAAAAAAGTTGATGAGAAAACTAGAAGCAAAACTTCTATTAACGACTTACTTAGAGACTAATGGCTATAATAAAAGAATTACAATTATCTAAAGATTTAATAAGATTTCCAAGTGTGACACCTAAAGATGCGGGAGCAATTAATTTTCTTGGTAAAAAATTAAAGAAATTAGGCTTTATTTGTAAAATACTTGTATTTAAAGACAAAAAAAGTAAACCAATAAAAAATCTTTACGCGAGGATTGGTAAAAAAGGACCAAATCTTTGCTACGCTGGCCATACCGATGTGGTTCCTCCTGGAAATTTAAAAGACTGGACTATTAATCCCTTTAGACCATCAGTTAAAAAAAACTATTTAATTGGAAGAGGTGCTAATGATATGAAAAGCTCAATAGCATGTTTTGTGTCAGCGGTTAGCAAGTTTTTACTAAATAATCGTAAATTTAATGGATCAATAAGTTTTTTAATTACAGGTGATGAAGAAGGTTATGCAATAAATGGTACAAAAAAAGTTGTAGATTATCTTAGAAAAAAAAAAGAGAAAATTGACTTCTGTATTGTAGGAGAGCCAACAAATCCAAATAAGCTTGGAGAGATGATTAAAATAGGAAGAAGAGGAAGTCTGTCAGGTAAAATAGAAATTACTGGAACACAAGGACATATTGCGTATCCTCACCTTTCGAATAATCCAATAAATACTCTAGTAGAAATTTGTAAAAAGCTAAAAGACAATAAATTCGATAATGGTAATAAAAATTTTCAACCCTCTAATTTAGAGTTTACGTCAGTAAATGTGAATAATAAAGCTCATAATGTAATTCCAGCTAGGGCGAAAGGCCGGTTCAATATTAGATTTAACAATTTGCATACATCCAATTCTTTAAAGAAAAAAATTAGTTTGATCGTTAAAAAAATTAGTAAAAAAAATAAATGTAATTATAAAATTGATTTTATGGTAAATGGAGAAGCTTTTTTGACTAAACCAAATAAAACTATATTTATGGCAAAAAATATTATTAAGAAAATAACAAAAATAAGTCCAAAACTATCTACTACTGGGGGAACTTCAGATGCAAGATTTATAAAAAAAATTTCTCCTTGTATGGAATTCGGTCTTGTAAATAAGACTATGCATCGGGTGGATGAGTGTGTCTCTTTATCTGACTTAAAAAAACTTACAAAAATCTATAATGAATTTTTAGTAGAGTATTTTAAGTGAAATTTTATAAAATTAAAAAATCAAAAATAGATAACAATGGGCTATATGCTAATTGTAATATTAAAAAAGGTACAAAGATTATTCAATACAAAGGAAAAATAATATCAATAAAAAAAAGTGAAACTGATCCTAAATTTGATAATGGAAAAGCTATATATCTTTTTAATATTAATAAGAAATATGATCTTGATGGAGATTTCAAGTTCAACACAGCAAGACTGATTAATCATTCGTGTGATCCGAATTGTGAGGTTTTTGGATCAGGGTTAAAAGTTTGGGTTTATGCAATGAGAAATATCAGAAAGGGCGAAGAACTATCCTATGATTATGGTTTTAGCTTTGATTATGATTTTAAACAATATCCATGCAAATGTGGTTCAAAAAATTGTGTTGGATATATAGTAAGAGAAGGATCACGATGGAGAGTAAGAAAAAAAGTAAAAAAATAGAAAAAAATTCAATATTAATTTTTTCAATATCGTTTTTTTTAGTTTTTTATTATTTTTATGGTTTTTTTACTGATGAAAATAGTTCAGGTGCAGGGGGATATGATGCTGATTTTAGTTTGATTTGGAGCAATCTAAATCTTTTAAAAGATGGAATATTTAATAATTTAAATAACCCTAACTATTCTGACAGCAGACCACCGCTATCTTACATTCTTCATATTTTTTTTAATCCTTTTATTCATGATCAAGAGGCCTTTAGACTTAGCGCACTGTTAATTTCACTTATTGTCCCGATTCTTATTTTTTTTTCAATTAAGGAAAATTATTCAAAAATGGACATTAAAGTTTGTTTGTTGCTTGCGTTAATAATAACATTAAGTCCCTATTTTAGAACTACAGCCTTTTGGGCATTAGGAGAAAATTATGCTTACATTTTTGTGGCTATATCTTTTTTATTTTATCAAAAGTTTAAAAATGAGTTAAAAAAATTTAATAGTTTTAAAATTTTTATATTGATATTTTTTATATGTCTTAGTAGCTCATTAATAGTTTACTTAGATCAAAAATTAATTTTTATTCCTTTTATACTGTTTATCTCAATTTTATTTATGAAAATCGAAATAACAATTAAGTATTATTTTACAATATTATTTTCACTATTTGCTTTGCCTTATATTTATTTGATTTATATTTGGGGAGCAGTCATACCTCAGCCAGCAGCTGAAGCAAGAGAAGTTGGTCTTGCTGTACATTTTTTTAATCCGATCTATTGTTTAACAATTATAGCTTTTTATATATTTCCATTCATTTTTTATAAAAAGGAAAAAATTATATTTTTACTAAAAAAGAAATTTGATAGATCCTTATTAACAATTATAGGACTTTTAAGTCTTTATTTTTTTTATACAATTTATTTCAATAATATTGATAATTTAACCGTTGATGGTAAAGGTTATTTTTTTAAACTATCGTATTATTTCTTTGAAAACACTTTAATAAAGATTTTATTTACTTACATTGCCTTAATATTAAGTACAATCGTGATTTATATTTTTTTTGAAGATAAAAAAGACTTATTTTTGGTGCTATTTTTTTTAGTTCTTTCTTTTTTTACTTATCCTTTTTATCAAGAATATCTTGATCCGCTCATATATATTTTAATTTTTACATTTTTCAATATAAAATTAAATTTTAGTAATAAAAATATTTATTTTTTATTTTTTTATTTTTTATTTTTTTCCTTAGGGGCAAAATTTTACTATTTAATTATTTAAAATTATTTTTTACAAATTGTTGTAAACCAAGTATATGGAATAAAACTTTGATAGGTAATTTTTGATTTTAAATTCTTAAAATGGGATTTAAGTAAACTTATATATTCTTCTTTTCTTCTCACATTCATACCCCGGTCACGACCAATTAAAAATCTAGCAATGAAATTTTGGTTATTAATAAATATTGGGTCCTCTGTAAGTAATTTAGAGTTTTTCTTCATTTTTTTTTTACATAAATTTAGGATTATATTTACCTGAGCATTATCTAGATGATGCATAATACCAAATAAGATTACGAAATCGAATTTTGGTAATTTATTTATTTCCTTTTTTTCAAAACGTTTACAAAAGAAGTGATAATTTTTACCTGGATATTTTTTTTTAGCATAATTAATTGATCTTTTATCTATATCGTATCCAAAATACTCACATTTAGGTATACAATCAATTATTTCAGCCGGACCGCATCCTATATCTAGGATTTTTAGATTTTTCTTTTTAACGTTTTTTATAATGATATTTTTTCTAAAGGATGTGCCCGACATTACCTTTTGAATTAGTTTATAAACAATAGGGCTATTTATTAAATTATATAAAATGCTTATTCTTTGTGACATTTTTTTATTTCGTAAATGTTTGTTAATATATACACAATTATGCTAATTAAACAAAACTGCATATGAATAATAAACAATTACATCCAGTTATTGGATCCGGATTTATAGCAAAAAAATTCAAAAAATCCTCAAATTTTTTAAGAAAAAATAACATAATTGTTTACGCAGCAGGAATTTCAAACTCTTTAGAAAAAAACAGAAAAAATTTAAATAGAGAAATAAGCAAATTTCTTGAATTTTATAAAAAAACCAACAAACGAATTGTCTATATAAGTACTTATTCTATCAATGATAGTTCAAGAGTAAAAAACAAATATGTTAAAAATAAAATTTTAATTGAGAAAATTATCAGAAAAAAAGTGGCTAATTATTTAATAATAAGATTACCTGAAATTGTTGGACAAAACAAAAATCCCTACACACTTTCAAATTTTTTTTACAATAAAATTAATAATTCTGAAGAATTTATTTTATATCACAATACTAAAAGAAATATTTTAGATATAGATGATGCTATTAAAAATTGCTTAAAATTAATAAAATTAAGAAAAAGAAAGAATGAAATAGTAAATTTATTAAGTAGAAAATTTTATACTCCCTATCAAATCGTCAAAATTTTTGAAAAAGTTTTAAAAAAAAAGGCAAATTTTACAATGAAGAAAATTAATAATAGCAATTGGCATTTAAAAAATAATTTTTATATAAACACAAAAAAAACTTACCTTATGAAAACTTTGAAAAAGCACTACGCTTAATATGAAAATTTCAATTATAATTCCAGTTTACAATAGTGAACAAATACTTGACGAATTAATTGAGAGAATAAATAACGTTCTTAAACAAATTAATTTAAAAGACTATTCTGAAATTATAATGATTAATGATTATAGTGCGGATGGTAGTTGGAAAAAAATTAAAGATCTTTCGAGTGAAAATTCCAATATTAGAGGATTAAATTTAACTGAAAATTTCGGACAACATAATGCATTATTAGCTGGTTTAAATTTTTGCTCAGGCGATAGTGTAATTACGCTTGATGATGATTTACAACATCCTCCGGAATTTTTTCCAAATATATTAGAGAAGTTAAAAGTACACAAAATTTGCTATACAAATTATAAAAATAGAAAACATTTGACTTGGAAAAAAATTGTCAGCAAACTCAATAATATTGTTTCAAGTTTTCTTTTGGATAAACCATTGCATATTTACATGTCTTCTTTTAGGGGTTTGAGTAGAGAAATTGTTTTAGAAATAATAAAATTTAAAGGTTCAAATGTTTATTTAGATGGTTTGATTATCCAGTCAACAAAAAATATAGGAATGATAACAGTGGATCATCATGCGAGAAAGAAAGGAGCAAGCAATTATACATTCAAAAAACTTTTAGTTCTTTGGTCAAATATGATTATGAATTTTTCTTTTTTACCTTTTAGACCAGCATCATTAATTGGAATATCTTTAAAATTTTTCATAAAATTATTTAGGAAAGATAATAAAAAAAAACAATATGAAATTTTAGAACAAATATAAAATGCAAATTAAAAAAAATATTGTTGATGTAATTTTACCCAACTATAATAGTTCAGAATTTATCGAAAAAACCATTCAAAGCGTAATTAATCAAACCTTTAAAAGCTGGAAATTAATTATTGTTGATGATCATTCCAACGAAAAAACAAGGAAGGTTATCTCAAAGTATAAAAAAAATAAAAAAATTAAAATTATTTGGTTATCTAAAAATAAAGGAGCTGCATACTGTAGAAATTTGGCGATAAAAAATTCAAATTCCAGGTATGTAGCCTTTATAGACTCTGATGATATTTGGAAAAAAAATAAATTGAGAGTTCAACTAAATTTTATGAAAAAAAATGATAGCAATTTCTCTTATACATTTTATGAAACTTTTGGTCTAAAAAATAAAAATATTAAAACTCAATTAACCTACAATTTTTCAAATTTTACTAAGGACACTTCAATAGCAACTAGCACTATGATCGTTACAAGAAAGGTAATTAAAAATATTAAATTTACCAATACCAAAATATGCGAGGACTATTTTTTTAAGTGCAGTATTCTTAAAAAAATTCCTCACGCTCATGGTTTAGGAAAATTTTTAACAAAATATCGAATAAGAAAAAATTCTCTACAAAGCAATAAGTTAAAAAATTTATATTGGATATGGAAAATAAATAGTAAATTTAATAAATTTAACTTTTATGAAAACCTCATATCATTATTTTCAATAGCTAAAAGTTCATTCTCAAGATATGGTTTAAAGTAAAATTATGATTAATATGAAATTTTTTTTAAGTACAATCCACATGCTGGCGCGGGAGGCGCACATAACTCTCTATTTTTAGATGCTAAAACCTTTTTAAAAAATTTCAGATTCCATTTATTACAAGATAAATATTTTAAACAACCGACCATTGATCGTACTTGGTTTTGCAAAAATGATCGAGATCTAAATAATATTATTATTTTGTTACCTGTCTTTTTAATTTCTACTGCATTTAATTTTTTTATGGGAGAATTGGATGAACAAGATGATGCTCTAAAGGCTGAAAAATCATGTTTACCCTTTAAAATTCTGGCACCTTTTTTCATCAATTTTAAATCTAATTTGTGCTTTATGTGCCAAGCCTTATCTTTTTCGATTGATAAAGTTCCTTCTCGATTAATTATAAAGTACTCGTAAACTCTTTCTTTTGCAGAAAATCTTGCGTTAAAGTCCAATTTTTTTTCTTTTATATCTAAAATAGAAATTAATTTTTTTTTTAAAAAAAAGTTAACAGAATTTAAAAATTTTTTTTTATTTTCAATTCTTTTACTTATCTTAAAATTTGCACATTGACCCGTTGCATGGACACCTTTATCGGTTCTGCCCGCACCAGTAATCTTAATGTTTAATTTTAAAATTTTTTTTAAAGCCTTTTCAATAGTTTCTTGAATTGAATCGCCGTTTTTTTGGTATTGCCAACCTACAAAATATGTTCCCACATATTCTATTGTAATTTTGTAATTGAACATTTATTTTATAATTAATCCTTCTTTTAAAGGGTTGCCTCTCAGAAATTCATTAGTTGACATTTTTGGTTTTCCCTCTTTTTTTAATTCAATAATCTTAATTGATTTTTTTAGACAGGCTATCGTAAAATTTTTATCAATAATTTCACCTGGTTTGCCTTCGAGATCCACTTCTATAGCTTTTACCACTTTAATTCTTATATTATTTAATTCAAACCATGATCCAGGATTTGGATTAAGTGCATTAATTTTTGCAATTATTTTTGTTGCATTTTCATTCCAATTTATTTTTGACTCCTCTTTACTAATTTTTTTTGCATATGATGCTTCTTTATCTTTTTGATTGATAAATTTCTCTTCATTATTTTCCAATATTTTTAACGTCTCAATAATCATTTTTGATGCAAGATTCGACATTTGATTGCTTAATTCCGTATAATTTGTATCTTTAAATATTTTGATTTTAGATCTCATCATAACGGGCCCTGCATCTAGCTTTGGAATAATTTTCATTATTGAAATACCTGTTTCTTGATCAAGATTCATAATCGCTCTTTGTATTGGTGCAGCTCCACGCCATTTTGGTAATAAAGAAGCATGAATATTTATAAATTTAATATTTTTAATTTTTAATAATTCTTTTGGTAAAATTAAGCCGTAAGCAACCACTATTACTAAATCTGGATTTATATTTTTAATATGCTCACATTCAATTTTATTAAAAAATTCGGGTGATCTAACTTTAATTTTATTGAGGTCACAGAATTTATTGATCGGAGAAATTTCTAATTTTTGTCCTCGGTTTTTTTTTTTGGGAGACTTGGTATAAACTAATTTGATAATATGTTTAGACTCATAGATCTTTTTAAGTATTGGAACTGCAAATTCTGGTGTTCCCATAAAAATTACGTTTAATGCCATATTGATTAAAGAACAATGCTCTCAATTTCCTTTTTTTGTTTAACTAATTTTTTAATGATCATGTCTTTTTTGAGTTTTGATAAATAGTCAATAAACAAAACTCCATCTAAATGATCTATCTCATGCTGAATACAAGTTGCCAAGAGTCCTTTTGCTTTGATTTCCTTTTTTTCTCCTTCTAAATCTAAAAAATTTAAATTACATTCAGATGGTCGCTCTATTTCAGCAAAGTGTCCAGGCAAAGATAGGCAACCTTCTTCGTAAACAGAAGTATTTTTTGATCTAAATTTTATTTCAGGATTAATTAAAAATAAGGGATTTTTTTTTTCTTCTTCTTTTGAAATATCAATTACGATCACTCGTCTTAAAATTCCGACCTGCACTGCTGCCAAACCAATACCTGGTGCGGCATACATGGTTTCAAGCATATCATTCATTAATAATTTTAATTGATTATCAATTTTTTCAACAGGTTGGCTTTTTTTTCTTAAAATAGGATCTGGCTCAATTATAATTTTTTTCTTAGACATTACTTACTATATTATAATTAAATTCTCTGAGGTAGAGCTGAAATTAATACTTTGTTTCTAATTTTAATTAAATTCATCTTATTCAGGAGATTTGTTATAAAATAAATAGTTTCTGAGTCTAGTTGGTGTGGCTCATCTTCTCCTATAATCTCAACTATTTTTAACGTTAAAAAGGCATTTTTATTTTTTTCAATCAATTCTAACAAATTACTAGGTATTGTTATTTTTTGTGTAAGTTCATTATAGTTAAGATTGCTTGGCACTTTAAACCCATCTTTTACTAAGGCGTCTATTAAGGCTAAATCCTTTGCTGAATAAAAATATTTTTTATTTTTACTTATTTTTTTAAAAATTTTATTTATATCTTTTTGTACTTTTTTCTCATTTTCATTTTCTAAATAAAATTTCAAAATTTTAGACTGGTGTAATGTCTTATCGTTATATTTTACCTTTCCTAACATTGCCTCTTCATTGGTCAGCATTCTCTTTTGTGATATTTCTTTGTAATTATTAGGTATATTTTCTAGCCCAATCTCTTTTAAATTATCGCTTAAAAATTCTGAATATACACCAGAAATTTCATCTTTTTTAAATAGCTCATCTAGAATAAATAAATATTCAACCCTAGATTTATAATCCTCTGATAATAGATATTTTTGATATATGAGTGCTCTAGCTTCTCTCTCATTTAAAGATGAATAAACATTTTTAGCATTTATCAAATTACTAAGACTAAATGGAAATTGTTTATAAATATCAAAAATTATTTTATTATCGATCTGACCATTGTTTGCTGCAAGCTCTAAATTTTTAATTTTTTCTTTATCAGTAAAATTTTCAAGTTTAATTAAATTCGATGCATTTAAGTATTTCCATATTGTTTTCTTTGTTTTTTCTGAAGGTATATATTTAAAATTATTAATTGTGATACTAGATAGATAAAAATTTAATAAATTTTTTTCATTTATTTTTTGAGTTGTTTTATTTGAAATTCCTAAAAGAAAATTGATTTTATCATCAAAAAATTTATCTGATTGGTTTTGTTCCCTGAGAAGATCTAGAAGCAATTGAGCCTGAGAATTTTTTTTATCAAAAACTAAGCAGTAAATTTTAAACTTTTCAAGGTATGAGTCTTTCAAAGAATTATCCATAAATTTAATTTTTTCACATCCCTCCTTTATGTTCGCTTGAGCTATATTTTCATCAACCAAATATTGTATAACTTTACTTTTTCCTTCAAATTCTTTATTTTGCTTTAAAAAGCTTTCAATTAAATCTGACCTATTGTTTTCAAATAACCAATTTATCTTCATGCTAACAAATTCTTTTTCTTGCATTCCCTTTGGAGGATAAGAAAATGAGAGCAAAATATTTTCCAAAATTTCATTTGAAGTTTTAGACAATTTAATTTTTTTTAATCTTTTTAAACTTGCTTTAACTTCTTCTGAACTTGTAGAAGACCACATATTTAAATTAAAATTGAAATCTGCTGGGTCGTAAATACCGAAAACATTTGCTTCATTAGATTTGTCTAAAGTGTCATTAATTTCAATAGTTTTATTTGATAATACAGGATTTGATTTATTAAAAATATTTTGACTGGTTTGATTTTCGTCTGAATCATCTTTTTTAATGTCATTTTTTTTCTCAACATTTTTATTTTTCCAAATATCTATCTTGTCTTCACTATAAAGAGGCCTGAAAACTAAAAAAAAAATCAACAAACCACAGAAAATTTTAAAGCTTTTTAACATCATCTGTTATGTCTATTTCAAATTTCTTTTCTGGAGTTGGAAAATTTATTTTTTCTATTAAGAAAATAGCAACAATTGAAATTACTACAGCAATTAATAATTTTAAGATTGCCCTTATTAATGTGCTCCCAAGACTAGGTTGTCGGTTGTATTTAAGTTGCATAGTTTTTGATTTAATTTAAACTCAATAATTAAGACATATTTATGAAAAATCAAATTCAAAATTGGAATTTAAATTGAGAAAAAACCTTGTTTTAACAGGAATGATGGGTGTAGGTAAATCGACCATAGGTAAAGGGTTGGCAGAAAAGCTTTCCTATAGCTTTATTGATATAGATGAAATTATAGAGATAAAAGAGGGGTGCTCAATAGAACAAATTTTTAAAAATAAGAATGAAGAATATTTTAGAAATCTTGAAAATGATACAAGTTTAAAAGAATTGAAAAATAAAAACTCTGTAATATCATTAGGTGGTGGTGCGTTTTTAAATAAGTCAATTAGAGATACTGTTAAAAAGACATCTATCAGTTTTTGGCTTGATATGGATATAGATAAATTAGCAATCAGATTAAAACATTCAAAAAAAAGACCGCTTTTACATAATAAAGATTTAAAGAAAACTGTAAGCAAAATTTATCTCGAGAGAAAGGGTACTTATAGTCAGGCAGATTATAAGGTTAAATGCAACTTATTAAAGCCAGAATTAATCATTAATAAGATAATTAAATTATATGAAACCTCAAGAAATTAAATTTAAAAATTTATCGCAAAATTATTCTATAATAATTGGTAATAACTCAATAAACTATTTACCTAAAAAGATAAAAAAGCTTTGTCCTAAAACTAAAAAAATTGCATTAATTGTAGATAAAAAAGTTCCAAGGAAATTCAATAAAATATTGAAAAATAAATTAAAAAATTATCAACTCTTCTTTTTACAATTTAATGCAAATGAAAAATCTAAATCACTCAAAAGTGTGAGCACTTTTTTGGATAAACTTTTAGCAAAAAATTTAAATAGAAGTGATTTAATAATCAGTGTTGGTGGGGGTATAACAGGTGATGTTGTAGGATTTATTGCTAGTATATATAAAAGAGGAATAAATTTTATAAACATTCCCACAACCTTCCTGGCACAAGTAGACTCTGCAATAGGTGGGAAAACAGGAGTAAATACTTTTCACGGAAAAAATTTAGTTGGTTCCTTTTATCAACCTAAATTGGTTATCTCCGATATATCATTTTTAAATTCTCTTCCAAAGAAAGAGATGATTTGTGGTTATGCTGAAGTATTGAAGCATTCAATAATTAAAGATAAAAAATTTTTTTATTGGCTTAAAAATAATTCCAAAAATATATTTCTTAAAAAAATTAATGAACTTTCTTACGCAGTTAAAAAAAGTTGTTTAATAAAGATGTATTTTGTAAATAAAGATGTAAACGAAAAAAACTTAAGAATGATTTTAAATTTCGGACATACATTTGCACATGCAATTGAAATTAAAAATAATTATTCAATGAAAATCTCTCATGGAGAAGCTGTACTTTCAGGTATGATTTTAGAAACTAGATTATCATATTTAAAAAAAGTTTGTAATTATAAAACGTTAAAAGAAATTGAGTCAATTTTTCAAGATAATAATTTGATTTATACATATAAAAAATATTCAAAAAAAAATTATATTAGTGATTTAATTCCATATTTAAAAAATGATAAAAAAAATGAAGATGATAAAATAAATTTTATACTTTTAAAAAATATTGGTAAAACTGCTAGGCCTAATCAAAACAAAATTTCAGAAAAAAATTTGAGAAAATATTGTAAAATTATTTCTCAATACTAATTTGTAAAGAGTGTATTTTTGTTTTGAAATCTTCTTTTAAAACGTTCATTATTTTTTTTTGAGCATCTATCCTAGATAACTTACTTAGATTTAATGATTTAATTTTTAAATGCAAATGTAATTTTTCGGGTGAAAAAAACTTATGCTTTGAGTGTTTTTTTGAATTATCAACAATTTCAAGTTTTTCAAACTCAATGTGACTACTTAATTTTTCTTTTATTTTTTTAAAATAGTTATTCATTGTTTAGATTTTACTATATAGAATAATTTTATGAAAATTATTTGTGATTGGAAAAATTGTAAAGAAGTGGGGGCTTATAGGGCTCCTGTAGAAAAAGATAATAGTAAAAAATACAGATTACTTTGTCTGAATCATATAAAGATATTTAATAAAAATTGGAATTATTTTGAAAATATGAATGATCAAGAGATAGAATTTTTTATCAAATCAGACTTGACCTGGCACAAATCTACAAAAAAATTTGGATCTTCTGATAACTTTTTTAATATTTTATGGAACAATGCTTTGGATGATAAACTAAATATTTTTAATACTACAAATTTTAAAGATTTTAAAAAAACAAAAATCTCTCAAACCGATAGAGATGCTCTATATGTAATGGAGTTAAATGAAGAGGTAAAATGGGAACAAATTCACCGAAAATTTAAAGAGCTTGTAAAAAAATATCATCCTGATAAAAACCAAGGCAATAAGAAATTTGAGGATAAGTTAAAAAAAATAACATTAGCTTATAGTCAACTAAAAAAAACTTTAGGAAAGAAATGAACTCAGAACAACTTTTGCAAAAACCGGATATCAAATTATCTGTTAAGCAAACATTTGGTTTCGAAAGTGATATGAAAGTTGGTGCTTTCTCAAAAAAAAACGACTATGTTCCAAAAATTGATCCTGACTATAAGTTTGATAAGGATACAACTTTAGCAATCATTGCCGGTTTTTCTTTTAATAAAAGAGTTTTAATTCAAGGTTATCATGGAACAGGAAAATCTACACACATTGAACAAGTGGCCGCAAGATTAAATTGGCCATGTATAAGAGTTAACCTAGACAGTCACATAAGTAGAATTGATTTGATAGGGAAAGATGCAATAGTTTTAAAAGAAGGAAAACAAATTACTCAGTTTAAAGAGGGGATTTTGCCTTGGTCGATTCAGAATCCTGTTGCTTTAGTATTTGACGAATATGATGCAGGTAGACCAGACGTAATGTTTGTTATTCAGCGAGTTTTAGAAAGTGAAGGTAACTTCACTTTATTAGATAAAAATAAAGTATTAGAACAGCACGATTTTTTTAGAATATTTGCTACAACTAATACTGTGGGCCTAGGTGATACGACAGGTCTTTATCATGGAACTCAACAGATAAACCAAGGTCAAATGGACAGATGGAATATAGTTTCTACTCTTAATTACCTTCCATTTGAAAAGGAACTAGAAATTGTTTTAGCTAAAAACAAAAGCTTTAATAATAAAGAGGGGAAAGAATTACTTTCCAATATGATTAAAGTCGCTGATCTAACAAGAAAAGGTTTCATCAATGGTGATATATCTACTGTGATGAGTCCTAGAACTGTTTTACATTGGGCTGAAAATACTGATATCTTTAAAGATAAAGGATACGCTTTTAGAATTACATTCTTGAATAAATGCGATGATTTAGAAAAAAAAATAATTTCTGAATATTATCAAAGATGTTTCGGAGAAGACTTGCCTGAGTCCTCAATAAACGTGACTATATAGAGTGGAAAATAAAAAAGCAAAACTTGAAGATTTTAAGGTAGCAATTACTTCTACGGTTAGATCTTTATCAAATTCCCAAAAACTTGATGTCTCTTTTGGAAGCCAAATTTCTACGTCTAATAAAAATTCATTAAAGCTTCCCGATCTTGATTTTGTAAATAAGAAAGTAAACTATGAAGAAATAAGAGCAATTGCTGACTCAAAATCATTAAGGATAAGATTTTCAGATATTAAAACTTTAAAAAAATTTGAACCTGAAGGCAATATTTCAAAAAAACTTTATAACATTGCTGAAAAAATAAGATGTGAAAAAATTGGAACTAATTATTTTACAGGGATTAAAAAAAATATTGAAACTTACTACTATAAAAGGATTTCAGGATTAGATTTTAAAAATAGTGAAAATAGAATTTTAGAAACGTTTGAAAATTATTTAAGAGTTAAATTTCTGGATTTTAAAAATGAAGATCAAATAGATAAAAAATTTAAAACTTTTAAAAAGGATCTCAATGAACAATTTAAAGACAAGATCACTGAACTTAAAGATTTTACTCTTAATCAAGAAAAATTTAATTCACTTATTTCCCAGCTCATATCGAAAATGAGTTTAGATGAAAATATTGAAAAAGAGCAAAAACAAGATGATGAAAAAAAAGATGAGGATAAACAATCTAAGCCACAAGACAATGATCAAAAAACAAAAGAAAAAGAGAATAAACACGAAGAAATGTCAATTGATGCTGGGTTACCAGACTTAGAAAATGAGGCAAAAGAAAATGATAAAATTGAAGAAGAATTTGAAATTGATGATAGTTCAAGACCAGAGCTTAATAAAAGAAAAAATAAGAGTTTTGGTGATTTATTATATAAAGTTTATACAGAGGAATTTGATGAAATTATTAAGGCTGAAGATCTTGAGAGTATTGAGGAACTATCAAGACTTCGTAAAAATCTAGATCAACAATTACTACAATTAAAAAATTTTATTTCTAAATTAGCTAATAAATTGCAACGAAAATTATTAGCAAAACAAAATAGATCGTGGAATTTTGATTTAGAGGAGGGTTTACTTGACACGTCCAAGCTTCCAAGAATTATAATGGATCCTTTCAATTCTTTATCTTTTAAAAAGGAGAAAGATATTGAATTTAAAGATACTTTGGTAACAATACTTATTGATAATTCAGGATCAATGCGAGGAAAACCTATTTCAGTTGCTGCAATTTGTGCAGACATTCTCTCAAGAACGTTGGAGAGATGTTTAGTAAAAGTAGAAATTTTAGGATTTACGACTAAACATTGGAAAGGCGGATCGTCACGTGAAAAATGGATGAAAAATGAAAAACCAAATTTACCAGGAAGACTTAA
>MDTG01174309.1_pt1 | contig 15713 bp, 15 predicted proteins | sample 811421 | NCBI WGS metagenome assembly MDTG01 (sample SAMN05326645, study PRJNA326480) | marine metagenome | isolation source: seawater | place: Pacific Ocean: South East | collected 2011
ATAGGGCCCATCTTTTTCATTGAATGAAGTCCACTAGAAACTACAGCAGGAATGCCTGCAGCTGTAGATTTTGGCTTAGATAATTTAAGTGAGTTATGGTCAACGGGAGTTAGTCCGTCAGTATTGTCGACCATCGTAATCAATTGTAAGAATTGAAATCTGTTTTTGAATACTTGGGATAAAATGGGTGCTCAACCTATGATTGTGTGACTTGATGGTTTTACGAACGAGTATATTTTGATTCCTAACGAACGAGCACAATCAGCAGCGAGTGATGAGCATGCACCGATACTAGCTATCACCGGAACACCTGCCCTGGAAGCTTTAGCTACAATATCCCAACCACATCTACCACTGAGCAATAGAATTTGTTTGTTAGGCAATCCATTCGCAATTGATTTACCAATGACTTTGTCTACCGCGTTATGTCTGCCAATATCCTCCGCAAATGATAAGATGGATCCGTCAATTGATAATAAACAAGCACTATGCATGCCGCCAGTTAATCTAAATCCCTTTTGTAATGATTTCATTGACTCCATGCCAATGTGAAGTATTGAATCATCAAATTCAATACTATAGTCATTAATTGGCAGATTATCACTTAATTCTTGTAACCCATCATTATTACAAGCACCACACGAAGTCGTGGTAATTTTAGTGGCTTTAGATTGAAAAGCCAAACTAAAATCTCCAGTCAAATAAACATCATTACCTTTATTCGTATTTTCAATGACGACAGAGTCAATATTTATGCCAGTTAATTGTTCAAATTTTACATATCCTTCTGAGATAAGGTGCCCAAGCAGTAAATATTTTGCGTCGTTAGGGGATGCTAATAAAGAGGCTATTTTTTCTTCATTATAGTGAAGATTAACTACCGTTTCTATTGCTAAATTATCTACTGCGACGGTCAAATCACCATCGTGCATTTTTGATACTGGAACCTTTCTGGAATTAATTTACATCACCACTTCTCAAATGCTCCAAATCGAAGAATTCAAATTGTAATTCGACTAAATCGGCACTAGATTTAGCTGAAGAATATTCTTCTAATGGTTCATAATTTAAATCAATAAACCGTTCACCCCACCTAAATCCAGACAGTAGTTTCGAGGCCTGTTCCTTATTACCGGTCAAATATATTGCTGCAGCAAGTGCCTCAATAGTTGTTAACTTACCTGGTTTTCCCCAATTGACTGGATTTGCTGCCAAAAACAAGGGTAGCATTCTTGGCTTTAATCTAGTTCTTCGCATGACTTGTTCGACACTAGATTCTATCTGTTTCCATGAACAATCTAGGCCAACGAGTGATCCATTTTGTTGGGTGAGTAAATTATGGTCTTCTGGACCGAATATCTTGCCACAGAGTGGTTCGAGTATAATGCCTTTTTTGGGTAGGGTGTTGACCCTTTTGTGAAGTGTAATATCTCCTCGCTTGGACGATAATACGGCGGTATTTTTCTTTGGATCATCTTGTGCAAGCCACAAAGAATGAACATGAATGTCCATTCACTCACCGTTATTGTTAAAGAAATCTCCAAGGGTCATACCTCTGTTGTTACCCTTGACAACCCTTGAGGTCTCTGTTGGACCACTAACTTCCATTAGAGTGATGCCCAACACTCTCTCGAATTTTTTGACAACAGAATCTGTTGGTGGTTTTCCAGACTCTGCTGATTTTATGACATTGACTGTTTCTGCCATGCGTTTTCCTAACTCTGCATGATTCCAACCCTTTGCCGACCTCGCATTACTAATCCTCGATGGAAAATCATCGACAAGTTCTTTCTCACTCTTGGCCATTATATTATTACGTCGCTTCGGTCTATATCCAGTGTTTACACGACTGTTGGATATTTTTAGTCCAGGGGCAACTACTTTCGGAGCCAAACCTAATTTCTCTACGCATCTCATACAAGCATTGACCTGAGCCTTACCCATCAAAACAGACCTTGTGCCAACCTTCATCGCACCACAAACCTCACACTCTCCCATTACCTCACCAGTCACTCCAGCAACTGTATCAAAATGAAATTTGCTGGAGAATTATGGTAGAGTTCATAGATGATAGGCATTAGGAAGTACTGATTCGCATGGTTGGAGAAGTGGGTACACCCTCGAAAGACATCAAAGCTTCAACCGATGAAGAGTTGAAGATGCTTGAAGATGAATTCAGAGCATTACAAGATCAAACTCAAGACCTAATTAATGAAAGAGCTCACATGGAATCTGAAATTAGGTCTCTAAAAAAGCGTGCAAATCGCTTGGACGAGGAAGTTAGAAGTTTGAAATCTCCTCCACTCATTGTGGGTCATCTAGAAGACATACTAGACAAAGAGCGCGGAATAGTTCGCTCGTCAAATGGAACTGTTTTCCAGGTCGCATTAAATCAAAGATTGTCAACTGATGTCCTAAAGCCTGGAGTAAGAGTGGCCCTAAATCAGGATACACTAGCGGTAATTGAAGTGTTGCATGATGCATGGGATCCAATGGTTAGCGGCGCAGAAATGATTGAACGACCAGAAATCGGTTACGATTCTGTAGCAGGTTTAGATGAACAAAAACAATCAGTGAGAGAGGCTATTGAGCTGCCACTGAACTCGCCAGAATTATTCAAAAAAGTCGGAGTAGAACCTCCAAAAGGAATTCTGTTAGTTGGTCCACCTGGATGTGGTAAAACACTACTTGCCAAGGCCGTAGCTAATCACACAGAGGCAACATTCATCCGCATGGTTGGCAGTGAGTTAGCACAAAAGTACATCGGAGAAGGTGGTAGAATGGTTAGAGAACTATTCTCCTTAGCAAAGGAAAAGGCACCATCGATAATTTTTCTCGATGAGATTGATGCAATCGGTGCAAAACGGCTAGATGGATCTACGAGTGGTGACCGTGAAGTACAAAGAACATTGATGCAATTACTAGCCGAGTTAGACGGGTTTGACGTATTAGAAAACGTCAAAATCATTGCGGCAACAAATAGACCAGATATATTAGATGAAGCATTATTGAGGCCTGGTAGATTTGACAGGGTAATTGAAATTCCAATCCCTGATGACGCAGGTAGGAAAGCAATTCTACAATTGCATATCGACAAGATGGCGACAAAGAAAATACACTTGAAGACTATTGTAGACAAAACTACTGGTTTCTCAGGTGCTGAGATAAAAGCCACATGTGTTGAAGCGGGTATGATTGCTATACGCCAAGGTAGAAGTTATATCAAGCACGAAGACTTCATGGAATCTATCAAGCGCATCAATTTGAAGAAAATCAAGGGTGGACTTAGAGAGTCCCCTGATGGCATATACAACTAACTTCAAAGTCCGGCTAGTCAACCAATCATCATGGCCACACCAATCATCGAATGTGTACCCAATATCTCTGAGGGAAGAGATACAGAATTAATCGATAAAATTATCAGTTCTATTGACCAAACACAGCATTGCTCAGTTTTGAGCGTAGAGCCTGATGAGGATTACAATAGAACTGTGGTAACTATAGCTGGACACCCCGATCATGTATATCAAGCAGCATTTCAATTAATCAAGATGTCAATTGAATTAATTGATATGACCAAACATCATGGGGAACATCCTAGATTAGGTGTTGTTGATGTTTGTCCGTTTGTCCCACTATCCAACTATACTATGGAAGAATGTGTAATATTAGCTGAACGATTAGCCAAAGAAATATCACAGAGGTTTAATGTTTGTACATTTTTATATGGTTATGCAGCCACTAGACCTGAAAGAAAATTATTAGCATCACTTAGAAAGGGTGAATATGAGGGCCTAAAGGCTAGATTAAGTGGATATGATGATGTACATTCTGATGCTACTAAGTTACCTGATTATGGACCAACAGTTTGGACTAATGAAGCAGAAAAATCAGGTGGAATTACTATTGGCGCTAGAGATATTCTAATTGCATATAACGTAAATGTTGACGAGACTGATGCAGTTGTAGCTAAAAAAATAGGTTCCATAATACGGGGCTCTGGCAGGTTGATCAAGCGCCAAAACGGCAACAAAATGAGAATCAATGGCATGATTCCAGAAATTCAAGGCATGGGTGTTACTCTAGAATCTCATTCGATAAGTCAGGTATCAATGAATATATTAGATGTCAATAAGTGTCCAATCCACAAAGCGTATGAAATCTGTAAATCTATCGCTAATGATCACGCTGTTGACTTAAAGGGTAGTGAATTAATTGGTTTAGTTCCACTACACTCGATGTTAGAAGTTGGTAAATGGTATACTGAAAATGAAAATGCATCAGAAAAAGAGTTAGTAGATGCTGCAATTAGTGGCCTTGGCTTATCAGAATTGGAAGAATTCATACCACAAAAGCGGATAATTGAATGGGCATTGCGAGGTGAATGAATATGGATTGGACTAACATGACAATAAAAGAATTTCAAGACGCGTTATCCTCAAAAAACCCTACACCTGGAGGTGGTACAGCCAGCGCAATCGCGCTTGGTCAATCCGCATCATTAGTTGCCATGGTGGCGAATTTAACAATTGGAAATCAAAAATGGTCAGATGGTTGGGAGATTAGTGATTCAGCCTTGGTATTAGCTAACAAAATAATTGAACATTCTGGACGTTTGGCAAAGGAAGACAGTGACTCATTTGATGATGTTATGTCTGCCTTTAAATTGCCAAAAGAGACCGAAGACGAAAAAATTATCAGGCGTAGTAAAATTAGAGAAAATACGCTTAAAGCCGCTGAAATACCGTATAGTACTGCAATATTGGCGTTAGATTTGCTGAAAATAATGGTCCCATTATCAATACACGGTAATGCAAATGCAATATCTGACATTGGTGTGGCGGCTTTATTGGCAACAGCAGCATGTAAAGGTGCTCTATTCAATGTTGAAATTAATTTAAGCAGCCTTCCTGAAGATTATGGCGTAGAAATACGTAAAAATGCGCCTAAAGTTGCTAGTGATTGTAGAGATATAGCGAAGGAAATAATGCATAATGTAAAAGAAATAATGTGATCACCTAACGGTAGATCCCGTGTTTATTTCTCCATCTACGGTGATTAATTTCACAACTCCATTACCGTCATCAGCAGCCAGCATCATGCCTTCTGAAGTAACACCGCGCAGAGGACGCGGTTTCAGATTTGCAACGAAGACAACGGTCATTCCGGTTAATTCCTCAATTGTGTAATATTCCTTAATACCCGCACAAATAGTTCTGCCATTTTTCCCATCATCAAGGTTAACGACATATAATTTGTCTGCATTTGGATGATCTTCAACACTTGTGATTTTACCGACTTTTAATTCAACTTTCATAAAATCTTCAAAATCTAGGAATTTAATTCCCTCCGCTTCTTTACTCATTTTTTTGCCTCCTTTTTTGCTACCTTTTACCGAATGGGTTTGCTCAATTTCACTATCTTGACCTACAAGAGATTCCTCATGTTCCATTATCTCATCCAAATCTAAGCGCTTGAATAGCGGCTCTGCTTTGTGATCTCTCCATTTCATTGGGGATTCCCAATTGGTAGCCTCGGACCATGAAACATCAGAAACATTACCTTCCTCTCCTAAATTATGCCATAATTTTTGGGAACTGAAAGGCATGAAGGGTTGCATTACTATAGACAAATAGCGGCAAATCCTCCAGCCAAATGATAGAGTTGCCAATGAATCCTTACCTTCGTCAGATTGTTGACCTTCTATTGACAAGTATTTCCACGGAGCAGCGGATTGGATCATTTGATTGCCGTATTGAGCCGCTTTCATGGCAGAACGCAGGGCTTCTTTATAGCGGTGTTTCGATAATGATGTCGTTATTTCAGAGTGAATTTTATTCAGTTTGACGATGTGTGGTGTATTGTTCTCTACTCTTTCCAAATGCTCAAATGGTCCATTAGAAGACATAGGGAGTCTTGTTCCCAATGTTAGAATTCTATGTACAAAATTACCATATGCGGCTATTAGCTCAGAATTTATTTTCTCGACAAAATCAGGCCAGTTGAAATCAGTATCGTGGTTTTCTGGCATGTTTATGCTAAGATAATATCTCAATGTATCGGGGTCGTATCGCTCAAGGAATGATGGCAACCAAACTGCATGTTTCCTGGATTTTGAAAATTGGCCACCGGCTAACATCAGATATTCCATTGCAGGAACATTATGTTCCAATGCGAGATGTCCCGGTCCAGGTAGAGAAACTGGAGTCTTGATATCTAACCCATCATTTGCATGATTTAGTCCCATTATCAAAGCAGGCCATATTACTGTGTGGAAGGGGATATTATCTTTGCCAAGAAAATAGAGGTGTCTTGGCTTGTTGCCATCATCATCAATTTTCCACCAAGATTCCCATGCGTTAGAACCCATTGGATGCTTTGAAGATACTGCTGGTTGCCCAGCCCAAATTTGGGCGCAAGTTGAGTAACCTTGAACTGCCTCAAACCAGACGTATACACATTTTCCTTGCCATTCTTCACCCTCCATGGGTAAAGGAATTCCCCAAGATAAATCTCTTGTCACTGCCCTAGGCCTCAAACCCATATCCAACCACTGCTTGGTCATTGCACGTACATTGGATTTCCAAATTTTATCTTGTTCCGAGGCATGTTTTTCGAGTGCGTCCTGAAACAGGTCTAGTCGATAGAAGAAATGATCAGTATCTCTTACTTCAATGGTAGATTCAGGTTTCATTTTTGAACGTGGATTTTTCAACTCAATTGCTTCATATGTGGCGCCACAATCATCACATTGGTCGCCTCTGGCATCTTCATAGCCACAACTTGGACAAGTCCCTTCAACATATCTGTCAGGAAGAAATCTACCCTCTCCTGAATTATTGATCTCGTAATACTGTTGTGTGGTTTTTCGTTCAAAAAATCCTGCATCTAGCAACTTGATGAAATTCTCTTGAACTATCAATTTGTGCTTTTCATCACTTGTTCTATTGAAAAGTGCACCACCAAACTCAACACCTCTCGGGTCAATTTGAGGCTCCCAAGTGCAACCTAATTTTAACAGTGCATCAGTGTTTATTTGATGAAATTTGTTTACAACATCTTGAGGACTTATGCCTTCTTGTTCGGCAGTAACCGTGATAGGTGTGCCGTGTTCATCTGATCCAGAGACCATCAAAACTTTATTTCCGATTGCTCTTTCAAACCTAGCTTGTATATCAGGGGGTAGGTAACAACCAGCAACGTGACCGAGGTGGAGTGGCCCGTTAGCATATGGCCATGCCACGCAAATTAGTACGTGTTCGCCATCTCTTACCATTGTATCTCCTCAAATCCTTTACGAGATGGCCTCATTTATTGAGTTTCAGTATTTTGGTTGATTTATGCGTCATTTTGAATAACTAGAAACGTTAGGAGGGTTTAGCGCATCGTCTAGGGGCCGTCGAAACTTCATGGATTACACATTGTTGATTTTCTATGTTACACTAGCACTTGGTGTATCATTTCTTTGTTCAATTTTAGAAGCAATAGTGCTATCAATACCGCATACTCACATTGCGGTGTTGGAAAAAGAAGGTAGTAAAAACGGTAAACGTTGGGCTACACTAAAAGACGATGATGCCGTCAAACCACTTACTGCAATACTCACACTGAATACAATAGCGCATACTATGGGTGCTGCAGGAGTTGGTTCGGAAGTGCAGAAGTTGTATGGTGAAGAGGCGTTAACACTGGCATCTGTGATTCTAACACTAGCAGTGTTATTTTTATCAGAAATAATCCCAAAAACCCTCGGTACAGCTTATTGGAAAAAACTTGCCCCAAGCGCTGGGTATATCCTCCATTATACCACAATCGTACTAACTCTGATTATTGTTCCAATTCAATGGTTGAAGAAGATCCTTCCTAAAGGCGAGCAATCACTAGTGACACGTGATGATGTCGCCGCTTTGGCAGACCTTGGGGAAGAAGAAGGAATACTTGAGGTCGATGAAGAAACTGTCATTCATAATCTGCTCAGGCTTAGAGAAATTAATGTTCATGAAGTTATGACTCCTAGAGTGGTATTAACTGCGTTCCAAATGAATTCTACAATAAGGGAAATAATGGATGAAAATCAGGTCATTAGATTCTCAAGAATACCAATTTATGATGAATCAATAGATGATATCAAAGGTATAATTATTCGCTCACAATTACTCATGGCTGCGAGTAGAGATGAATGGGACGTAAAGATATCAGAACTTGCTAAAGATGTTATATCTATCGCAGCCAATAGTTCAGTTGATTCAACTCTGGACTTGTTTTTGACCAATAAACAACAAATTGCTATTGTTACTGATGAATTTGGCGGTACATCTGGCATTGTAACTATGGAAGATGTACTCGAAACACTACTTGGTGAAGAGATTGTAGATGAATTGGATGAAGTAGAAGACATGAGGGAATTAGCAAGAGATCAAGCTGATTATTCTGAGTCTGAATAGATCGATATTTTTTCCATCCACTGTTCAATTTTTTTATTGCGATTTATGTTTACTCTAGCTCCAGCATGAGTCAAGTCTGGTATCAGATGATGTTCAAAAACGTAATCTGTTACGTGCTTTTGATGTTCAACAAAATTGTGATAGTGGTCTAAACCTAATCTGTTGTCATCTTCTGCTTGAATCACTAAACAATTATTTCTTATCAAACCCCACAATGGCGGATCTACTTCGTTTAACTGTGTAATGTTAGCTATTCTAGGATTAATCTGGTTAAAGTGAGAAGATAAGCGACGCCAAAACAAACCAACGGCGAAATTCGGTATTTTTAGAGTATCTAAACTCTCTTTGAAAATTAGCGAATAACATGTCATCGGGGATTCTAGTATGTATCCCCTAATGTCGAAACTATCTTGTTTTGAAACCCTATCGAACCTCAACAGCACGAAACCACCCATGCTATGCCCATGTAGATAAATTCCATCTACAAGATTCAAATCAAAATTATCCCCCAACTGATCGAAGAAATCTATGAATGCAGTGGATGCATGTCCTGCTGTCCACTTACTAACAGGTTGACTTTTACCATGACCGGGTAACTCAAAAATGATTACATGGAATCCCAATTTGATATAATGCTCAGCCCTTCCTTGCATAGATGATGCCCGACTACGCCAACCATGAACAATTATGGCAAGTGGTTTGACTTTATTGTCAAAGTACGATAATGAGTGAATTGTAGTGTCTAATTCATGAAATTGAGAAGTCCAATCACTACCCATAGTGGTGTCCTTTCTTTTGCCAGGAGATATAAATGCCAATGCAACCCAGGTTTCCAAGACTAAATTGTACAAAGTAAGTAACAAGACAAGAACAATGAGAATAGTTATTGCAAATTCGTTTGACAACAGAGTCATTGAAAAAATAACTATCGTTAACAAAAGTAGCAAAAATGGCCTGGCCCATCTGAATCTAACAAGAAACATGATTCCCACATACTAAGCGGAACATCAATCTTCGGTTGCCTTTGCTTTAGCCTTTGCTTTTGGTTTTGCTGCAGCCTTTGCTTTAGCTTTGGGTTTTGCTGCAGCCTTTGCTTTAGCCTTAGGTTTCTTATCTTCAGAAGATTCGGCGTCTTTGTCAATGGTTTCTTGACTTTCATCAGGTTTCTCTGATTTCGCAACTTTCTTTGCTTCTCTTCTTGCTGCAAATTTGTCGCCATAATCGCCCATACTCTCAAACTTAGCCCAAAAACCAGAAGCGTTATCTTCTTTGGACGGAACGTGTTTGACTAGATATGCACCGAATATCACGTCATACAGACCTTGATTATATTGACTTGATCGGGCAAATTGCCAATTTACCACATAAAGTATAAGGAATACTGCGCCTATGGTAGTCCAGACAATCGGTCCAGCGCCTGCATCTTTGTCACCTAGTTGACTGGTGGAAACTGTGACAAATAACAGGCCAAAGAGTGCCAGTATTCCTACGGAATTAGATAACATTCCCTGGAATGGATTGGACTTTTCACCAATCGAATTTACAAATTTTATTCGTGCTACAAATTGTCCTAAATTTCTACCGGTCTTGATTGGTAGAACTACTACATTGAGAATAATCATGATTACAGCGACTATGAGAAGAATAGTTGTTACGACGCTCGTATCTCCAGCCATCATAAATATAGCTGCCAATAGAACACCAAAATTCCAACCGAAGTTAATGAACCAGCTCATGGTACGGTCTAATTTATTCGAAATTTCAAAACCTTCTGGGAGTCCGGTTGGCCTTGGAGCTCTCGGTTTCCTTTCTTTCTTAGGCTTGGCGGTTTTTGCGACTGCTGTTTCCGTAACTGGAGTTGTTGGCTCTACTTTGGGAACTGCTTTTGCAACTGCTTTTGCAACTGGCTTTGCTTTAGCGACGGCTTTTGCTTTTGCCTTAGGCTTAACTTCTGTTGTATTTGAGGCACCACCTGCTTTGTCTAATAATCCCATTTCATCACCTTATTGATACATTTCTCCAACGCTACTGTAAATTTTAAAGTCACTCGATGCAACGAATTGCTCAATTGATTCTTGACTCATGTTACCTAATTGATTGTCGACTATTGCGAAAAATAATGAACGTAAGTCATCATCTGCAGAGGATGGATCGCTACCAACTGTCTGATATACGCTGAAATCATCAGAAGCAACAAATGATTCAACAATATCAGCAGGAAGGTTGGTACCTAATAGTTCATCAACAATTGATACGAATGTTACAAAAATATCCTCTTCTTGAGCCTCTTGGGCAACTACCGGTTGTGCCTCTCCGGCCGGTTGAGATTCTATTTGCTGTTGAGACATCGATGCCATCAGTTGCTTTCGCTCCTTCAATAATGACTCTAGTTGAGGTTTTAGTTCAGCTAATTTTCCTTCGTCACCATCTGCTTTCGCTTGTTGATAAGAAGGCTTAAGGGCTCTAATTTTGTCCTCTAAATTTGATAAAATTTGTGAATCTGTCAAATTTTCATCATGTTCATCGATTAATTCTACGACAGGTGCATCTCTTATTTCGGCAATTTTTTCATCGTGCTGTTGTTTTCTTAGGACTATTATATCTCTGTCTAATGAATGTCCGAATCTGTCTGCGTATCTGTCGAGTAGTGAGCCTGCTTCGCCAGAGGATATTCTGTCTATGTGACCATATATCTGTGGTAGTGGTTTGTTTGATTTCTTTGCCCACAATTCACCATAGTCATCGGATGTTTTTTCTTGAGCATTTGGTGGTTGGTTTTCTGGTGCGGAAAGTAGCGATGGGGCAGGCAAATCAGCTTGCTGCGGTATTGTTGCTGGTGGTAATTCTGCAGGGGGTGGTAAATCTGGTATCAATGGAGTTCCTGGAGCAGGTAGTGGCATGCCTGGTAATGGGGGTAGTGGTGCAGGTGGAAGAGCTGGATTTGGGGTTTCAGCAGTGGATTTTTTCTTGCTCTTCCTGAAACCCATGACCTCACCTAAGCAGGAGGGAGAGATGAATAGTATTGAACCTTACCGAAAAAACCTCACAATTGGAGTCATTACATACGACAATTATTTTGCTATTTTTGCCCAACCTTTCAAAATTAAAAATGTTGCTGTTGATTCTGGAACATCAAATATATCTCCTAAACTAGGTTCCCATTCACGGTCAAAGAATCTAAACCTGCAATCTTCTTGAGTCATTTCTACCGATAAGGAGGAGTTATTTTGCAGGGCAATTGTTTCACTAAGAGGGTCGAACGGATTGGAACCGTCCGGATCTAATCGAGACAACGGGAATTCTGTTACTCTCAATCCCGATTTTCCGTGCAAGGATGTCGGCCACCGTATCTGTCTCCTGACATCTATAGTCACAACTTCGTCAGCTTCTCCTGCATTAGATAATACAACGGATGTATCTGTTTTTAAAATGTCTAAGAATAATGATTCATACCTGTCTAACACACCAAAATTGCCTTCTAGTAATCTATTCGAACGCTGTTCATTAATCAGTAAATCTCCGAGTTTTTGAATTGAAGTCTTACCTTTGGAACTGGTCCGATTTTCTCTTCTTGCTTGAGATTTTAGACCTTCATGTAATTCTTCTAGTACTTTGATATACCCCTTTTCCTTTCTTGATATTGACTGCAATTTTTTTACTGCTTCTTCCATCCCACGGTTTATTCTTGATGCCCAACCAGTCCGGTCGCCCGAATGAAATCGTGCAATGCTACTCTTGACATCTACATCCTCTCCCCGAATATGGGAAACAATTTCTCTTCTAGCCTCTGAATCAAGTTGGAAAAGTGAGGGGTCCCTGTAATGAAGATGAAATCCTCTATGCCCTGAAAATGTAACCTGTAAGTATTTTTCATCAAAACCAAATTCCGGTTCTAAGTAATCATTCCACAGCGTAAATGCTTGTTCTTGAATTACTTGTAACATAGCAGGGAAATCACGGTCCGTAACTCCCGGCAAATGGTCTCCATCCAAGTCAAAAATCAAATCCGCACCAATCCAATCCTTTTCTACCATTTTCATTTCATATGGCTTATACCAGTATGCTGTGGAATAAAAGCATGAATGCATTGGCCTTTGTGTAATAAATTGTCTAACACCTTCAACATCAGAGAATGCTTTGTGCCTTATTGGTGGAGTGTTACCAAATGGGATGAACATCCATTCTCTAAACCTAGTTCTTGGTGGGGACCAAAGGGATGAATTTCGATAATAATTAGTAAACTGATGCGCAAAACGGGCCCAGCCAGATGAAAACATTTAGACACCATAAATCAAAGAATTGGAGGTTATTCGTTAGCCATCCAAAATCTCTGTTCAGCTTCAACGATTTTTGTCGCAGACTCCGCTCCTGTGGCTTCGATATAACATTCCCAACAATAGTAGTTGTTGTCAATAACCATTGCTGCACCGAATGTCATACGAATACCACATGATTTGCACCTTGGTCCAATCTCACCATTTGGTGCCTGTGCTAATTGTACATTATCGTGCGGCACTTTCTCCCCAACCATTCGTATAATCAGTAGTTATTGAATTTGTCTAACAATCAACTTGTTGATACTCTTTGCTCTTGCACCAATCAAGCAAGTCGATTGCAACTTCACAAGATTCTGCTATTTCGGGTATTGGGTGATTAACAAATTTCTCCAAAGTTGGTTTGACCTCATAATTACCAATCGCACCTAAAGCTTCAGCAGCTTCATGTCTTACCATAACGTGTTCATTTTCATCGCTCAATACTTCGATTAACCTAGAAATTGCAACCTCATTCTGCATTTGTCCTAAAACATATGCCACCTCATGACGTAGTAATGCGCTAGTTGAATTAAATCCGGAACATAATGCAATACAAGCGGCATCAGATCCATCATTTCTCAAGGAAAAGACATTTCTCATTCTTTGAAACATTGGTACATTATCGTCAGTTAGAGATGATTCCCAATCGGAGATTTTTCCAGAAACAAGTGGAGGTGCAGGGTCGACAGAGCCATATTGACTAACTTTTGGTTTATTTGGCATAGTCATTCACCAATAAATCTCATTTCATCAACGTTAAAATTGGAATCAATTAATCCAATAGACTGCCCTTCTGAGATGAACTGTCTAATCGAGGAACGGCCATCTTCCCGATAATCAATTGTTCTTTGGTTAACATACATTGATACAAACTTTCTATTTGTTTCATCATCAATGCCTCGCCCCCATTTTTTGGCAAATTCTAATGCTTCATCCGGATTATTAATTGCATATTCAATGCTCATTTTAGTATAGTTTGTTATGTCTTTCATCATGCGTTCTCCCAAATCTTTCCTAACGACATTCCCACCAAGCGGCATTGGATAATTATCAGTTCTGTTGTTCCACCATTTACCAATATCGATAAGAACATCTAGGCTATAATCAACATAAGTCAATTGTCCTTCATGGATGATAAGTCCAGATAAATAAGTCCCGTCTAAAATACGCGGGATAATTTCATCGAATGGTACAACTTCAACGTCGACATCACCCCATGCCAATCTTAATCCAAGGTATGCACTGGTTTTCAAGCCTGGAACTGCTATTGTTGATGATTTGGCATCTTCTTCTGTTACGCCCTGCTTACAAACGATCATTGGACCATAACCTTCTCCCATAGATGCGCCGCAATTCATAAGATTGTAATGTTCCGCTATATCAGGAAATGCATGAATAGAAACCGCGGATACTTCCAATTCTTGATTCATTGCCCTATGATTCAATGTTTCAATATCTTGTAACTCATGGACGAAATGATAACCTGGTGTTGGAAATTTACCATTAGTCATCGCGTGAAACATAAACGCATCATCGGGATCGGGAGAGTGGCCAATTCTAACTATGTAATTACCATCTTTGTCTTGTTCAAGCTGCTTGTCCATGCATATCCCAATTTAGTGTCCTTCAAGAACCATCCGTTCGAATTTCACATCACAGGCAAAATTGTTTAGATTTTGATATTGGACGGGTATATGTTCAAGTAGTTTACATATTAGGATATATTGAAGAAAATGCGTTACAGATTGTGGGTATCTACAGTTGCTGTTTTCCTACTCACCTGTTCTATACCATTTACAAGTGCAAATTCTTCTGGTATTAATTTCCTCGATGTCACCGTTACCGTAAAATCAGACGCATACACAAATTCTGTCTCGATTAACAATAATCAAACAATTATTGCTAGTTCTTATGATAATTATGTTGAATTACATAACTCATCTTCTCTGGAGATAATCGAAAGTTTCTATTTCGGGCGAGAAATATACCACATTGAATTTTCTCCTGATGGGAAGTACTTAGCCATCAGTATGGAAGCAAGTGATGCGTCAGACGATTCGCTGAGATTAATTGATGTGGAAAATTTTACATTGTTGCCGGACCAAGAAAGAGGAAATAATCGTCCGGGGAATTTAGATTATTCACCGGATGGGAGTAAAATCATTGCCCCGAATATGTACAACGGTGCGCAGATACTAGATGCAATTTCAATGAACATAATTGCTTCGCTTAATGGTGAACATACCTCTGATGTAACTTGTACAGGCTTTTCAAAAACTGGAAACCATGCCATAACCGGAGATGAAAGTGGAAAAGTAGTTTTGTGGAATTCAGATGGTACACCAACAAATATCTATGCTTATGTCGAAGAGGAGGTTGTAGGTTGTGGATTTAGTGCCCTGGATGCAAAATTCGCAGTATCAACATTAAGTGGAAATATCTCTTCATATAGTATATCTGGTTCACCTTTGAAATCGATTACCTTAGGGGAAAACCATGGTATTAAGTGGTCGGATGGAGATGACATTCTATACGTACTGGAATCTGACTCTAACCCTGCTGTGATAGCACTTGACGGCTCTACATTCGAAACAATTCATATAACTCATCTGATGCACAAGTCATTAGATTTTGCAATAGTAGAATCAGACAGTATGCTCAATCAAATTTATGTCGCTACTAATTCTAACCACATCGCTTTATATGGAAGCCCTGCATATCCAGAAGGATATGGTTTGATGGGTTCAGATTTTGACGGTGATAAAGTCCCAGACACTTACGACAAAGATGATGACGGTGATTCATATGAAGACGACTACGATTTCAATTGCTTTAATGCTACTATCTGTAGCAGAGATCCTGATTTAGAAACGATTAGATCTATGATATTCGAAATATCGGACAATAATTTGGTTGTTGAGGATATATATACAATGTCTCAGACTGACACATA
>MDTG01164146.1_pt1 | contig 15712 bp, 17 predicted proteins | sample 811421 | NCBI WGS metagenome assembly MDTG01 (sample SAMN05326645, study PRJNA326480) | marine metagenome | isolation source: seawater | place: Pacific Ocean: South East | collected 2011
ACAAGACCGTACATATCAGGTCGTACCATCTTCTTAGCGTAACGGGTCATAACGCCCTTACGTGGTACGAAGTCTTCCGTACCGAAAATGGTAGGTGTTACCTGCAATGGTACATAAGGAGCATATACAAAGCCGCTCTCAAGGAACGAGCTACCCTTACGACCTACGAGGATAACGTTACGCAAGAAGTAAGGATCAACGTAAACGTCAAACTTCTTACTCAAGCTACCAGCGCGGATAGCGCCGATGGTGCCTCGGTCCTGATCAGCAGTAACGCTTGCGCGGAAACCACTTGTGAACTCAAGGATGTTAGCAATCTCTGGAGAGCAAACAACAAAGTTTGCACCGCCACGAAGTGTCTTTCTGTGGATCTGAGCGCTTACGTCATTGATTGTTTCAATGAGAGTCTCATACCACTCGCTAACTGTACCGGTGAAGTCAGGAGCTGCCGAAGAAGCACCAAGTTCTCTACCTTGTGAGTCAACGAAAAGACCCGGGGCGCGGCTCCAGTAACGTGTACCAGCCTTTGCACCCTGAACAAGATCACCAAGAAGCTCACGATCAATTTCTAGAGCGATTTGCTCTGAAAGAATACCTGTAAGCTCAACCTCAGCATCCAAATTGTGATAAGCATTAAGGTCTTGTCCCAACTCAGGAGTCCACTTAGCCTTCAACTTCTTGGTCTGTGCGGTCACGGCGATTGAATCGACCTTAATATCGATTTCAGCCATGTCTTGCGCCTTTTCAAGCGGTATGCCAAAGCCTGTTGCGGTAGTATCAAGGTTGATTGCACCAAGACCGTTCGTTACAGCTTCACGATCATCGGTAAATGGATATGCCAAGATACCAACGGCATCGTCTGCGGCCCATGTTTGTCCGGCGCTTGGTCCAATGTCTGCACCGCTGAGATCAACGAGTACAATACGTAACGTTGCATTATCAACAACTTGAGTAAGCCTTCGAACTTGACGTACATTTGCGCCGGCGTCGGTGATAACGTTATCGCCAACCGAGTCATCAACAAACTTAATAGACGTACCAGAACCTGCATGAACTGCAGTTGCGGCATCTCTGTTAAAGTTATCAAGCTTTGTAATATCACAGTCAAGGATTACAATCTTATCTGCAGAATTGTTTTCAAGCAAGTCCGCATCAAAACGAATTAGCTTCTTTTCTGCTTCTGTAAGTTCAGAAACAAGCTTGTTTTGTACTTGAACTGTATCTACTTGAAGACCTCCAGAGTAGCTGTTGGCGTCTTTTGCAGCAACAGCTGAACCTGTGGCGTGAGAAAAGCCAGTATCAAGATCATAGAACTGACCTGGTTCAACTTTTGTCTCGCTACCGAGATCGACACCACCGGTTATTTGGCTACCGATGACGTTTCCGCCATATACAGACTGGTCGGAACCAGGCTGGTTAGGACGGACGTCTGGGCTCTTAAGAAAGTCAAGAAAGAAAATAAGTCCTGATGGTAAGCTCATTGGCTGTACCGATACAAGATCATTTGCAATCAAGCCGCCGAAAACACGGCGAACGATTGGGAATGCTACAGACGCAAAACCTTCAACATCGCCGCTACCCATTGCGGATGCTTCGCGAAGAAGTTCTTTTGCCTGGTTTTCGAGAAGAACTGCCATTCCCTGCTTGTTGTGGCCTTCATTAAGACCTTCAAGCAATCCAGTTGCTTCCCACTTTTGAAGAAGAGCGTTTCCTTCAGCTTCCATATTACGGTTCTGAACGCCTTCTGTTAATTTTTGTAAAATAGACATTATAAATTCACCTCCTTTTCTATAAATTTTAGAATTATGTTGTCTTTATTCCTGCCAATTTCTGTAATCTTGTATACATAGGATTGGCATCCTTTGTGGGTTGCTCTTTACGAGCCGCGACAAGTAGTGAAGATTTTCTAGATACCATTTCATTTAACGTCATCTCCTTCTTTGCGTCCAAAGTAGTGGAGACAGTTTCAGTAATCGTATTAAAAACTATCTTTGCTTCTTGTACAGTTTCGGCTTTTGAAATGGCTTCGACAATTTTTCTCTTTTGTCGCTCATTCAAGGAGGCATTTTCTAGAGCCTGGTTTATGTACAGCAACTTTGCGTTGGAAACATTCATGGTTTCTAACTTTTCTTGCAAAGTATCAAATGCTGATTCATATTTCTTGTTCCGTTCTACTAATTTTCTAGCAGCGGATGTTAACTTTTTATTTTCTTTTTGTAAATTTGATACTATTTTTCGAAGTTCGGCATTCTGTTCCTTAACTTCGGTGTCCTGCTCTGTGGCTAATAGTAACGCTTCATATTCTTGCATAATAGATTCTGGAGTACCAGCCCAGCCGGATTTTTGTGGCATGCCTTCTACTCTAACTCTTTCAGCAAGTTCGTCTGATTCTATTTCTTCTTGTTCTAATTGTTCTCCAATAGCACCCTCAATTGCATCTTTTATCATTTCTTCCAAAGCTGCTGGCTCAATTCCTGCAACGTCTATTCCTAAACCTGCTTCAGTGTCTGGGGTTGTATCTATGTCTGGCGTTGCTTCTACATCTGAACTTACTTCATCATCAGTTAAATCTATTCCAATATCGTCATCGCCTAGTTCATCTCCGCTTGCGAAAGCGCCGGTGTCATCAAAATCAAAATCATCTTCTAAAGAATCAAGTTGTATACTTATAAGTTCTTCTTCATCTGTTCTGAATGAGTCTGGAATTTCTGCTCTTATATCTTCGGAATCTATTTTATTGTCTGTAGCTGGATTTTCTGCGTTTGGATCTTCGGGGCCTGGTGTCGGTGTTTGTGCATCATCACCAAACAGGTCAGCCATTGGGTCATCTTCTGGGGCTTCTGTTAAATTTTCATCTTCTTCTTCGAGGATTCTAGTCATAGCTTGTTTTATTTCTTGAGAATACTTTTCGATAACAAGCTGCTCTGCATTTTTGAGTGCTGCTTCTTTCAAAGCCTTTGCATCAATAATGGCTTTTTCGAGTAAATCTGACATTGTTTTTTAACTCCTAACAAAATGTACGTATACAGACAAAAGGGTTTGCCTCTAAGTAAATAGTGCTAAGAGCCTGTAAAGGGAAGGAAAAATTTTTGAGGCTTTAGAAGGTGGAACAAGCAGCGTATACATCAGTACTGTCTGATAGTTTGAACGCAACCAAATCAGCACCAGCGATTTCAATTACCTTACAAGTATTACCAGGAACAGTAATGCTGGCATTATTTTGATCGTGTCCGGAATAAACTAGTTGTGACCAAACCGCTGAAGCATAATGATAAACGTAAATTTCATCTACTTGGCCACCGTTGGTGGTTGTTACATGCAAAAATCGCTGATTTTGCGTGCTGTACACTCCACTTGACGGTTTTGCTTTATTAATATCAGCAATCAAATCTGTAATGTTTTTACATGCTGTGAGATTAGCTACAGAGACCACTTTTGTCCCGTCTGGCCCAGCAATGTTCTTTGGTCTGCGCGTTCGGCCCCAGCTACTGTATCTGTGAAACTCTGATGGTGGGGGCGTGTTATTAAATCCTGCCATTTTTTTATTCTCCTAATCTAATTTATTAAACTTATCTTTATATTTTTGGGTTGATTTTTGGGACAACCTCTTTTTATTTTCCCTTTTTTCTTTCATTTTAAGAGATTTCTTTTTAAAATATCTCCTGTTTTTTAATTCATCAAAAAGACCTTGCTTTTTACATTTTCTTGTAAATTTTTTGATCATCCTCTCTACTTGATTCTGATCATGTATCACTATTTCAACGTGACATGGTTTACCTCTACTCATTGTATCTCCTTCACTTTAGAGTATTCCATTTGTGTCCGGCCATATTAAAAAGACCAGATATATCTACACCTGAATCCGAAGGATCTCTGTTCGCTAATGGTGAATGAGGTGATGCCTGATTAGGTGTACCTGCCTCTCTTAACGGCGTTGTTCCTTCAAAAACATTCTGCATTTTAGAATCGGATATTGCATCTAACATTTTCTTCTTTGTTTCCATTAATTTTTGTTTTCTTTGATGTTCTCTGACAAGATCAGATTCTTTATTAGCTATGGCTTGCTCAGTGTGTTGGTTTTCTAAAACCATACCTTGGGCCCTAGTTATACCAACCGCAACTTCAGCTACCAGATTTGATAACACTCCCTCGTCAAATAAAATTTCTTTTATACATTCTTTTACGATACTTTTTAATTCTGACTTTTTCATTTCACTCCAAACTTATTGATAATATTATCGACCATATTTGTGGCTGAATTTATTTTAGTTGCGTTTTGCGCTATTTGTTTTGCCTCTTTTAACATAAAAGCGCCAGGAGTAGAAGGGTCTGAGACCATATCAAAACAAATAAGTTGGAAGTCATCTTCGACCATTGTGATTCCGTTTTGCTCTCTCACAGATCCTGTACCTCTAGATGATATTCCGCATTTAACACCCTCGTTTATAAGACCTGCTAAAATTTTACCGCACGGAAGCTCTTGCAAAACTTTTATTTTTGCACGGACTTCATCGCCCTCACACCAGATCGCTGTTACCATATGGGAGACACGATCTAAAGATATAACAGAATTATCTGGATGATCTAGCTCCCCCAATGCTCTCCTTTCTGATACAAGCTTTTTATATTTTTCAACCTCTCTAAACAAAGTTTTTTTCTCGTATATTCTACCATTAGCATTTTCAGTGTTACATTTTTGTACAACGCCAGAAAGATAAATAGCTCCTTCTGATACCTCTCTTTTTTCAGCCTCTGTTAAAAGGTCTTGGCATATGCCTCCATCGCATAATTCATAATATTCTCTTATAAGTTTCATAACTTTCCTCATTGCGGGGATCACCCGCATCAGTCAGCAGCCAGCTTTGCAGCGACGAACAGGTCTCAATATTCTTTTTTTGCTCACTAACTTATTCATTTTTACTCCTATCACTTACAATTTTCTGTTCTATTCTAAATCCATAGTCGCCAAATATCATATTACCAATATAGGCTGCGGCAGAACCTGCAAAACCAAGTAGCATACCTGTGATCATAGATTTATCAAAAGTAAATAGTTGTGTGTAATCGTTTACGAACCATAAAAATACACCCACCCAAAAGCCAGTACACATTGGACACTCAAGCAATTGCCCTAACTTTCCTTTTGTTGGACGAATTGGGTCGAATATTTTTCCGTATACGATTATTTGTGTTAGGCCATATGAAATAAGACAAAACCAGATAAATGTCATTAATCCTCACTTTCATCCTCTCGCAAGAGAGAGTAGTTGTATTCAAACCCATATGGACCAACTTGTTTATGCATGCTACCTTTTCTATCAGATTGTGGTACATCACCCAGTTCAGTGGAGTCTTCTGGTGACGGGCGAAGCATGGCATCCAATCTTTCATCATCATATTGTATTGATTGTTTAAAGAATGGCTTTTCACCTGTTATATATTCGTTTATGCCAAACAGTAAAGCTTGAATAGTATCAACGCCGGGAATTTTTGACTCTTGAAAATTTGCTTCTATTGAGCCAAATACGTTACCACCCTGAACAGTTTCCCTATTTATCAGCCCTTTTTTTGCCAAAAACTCAAACATGCGATTTTGAGCATCATATGTTTTTTCGATTGAAGATTCTTTTTGAAAGGCGACACATTTCTTCTTTTCGTTCATCAAGACTATATCTATATCTTCATGATCTAATATCATTATGTCACCACTTAAACTTCTTCTAGCCTTTAGTTTAATTCTAGGATCTAATTTTATACTTGCCTTAATCGTCATTATCTAGTTCTTCCACTAAATCTTGTGTTTTTAACACGATTTCTATCGTATCAGTAGAGATTTCAGAAGTTTTAGTATTATCGAGAATACTATATACTTTTGTTACTTTTTCTTTCATAACATCTCCCAATGACTGTCCTTTTATAGATTCAGTAAGTTTATTTTTTAATCTTCCTATTTCTTCGTTTAGATAAAGCTTCATCTCTAGACCTTCATCTGCAAAAGACGATATATAATGACATAAAAGTTGCTTTTGATTTTCACTAAGAATTTCTGAATATTCTTCATTAAATTTATTTACAAATGTACCGTAGACAATAGAATCTATTGGCTGTTGAATTTCTTGCTTCTGCTCAACAGATGAAGACATTTGTTCTACTATATTTTCTTCTAATAAGACTCTATCCTTAACAGGAAGGGCATCTTGAAAAATAGAATAAACAGATGCTATTGTTTTGTAATTTGGAACAAAATTATTATAGACCTTATTAGAAAGTATTCTATTTATCTTATTTATAAGAGCAGATTGCTCTTGAAATAAATGTTTTTTGCTAATGCTATCGTGCTTTTGTTTTACTTCTACAACTATTTTTTCTGCTATATTTTTTTCTATTTCTCTTGTTTCATATATTGATTTGTAAAGATTTAATTCCTCATTCAACATAGATCCTTTTTTAAAGTGATCTTTTAAGATTGAAACTATTTTGTTTTGCTTGTTTTTATTATTCTTGACAACTGACTCAGTTAGTTCCCTAACTAATGCCTCATAAACAAATGCAGTGTTTCTTTTCTTATTATGTTTTAGTCTCATCTTTTTTATTCCTTGCTTTCAAGCTTTCAAATAAAGAATCTAATTCTTTTTGATTTTTTAAGATCTTTTTTTCCTCTACTTTATAAATAGTATTTTCAGTAGCATAAGTACTTGTACCTCTTACTAATTGTGATAGTTCACCAGAACCAGCAAACAAACTCCTCATTGTACCAAATTCTGGAGATGCTGCTCTTTTCATATTTTTTAGCCTAGGGCCTCGAGATTTGCGCCCGTCTTTGTTACCTACTGGCTTATACTTGCCATGTGATTTAGGCGTTGAAGTGCTTCCATCTTTATAAGTTATTTTTGATATTTCATCTCTTTTGTTTCCCGGTGGTGCTGTTAAGAGACCACCATCAGCGGGTGTGCCTCCGGCTCCTGTATCAGGTGTAGCGGGCGGAGTGCCTGTTCCGGGCTCTCCGGGAGCGCCAGCGTCAGCTCCTGCCGCGGCCAAATCAGGTTCTGCGCCTACTGCACCGGTGCCACCTGGCTCTCCAAGATCGCCGCCTGGAGTGGTGCCTGTATCAAGTGTATCTGGGCCAGCATCTAACCCAGCAGTCATTTCAGCTTGTGCTGCTTCGCCGGCAGTCTCTAACATAGCATCAAATTTCTTGTCGTAAAACAATTGTCTTCTACACTGAACAAATTCTTCATCTGACAATCCAAATAGTTTTTTCGCAAGCCACTGCTTTGAAAAGAATCCTTCAGTAGCACCACCGACAATTTCAAATCTAGTTTTCCAGTGTTCGAGTTCCTGCATTTCCGCAATCTTGGAGGGATTGTTCAGGTGACAAGTGAATGAAACTAAATCTTCATCTCTATATCCCAGTGTGTAAAGGTGAATAATTCCAATTTTTTCTAGTTCAGTAATAACAGATCTTTGAAGCCTTTGAATAGTTCTTGCAAAGCGAATATCTTTTTGAGCTAAGGTAGTTTTATCTTCCGATGCTTTGTCAGAATCAGAAGAAATATATGCTGCTGGAACCTTTAAGGCAGAGAACAATTTATCTCTAAGATATTTAACATCATCAATGTCTCCGGTATATTTACCCCCAGCTACTGGTTCAATTTTAGTTGCGCTTTGGCCACGCACCGGTATGAAATAATCTTCTTCAATTGATAGCGGGTTATATCTCAAGTCAACTCTGCCAGTTTGAGCATCAACTACTTGATTTCTCTTCATAGTTGTCATCACCTTTTGCATATATTGCTCCACATCTTGCGGAGGAATATTTCCAACATCAATGTAGAATGCTCTTCTTTCTGGTGATCTTACAATTCTATATGCCATCATCGCGTCTTCAAGTAGGGTTAACTGACGCCATATTCTTCTTGCTGGATCTAGAACAGATGTACCATAAGGATTGAATTTATCTTGACCCAAAATCCTAAAGTGACCTACTTGCCAGTTCTCAAACGTAAGACCTGCTGAGTTCCACTGAAACTGTACGTAATTAGGGTTTTTTTTGTCTTCTCCTTCTAGCCTTTCTATTTCTGTTGCTGGGAGACCAATCGCAGATGTAATTCCCAAACTATCATCAATATCTAAATAAAGAAAAAAATCTCCGTATTTACACATTGTTCTACACCACGAAAATAAATTATGTTGAACATTTAAAACACTTTCATACAATGATTCTAAAATAGCTTTTATTTCCTGATTATCACAATCTACTTTTAACATCGGTGTCAAAGACGAATGAGTTGTCATTTCATCCGCGTATATATCTAATGCCGATGCAATCTCAGGGGTGTATTCCATCTGATCAAAATCTACATATCTTTCAACTCTAACTTGGCCTTGCATATAGGCTGCAGTAAGATTGTCATATGGATTATACGCAGTTTTTTTAAAATCTTTTCCAGACGCTGAAGTGAAATTATTAGCGTACCTGTCTAGGTCTATTCTTCGTAACCTGTGATTATTTTGTGTTCTATATTGAGTGATGGGGCCCGATAAAAGCCTTGTTAGTCTTCTAAACAGTAGACTTTGAGGATTTCTTGTATTGTTTTTATTTTTCTTTCCAGTTGCCATTTTTATTATCCTTTAAACAACCAAGGGAAGTCAGTTGTTGCTTTTGCATGTTTATTGATTTCTTCAGACATTTTTAGTTTTCTAGTTCCAGTCATACCTTTTATTCTAGTATCTAGTTGGTTTGAACTCATTGTTATCGCTCCAATAAAGGCTTTATTGTATTCTAGATCTTTATGGTTTTTTGACAAAGCAGTATCCCTAACCCAACAGGCGACGGCGCAAGACATTATTAAATCATCATTGTATGATCTCATCGCCTCAGCGCGGCCGTTATTCCATACAAAAGTCTCCATCTCCATAAGAAGCCTTGAAGAATATATTTTAATTAGATTGTTTCTAATGAATTCTTCCATCTTCGCTACGATTAGAGGACGAGTTTTAGAAGTTGTCGAAAACCCAGATACTGCATTTGACATTTGATCTGCTTGATATTCCTCTACAAATTCATGAGTTGACTTTATCGAGTGATATAAGTTTGGATATTGTAATTCTTTTAATTTTTCTAAAACCGCAAACCCAACAGAATTATTTTCTACAACCAAGAGAGCGTCTCCATACTCTCTACCAACATCGTTTAATACTCTAGAAAATATATCGGGTGTAACTTTTCCTTGATATTCTGCAACTATCTCCATAGTTTCTAATTTTAAAACATGACAGACTGAATAATCTTTTCCATCTCCTCGTGCGACATCTGCAGAAACTAAATACGTATTTTCTTGCTTTCGTTCCTCCCAGATCCAAAGATTTCTATCAAAGCCTGTTCTATGTTTTGGTTCACAAACCATATTTAAATATGATTGAATATTTTCCGAAGCAAATACTGTTTCTCCAGACATATTAAAATTACACTTAAGCTCTTGAGCTATCTCTCTCTTGGACATGTTTTTAGTTTCTTTTTCAAACCAGTCGTAATTTCTATCAGGGTGTACATCCCATGGTAATTTTGTAGGGAAAAAATCATTTATTTTATTCTCTGCTTCGGAATATGTCTTGTGAAACCAGTTTCCAACACCGTTTGGAGTAGACAAAGCAATACAGCGACCACCAGTTGACAATGTAGGATACAGGCCCATCCATAAGTCCTCCAATCCCTCAACATGCGCTGCCTCATCAATAACAAGAAGAGATAGAGCTTCGGAACGTCCTGCATCCCCAGAAGTTGAAGATGCCTTTATCTGTGACCCATTGTCTAAAACGAATGATGTTCTATTATCGATCTCAACTGTAGAGATTTTTAACCAGTCTGGTAGATTTTTTATAATGGCTTTTACTTTTTTTACCAGATTTGCAGCAGTGTTAAATTTAGTTGCAATAACTAGCACATTTTTTTCTCTACGAAATAACATCATCCAAGCTACATATGCAGCTGTTACAGTAGATATGCCAAGTTGCCTAGCTTTTAATATTACATTGAATCGATTGTCTTCGAAATCTTCTATCAATTGTTTTTGAAATGGATATAGGTGAAAAGGTATCAAGCCTTTTATGGGGTGTGTAATTTTAGCATACGTATAAATAAAATAGTCAGGGTTCTTGCCACACTTAACTATTTCTCTCATTATTTCTTGCTTTGTAAGTTTTATTGGCACTGGCTTCTCTTAAGATTTTAAACCGCTAAGCGTTACAAATTTTTCGTATTGAGGGTCTGTTTCAACTTCAGGCTCGACAGGCATCGAACCAATTTTGTAACACTTGCGTACTTTAACGCTTGTTCTAACACGCGACAGATACTCTACCAACACATCTACTTCACTTGGGTCTGACAGTGAAAGCGCTTGTTTTGTAACTTTTTTATATTCTTTTTGAATAAATGATTTTACTTTTTCTACCATCTGCTCCATTTCACCCTCAAAATCATTTGTATGTGTCTCTTTAAGTGGTATTTCAGCATGATATTTGATGTGTAAGCGGCCGCCTTTAACACAAGCTGAAAAACCATCCATAATACGATGGTCCACCAAGGGGTTTCCCTCTTCTCTTCTGAGACCTATAGTCACAAGCTCTCCTGATTCGTCGTGAGCGCCGTCATAACTATTTGCCAATACTTGTGATATGCCATTAATAATTTCTAAAGTAGTTGCCATGTTTTTGTTTCCTCTTAAAATAGTGTACTAATATAAATAGTCAGCTGTTTGGTCTCCAGCCCGATTTCCATCTATCCTCTCGATCCTCAACATACTGTATGTAACATTTGAAGCAACAGCTAAACTTAGTCATATATAAATCATCTTGAGAGGAAAAAGAGTAAGCTCCGCATACAGGGCACGTTCTTTTAATATCAGTTTTAGTTTTACTTTTCCTTACTAAAAATCCGTTAACTTGAGTTGTTTCTTTTTTTCTAGATGTTTCCGAGTAAAATGATCTAAGGTTTTCTAAGTATTTTTTTTCTTTTTCAGGATCCCAATCTTTTTTTGGATTTTGTATCGTCTCCTCTCCATACTTTTCTCTTATTGCCTTTTCAATCTTTGCTATTTCATTTAAATCTTTTTTCTTCACAATGTTACCAAAAATATAGTTAAGGCGCCGGCGATAAATCCAAGCGCGGTGGGGGCGATCCATCCATACTTAGTATCGTGTATTAAAGCTTGTTCAATTTTTAAATTCTCTTCTTGTAAAGCTTGAATTGTAACATCTCTTGTTTGAACTTCATATTCCATTGATGCAAGAAGCTCGCCAATCTGTAAGTCAAATCGTGCTTTTTGTTGGTCTAACTCCTGCATTGTGTGCAGTTCACACTTTTGTTCTGCAAGTTCTTTACTCGCTACTAGTTCAGCTACGGCTTGACCATCAAAGCACCAGCCTTGCCATGGTATTTTTTCACCCTCTTTTAGGCGAACATATTTTCCAGGAGATGCAAAAGTTGTTGATGCTAGACTAAGCGTCAGAAGTAAAACCAAACAACTCTTGTATCTTTTTATCAATCTCATCAGGGTTATCCTTTGCTTTTTCTACAATCTCTTTGACTTTATTTTTTTCAATTCTTGAAAGTTCTTGTTTTTTCTTTTTATACTTCTCTTCTATCTTAACAAGAGTTTCTTCATATTTTAAGCGAAGTTCTTCTCTTTTTTTAACTTCAATTTTATGTTGCTCTTTTAAAGATTTTATTTGATCTTCATAAGATTTTTTATTTGCTTTCATAGCTTCAATAGCAGCTGACGACGACCTTCGTGAAAGAAACCATACTAAAACTGACCATATGGAGAGAATTGCTATTTTCCAGTTTTTCTTAATGCACTCCCAAGCTATTTTAATTTTAAAAATCATTTTGGACCATGCTTCCATTGTACAGCAAGATCTACCAAAGCTTGAGATCCAATGTATGCTAAAGTCACAGCAACCCAATCACCGCTTGTAACCATTCCAATTCCGCATAAAGTTGTAGCTGTGATCCATGCTAAAAATTTTCTTGATATAAATCTTTCTGTATATTTATCTGCAATTGCTTTTAAACGTGCCACCATAAATCCTCCTATATATTTACATGCGCATAGCCATTTATTTTCTCGATGTTTATTTGCATATCTACACAGTCTTTTAGACTATCTAAGTGCGAGATAAGGAGAACAGTTTTGAAGTAACCTTTAACCATGTCTAAGATACGCACAAAACCTTCCATATTTTCTTCATCAAGAGCAGTTCCTGGCTCGTCAAGTATAAATAGGTCAGACTTTGGTAAACTGGACACTGTTAAAAACGCCAGCCTAATTGCCATACTAGCTATAGTCTTTTCTGCTCCGGATCCCATCTCCAGTGGTCTAGGGTCATGGCTGGGATGCTTGATAAAGATATCTAATTTATCTTCGTTGTTAGAAATAAACACTTCAAACTCTACAATATTGGTCAGTATCTTAGAAATTTCCTGATTAATGAAAGGCAATCTTTCCTTAATAATTTCATATGAAACGCCGTTGGGATGACAACAGACCATAAAAAGATGGTATGCAGCAAAATCTTGTTCTAATTCTTGGAATTCTTTATATTGTTGTTGCATATGAAGAAGCTTCTGCTCTGAAGATCCATGCTTTTTATGAAGATGCATAATCTTTTGATTACAAGAATTTAGGTCAAGTTCTTTATCTTTTACTTGATTGTTCAACTTGTCTTTATTTGACATAAGTTGCTTTAAATTTTCGATCGCTTCTTTGTTGTCTTCGTATTCTGTAGCCTTGCCTCTTAGATCGTCTAAATGAATTTGCTCCTTAAATAATAGACTATCGGCGCGCTCAACAATAAGATTGTTAGTGGCTATTGAATTTGCAAGATTATCTCTTTTTTCAATTAACGATTTATATTTTTTTATATAATCATTAATTTTAATTTGTTCTTCATATGAGAATACTTTTCCGATCTCATTAATCTGCTTAGAGACTAAAGATATTTGATGAGACTTCTGTTCAACAGTTTCACCAACTAATGGAACACAACTGTCACATACTTTATTCTGCTCAGTAACAAGTAAAGCTTTTTGTTCAGACAAGTTTTTTAAAAGTAAAATTAGATTATCTAGTTCCTCTTTAGCTTTAGTAAACGATTCTTTTTTCTCTGTATATTTTTCAATTTCAAAATCTTTTAGAAAAATTTCTATTTTTTCATACTTGACCTTATCTTCACTAAGACTTTTTTGTGCTTCTATTTTTTTTGAGTTTATTTCTAAAATAGCTTTTTCTTTTTTAGCAATATTCTTAGCCGTTATAACGGGATCAATAATTTCTGCCGGTACAGAATCTATTTTATCTTGTAGATTTTTAATTTGGTATATTAGATCAGCCAGTTCTTTTTTTAAAATTGCACAAAAAGCCTTATTTTTTTCAATAGCAAGTTCTCCTCTTGTTATTTCTGATTTTATTGATTTAATGTTTGTATCAAAATCAATACCCTCCAGGCGTTTTAAAGATGCTTTAATATCCGCAGATGCTTCTTTAGCCATTTTAAATTTTTTATCAAAGATCTCTAAATCTAAAAATTTTGCAAGAAATTCTTTTCTCTTAGTAGAACCTTCATTGATAAATGATAAAGAATCTAATTGAGATGCCATAGAGGTTGCTAAAAAATCCTGAAGTGTTCCGAAATATTTTCTTACATTTTTATCCGTATCTTGTCTTGAAGTGCCATTTAAACTTACATGATTACCGATAGGATCCTGCGAATAAAATTCTAGATCGGTTGTTGCTTCTTGAGTTTCAACACCCTTCAATCTCTTTGTATATTTATTGGATTTACGCTCAATAATATAATTTGTTCCATCAATTTTAATTGTTGCTGTTGCAACACACTCATCTTTATTTTGATTAATAATATTCAAATTTTTGCGAATAGATTTGGAAGTAGAATTGTACATAGAATATAATAAAGTATCTACAATAGAAGACTTACCTGAGTAGTTTTTTCCAAAAATACCTACAATCCCTTCTAGTTTTGTAAAATCTATGAAGTTGCCCTCTGCATAGTTGAATAAACTATCCCACTCTAAACTTTGTAAAGACCAGTTAACATTTCTCATGACATCTTCGTTCTCTTCTATTTGCTTATTAAAGTCTTTGTTTAATTGATAAACCCTTTCAAGCACCTCTTCAGTTGCTTCATATTCTTTCAAATATTCAGCCATCAAAGTTTCTTGTGTCTTTAAGTCTCGTAAGTCTTGCTTTTTTATACCTTCGGGCGCGGCAACTTTGATTTGTTTACCGGCTGCTCTGTTTAAATAAGTCACTGACTCTGGATTATATCTAAACTTTGCAACATCCACAGCTTTGCGCACCTTATCTAAAGATACGTTACTTTCAGATACAATACGAAGCCTAGCTCCTTCTGGTGGCTTCGCTCTAGGAAGGTTACCCTTCTCACTCAAAGTAAGTGTCACAAAGGGCTTTGGATTGTCAAAAGTGATGAGCTTTGTACTAAACTCGTCTTTACTTTCAATATCCCAAAGTAAATAACCTTTGTCTAAAGTTTCTCCAAAGTTTTGCTGCACTGTTGACCCTGCATACCAAATGCGCGCTTCTTTATCTAACTGCTGAGTTTTATGGATGTCTCCTAAAAAACCAAAGTCAAACTCTTCGAAGATTTCAATACTGTGATCTCCTCCTAGAGTCCAGTTACTATCTGTCTTTGATTTGTCAATAGCTCCATGATATAAAGCAATATTAATTACATTATAATCAGATGGCTCTACCCAATTATCTTCGTCAAATACTGATAAAACATTTAAGCAAAACTTATCATTAATCTTTACCTCTCCAGCGTTCTTTAACAATATAAGATTTGGATTATTAATAGCTTTTGCAATGGGGGACAAAGCATCTTGTCTTGAACCATTGCGTAGATTACCATCATGATTACCTAAGATGATGTAAGTCGGAGCTATATCTGCAAGGTTCTCAAAAAAGTCTCTACACATATCAACAAACTCTGGTGATATCTGCGTCTTTGTGTGGGCGATATCACCGCAGTGGATAATGTAGTCTACTTTTTCTTTTTTTAATGATTGATATAATTGTTTAAATACTTCTCTGTATTCAAAATGGTATTTTAAATTTCGGATATGGGTATCCGCAATATGAGCAAACTTCATTTATTCTCCGTAAATGGTTATTGTAATATAAGTTTATCAAAATATTTTAGGTATGTCAAGCTAAATACTAAAACTTTCTCCGCATCCGCAAGTTCTTTTTGCGTTAGGGTTAACAAATTTAAATCCGGCACCAGAAAGACCATCTTCAAAATCTATTTCAGTGCCCATTAGATATAAAAAACTTTTATGGTCCATATAAACTTTGACGCCGTTAGAATCAAACATTTTAAAATCTTCCCTATGCTCATGTACATAATCTAGATAATAACTAAAACCGGAACATCCACCGCCTTTAACACCTGCTTGGATTCCAACAGGTTTATTATCTAGAGAATCAAAAATCTCTATAATCTTTTGTGCTGCTAATTCTGTTAAAGATATCATTACAGCCTCTTAAGGCCGAGATCTTCCAGTTGTTTTGGCGTAAGCTTTTCAAGAATGATAGCGAATGCTTTCTTTTCTGCTTCGGTGATCATGTTGAGGTCACCTGTTTCTGCTAAGTGGTTCATCTCTTCTGCGATG
>MDTG01413310.1_pt1 | contig 15710 bp, 15 predicted proteins | sample 811421 | NCBI WGS metagenome assembly MDTG01 (sample SAMN05326645, study PRJNA326480) | marine metagenome | isolation source: seawater | place: Pacific Ocean: South East | collected 2011
TCAAGTGCATTTTTTATAGTATTGACAATACTGTCAAGTAAATCTGAGATTACAATTAAAAACGTAAATATTAATAAGAGCAGAATTGGGATAATTAAAATACTCAAGATGATGAATTGCAATATAGCATTTAAGAATATACAAAACTATCATGGAGAAAAAATAGCCGATATTAACGTTAAATCATCTAAAAATATAAGAAGTATTAATTGTCCTTCTAAACTTAACAGCTCTGCTATTGATGAATTTTTAGTTATTTTTCTTGTTGCAGCTAAAGCAAAAGGAGTATCAAAATTTTCAAATTTAGAGGAGTTAAACAAAAAAGAAAGTCCTAGGCTGAATATTGCAATTAATATTTTAAAAATGATGGGTATTAAGGTTATAAAAAAAAAAAATAATATTAAGATTTACGGAAATCAAAAATTAGAGCTACAAGGAAAATATAATATTAAAAATTATATGAAAGATCATCGAGTAGCAATGACATCGATAATAGCCGCCCTAGTTTTTGGTGGCAGTTGGAAAATTAATGACATAAATTCTATAAACACTTCTTTTCCGAGTTTCATTAAATTAATTAAAAATTTAGGGGCAAAAATAAATTGAAAAAGAAATTAAAATTTATAACAGTTGCCATTGATTCACCTGCTGCTGCAGGAGCTGGTACACAGGCAAAACTTATTTCCAAACATTACAACTTATTTTATTTAGATACTGGGAAAATTTATAGGTATATTGGACTTTTGAGATTAAGAAATAGCAAAAGATTTTCATATTCATTAATAAAAAAGAAAATTGATAAATTAAAAATTAATATGCTGCAAAACAAAGTTTTATTAAATAATGAAGTTGCTATGTCGGCTGCATATATAGCTAAAGATAAAAAGATAAGAGATATTGTTCATAAGTTTCAGAAAAAATACGCTTATTTTCCACCAAAATCATATTCAGGTTCGGTATTAGATGGCAGAGATATAATCACAGTTCAATTAAAAGATGCGATGTTTAAATTTTTTATAACTGCATCTGTAAAGGTGAGGGCTAAAAGAAGATTTATAGAATACAAAAAACTTAATAAAAAAATAAGTTACGTTGAGGTATTAAAAAGCCTTAGAATTAGGGATAAATTAGACAAAGAGAGAAAATATGGAAAATTGATAAAAACTAAAGATTCAATCTTGATTAATACATCTAAATTAAGTAAGAAAGCGTGCTTTAAAAAAATAAAAGCAATTATGGATAGAAAGTTAAATAATTAATGGAAATATATAAAGATTTAAGCTCACCAGAAAACAAGCATTTTAAAGAATTACTTAATAGTCAACTATCAAAAAACAAAATCCAAGAAGGAAAAATAATTGAAGGTAAAGTAACAAAAATCACAGACAAATATATTTTTTTGTTTATTCCTGGATTAAAAAGTGAGCCAGTTATTGACGTTAATGAAATGAAAATGATTGGAATGCATAATAAAGTTTCAGTTGGTGATAAATTATCTGTCCTATTAGAAAAAATTGAGGACAAAAATGGAGATGTTGTAGTTTCTGCATATAAAGCCAAGAAAATTGAAGGTTGGTATGAATTAGAGAAAGCGTATGAAGAAAATAAATCAATTGATGGTAAAATTACTTCGAAATGTAAAGGGGGCGTGATTGTAGAACATGCTAAGACTGGATCATTGATGTTTTGTCCTGGATCACAAATATCTGACAAACCTCTGAAAAATATAGATCATCTTATTGGTGTCGAGCAAAAATTCGCAATTATTAAACTAGATAAAATAAGAGGAAATGCATGCGTATCTAGAAGACAAATAGTTTCGTCAATTAAAAAAGAAGATAAAGCTAAAATTGTAGAAAAATTCAAAGTTGGAGATATTATAAAAGACGCTGTGGTAAAAGGATACTCCTCATTTGGATGTTTTTTTGAGGTAAACAACGAAATAGATGTATTAGTTCATCTTCAAGAAATTTCTTATTCAAGAGTAAATCATCCAGATGAGATATTTAATATTGGAGAAAAACATGATTTGAAAGTTATTTCAATAGATCAAGAAAAACTACAAATAGGCTGTTCAATCAAACAACTTTCACCAGATCCATTCGAACACATTTCAAACTATAAGATTAATGAAAAATATAAAGTTAAGGTTGTAAAAATTACTGACTATGGATGCTTTTGTGAACTCGAACCAGGTCTAAGTACACTACTTCACAGTAGTGAGATTAGTTGGACAAAAAAAAATATATCTCCAAAAAAACTTTTCAAAGTAGGGGACCAAATTGAGTGCGTAATAACAGATATTGATAAAGATAAAAGAAGAGTCGCAATATCATACAGGCTTACCACAGAAAATCCATTTGATAGTTTGGAAAAAAAATACCCAGTTGGATCTGATGTAGATGGAGTAATTACAAGTATAAATGAATATGCAATTTACGTAAATTTAGGAGATTTTGATATTGATGGTTTTTTACACTCTAATGATCTAACGTATTCTGGTAAAGGTGAGGATGAACTTAAAAAATATAAAAAAGGTGAAAATATTAAAGTCAAAATTTTAGAGATTAAGAAAGAAGAGCAAAAAGTAAGAGTCGGATTAAAACAACTAGAAAAAGATCCTTTTGATTTCTTTAAAGATAAAAAGGTTAATGATACAATTACAGTAAAAATAAATTCAACTGACAATAAAGGACTAATGGTTAAGCCTGAAGGATGTGATTTAGAATTTTTAATTAAAAAATCTGCAATTGCAGTAAGTGCAGGTGATGCTAGACCTTCTAGATTTACTGGTGGTGAAAGAATAGATTGTGCAATTTCAGAACTGATATTTGAAAAAAGAAAAGTTTCTTTAAGTATAAAATTACTTGAAGAGCTTCAAAATAAAGAAGCTGTATCAAAATTTAGCAGCCCTCTAAGTGGGAAAAATTTACCTTTTTCGTCACTTTCAGAAAAGCTGGATGATAAAAAAAAGAAAGAAGAGTAGAAAACTTTAAAATTGTCTATCTCAAAGTCAAACATAATTAAACAACTCGCAAATAACTATCCCAATTTTTTGAACAAAGATCTGACTAAACTAGTCAATATAATTCTGTTGGAAATTAAAAGTGCATTGAAAAGAGGTGAGAGAATTGAACTAAGAGATATACTCACAATTGAGCCAAAATTACAAAAAGCTAGAATATCAAGGAATCCAAAAACTGAAGAAAAAATTAATGTACCTGAAAAAAAAAAAATATTAATAAAGATATCAAAAGAATGGTCTAATAAAATTAATGAAGAATAATAAAATTTTTATAGCTTGTGATACTAAAGATGTTCATAAAGTAAAAAAAATTATAAAGTTATCTCAAACTAAAAAATTAAAAATTGGTTATAAATTTGGTTTAGAATTTTTAAATTCAAAAAATGGTAGAGACTTTGTATATAAATTAAAAAATAAGCTTACCTTTGGAGATTATAAATTCTTAGATATACCTAATACTTGTGTATCAGCAATTAAAGCCATTAATGATTTAAGATTCAATTATATTACAATTCATATAAGTTCAGGACTTGAGGCATTGAAGGAAGCTAAAAAAGTTTCAGGAAAAACTAAATTAGTAGGCGTAACGATATTAACATCACTTGATAATAAATCCTTAAAAGAAATTGGCTTTGATAAAAAAGTTAAAAATTTGGTAAAACATCAAGCAAAGCTTGCGAGTAAAGCAAAGTTGGATGCTATTGTATGTAGTGCCCAAGAAGTTGAAATAGTAAAAAAAGTATTTAAAAAAGAAATTATAACACCTGGAATAAGATTTAGTTCTAAATCAAATGATCAAAAAAGAGTTTTAACTCCTAAACAAGCTTATAAAAATGGTAGCGACTGGCTTGTTATAGGACGGCCTATAACTAACGGTAACATTAAAAAAAATATCCAAACATTAATTGATCACTTAAATCAATGACAAAAGGTTTAAAAATTTGTGGGGTCTCAGATCCTAAAACTTTAAACTATATCTTAAGTCATCCTCATCCACCAAAATTTATTGGCTTCATAACAAATTATGAAAAAAGTAGTAGATTTGTTAAATTTGAAAAATTAAAAGATTTAGTCAATTGTGATAAAAAACAAGTAAACTTTGTATCTGTGCTTGTAGACCCAAAAGATGAAATTTTAGAAAAGATAAAAGATTTAAATTTTGACTATTATCAACTGTATGATGTGGGACCTGAAAGAACAAGAGAAATTAAATTAAAACATAAAATAAAAATAATCACTGCTATAACTGTTTCTATCAAAGATGATGTTATTAGATTTAAAGATTATTCAGATATCTCAGATATAATTCTTTTTGACTCAAAAGGTTACCATAAATCTGAAAGTTTTGATCATAGTCTACTAGATAAAGTGCCTGATAAATTAAATAAAATGATTGCAGGAAATATCCAAATAGATGATATTCCTAGTTTTAGAAATAAAGGCTTCATAATTGATCTCAGTGGAGCATTAGAATATGAAAATGGAAAAAAAGATATTTATAAAATTGATAAATTGTTAAATTTATTTGGAAAATATGAAACTTAAAAAGGGAATTCCAGTAATAGATCAAGGTAATAAACTCGGATTTTGGGGAGGCAAATTTGGAGGAAATTTTGTTCCTGAAACATTAAAAAAACCAATCGAGGACTTAGAAATTCTGTTTAATAAACTCAAAGATAATAAAAAATTTATTGCTGAAAGAGATAAATATTTCAAAAATTGGATTGGTTCTCCTACTCGATTTATAAAATTAGAAAATCTAACAAAACATGTTGGGGGAGCTCAAATTTATTCTAAAGTCGTATCGGATGCAAACGGAGGCGCTCACAAGATCTATAATGCAACCGTGCATTGTTTGCTAGCTAAACGTTCTGGTAAAAAAATTATATGTGGGGATACAGGTGCAGGGTATGCAGGTAAAATGTTAAGTATGGCTGCAAAAAAGTTTGGACTTAAATGTAAAATTTTTATGGGTGCCAAAGATATAGTAAGGCAACAACCAAATGTTAAAGCAATGAAAAGAAATGGAGCAGAAGTAATTCCTGTTTATTCAGGAAGTCAAACGCTTGTAGATGCTGTTTCAGAGTGTATGCGTTTCTGGGTTGCTAATTGTGACACAACTGCAATGTGCGTAGGTAGCACAGTAGGTCCAGCTGTTTTTGTTCGTATTTGCGGTTGGAGCACAAGTCAAATTTCAAGGGAACTTAAAGTTCAATTAATAAATGAGTTTGGATCAATTCCCAAAAAACTAAAACTTTATAATTGTGTTGGTGGAGGAAGTTCAAGTTTTGGATTTTGGAATGAATTTATGGATTATGATAAAAAGCAGTGTGAGTTTATTGGTGTAGAAGCTGGCGGACCTTCAAAAAGTAAAAAGCATGCAGCACCTTTGACTTATGGCTCAAAAATTGGAATTCTTCATGGTGCAGCACAATATGTTAATCAAAATTCAGATGGACAAATTGAAGAAACTGAGTCAATTTCAGCTGGACTTGATTACCCTGGAATTTCTCCACTTCATTGTTTTTTAAAAGATACAAAAAGAGCAAGATACACAGCAGCGAGTGATGAAGAGGCATTAAATGCATACAAACTTGTAACAAAATTTGAAAAATTAAGACCTTCGCTCGAGCCAAGTCACGCCTTCTCAGTTGCAATAGCTGAGTCTAAAAAGTTGAACAAAGAAACAATCGTAGTTGTTAACAGTTGTGGTGATGCTTACAAGGATCGGGGAATTTTAGTGAAAAGATTGGGAAAGAAATATGTTAAATCCAATTAGCACTGCATTTAAAAAAGCAAAAAAAGAAAATAGACCAGCTTTGTTAACTTACACTGTTGCTGGTGATAGTTCAAAAAAACAATCTTTAAATATTTTAAAATCAATCTCAAAAAGTGTAGACATTTTAGAAATAGGTATACCACACAACACCCCGGTTGCAGATGGGAGTCAAATTCAAACTAGTGCATATAGAGCAATCAAAAACGGGATTAAGATTAATGATATCTTCAAAATCGTTAAAGATTTTAAAAAATCAAATCATAATAAACCAATTATATTAATGGGTTACTTCAATATGATTTATCAATATGGAGAAAATAAATTTTTAAACAAATGTAAAGCCTCAGGTGTAAATGGATTAATTGTTGTAGACCTACCCTGGCCAGAAAATAGAGATTTTGCAAATAAATGTAAAAATAAATCAATATATTTTATTCAGCTTTTATCACCAACAACAACCAAAAAAAGACTTAAAAAAATTATACAAGACTCTCATCCAATGAATTATTTTATTTCAATGTTAAGTACAACAGGTGGAAAATTAAAAGTATCACCTAAAGAAATATTAAAGAACTACAGTATAATAAAAAAAATTAGCCCAAATAAAGACGTGGTCATAGGATTTGGTATAACAGAGAAAACTATAAAAAGTTTAAAATCTGCAGACGGATTAGTGGTAGGTAGTGCAATTTGTAAAGAAATTACAAGGAGTATTAAAAATAGACAAAATCCTGTCACAAATGTAAGTAACTTAGTAAGAAAACTTAAAAAAAAAATAATATGAATTGGTTAACTAAAATTAAAAAATTTGGAGATAAGATAAAGAAAAATATCAAAAAAAAATTTCCTACTAAAGAAGAAATAGCAAATTCAGATTGGACAAGTTGTTGTCAGGGACCAATGCTAAAACAGGAATTAGAAGATAATTTATGGGTTTGTCCAAATTGCAATAAGCATCACAGAATTGAACCAAGAAAAAGATTTGATATTTTATTTGGAAAAAATAATTATGAAATACTGAAAACTCCTATAATCGCAGACGACCCTCTGAATTGGGTAGACACAAAACCGTACACACAAAGACTTCAAGAAGCTAGAGATAAGACAAATCAAAGTTCTGCTGTAATGGTGGCGACTGGCTATGTCGATGGAATTAAAATAACAACTGCTGCAGTTAATTTTAATTTTATCGGTGGTAGTTTTGGAGCAAGTGAAGTGGAAGCAATCGTATATGCAGTACAATATTCTATTGATAATCAAACTCCCTTTTTTATGCAAGCGGCAGGTGGTGGAATGCGAATGTTTGAATCAATGATAGCACTTTCTGGAATGACAAAAACTACTTTGGCTATCAACGAGCTTAAAAAAAATCACTTGCCTTATATAGTCTTATTTACAGATCCAACTGCCGGCGGAATAACTGCCTCCTTTTCTATGTTAGGTGATATCCACTATTCAGAAAAGGGTGCGCTAATAGCTTTTGCAGGAAAACGAGTTGTTCAAGCAACAGTAAAAGAAGAACTTCCACATGACTTTCAGACTGCTGAATTCTTAGAAAAACATGGATTTATAGATAGAGTTATTGAGAGAAAGGACATTAAAAAAGAGTTAAGTGCTATTTTATCAATATTGCTAAAGAGAGATTCTGAGGTAAGTTCTCATGATTCAAATGAAACTTCAGAACTTAGTATCGAAGCTAGAGAAGCATCATAAAAAGAAATTAGATCTATCTTTAGGTCGAACTTTCAGACTTTTACATAAGCTGGGAAACCCTCAGGATAAACTTAGAAATATTGTTTCAGTTGTTGGTACTAATGCAAAAGCTAGTATGTGCTATAGCTTAAAATCTATTTTAAATCAGGCTGGATATAAATGTAACATGTATACCTCCCCTCATCTTCAATCTTATACGGAAAGGTTTATATTTAACGATAGTGAAATTGATGAGGAAAATTTAATTGAATTACTGGAAGATATAGAAAAAGTTTTAGGAGATGATAACGCAACTGTTTTTGAAATACTTACATGCGCCTTTTTAAAATATGCAGAAAACTTTAAGGATAATATAAATATAATTGAGGCTGGTTTATTTCATCAATACGATAGTACAAATGTTTTTAAAAATAACTTAATGACATTATTAGGAGTTATTCATAATGATCACTTTCATTGGTTAGAAAATAAAACTATTGACGGAGTTATACACGAAAAAACTGCTAAACTTTTAAATTCAAAAATATTTATTAATAATCAAGTAAACGAACAAATAAGACAAAAAATTGAAATATCTTTAAATCAAAATTTGTCTGATAAATATTACTTTGGAAAAGATTTTAATATTTCAAGATCAGAAAATAATTTTATTCAATATCATGATGAGTTTGGGGAATTAATATTACCTGAACCTAATATTTTAGGTGATCATCAACTGTATAATATTAGTACTTCAATTGCCGCATCTAGAAAAATTTTTAAAGTTAAAGATAAAGATATAAAAACAGGCATTCAAAATATTTCACTTAAAGGTAGGTTGCAGGAATTAAAATCTGGAAAATTAAAAGAGATTGTTGGTAACAATAGATTGATAATTGATGGAGGTCATAACGTATCAAGTAGTTATGTAATTGCAAATTGGATTAAAAATGAAAATCAAAAAATTAATCTCATTATTGGTATGATGAAAGATAAAGATCATATAGAATTCATGAAATCTTTTGTAGATATAGTTCACTCTGTTACTTTAATTGATATACCAAAAGAAAATGGAGCAATATCAAAAGAAGAATTTAAAAAAAAGATTTTTGATCTGAACTTCAATTTAAATCTCTCTGACAGTATTGAAGATGCAATCATATCAAACTCAAAAAATGAAAATGAGATAATACTTATATCTGGATCACTTTACTTAATTGGAGAAGTATTAAATTTGAATTAAAGGTTTTCTTTAATCCAACTAACGATATCACTTTTAGGAGTTGCTCCAACTTTAGTTGATTTTAACTCTCCATCTTTAAATAATAACATTGTTGGTATACCTCTTACACCGTATTTTGTTGGAGTGTTGGGCTCCTCATCAATATTGTGTTTAGCGATAGATACTTCGTTGGACATCTCATCTGAAATTTCCTCTAAAATTGGTCCAACCATTTTACATGGTCCGCACCATTCAGCCCAAAAATCAACTACTATTGGTTTATCAGATTTTAACACATCAGTTTCGAAATTTTCATCAGTAACTTTTAACGTTGCCATATGTTTTTATATATAAAGAAATAAATTTTATTCAATAACAAAAAGCTTCTTACTTTTTATTAATTTTAAATATTTTCATATTTTTTTTGAATTAGCATTGCATAATCGTTAAATTCATCAAGTAGCGACAATTTTACATTGTCGTTTTCATTTGTATATTTTTCTCTTAAAGTATCAATTTCATTATATAATGTTGGGATAGTCCACCATTTTTCTTTTCTTTCACTTAAAATTCTTTTAGCTATCTCTCTCTTTATAGATTTAAACATTGAAGTTGGAAGCACCTCCGGAGCTTCTTGATAAATTATTTTTTTACCAAATCCAATCAATCTATCATCTTCAAATTTATCTAATAACTTAAGTTTATCTTTAAATGAAGCGGCATGCCATGCTGGAAATAATGAAGTATCTTTATTAGATATAAATTTTGTATAAATGCTTTCCTCAGCGTAGATATCCTCTTGGGATTTAGACTGTTCTTTTTCCTCAGCAACTTCTCTTAAAGCATGTAAAATATTTTGTGAAAATTTTTCATTACTTTTAACTATTTCAGCTCTTGTTTTAATTATATTTGGATCCATTGTATTATATGGTTCAGTATTCATTCCGTATTTTGCATCTAAAATTATTGGTGCTTTATTTGATCTAATAGTTCTCAAAAACTTAGGAGATTTTTTCATTTCAACTTTAAGCTGATTAATTGAAAGATTTAATAATGGTACAATATCAGTTCTCAAATCAAAAGAATAATACCAACCTGTATAAATTGGATGCATACAAAAATTTTGATGAAGTGGGGAAACTAAATGTAATCTACTTTTACCATAATAATATTCATTCAAAGTAAATATTTCTCCTTTTTTTATAATAGTTTCAGTATCTGATTTGTTTGCAGTTTTGAAAAAAGAATCCCAGGTTTCTGGTTGTTTACTTTTAACAATATTTAATACTTTTGCTGTCATCTCTGCATCTGCTAATGCAGAATGGGCATCGGTAGAATCAATTCCTTGCATTCTTGCGAGTGATTCAAGTTTAAATACAGCATTATTTTTTTCATTTATTTCTACTTCAAGAATTGAAGGATCAACAGCATAAGCTGCCCGCGCAATATTAATACCATCGTGTCTTTTATTTGGTGACGCATTAGTTAAATATGGATACCTGATACCTTTGAAAAATTCTTTTCTTATCATTTCATCATCAAAGCCGATATTTGACCACCCTAAAAAAATTGCTGGACTCCATTTTTTAAATATCTTTTCAACTTCAGCCAACATTTGATAATGACTTAAATTTGCCTGTGTTAATTGTTTTATTGAAGTTTTATTAACTATAAGTGCCATTGCTTGGAAAATTTCTCCCTCAGGCAACCTGCATCTCAAGTTAAATCTATCTTTTTCTACAAAATTTTCATCTACTAGGATACCTCCTATTTCTATGATACTTCCAAAGTCAGTTGAAGCGCTTGAACTCTCTATATCCCAAATTGCTAAATTCATAATTTTATCCTCAAATTAGTTACTGTTTGATGGGTTTTTGAAAAGTTTAAGTAGGTACTTAACCGTTTGCATCTAAACAAGTAGCTTCTAGTTAATAATACCTGTTTTATGTATAGGTTAATTAAAGTCAAGCTATATTATTCATATCATAAAACTTTTTAACTCTACCTAAAAATAAATTCTGATACATTGCAAGTTCAGCGCCCTCAATTTTAAATTCTTGAAATAATATATCCTTTGTACATAGTAGGATTATTCCCGCATTCATTTTAGTACCGTGTACCTCATCGTGTGCTAAAGTGTATGCACCAAGTTGTAAAAAATAATCCTGAATATACTCAGACTTTTTTGGTTTATTAGCTTGTTTAAAATCAATTATTACATCATTGCCATTATAAATACCTATTAAATCAGCTGTTCCAGCATATTGCTCTGGATAATAGAGAGTTTCTTCCATCCCATAAATTTCTTCTAATTTTCCATTAATGCCTCTTTCAATTATTTCTTTAGCCATATTTTTATATTGTTCATTGCTTTCAAAAAAACTCTCATTTATTCTTCCTCTTAAATAATCTTCTATATAATTATGCATTGATGTTCCTCTAGATGATGCTTCTGTTTTAATTCTATTTGCTTCTTTAAATCCTACTCTCTCTTTCCAGTTTGCTAATGCTGCTTTTTCTTCTTCAGACTTAGTAGCACTTAAAATAGTTGTTACACTTGGAAGTTTCTCATCTCCAAAAGAATATTTTCTATAACCATCCTCAATTGATCTTGATGATTTAGGATAATAAAATTTATTGTTCCACTTCATTTAATTACTTATATGGGAATTTTTATTTAAAGAAAATTTATTTTTTAGCTTGTCTGGCTAGGTCTTGAAGTTTTTCTACATTTTCTGTTTTTATTGATTTTTCTAATTGTTCAGGATCTTTAATATTTTCTAAAGTCCTTGTTATAGATCTTGCATCCATACCAAATTTATTAACTACAGCCATCGCTTCTTCTAGTTTTTTATTTAACACTATTATATTATCAAAATGCCTTGAAAACCTTGTGCTAATTGTTTTTAAATGATTGTAAATCTCAGTTGCTCCTTTTTGAACTTTAAGTGATTGAAACCCCATATGTAAAGACTGTAAGTAAGCAGATAGTGTATTGGGGCCACAAATTACAACTTTATATTTTTTCATTAATTCTTGAATTAATAATTCTTTGGTACTAGGGTCTTGATATTCAGTAAGTTCTTTATATAAACTCTCTGTGGGAGCATAAACAATTGCAAAATCAGTTGTTTTTGGTGGGACTATATATTTTTCATTTACACTTTTAGCCTTAGTTTTAAATGCAGTAGCTAATTTTGTCCTGGCATCTGCAACAGCTCTTTTATCATCTGCGTCGTAGCCATCAGTGATTGCTTTAAATTTTTCAACTGGAAAATGAGAATCAACTGGAACTAAAACATCTCCTTGAAGTTTAATTGCAAATTCAACGTTTTCACTTGTTTCTTCTTTCATTTTTACATTAGTCATAAATTGAGAAGCTGGTAACAAGTCTTTAATTAAAGCATCCAAACTAAATTCTGCAAGTGTTCCATATTTTTTAACACCAGCTAAAATTTTACTAATTCCCTCTTGGCTTTGATTTAATAATTGTACTTGCTGGTTAAAGTTTCCAACTTTTTCGTCTACTTTTGTCAACGCTTCAGTCATATCTTTTGTCACTCCAGTAGAAAGGTTATTAAATGAAGTAGACATTGAGCCTAATGAAGTATTAATAGTATTGTTTAAAGTATCTTTTAATGTAATTATTTCAGTTTTTAAATTAGCTATTTCTTCAGCATCTTTATTTTCATTTTCATCTTTAGGTTTTGATCTGAAATTTAGATATAAAATGGCTAAAGTTGCACCAAGTAACAAAATTAAAACAATTAACAGAATCAAATCCATATTATTAAGATATACACGTTTCTTCTTAAATCAAAGGTGTTTAATTCCTAGATATCAACTTAATTATTTTTTTTACGCTAATTTTATTTGAAGATAACTTAGATAACATCAAACAGGCTTCAGATTTTAATATTTCACCATCTTTTAACACTCTTAAATTATTAGCTTCCAAGGTTGCTCCGGTAGAACTAATATCTGATATAATCTCAGATGAACCTGTAAAAGGATAAGCCTCAGTTGCACCTAGGCTATTTATGAGTTTGAATTGAGTAACTCCTTTAGAGAATAAAAATTCTCTAGTTAAATTTGGGTATTTTGTTGCTACTCTTAATCTTTTCCTTTTTTTGTCTTTAAACTCAAACGCAATTTCCTCCAAATCAGCTACTGTTTGAACATCTATCCATATATCTGGTATAGCTATAACTAATGTAGCTTTGCCAAAATTATAACTTCTAATAACATTAATTTTATTTTGAATATTTACTTCACTTTCTTTCAACAAATCATATCCAGAAAAACCAATATCTAATGATCCATCGCCAAGTCTCTGAACTATTTCTCTTGCATGTAGATATAAAATTTTAATATTCTTTATTTGTTTAATCGATCCAATTAAATCTCTTTCTCCTCTCTCTGAGATCAAATTTAATTTATTTTTTTTGAAAATATTTAATATATCTTTTCTAAGCCTACCTTTGCTTGGAATTCCAATATTTATTGTATTTTTTTTCATTAGTAATTAAGATTTAAAGCAGCTCCGACTGCAGCTATTTGTTTTTTTGATCCTAGATCAGAAATTAACTTGTCATACCGTCCGCCATTAATTATGTTTATAACTTTAGAATTAGTTTTAATATCAATTTTAAAAACCATCCCTGTATAATATTCAAGTTGTCTTCCAAATGATGTTGAAAAAATTATATTTAATTTAGAGATTTTATTGTTTGTTGTAGGAAAGTATCTTTGATCTACTGCAAGATTAATTTTATTTTTATTAAAAAATTTGTTTAATTCATATGCCGCTTTGTTCATTGGACATCTTATATTTAAAAATTCTTTAATAATTTTAGAAACATTTTTGCCTTTTCTGGTTCTTCTTGGATCTTTAATCTTATTATCAAACCTATTTAGTATTTCATTTATGGACCTACCTGCTACTACTTTTGTAAGATCTTCTTTTAGCATTTTAATGTATCGCTTTTTATCAATTTCAACAATCGTAGGATCAACGTCGGAATTTGTTTCTAACCTTTTTAAAAGATCATTAAAATATTTTTCTCTCCAGAAATGTCTAGATAACCTTAACTTCCAACGTTTTGGTATGTCCAATTTAGAAATAAATAAATTAAAAATTTCAATATTTCCTATTGTCAACGTACCTGATGAATATTGAATATTTTTTAGAGATTTTATTGATGTATTTATTATTTCTTTATCATCTTTTTTTTCATCTTTTGATCCAATTATTTCAAATCCAATTTGGTTTCTAATAATTGAATCTTTTTTATTGTGAGATTTTCTATAAGCCTGGCCACTATAAAATATTTTTTCTTTTCCCTTAAGATTATTTTCTAGATATCTTAGACACGAAACTATTGTTAAGTCTGGTCTCAGACAAAGTTCACTTCCGTTTTGATCAACAAAAGAAAATATAAACTTTCTGAAATTTTCACCTGATCTTTGAACGATATGATTAGATTCTATCACTGAAGGTAATTCAATATAATTAAAGCCTTTTGATTTTACAGATCTAAGAATTTTTTCTGATAAGTTTTGAGACTTCATTTATTATGTTTTCCTTTTGAATTGTTTTATTATTTTCTCCCTTCACGCCTTTAAGATTTTTTATTGTAATAGTGTTTTCTCTAAATTCATTCTCTCCACAAATAATAGCAACGGGTAATCCACGTTTATTAGCTAGAGTTAATTGTTTTCCCAGATTTTTTTTAGTATCTAAAAATACTTCTGCATTAATGTTATTTTCTCGTAACAGATCTAATATTTCATAATAATTTTTTAAATATTTTTGATCCATAACGCAAACTAAAACAGGTTTTTGCTCATCCAGTTCGATTTGATCTAATTGAATTAATGCAAACAAAAGTCTATCTACGCCAAAACTTATACCAGTGCCTGGAATATCAATACCTTTGAATCTTGATATAAGTTTTGCATAAGCTCCTCCGGAGCAAATACTTCCAATATCCACCTCTTTTCCTTTATTATTTGTCACTTTAAAATTTAAATTAGTTTCTACAATAAAATCTGAATAATAAGCCAAACCTCTAACTATTGAAAAATTACACTTTACTTGACTTAAGTTTGAACCATAGCCTAGCACTTCGAAAATATCTTCTAGTTCTTTAATTCCTTCTTGTGACAAAGGGTTTTTCAAATTTTCTTTTAAAGTTTTGATATCTTTAATCTTTAAAAAATTTAAAATTTGAATTACTTGATCATTATCTAAATTAGCACCTTGAGTTATAGCTCCACTTACATCTTTTCTCTCTTTTTTTAATAAGTCTTCAACTCCTTTCAAGCCAAAGCCAGGCTTATCAAGTTTATCTATTGCTCTTATTACTTTTACTTGCTTTTTTTCTGATATTTTTAAATCATCAAGCAATCCTTGGACTATCTTTCTATTGCTTATATTGATCGAAAATTGATCTTTATTTAAACCACAATCTTTTAATGTAGTAGCTATAAGATTGCAAAGTTCCGCATTGGCTTGAGCTGGATTAACATTTCCTACAATGTCAAAATCTGCTTGCATAAATTCTCTATATCTTCCATTTCCAGCTTTCTCGTTTCGAAAAACATTTTGAATAGCGTATCTTTTATAAATTGATGGTAGTTCTTGATTATTTTGAGCAACAAACCTTGCTAGAGGACTAGACAAATCGTATCGAAGAGTAATATTTTTTTCTCCATCTTGAAATGAAAATACATCAGACATAGGATTTGATTCATCTTCTGCCAAGAAAGATCCTATATTTTCTGTTATTTCAAAAGAAGGGGTTTCTAAAGCCTCAGCTCCAAACTTTATAAAATTTCTCTCAATAGCCTTTAAAAGCTTTTTTTTGAGAATAAGTTTTTTATCCCAACGATCTTCAAATCCTGAAGGTAATCCAGGAATTAATTTATTTTCTTTATTCATTTTTTGGTACCCGGGCTGAGAGTCGAACTCAAACTTAAAGTTCCACAAA
>MDTG01448134.1_pt1 | contig 15710 bp, 14 predicted proteins | sample 811421 | NCBI WGS metagenome assembly MDTG01 (sample SAMN05326645, study PRJNA326480) | marine metagenome | isolation source: seawater | place: Pacific Ocean: South East | collected 2011
AATAATATGGAGTGGAATATAGCTGTTCCACACAATATTATTGGACCTAATCAAAAATACGATGATCCATTTAGAAATGTTGTTTCTATATTTATAAACAGAAATTTACAAAACAAACCTTCAATAATTTATGGAGACGGCAAACAAAAGAGATGCTTTTCATACATTGATGATGTTATTTATTGTTTAGAAAAAATTGCTTTGGATAAAAATATTAATAAACAAATAATTAATGTTGGTCCAGATGAGGAAGATATAACAATTAAAGAAGTTGCAGAGATTGTTGCAAATGAAACTGGCTTTAATGGAAGCCCAATTTATTTACCAGATAGACCTAAAGAAGTAAAATTCGCAACATGTAGTTCTAATAAATCAAGAAAATTACTAAATTATAGAACCAAAACTTCTCTTAAGGACGCTATAAGATTTACTGTTGATTATGTTAAACAAAATGGCGTCAAGCCTTTCAAATATCATTTACCTGTTGAAATAGTAAATGAAAAAACACCTTCTACATGGGTAAAAAAATTAATTTAAAAATTTGATTAAATGAAAATTTCTTTTTTAGATTTGAAAAAACAAGTAAGTGGTATTGATAAAAAAATATTAAATTCAATTAAAAAAAATATTAAAAGCTCATCATTTATTGGTGGTCAGGATTTAGAAGATTTTCAAAAGAAATTTTCTAAATATTTAAATGTGAAGTATTGTTTGGGGGTCGCAAATGGTACAGATGCACTTGAGATAGCTATAAAATCATTGAATTTAAAAAAAAATAGTGAAGTAATAGTACCTGCAAATACCTGGATTTCTACCGCTGAAGCAGTAATAAATAATAATCTTAAGGTTAGATTTGTTGATATAGATGAAACTCATAATATTTGTATTAAAGATTTAAAAAAAAAAATAACTAAAAAAACATCGGCTATAATTATAGTTCATTTGTTTGGTAATCCGGCAAATTTAAATTATATAAAAAAAATTTCTAGAGGCAGGTCAATTAAATTAATTGAGGATTGCGCTCAGTCGCATGGATCAGAATATTATAAAAAAAAAACAGGAAATTTTGGAGACATTTCTACCTTTAGTTTTTTCCCTTCAAAAAATCTGGGATGTTTTGGTGATGGAGGCTGTATCGTAACGAACAAAAAAAAATTGTTTTTACAGGCTAAAAAAATAGCAAATCATGGTGGATTAAAAAAAAACCAACACACATTATTAGGAAGAAATTCAAGACTAGACAATATTCAAGCAGGCATACTTAAGGTAAAACTTACTCAATTAAATAAATGGATTAAAATTAGAAATTCACAAGCAAATATATATCAAGCTAATTTAAAGAATGTTAGGGATATTGAGTTTGTAAAAAAATTAAATAATACAAAGTCTTCGTACCATTTATTTGTTATAAGGACAAGAAGAAGAAATGAATTAAAAAAATATTTGACTAAAAAAAAAATTTCAACAGGTATTCATTATCCTCTTTCATTACCTCAAACACCACTGTTTAAATCAGAACATATGAAATATTGTAGAAGAATGAATTCAGTAAAATGGAGTAAAAATATAATTAGTTTACCTATAGGCGAACACTTAACTAATTTTGAAATAAACAAAGTTTGCTTTTTTATCAAAACTTTTTTTAATGCTTAAATTTATTAGAATTTCAACACTTTATCCACCAGTAGCTAAATTAGTAAACAATAAAATTTCAAAAAAAAAAAATCTAACTTATAACGAATTATTGAGGGAAGTTTTTTCTTTTGGATTTGGGGAAAACAATAATATCACTAAAGAATTATCGAGAAAAAAATACAAATGTATGGAAATAATTGCAAATGTTAAACTTTTACAACAAAGTTGGAGCAAACAATATTCTAAAATAAATAACAAAAATATTATTTTTGAACAAATATGTTTTTATAAATCAAATATAATTTACTTTGGAAATTATTCACTTTTAAATATTAAATTAATAAATCAAATCAGAAAATTAAATCACGTAAAATTAATTATAGTTTTCCACTGCTCACCTATTACACCCAATATTGAAAAAAAATTAAAACTTGCTGATTTAGTAATTACATGTACGGAGGGATACAAAAAAATTATAGAAAGAAAAATAAAAAATAAAACATATCAAATCTCACATGCATTTAATGCAACTTCTAAAAATATTAAAAACTTTGAAAAAAGAAAAATAGATATCGCCTTTATTGGATCTCTATATATTAAATCAGGACTTCATGTGAATAGAATAAATCTAATATACCATTTATTAAAAAATTTTAAAAATTCTTATATAGCAATTAATTTTTCTATAAAAAATATTATTAATTTTTTTGGATTTGCTATATTTTTCAATTTGAGATGTACTTTTTCAGAAAAGTTGAATATTATTTTTAAAACAATTTATATAATAATTTTTTCTAAAAAACCTGTTTACGGTAACCAAATGTTAGAAATACTCTCTAATACAAAAATATTAATTAATTCTCATATCGAGGATACAAAATATGCAGGAAATATGAGATTATTTGAGGGAACAGGTATGGGATGTATGGTTTTAACTGACAAAAAGCGGAGTTTAAACAAACTGTTTTCTCCTAAACAGGAGATAGTTATATATCACAGTATTACAGATATGATTAATAAAATTAAATACTATCTTGCAAATAAAAAAAAATTAAGTCAAATTGCTAATAAAGGATTTCTTAAAACAATTAAAGATCATAATTATAAAAAAAGAATTTTAATTTTGGATAAATTAATTAATAAAAATTTATAATATGAAAAAAATTTATTCAAACTTAGATAACTTTAATTCTTTCTTACCGAATTTATCATTTTTCTTTTCATCAAATTTTTTGACACAAATTTCTTCATTTATAATTATTCTGTTATTTGCCAGAAATTATTCATCAGTTGAATTTGGTAAATTTACAATTGCTCAGACTGTATTTTTTCTGTTATACAGTATCTCGTTTTCTAATATTCATTACTATTTAAATAAGTCTTTATCAGTAAATTTTCAAAATAGAAGAAAAGAGATTGCTTCATGTTTTTTAATCACTTTTTATACTTCTATTTTTTTATATATACTTTTGGCATTATTTTTGAACTTTTTAAATCTAGAAAAAGATTTAAAGTATTTAATTTTAATAATTAACTTAATATTAATTACCGAGCCTTTTACAATTTTTTATAGTGAAATTTTTGTTAGAGGCCAATTTAAGACAATTTTTAATATAAAAATTTATCAAAGCATAATTTTTTTTTCATTAAAATATTTTGTAATAGTCAATCAGCTTAACTATATTTATATTGCCTTATGTTATCTTGTTGAGTACATTTTTTTTGCAGTAATAATTATTTATTATTATAAAAAAAATGGTAATAAATTTTCAAAATTGATTTTTAACTTTGATGAAGCGATAAAATTATTAAAAAAAATTTTTTTATTACCAGTATTGTCTTTAATATTTTTAATTTCAATAAGAATTGATGTTTTAATGATCGGTAAGTTAATAGATGTTGAAAGTTCTGGGTTTTACTCGTCAGCATCAAGATTAGTAATTTTAGTGTTATTATACAGTACTTTAGTTTTACAATTCTTGTATCCAAATATGTCAAGAATGAAAATTAATTCTTCAAAGTTTAATGATATATATCAAGATTTAATTAACTTTGCATTAATTGCAGGTATTTCTTTTTTTATTTTTTCATATATTTTCTCTGAATATTACCTAAACTTATTTGGTTCTAATTTTTTAGTAGCTAAAGATGCGCTTTTAATACTGTCATTTAATTTGTCGTTCTCCTTAATTTATAATATTTGGGTTCACAAATGTTTATTACAGAATAACTTTTCGAGAATTTTATCATTTCATTTATGTGTCATAATTTTAAACGTAATACTTAATTTTTATATGATAGATTTATACGGAATAAAAGGTGCTGCAATTTCAACAATGGTATCAGGTGTTATTTCATTTTTTATCATTAATATTAATAGACCAATTGAAATTATCAAAATTTTAAGATCAATAAGTTTTATTCGATTTATTTTAATTGTAAAAAAATTAATTTTAATTATGCAAAAAATTTTTATTTCAAAAAAAAATAATCCAAAAACCTAAGATTTATATTTTTCGATTAACTAATTTTTTCTTAAAAAAAAGAAATGATGCAGTGAGTGCAAAATTAAAAATAGTATTTGAAAATACAAACCCAGATAAGTTAGCAAATAAAAAAGATTGAGCAAAAACAACAACTATGAAAAAATTATCTTTAGATAAATTTTTATTTATATTTTTAAAAATATAAAAAATTACTAATAGAAATAATCCACAACCAACTAAGCCTGTACATACAAAGATATCAATAAAAATATTATGTGGATAAGTAAAAATATTCTCTACAAAGATGCTATTTCCTATAATAAAATTGAAATTGATTGGATAAAATAAAAAAAAATATATATTCATAATTCTTATATATATTGCATTAAGTCCTGTGCCACTTCTCGTATAATCAAATAAATAACTCGTATCAAAATAAATAAGTTGAAAGAAAGAAATTGAAAATACGAATATTGAGAAAAATATTATTAAATATAAATATTCTTTTTTTATACCAAAAAAAATCAAATAAACAATTAAACTCAAAAAGGATATAGCTAAGTGAATTGTGGTGCCTGATAATAAAAAGCAAATTAATATTAATGTTAATTTAAAAAAATTTTTTTTATTTTCATTAATTTTATAATTTTTTAAAGAGTCTATAATCAAAATAAAATGAATATTTAAAATGTAAATCATACCATGTATATTTATGAATGAGTTATCGTAGTCAAACGAGTTAATATTTTTTAATATATATTTGTAGGATAGATAAATTAAAACAAAATATAAAAATATATTACATAATTTTAGGCTAATTGATTTAAAATTATTAATAGTAAAATTTATATTCTTACAAAAAGATAAAATAATCAAAGGTAATAAAATATTAAATAAATTAATAATTATTAATTTATTTTTATTAAATGCGTGATCCAAATTAGTAGTGATAACAGTTATACTGTTATAAAATGTAAGAGCATCCATGTAGAATTTGATTTCAGTTCCAAAAATAGAGTTATAAAGGAATAAAAAATGTAAAAGAGAAAAAAGTAATAAAAATATATTCTTACCCTTTTTCATAAAAAACAAAAAAAATAATGCGGAAATAACTATTAAAAATCTATAAAAAATTAGAATATTAAAATCAATATTTTGAAAAAAAATAAGATTAATCTCTTTTAGAAAAATAGAAATTGATAGACCATAAAAAATTAATACAAAAAAAGTTATTTGTGAGTATTTATCTAAAACTTTTTTTATTTTATTTAATTTAATTGTATTCAATTTATTAATAATAGTTAAAATCAATATTTAATTAAGTATTAATAAATAATCAATTAAAACTTACTTAAGTAATTTAATTTTACATAAAAATATATTTATTTAAGAAAATATATTATTAACATTTAAATTATGCCAATTAACAAAAAAAAAATTATATTAGTAGGTTATAAAAGTTTTATACAGGAAAATTTATATGTTAAATTAAAAAAAAAATACAAAATTAGAAAACTAAGATTTAAAAATTTAAACAAAAAAATAGTTGGGAAATACGATTTTATAATAAATTGTAGTACTAGTGAAAATTTCTTTAAAAAAAAATATTCAAAAAAAGATGATAGAAATTTAATCATTTCCAATTTGATCAAAAAAAATCACACAAAACTAATAATGTTAAGCACAAGGCAAGTTTATTATCCAAAATTGTATATTACAGAAAATTCTAAATTAAAACCGATGAACAATTATGCTAAAAATGTTCTATATTCTGAAGCTTTATGCAAAAAAAAAATAGGATCTAATTTATTAGTTTTACGTCTATCAAATGTGTTTGGACTAGAAATTGGGAAAAAAAAAAGACCTTCATTGACAAGTATGATTATAAATGGATTAAAAAGAAAAAAAATTATATTTGATAATAACTATAAATTATATAAAGATTTTTTGCCGGTGGAGTTGTTGTGTCAATATATAGATAAATTAATCCAAAAAAAAGCATCTGGCACCTTTAACGTGGGATCAGGTATACCAATATTGGTAAGTGATTACGTAAGTAGAATAATTAATCTAAAAGCCTTAAAATTAATCATAAAATCAAAAAAAAATTTTACTGATAGAAGTTTTTGCTTTGATATCACAAAGCTTTATAAATTTACTGGTATTAAAACAAATAAAAGTAGACTAAATGAATCATTTAAAAATTTAAAAATTAGATTGAATACAAATGTATAAAAAAATTTTAATTACTGGAGCAGCTGGTTTTATTGGCTCACATTTGGCTGAAAAATTATTTAACACATATAAAAATTCTAATTTTATATTTTATGATAAAATTACTTATGCAGCAAAGAAGGTATATATTAAAAAATTACTTAAAAAAAAAACTGTAAAATTTATAAAAGCAGATTTATTAAATTTTAAGCTACTTGAGCAATATTTAAAAAATGTTGATTTAGCGATAAATGTTGCTGCAGAAAGCCATGTAGACAATTCATTTGGTAATTCTCTAGTTTTTAGTAAAACTAATACACTAGGAACACATTTTTTTTTAGAAGCATGTAGAAAACGAAGGGTAAAAAAAATTATACATGTTAGTACAGATGAAGTATATGGTGAAAATTTAAAAAAGGCGTTTAAAGAAAATCAATTTCTAAATCCTACTAACCCATATTCTGCATCTAAAGCCGGAGCTGATATGATGGTCAATGCATACAAAAAATCATACAAATTAAATATAGTTACAGTAAGAGCAAATAATATATATGGAACAAGACAGTACCCTGAGAAACTAATATCAAAATCAATTTATAATTTCATAAATAAAAAAAAAATGACAATTCATGGTAAAGGAAAAAATTACAGATTTTATCTTTCAGTACACGATTTTTGTGATGGAATTATAAAAATAATTAAAAAAAGTAACAATAGTGGAATTTATAATATTGCATCTGAAAAAAAATACAAAGTGATTGAAGTCGTGAAAATGATAGCAAAATATTTTAATAAAAATTTAAGAAAAAATATAAGATACATTGATGATAGGCCGTTTAATGACAAGATTTATAAAATAAATTGTCAAAAACTTAAAAGGTTAAATTGGAAGACGAAAAGAAATTTAAAAGATGACTTACCATTAATTTGTGAGTGGTATAAAAAAAATATAAATCTTTTTAAAAAGTGAAAATAGTTTTTTTATCTTTTAGTGATTATAAAGGAGGAGCATCAATCGCTGCTCATACTATTTTTAAATCAATTAAATCAAAAAATTCTTTTTTTCTTACAGTTTATAATAAATTTAAGGGCTCTATCGGAATATATAATGCCTTTCAAAAAATACACATTTTTAATTTAAGAATTATAGAAAAAATATTAATATTACTTTTTAACAAAAAAAAATATCATCAATCTTTAAATGTATTTGGTACTTTTATAAAAACTAAAGTCTCTAGTTTTTCACCAGATATAATAAATATTCATTGGATTAATAGATCTATGATTTCTTTAAAAGAACTAAATTCCTTTAAAGAAAAACTTGTAATTTCAATGCATGATATGTGGTTTATAAACCCTACAGAACATTATTCAGAGGATAAAATAACAAAAAAAAGTTTTCTATCGGATTATTGTTGGAAACAAAAAATAAAACTTTTATATAAAAAAAACGTTTACTTTATTGTTCATAATCGTTGGATGTTTAATAAATTTGTAAAACGACATCCATCTTTAAGAAAAAAAATTTATATTTCAAAATACTACCCAATTAAAACTGATATTTTTAAACCAAGAAATAAAATACCATTAAGAAAAAAATATGATATTCCTGTTAAAAAAAAAGTAATTTTATTTTCAGCTCAAGATATAAATGACAGAAGAAAAGGATTTAACTATTTTGCTAAAATAATTAAAAGATTATCAAAAAATGAGGAGTTTTTTTTTATTTCTATTGGTAAAAAAAACCCTAATTTCAAGAACTCAAATAACTATAAACATATTGATTTTTTTAATAATATAAAAACAGCAGAATTTTATTCTCTTTCAGATATATATATTTGTACTTCTCTAATTGATAATTTGCCTCTAACTGTATTAGAGGCTTTATCTTCAGGTAATTTAGTAATTAGTTTTAAGAATGGTGGTAACGAAGAAGTTTTAAAAAAAATAGGTTATACTTTTAAATTTAATGAATTTAAAAAAATGATTAGTAAAATCGAAAATTTAAATTATAAGACGATAGAAAAAAAATCTAAATTATCAAGAAAGTTTGCTCTTAAAAATTTAAGATTTAAAAATACAAAGAATCAATATTTAAAAATTTTTAATAAAATACATAAATTAAATAATTAATATTCATTTTTTTTTAGATAAAAAATTAAAAATGAATAAATTAGTAAATTTATAAAAATTAAATAGAGAACCAAGTTATCAAACATTGAATTCAAAGAGAATGGCCACAAAACAAGTAATCCATAAAAAATTAGTGATGTAGTTAAATTGAATTTATTTATTAATAAGTGATGTAAATGATTTAAATCACCTTTAAAGGGATTCTTTTTTTGGTAAATTCTAATACAGAACAACCTAAACATATCAATACCTGGAATCATTAATATTAAAAAAATTTCTTCACATGCGAAATTTGTAGTATTAGTTTTATAATGTTCAATTAAATATAAAGATATAAAAGTAGATATAAAATAAACTCCAGAATCTCCTAAATATGATAAATTTTTTAAATTGAAAATTAAAAAAATAATAAGAGGTAATGTTATTAAAATTAAGAATGGATTTAATTGATTGTTTGAGTCAAATATTAATATAAAAAAATATAAAAATATCAAACTTGAGTTTCCATTAATACCATCAGCCATATTGATACTATTCAATAAAAGCATTATAAAAACAGGAGTAATATAAAAAGAAAAATCTCCTAAAATGAATGTTTTGTCTAAACTTTTGAAATAAAGATATTCTACAACAAATCTATTATCAATTTTTAAAAATATAAAAATAATTAAAAATATTGAGAGTAACCTGATTTTGTAACTTATATTAAAAATATCATCCCATATACCAATAAAGAAAATTAATGTGGTAAGAATAATGACCCATAAATTTTTAATAACTAATTCATAATTTGTAAAATATAAGGTAACAACTCCCAATATAAAAAATAAATATATTCCTAATCCACCAATTAGTGGAGTACTATCATTAATTTTTTTATATAGACTTGTATAGATAGATATTTTTTTTGAATTATAAAAAAATATGAGTAGTACAGAGAGACCCAAAATATAATATAAAATTATATTCATTTAATTTTTTTTGCCGGATTTCCCGCATACTTGCCTGATTTAGTGATGTTTTTTGTAACAACTGATCCAGCTCCAATTACTACATTAGAGCAAATACTGACTGGTAAAATTGTTGAATTACTTCCAATGTAGACATTTGAATTTATTCTAGTTTTTAACCATTTTTTTTTATTTCCATGGGCTGGTTTTATTTCTTCAAATTTGTCATTAATAAAAACAACACCATGACCAATAAAACAATTATTACCAATACTAACTAACTCACAAATAAACGAATGAGATTGTATTTTTGTATTGTTTCCTATTTTTACATTTTTCTGAATTTCTGTAAAAGGACCTACAAAACAATTATCACCAAAAGATGCTCCATAAATATTTACAGGGTTTAAAATTTTAAGATTTTTACCTTGTTTAATTTTTACTATTTGCGATTTTAAAATTTTCATCTATTTTGTTTCTTTAATTCAATTAATATATTATGCCTAATATTAAAAGTAATAATTTAATAGTATTTTATCTTACTTTAGCCTTACCAATAACTTTTTTAATTGGCAGTATGTTTGTTAATATTATTGCTGTATCAATATCTTTGTATACTTTGATATGGATATTGAAATCTAAAAAATATTCAATTTTTTTGAATAAACCTTATAATTATTTATTTTTATTATTTATTTTGTTCATAGTTAGTTCATTTTTTTCAAAATATAAATTAACCGCATTTGAAAATTCATTTTCTTACTTGTCAAATATTCTTCTGTTTATATCATTAAGTTTATTTATTTTTTCTAATCATGAAAGGTTATTATTAATATCAAAGTTGGTTCTTATAATTGTTATTTTTATTTGTATTGATCTTTGGTTTCAAAGAATTATTGGTGTGAATTTAATCGGTTATCCAATACAACATTCTTCTAGATTAACTTCATTTTTTGGTGATGAGCAAATACCAGGTAGTGTTGTTTTTAAGCTATCACCTTTCGTAATTTACTATCTTTTTAATCAAAAAAAAAATAAACTACTTATTTCTTTTAGAATTACAATTTTAATATTTATTTATTTTTCAATACTTATAACTGCAGAAAGAGCTGCTTCAATATTAAGTACCATCGTCCTTTTGCTTTTATTAATCTTGAATTTTAAAAATATAAATAAGAGTAAAATGTTAAAATATCTTTTACTATTTTCTATAATTTTTTTTACTTTATTTAATTTTAAAAATAGTGTTATAAAAGAAAGATTTTATTATACTTTTGAACAAGCCCAAAACAATGTCTACATTTCTTATTACATTAATTCATTAGATATTTTACAAAAAAATTTATTTTTAGGAACTGGACCCCAGACATATAAATATGAGTGTCCAAAAATAAGTAATATTTGTAGTACTCATCCTCATAATTTTGCATTTGAATTATTAAGCGATGCTGGAATTTTTTCTCTTATGATATTTATCATCTCTTTATGTTCAATATTTATTAATAAAATTAAAACAATTAAAAATAAGTTTAATCAATCAATAATTTTAATATTTACTATAGTATTTTTTTTCCCTTTAATACCTACTGGTAGTTTTTTTACATCATTTCACATGACTTTGACATGGTTTAGCTTAGGTTTTATTTATTCAATTAAAGATTAATGTATAGATTAATCTTTATAATAAGGTCTTGATTTTAATATTGGCTCTTCAAAATAGAAGTATAATAATGTTGATATACTTATTTGAATTACAAAAAATATAAAAATTATATAAATTAATGACAAATTAATTGAAGAAACCATATAAATTATTAGTAAATGAAAAAGATATATAGAATAAGAAATCTTTCCGAGAAATAAATTTAATTTTATATATTTTTCATTTTTAATTTCGTTGTCAAATATATAAAAAATTATTACAACAGCTGATCCCCAGATAGCAACTATAAAATGAAATAAAACTTTATATAGATAATGTTCATCCATTGCATTTAATTCTAGTATTTTAAAAACAGATATAGACGATAAACTAAATATTATAATTGTAATAATTTTATTAAATTTTATTTTTTTAATTTTATCCTTAAAAAAAAATAAAATAAATCCATAGGCAATCGAGTCTAACCGATATAATACTACTCTTCTAATATTCGATCCCCATTCGCCATAATCTGCAAAAATAATTCTTATCAAGAAAATAATAAAAACAAATAGAAACGATATATTTAAGACATTATTTTTCGTATTTTTAAAAAAAGGAGCAAAAATTAACAAAAATAATGGAAATACTATATAGAACCATTCTTCCACTGCGAGGCTCCAGGAAATAGAAAAATAATCATTAACTACTGAAATTTTCAGAAAATTCTGAATAAAAAATAGATATTTTAAAAAATCAAAAGTAAGGAATCTATTTAAAATTAAAGATGTAAGTACTAAACTTAGAATATATAGGGGTATAGTTCTGTACCATCTTCTAATTAAAAATATTTTATACGTATAAAATTTTTTGCTCTCAAAGACCTTTAATATTTGTGGTGCTAAAACAAATCCACTTATAACAAAAAAAACTTCTACAGAAATTGAGGAAATTATTTCTAAATTTAAGTTGTAACCATTTCTTGAAATAATTAGGTGAGTAATGGCAACTGAAAAAGCTGCAATAAATCTTAATTGATCAATATTTGAATATCTTTCAGAAATCACTAAATTTTATAAGAAATTATAATTAAATATATCTGAACTTATATATTTTGATAGCAAAAATGAAATCAGAATTAATAATATTAAAATAATAACTCGTATAATATTTTTTTTTAGTTTCATTTAATTTTATCATATATTATTTTTGCAACATATCTATGACCTTTTTTATTTAGATGAGCATCATTAAAATATAAATCTTCATAATTTTCTTTTACAATTTCATCATACAAATTAATTAAATCTACATTTTTAAACTTTATTTTTTCTAATAACCTAATATTTTTGTCTTTAGATTTTAGATCCTCTAATGCTGGTAATATAAAAAAACTAATTTTTTTTTTAGTTGATATATCATTAATTAAATTAATGAAGTTTTGTGTTTGTTCAATTTCATTTATTTTATTAATTTTTTGATTTTTGTTGTATGCGTTAAATATTTCATATTTAAATAAAATATGATTCAAAACTTCGAAAGAAGCTCTTAAAATAAAATAATTATATTCCTGATAAAATGGAAACTCATAAATATTTGTCTTTCCTGTTCTTATTTTGCTACTAACAAGTATTATTATGTGATCATAATATTTTTCATTAATATCTTGAAGTCTTAAAAATATATTATCAATGAAATATCCATTTACACCTAAATTTCCACAAATTGAATTTTCAATATATTTCTCACATAATATTTCTGAAAATAAATTTTTATTGTCAATATAAGATCCACCGTAAGTTACACTGTCACCCAATATAACTATTTTTTTTTTTTTATCTCTGTCCTTCCAATTAAAATTAGTTCTCATGCCAATATAATTGATTTTAATATTTGAGCCTTTATATCTTTTTGTTACTTGATTAGGTTTTGGGTAAAAGTTATTTATTGTTTTTTTATATAAAATTGGATGTCCAAAACCAATTAAACGCAAAATTATTTCTATTGTAATAACAAATATTACTGAATACTTTAATATTTTCATATTATATTTAACTAAAATAAATCAATTCTTTTAAATACATATTAAATTAAAAATTAATACCAATAATTTAATAAATTATTTAATTTTTGACATTTACAAAAGTGTATCTTAGTTTTTTTTCAACATTTAAATTAGTTTTTAATTCGTATGTAGAGCAAGGAGATTTACTGTACATGCACAAACCATCATATTGGTAAATTATGAAATTATCTTTGAAGTAAATTTTTTTAGGATTAATTTTTACATTATTTTCAAAAGAATATATTTTAGGCCATTTATAATTGGAGTTAAAATTTTTGTAATATCTTTGAAATTGTTTTCCAAAAAAAATAACAATACATAAACAAAAAATTATTTTACTTATTTTAATTAGATTTGGTTTATCTAGTTTAATTAAAAATAAACTTAAAATTAATAAATAAAGCGATATTAGATATGAATAGCCATATCTATATAAAGGGAATTTAATTAAAAACAAAATAGTGCCAATAGATGCAAAAAAAATATAAAAATTTATATGCGGATTTTTGTTTAATAATATTATTTGTTTAGATGTTTGCTTTTTTTTGATCAAAAAAATAATAATAAAACAAATTAAAAAATAAGGAAAAATTATTTTAACAATATGAATTCCATGGTTTTTTGACCATGAACTGAACCAATTGAAGTTTTTATTATATTCCTCCATTGATAGTTTTTTGTTAACACGGTTTGGCCAATCTTTCGCCCATGCTTCTCCAGAAATACTTTCAAATTTGATTTCATTAAAGTCAGTCCAATTTAAATTTTTAAAGCATGTTTCTTTAATTGGATATATTAAACATCCAGAAATAAAAATATTCTTTACTATCCAAAAAAATAGAAAAATTGATGAGAATGAGTAAAAAATTTTGAATTTTTTTAAAGTTATTTTTTTTATAAAAAAATAAAATGGAATAATTAAACACCAAACAAGAACAGTTTTATTTAAAAAAGCAAAAATGGCAATTAGAGATATAAATGCTAAATTTGGTTCATTTTTAGAAAGGATTTTAGATAATAAATAAAATAAAGATAAATGTGCTACTGCATCATTTCCAAATGAACTGTATCTGTTGATTTTATAACTAATGAAAATAATGATAAACAAAGAAAATATATTTGAAACAGAGATATTTTCTTTATTTTTAATAATTTTTAAAACTTTATTGAAAAAATAAATAACAAAAAAAGTCACTATACTTGCCAAAGGAATTACAATTCCAATTTCTTTGAAAATAAAATTGAAGTTTAATGCAGATAGATATTGTAAAATTGAAGTGAGACCAAATCTAAAATGAATGTTAGATAATCCAAAAATTATTTTATGCTCATTCAAATAGTTTACATAAGGTAGATGGTAAAGTCCAGCATCTGGTCTATTAACATTACTATATAGAATTATGGAGCTAGTAATTAATGAAGTTAATATTATATAAAAAAGTTCTTTTTTTTTAAAATTTTTTTTTCTAATTATCGTTATAGAAAGAAAACCAATTATCAAAATTAATGTATTTAATTCTTTATTAAGAGGAATAAAAAAATTTAATATTAGCGCTATAAAAGATAAGAAGATACAGCCAATAATTGATCTATCATTAATATTTTCAATTTTATTTGTAAAATTTGTATACTTTAAAAAATGACCATATGAATAAAATATAAAATTTGAAATAAATGAATATATAATTATTTCAATCATTGAATAAAATGTAATATATCTATCTAAACAATGCTTACAATTATTATTCCTGTATACAACGAAATTAATACTATAGAAAAAATATTAGATAAAATTGATAAAGTAGATTTTATTTCAAAGGAGATAATTCTAGTTGACGATGCTTCTACCGATGGAACAAAGACATTAATTGAGAAAAAACTAAAAAAAAAAGTAAAAAAGGTAATTTTTCACAAAAATAATATGGGAAAGGGAGCTGCAATCAAGTCAGCTCAAAGTTATATTAGTGGTGATTATGTTATAATTCAAGATGCTGATTTAGAGTATAATCCAAAAGATTATAAAAATTTACTTAAGCCTATTTTGGATGAAAACTTTGATGTAGTTTATGGGTCAAGAGTTCTTGGCAAAAATAGATATAAATTAAAAAACTTTATTTCAATTTTTAGGATTTTTGCAAATCACATTCTTACAATTACATCTAATATAATTAATAATCAAAATTTAACTGATGCACATACTTGTTATAAAGTGTTTAAAACAAATATATTTAAGAATATTAAGTTAGAGGAAAAAGGCTTCAGTTTTTGTCCAGAAGTAACCACTAAAATATCTAATATGAATATTAGTATTATTGAAGTGCCAATCTCTTACAATGGTAGAGATTATAAAAGTGGCAAAAAAATAAAATTTTCAGATGCGTTTAAGGCTTTAATGACTCTAATTAAGTATAAATTTTTTAAAAAATGATTTATTAAATACTTAAGATATGAAAAAAAAAGCAATTATTTTTGGAATTACAGGACAAGATGGCTCTTATTTAGCCGATTTATTATTAAAGAAAAAGTATGAGGTACATGGAGTTAAAAGAAGATCTTCATCTTTTAATACTGCAAGGATAGATCGT
>MDTG01048838.1_pt1 | contig 15709 bp, 13 predicted proteins | sample 811421 | NCBI WGS metagenome assembly MDTG01 (sample SAMN05326645, study PRJNA326480) | marine metagenome | isolation source: seawater | place: Pacific Ocean: South East | collected 2011
CCCCCGGGGGAAGCGCGCGGGACGAAGTGTCCCCCCGGGGGAAAGCGCGCGGGACGAAGTGTCCCCCCAGGGGAATCGCGCGGGACGACGTGTCCCCCCAGGGGAATCGCGCGGGACGACGTGTCCCCCCAGGGGAATCGCGCGGGACGAAGTGTCCCCCCAGGGGAAGCTCGCGGGACGAAGTGTCCCCCCGGGGAACTGCGCGGGAGGATCGCGCGCGACTCGCATTCCTCACGTGAGGAATCGCGCGTTCGATTTCGCTTCCCGAGCGACGCCTCGCCGACGATTCCCTCCCAGTCGATGCTTGCTCACTCAGGGCGCTCGCGACTCGAGCGACAGCAAACCCGCCCTGCTCCGCCCTGCTCCGCCCCGCTCCGCCCTGCTCCGCCCTGCTCCACCCTGCTCCGCCCCGCTCCGCCCCGCTCTCTGCCCGCCCTGGCCCCTGCTATCGCCCTAGCAACCAGGCATCGTCCGCCGCATGGAACACCACGTCCTCCCGCGGAACGCCCTCCCAGTTCCACCCCGAACCGACTCGCTCCAGCAACTCCGCCGCGCTCATCGGCGTCGGTCCCCCCGGTCCCCCCGGTCCCCCCCGTCCCCCCCGGCCCCCCCGGCTCCCCCGGCTCCGCCGACTCCCCCGCCTCCCCCGCGCCCAGCCCGCTCCACCAGGCAAGCAACCCCACCACCCGCTCCGCCCCGACGCCGAGCTCGCGGTAGTGCGCCACCCGCGTGTCCCCGTGCCGCTTCGCCAGCCGCCGGCCGTCTTCGCCCCGCACCAGGGGCAGGTGGGCGAACCTCGGCGCCGCCAGCCCCAGCGCCTCGTACAACGCCAGCTGCAGGTGGGTCGAGGGAACCAGGTCGTCCCCCCGGATCACGTCCGTGATCCCCTGGAACGCGTCGTCGACCACGACCGCCAGCTGATACGCCGCCTCGCCGCTCTTCTTGGCGATCACGAAGTCGCCCTCGCGCTCTCCCGGACGGTCCACCTCTTCGCCCCGGAACCCGTCCACGTAGCTCGAGCGCCCGCCGTCCTCCAGCCGAAAGCGCCACGCCGGCGTCCGCCCACTCTCCGCCTCGGCCGCCGCCGCTGCTTCAGCGGATCCCTCCGCTCCCTCCCAGCGTCCGCGGCAGCTGCCCGGATAGCGCGGCCCCTCGTCGCCCTCGTTGGGCGCCGAGCGCGCCTGCTCGATCTCCTTGCGCGTGCACGTGCAGGGATACACCCGCCCCGCCGCCTGCAGCCGCTCGAGCGCCTCGTCGTAGGCCGCGCTCCGCGTCGACTGCAGCAGCACCTCTCCGTCCCAGTCGAGCCCCAGCCACTCCAAGTCCGCCAGGGCCTGCTCCACCGCCCCCGCCTTGGTGCGCGGGCCGTCGAGGTCCTCCACCCGCAGCACGACCTCGCCGCCCTGGGCTCGGGCCCAGAGCCAGGTCAACAGGAAGCTGCGCGCGTTGCCCAGGTGCAACGCTCCCGTGGGGCTGGGGGCGAGCCGCGTGCGAATCATGAGCGAGTATCCTCCCACGTCCTGGAGGCCCCATGCCCGCCGCGCTCCGCTCGCACTGGACCCTCGACCCCGAGGTCCGCTTCCTCAACCACGGCTCCTTCGGCGCCTGTCCCCAGGTCGTGCTCGAGGAGCAGAGCCGCCTCCGCGCCCGCCTCGAGCGTCAGCCGGTCCAGTTCATGGCGCGCGACCTCGAGGGCTTGCTCGACGCGGCCCGCGTCCCCCTCGCCGAGCTCGTCCGCGCCGACCCCGACGACCTGGCCTTCGTGCCCAACGCGACCCACGGCTTCAACACCGTGCTCCGCTCGCTCTCCTTCGCCCCGGGCGACGAGATCCTGGCCACCAGCCACGGCTACAACGCGGCCCGGACCGCCGCGACCTTCGCCGCCGAGCGCGCGGGCGCCTCCCTCGTCGAGGCCCCCGTCCCCTTCCCGCTCGCCTCCGCCGACGAGGTCGTCGCCGCCCTCGAGGCGGCCTTCACGCCCGCGACTCGCCTGCTCCTGATCGACCACATCACCAGCCCCACGGGTCTGGTCCTGCCCCTCGAGCGCCTGATCCCCCTCGCCAAGGAGCGCGGGGTGGACGTGCTCGTCGACGGGGCGCACGCCCCAGGCATGGTCGAGATCGACCTGGCCCGCCTGAGCGAGCTCGGCGCGACCTACTACACCGGCAACTGCCACAAGTGGCTCTGCAGCCCCAAGGGCGCGGCCTTCCTCTGGGTGCACCCCGAGCGCCAGGGCCAGATCCGGCCGCTCGCGATCAGCCACGGGGCCAACGACCCGCGCCAGAGCCGCTCCCGCTTCCGCCTCGAGCTGGACTGGACCGGCAGCGCCGACCCCACCGCCTACCTCTGCGTCCCCGCCGCGATCGAGTTCCTGCAGAGCCTCTTCCCCAGCGGCTGGGAGGGGCTGCGCGAGCACAACCGCGAGCTCGCCTTGGCCGCGCGGCGCCTGCTCTGCGAGGCGCTCGACGTCGCCCCCCCCGCGCCCGAGGACATGATCGGCAACCTGGGCGCCGTGATCCTGCCCGGCGAGCCGCCAGAGCTCGCTCCCGGGACCCCCGAGCCGCTCCAGACCGCCCTGCGCGAGCAGGCCGGGGTCGAGGTCCCCGTGTTCCGCTTCGCCGGCGAGCGCGTCCTGCGGATCTCCGCGCAGGCCTACAACGACCTGAGCGAGTATCAGCACCTGGCGGAGGTCCTGCAGCGGCTGCTCGGGTAGGTCGGCGAAGCGGCTCATCCCGCGAGACCATCCCGGGACGACGCGCACCTCGTTCTCGCCCTGAGGACCCAGTAGCCGAGCTAAGTCCTTAGGCCACAGCTTCAGCGCGAGCGGTCCCCGACGTGCTCTCTCCTAAGTCCAAGGGAGGTGTGTCATGCCCATCGGCGGACCTGAGCTCATCGTCATCCTGATCGTGGCCCTGCTGATCTTCGGCAGCCGGCTGCCCTCGACCATGCGGAACCTCGGCAAGAGCGTCAACGAGTTCAAGCGCGGCTTGAACGACGTCGTCGAGGACGCCGAGCCGGCCAAGAGCTAGCTCAGCTCAACCAAGCCAATCCGTCGCGCTCGGCGAGCACCTCGTCGCGGAAGGCCTGCGCCTGCTCGAGGCTCGGGGCTCCACGCGCGCGGTAGTAGACCGCGAGGTCGTTGGCGATCGCCTGCTCGGCCTGCGCCTGGCAGGGGTGCTCCCCCTTGTCGAAGCGCTCGAGCTCGCTCGCCTCGCTGATCGCGGCGCCCACGAACACGACCTCGGGCTCCGCCTGGTCGTAGGGGCTCGCGAGCGAGAGCTCGTAGCAGACCGGGATCCGCAGGCAGTGGTCCACATACCACGCGATCCGGTCGCCGATCTTTCTCCAGGGCGTCCATGCCATGGCGGAAGCCTACCGTACAAGCCAGAGGCCCCCGCCTCTGGCAGGGGCCTCCGGTCGTGTGCGTGCGTCTGAGTCCTGGACGGTCCGTCCTAGACGATCCAAGGACTTGCCGTGTAGCGCTCCTTCTGGCGGCGGTACTCCGCCTGCCGGATCTCACGCATAGCAGCCTTGATCTCCGCGTCCCACTCGGCGTCGCTCAGGATCTCTTCGTTCACCACGTTCCCCCTGGTTCCTTGTTCTCTCTCCTCTTCGGGCGCCGGCCCGGTCCGACTTGAGCCCCGAACCAAGTCCTGCGAAGACAGGGTCTTCCGAAGAGTTGGGACTTCACCCCGACCGGGTCCCTCCGCCATGAGCTTCTGGCACACCAACCGAATCCTGCTCGTGCGCGTCGGCAGCCGGGCCTACGGCCTCGAGACCCCCCAGAGCGACGAGGACCTGCGCGGGGTGTGCGTCCCGCCCCTCGACTACCTGCTCGGCCTCGAGACCTTCGAGCAGCACCACGAGGAGGAGGGCGACGAGGAGACCGTCGCCCTGGCCAAGTTCGTGCGCCTGGCCCTCGAGGGCGCGCCCAACGTGGTCGAGCAGCTCTTCGTCGACCCGGCCGACGTGCTCCACACCACGCGCTGGGGCGATCGCCTCCGCGCCGAGGGCCCAGGCTTCCTCTCGCGCCGCCTCGGGGAGCGCCTGCTCGGCTTCGCGCGGGCCAACTGGCAGCGGCTCGAGAAGCACCGCCGCTGGCGGGCGGATCAGCCCCCGCCCGAGGTGACGCCCGCCGACTTCGGCGCTCAGCCCGGGCCCCAGGGCAACCCGCGCTTCCCCGACGAGGAGGCCCGCGCCGCCTACCGGGCCGCTCACAAGCGCTGGCGCGAGTTCGCCGACTGGCGCAGCCGCCGCAACCCGCGCCGGCTGGCGCTGGAGGAGCGCTTCGGCTTCGACACCAAGTCCGCCATGCACGCCTGCCGGCTCCTGAGCCAGTGCGAGGAGCTGGTCCGCGAGGGCGCCCTGGTGGTGCGCCGCCCGGACGCAGCCTGGCTGCGCTCGATCCGCGCCGGCGAGGTCTCCTACGAGGAGCTCCGGGCCTGGAGCGAGGAGCGCCTCGAGCGGCTGCCCAGCGAGCTAGCAGCCTCGGAGCTGCCAGCCCGGGCCACGGTCGAGGGGCACGCCCTGGTTGCGGAGCTCCAGGCCGACTTCCACGGGGTCGAGCTGACACGCCCGTGACCAACGGAAGGGGCTGGGCTGCGTAAAGAAGGGCAGAACGAGGAACCCCATGTCCCGGATTCGCCTCTCCGCGCTCACCAGCGCGCTCCTGGCCCTCTTGCTCCTGGCCCAGCCCGCCGAGGCTCAGCTCCGCCCCCGCGCCCGCGGCGGACTCGGCCCTGATCGCGGTCAGGAGGTGCTGGACCTGCTCGGACCCGAGCACGTGGTCCGCGACGCCTGGCGAATGGTCGAGCGACACTTCTTCGACAAGTCGCTCCTGCGCGAGAAGGGCTGGGACCAGTCCCTCGAGCGAGCGCTGACCAAGGCGCGCGGCCTGAGCGACCCGCTCGAGGTCCACCGCGTGATCAACGAGATGCTCGGTGAGCTGAAGGTCAGCCACCTGGCCCTGCTCGAGAACGACGTGTGGCGGCGCGAGCTCGCCCAGGAGTTCCGCAACCAGCCCGCGGTCAAGGCGGGCTGCGAGCTGGCCCTGATCGAGGGCCGCTACTACGTGGCCGGCGTGGCCCTCGCCAGCCCGGCGGCCCTCGCCGGCCTGCAGGACGGCGACGAGGTGCTCGCGATCGACGGCCAGGCGCCGGCCCAGAGCCCGCTCCTGGTCGACGGCGGGCACGACCCCGGGCTCCCGGGTCCGCACTCCTTCTCGCTGCGCGTCGAGGCCGGCCAGAAGCTGGCCTTCCGCGTCCGCGCCAGCGAGGGCGGTCCCCTCGCCACCAAGACGCTCGAGCCCAAGCCCTTCTCGCTGATCCAGTCGGCCCGCGAGTCGGTGCGCCTCGAGCAGGTCGGCGAGAGCACGATCGGCGTGATCTCGCTGCCTCACTTCATTCACCCCGAGATCTACCGGATCACGCGTCGCGCCCTGCAGGGCCCCCTGCGCGAGGCCGACTCGCTGGTCCTCGACGTGCGCGGCCGCGGCGGCTCGAGCTGGGTGGTCCGCGCGATCCTGGGCCTGTTCAGCGGTCGGCGCGCGATCTGGCGCAAGCCCGTGGTCGTCCTGACCGACGGCTGGACCCGCAGCGCCAAGGAGATCTTCGCGCACACCTGGAAGGAGCGCGGTCTGGGACCGATCGTGGGCGAGCGCACCCAGGGCGCCTGCATCGCGTGCCAGTTCTTCGAGCTCAGCGACGGCTCGGTGCTCTGCTTGCCGATCATGGACGTCCGTCGCCTCTCGGGCGGCGTCTACCTGGAGGGGATCGGCGTCCAGCCCGACGTGCGCGTCCGCCAGCTGCCGCTCCCCTACCGCCAGGGCCAAGACCGAATCCTGGCCGCGGGCCTGCGCCGCGCCGCGAGCCTGGTCCAGCCCCAGCAGAAGGCCGAGGCCTTCTAAGGGACTTTTAGTCCCTTAGATGAGCAGGCGGAGGCGTGTGGGCTTCCGGGGGCGGGAGGGTCGGCGGCGCCGACCCTCCACCCCCCAATCGCCAACCGACCCCTCGCAGGCCCATCTAAGGGACGAAGAGTCCCTTAGCGCTCGATCACGGCCTTGCCCTGATCGTCGGCCCCAGCCAGCGCGTCCGCGTCCTCCTGGCTGGCGGGCCCGCGGCTGTGGGACTCGACGCCCGAGTTGCTGCCGACGTCGAAGGGCTGCCCCTCCTTGAGCGAGCCGTAGGTGGCCGCGTCGACGTAGACCGCGCGCGTGCGCCCCTTGCCCTCGATCTTGACGATCCGGTCGGCGTCGTCGGTCAGGGCGGTCGGGACGAGGTCGAGGCCGATCCCGCGCGGGGTCGGCCAGTAGGTGATCACGGTCCGAGCCGGCTCCTCGCGCAGCTCGACGACCTTGCCCGACTCGAGCTGGCCCGGCAGCGCCTGGACCTTGGCCACCAGCGTCGCGAGGCTCGCCGTGAACACGGCCTGGCTGCCCCACAGCTCGGGGTTGACCTTGGCGGCGGTGCCGACGGCGCTGGCCTGGAGGAAGGAGCCGATCAGCGGCATGCCCAGCTCGCGCGCCAGAGGGTCGCTGAGGGCCGCGTCGAGCCAGGGTTTCTGGGTCGGCAGGTCGCCCTCGGGCTCGGCCTTGGGCAGGACGCTGATCAGGAACTGGCGCGGCCCGTGGTCGCGCAGGATGATCCGGAACTTGGCCCGCAGCGCGATCAGCTCGAAGGTCTCCTGGTCGTGCCAGAGCTCGAACTGGCGGATCTCACCCTTGAAGGGCTCGCCGCTGGCGCGCTGCCCCTGGAAGCGGCCCTTGACCTGGGTCCCGATGCAGGCGTTGTCGCCGAACTTGAGCGGCTCGGGGGCCTCGCCGACCTTGTGCTCCTGGCGGATCCAGCCGCCGTCGGGCAGGTAGAGGTTGCGGGGCGCGTTGCGCTGCTTGAGCCCCTTGGCCTCGATGATCGTCTGCATCACGAGGCCCAGGACGGGGTCGCTCATGACCGTGATCTCGCCGCGCTCGTCGAGGCCGAGCTCGAGGCCGCCCTGGCCGGGGACCTCGAGCGCGATCCGCTCGCCCTTCCCCTTGGGCTGACGCACCATGACCATCTCGTAGGTCGACTGCTGGGCCAGTCCAGGCCCGCTCAGCTTGATCTTGGCCTCGTAGGTGCGCCGCGTGCGCCGCTCGTTCTGGGGCGATTCGCTCGGCTTGGGCTGCGCCGACTCGCTGGGCTTGGGGTCCGGCCCGTCATCACCCGGCGTGCTGGTCGGGGGCGGCGGCGGCGGCGGCGTGGGCTGAGTCGTCGACGAGTCCGGGCAGGCGCAGAGCGCGAGCGGGGCGGCGAGGAGCAGCAGCGAACGAAACCTCACGAGTCCTCCAGGCGTGGAGCGGAGCGCAGTGGGCGCAGCGCGCCCCCGAGCGGGGCCAGCGCGCCTCAAGGTTACTCCAAAGCGCAGCCCCTGACCGTGGGCGTGGTCCTTGCTCCGCCGTCCTCGCTCAGTCGTCGTCGTGGGGCTGCACGACCCCGCCGCCATGGCCGGTCCCGCCGTAGATCGTGATCGTGCGCTTGCGGCGCTCCTCGCGGCGGCGCTCCTCCTCGCGACGGCGCTCCTCCTCCTCGCGGCGCTTCTCGTAGGCCGCGCGGCGCTCGTCCGACGCCGCGCGGCGCTGGGCGGCCTCCTGGCGATAGCGCTCCGCGCGCTCCTCGGAGCGGCGGCGCGCCTCCTCGTACATCTCCTGGCGGCGTTTCTCGTTCTCGAGCCGCTGCTGCTCGTAGCGCTTGCGGTAGGCCGAGGAGCTGCTCGAGCTGCGCGTGCTGCTGCTGCGCGCGCTGCGGCTGGAGCTGCTCGAGCCGTAGCGCGAGGAGCTGCGCGGGCGGCGCGAGGAGCTGCTGCTGTAGCTGCTGCGGCTGGGGCGCGCCCCCGCCGCGCGGCCGGTGTCGTGGACTTGCTTCCAGCGCTCGGCCTTCTCCGCTCGCTCTTCGCGCTCGGCCTCGGCGCGCTCCTGGGCCTCGATCACCTTCGCGAGCGCCGCGACGCGCTCCTGGCCGCGGCGGTCGCCCTTGTCGGCTGCCTTGCCGTACCAGCCCTGGGCCAGGTCGAGCGAGCGCTCGACGCCGTAGCCGTGGCGATACATGTCGCCGACCTCGAGCATGGCGTCGGTCGAGCCGGCGAGCGCCGCCTCCTCGCGCAGGTCGAAGGCTCGCTCGGTCTCCCCCTGGTCGTCGAGGCGCTGGGCCAGCTTGAGCATCGCGGCCGTGTCGCCCGACTCGGCGTGGATCTCGAGGGTCTCCCAGGGGTCGCTCGGCGCCTCGGCGACGGCGACGCCGCCCTGGACGGGCGTGTTGGTCGCGACGCCCGGCGCGAAGAGGAGCGCGGTGAACGCGAGCATCGCCCCGCCGCCGAGGACGAGGGGCGCGAGCCAAGCGCGGCCCCCATGGGAGCCCTGGGGAGCCGGCTCGAGCTCGCGCACCACCGCAGGCGGGACGCTGGGGCCGCTCAGGGTCTCGTGCCGGCTCGACGAGCTGCGCGCGCGGCGCTGCTGGACGGTCTGGCTGTTGGCCAGGCCGCGCTGGAGGCACTTCTCGAGCCGACGCGCGAACTCGGCGCCGTCAGGGATCCGCTTGCTCCGGTCCAGGGCCATGGCGTCGGCGCAGAGGGTGTCGAAGGCCAGGGCCACGTCGGGCGAGAGGTCGCGCACTCGCGGAGCCGAGGCGCTGCCGAGGCGGACCTTGAGCTGCGCCGAGAGGATCTGGGCGGGGGAGTTGCCCATGTAGGGGTAGCTGCCGGTCAGCGTGCGGAAGAGCATCACGCCGAGGGCGAACACGTCCGCGCGGGCGTCGACGGACTTGGCGTCCTCGAACTGCTCGGCCGGCATGTAGTAGGGCGTGCCCATGGCCATGCCGGTGTGCGTGATCGTGAGGTCGAGGCTCGACTCCTCGACGTCGTCGACGTGCTTGGCGAGGCCGAAGTCGCCCAGGTAGATCTCGCCGGCGCTGCTCACGAACACGTTGTCGGGCTTGAGGTCGCGGTGGATCACGCCGCGCTCGTGAGCGCTCGCGACCAGGCGCGCGACCTCGAGCAGGCGCTGCAGGCGCTCCTCGAGGGTGCCGGTCTCGAGGTCGAGCGGGGCGGCCTGCGGGACGAGGTCCATGGCCGCGTAGAGGGTCTGCGGGTCGAGCTCGCCCCAGGCGTAGGTGCGGACGAAGCCCTGTTGGCGGCCGAGGAGCTCGCCGATCCGCGCCTCGCGCTCGAAGCGGCGCCGGAACTCGTCGTGGGCGACGCCGCCGGCGCGGGCCACCTTGAGGGCGACGCGCTCGTCGATGTACTCGTCCTGGGCGGTGTAGACGGCGCCCATTCCGCCGCGGCCCAGCTCGGACTCGACGCGGAAGCGACCGGCGACCAACCCCTTGGCCTGAAACTCTTCGAGCTGAGTGGTCACTGCCCCCACGCCTCCTCCTCCCAGGGTTACGTCCCTCGTGTCGTTCCGCAAGAAGTGATGTTCGCGGGCGGGCTTTCAAGGAGTCACGTGGGGTCGCCCCTACCTAAGGTCCTGGCTCGTCGTCTGTTGTGACCTCTTGCCCGAGCCCCTTTGCAGGGCCCGGGGCCGATCCCCACAATCCCCTTGGATTCGGACGGCACACCCCACCCACCGGGACCGAGCGATGGACTCACACGAGCTGCGCTTCTTCAACAATCTCTCCGTGCTCATCGAGTGCGGTCGGCCCCTCGAAGCCTCCCTGGGCAACCTGCTCCAGGACGAGCGCAACGAGGACCTCCGCACCGCCTACAAGACGATGGTCGAGCACCTGCAGAAGGGAGAGGACTTCACCAAGGTCCTGGGGGACTACCCTCAGCTCTGCTCACGCACATCGCTCGCGCTGCTGCGAGCCGCGCGTCGCACGAGCACGCTGGCCAACGTGCTGCCGCGCCTGGCGAGCCTGGTCCGGGCCCGGGTCGAGGGCGAGCTCGACCCGCGCCAGCGCTTCCTCGAGACCTGGGCGCTGATGGTCGAGACGGGCTTCTCGGTGGACGAGGCCCTGACCGAGCTGGCCGAGGAGTTCAGCAGCGGTCCGCTGGGAGACATCGCCAAGCACCTCCAGTCGTGCTCACGCGGCGGCCACCCCCTGGCGGAGGGCGCCAAGCGCTTCCCCGAGGTGTTCGGCGCGGCCAGCCGAGACCTGCTCAGCTACGGCGAGGCCCGCGACCTGGCCTACGCCCTGCGGGCGATCAACCGCCTCCTTTGAGCCGCGTCCACCCCCCGGCGCTGCTCGGGCTGTTGCTCCTCGGAGCCGTCGCCAGCGCGCAGGACTCGCCGGGTCAGCGCGGGCAGGCCCTGCGAGCCAAGCTCGCCGAGCGAGGGCCCTCCTCCAGCTTGGCCGGCAAGGTGCAGCTGCGCGCGCGGATCGGCGCGCAGCGCGCGGGGAGCGTCGAGCTCGAGACCCAGCTCGTGGAGCGAGAGGGCGAGACGATCTATCGCCTGCGCGACCGGCTCCGCTTCGACCTCGAGGAGCTGGGGCGCGCCTCGCTGCTGCTCGAGGCCGACCTGCGGGCCGACTTCAGCCCGCTGCGCATCGTGCTCAGCGGCGAGGAGCCGCGGGGGCGAGGAGCCCCCCTCCGCTGGCGGATCGAGCTCCGCCGCGAGGGGCAGGAGTGGGCGCGCTACCAGGCTCGCGCTGACGCCCCCCCGGAGCGGAGCGTGGTCGAGCTCGGCGAGCGGCCCCTGGTCCTGACGCCGCCCCTGGGCGCCGGCGAGCGCCTGGCGCGCCTGGCGCCGGCCGAGCTGGGCGCCCGCTACAGCATCGCGGGGCACGACCTCGAGACGGGGCTGGGCGCGCGCTGGCGGCTCGGCGTCGACGAAGAGAGCGAGCTCCAGCTCGGCGAAGAGCGCGTCCGCGGGCACCGCCTGCGCGCTCGCGCGGCTGGGGCCAGCTACGCGCTCCTCCGGCAGGGCGGCGAGGTGGGTGCGCCCCTCGAGCTGAGCCTGGGGCGGCTGCGCTTTCGCGACCCGCGCCTGGGCAAGAGCGCGCCGCTGGCGAGCACGCCCCAGGCCGCCCTCTGCTCGTTCCTGCGCGCCCTCGGCGCGCAGGACCGGGAAGGCGTCCAGCGCTGGCTCGACCTCGAGGCGCTCTTCGCGGAGCTGGGCGGGGAGGCCAGCGACGCCGCGGGGCGCGAGCGCTTCGTCCGGGTCGCGCTGGAGCGGCTGCTCGGCGCCAAGCGCGGTCAGGACCGCGGCGCGCGGCTGCTCCTGGCGAGCGAGCCGCGCGACCTCGAGGGAGAGCTGGAGGGGAAGCGCGCGCGGGTGTGGGTCCGCGGGCGCCCGGCCCTGGCCTTCGTGCTCGAGCGGCGAGACGAGCGCTGGCGCGTGATCCGCCTCCCGGAGTCGAAGTAGGGGAGCTGCGAGTGAGCGGCTCTGGCTCCCACGCTGCCTACGGACCCTTCGAGGTCGTGCGCGAGCTCGCGCGCGGCGGCATGGGCGCGGTGTTCGAGGTGCGCCACCGCGAGAGCGGCGTCCGCTACGCGCTCAAGACGATCCTGGGCGGAGGCGCGCTCCTGGAGGCCGAGCGGGAGCGCTTCGAGCGCGAGGCGGAGCTGACCGCGCGCCTCGATCACCCGGGCGTGATCCGGATCCACGCCGCCGAGCTGCAGTCGGCGCGGCCCTACCTGGTCGTCGACCTGCTCAGCGGAGGCTCGCTCGGCCAGCGTCTGCAGGGCGGCCCCCTCGAGCTGGAGGCCGCCCTCGAGGTCGGCCTGGCGCTGGCCCGCGCCGTGTCCCACGCCCACTCGCGGGGCGTGCTCCACCGCGACCTCAAGCCGGCCAACGTGATGTTCGACGAGCTGGGAAGACCTCGCCTCGTCGACTGGGGCCTGGCGCGTTCGCTGCGACGGGACACGCTCCAGCTGACGAACACGGGCGAGCTGCTGGGGACGCCCAGCTACATGTCGCCCGAGCAGGCCCTCGGGCAGCCGGCCTGCGAAGCCAGCGACGTCTACGGCCTCGGCGCGCTGCTCTTCGCGATGCTCACGGGGCGCCCCCCGGTCGAGGGCGACGTGCCCCTCGTGGTGCTGGAGCGCGTGCTGCACGAGGAGCCGCCGCCGCTGCGCTCGCTCCGCCCCGACCTGCCCCGGCGCGAGGGGGAGGGGCTCGAGGCGCTCCTGCGCGCCTGCCTGGAGAAGGACCCCGACCGGCGCCTGCCCCTGGCCGCGCTGCTCGGGACCCTGGAGGCGCTCCTGCGCGGCGAGCGGAGCCAGCTCGCAAGCGGCCCTTCGCTGCGGACCCTGGGCCTGGGGGCGGCGTTGCTCCTGGTCGCGGGCCTGGGCGCCTCGCTGCTCGGCTGGCGAGCTCACGTAGGGCGGCACGAGCAGCGCGTCGCGGCGGCCGGCGCGGAGGCGCTCGCGCTGCGGGCTGAGCTGGACGCCGAGCTGGGCGCGCGCGCGCGCGGCGAGAGCCCGGTCGGCAGGACCTCGCAGGCGCGGCTGGCCGAGCTGCTCGAGCTGGTCCCTGCGGACCACGAGGGCGCAGACTTGCTGCGGACCGCGCAGCGGCTGCGGCGCTGGGCGGGGGGCGCGCCGGTCGAGGCGCAGGGCACGAGCGCGCTGGGCGCGGTCCTCGACGGGCTGATCCTGCGCCAGGACCTCAACGCGGCGCGGCGAATGGCGGCGCGCGCGATCCGGCTAGACCCCCAGCTCGAGTCCGGGTGGATCCTGCGTCTGGAGCTGGCTCGCGGCGAGAGCCCTCGCCTGACGCGGGTCGCGAGGGCGCTGCTCGAGCAGGGAGCGCTGAGCGCGGCGCGAGCGCACGCGCGGGCCTTGCTGCGAGCGCAGGCGGGACTCGAGCTAGCTGCCTATCCAGAGCCGGAGCGACCTGCGCTGGACCAGGAGGCTTTCGAGGGAGCGCGCGCGCTCGTGCGGCTGCTGGTCCAGCTGGGCTGCCCCGCCGACGAGTGGCGCGCCGTCGTGACGAGGGGTGTTGAGGGCAACGCGGCGAGCTGGGTCGGGCTGATCCGCGGCGGGACGCGCGAGCAGGTGGCGCAGGTCTTCGCGCAGCTCGCGGGGATCGGTCCCAAGGCCGTGCCCCTGGGCCCGAAGCTGCGCGCGACGCTCCGCTCCTGGCAGCGCGGGGTCGCCGCCTACGTGCGCCAGGTGAGCCAGGACCTGGCCGCGAGGCCGCGCTTCGATCGGGAGAGCGAGCGCGAGCGGCGGGCGGCGGCGCAGGCGCTGGAGCGCGCGCTGCACTGCGAGCGCTTGCTCGCGTTGGATCACCGCGGGCTGGCGCCGGAGTGGAGCCTGGAGCCAGCGCTGCTCACGGAGACGTGGCCGGCGCTGCAGGTCGCGACCCTCCAGGGGCGCGCCGCCGTAGAGGCGGCGCACGCGATCCTGCGCGCGCCCAAGGGGCCCATGGAGCTGCGCGACCTCTGCGATCGCCTCTTGCCCGACGACGTGCAGGCGCTGCTGGACCTCTTCCCCGCCAGCCGCTCGCTGCGACTGCTGCGCTGGCGAGTCAGCGCCGAGGGGCAGCTGCGCTCCCTCGCCGAGGCGCAGTCGTGGCTGGCGGCTCTGCGGCCGATCCTGCAGCCCGCGGGCGAGTGGATCGACGACCTCGGGCCCTCCTACCTGGGCGAGGCGGAGGTCCACGCGGCCTCTGCCGCGCGCTACCTCGTCCAGCAGTCCGAGGCCCCGGTCGATCGCGAGCGCCTGACTCGATTCGGCGCAGAGCTGGGGGAGCGCGCCCTCGGTCGCGAGCTGCCCAAGCCCGCCCTCTACCCCAAGGCCGCCGATTGCGCCTGGGTATGCAACGTCTCGCGCGGGGAGCCTGGCGCGGCGCTGCGGGTCTTGAAGCGGGCGCTCGACGTGCTGCAAGCGCGGGTCACCGCGGCCCAGAGCGAGCTGGAGCGGAAGAGCTGGCGCCGCTGTCGGGCCGCGGTGCTGGTGATGGAGGGCGAAGTGCTGCGGTTGGTCGGACGCGGAGACGCGGCGCTCGAGACGCTCGAGCGCGCGACCACGCTGGCGCGCGGCGCCGCCGCCGAGGACGTGGCCCTGGACGCCCTGGTGCACGTCGCCAGGGAACTCGACGCGCAGGAGCGCACCGACCAGGCGCTCGAGCGGCTGGGGCGAGATCCTTGGAAGCTCTCCAGCAAGCTGCAGCTGGCTCGGACGGCCCTCCAGCTGTGGACCAAGGCGCGGGGCCACGAGGCGGGGCGGGCGCTGCTCGACTCGATGCTCGAGCTGCCGCTCCCCTCGGACCAGACCATCTTCGACGAGGGCACCTTTCGCAGCCTGAGCGAGGCGGACCGCGCCGACCTCGTCGCCCTGGCCCAGGAGCTGAAGCTGGTGCCCGTCGACTTCGCCCCGCCTACCCCTCGTAAGGCAGGAGAGCGGTGACGACCCGCTCGACGGGGGCGCGTCGCGCCACGTCGACCTCGAGGCAGGACTCCACGACCGAGATCAGGCCGGGCGGCACGTCGAGCTCGAGCAGGGCCCCGAGCTCGGGGGGCGCGCCCTCGATCTTGAGCGCGGCCAGCTCGTCGCCGCGGGCGTGGTAGGGGAAGCCGCGGCAAATGCACTCGTAGAGCAGCACCCCGAAGGCGTAGACGTCAGCCGCCGGTGTGCCGGGGTCGCCGCGCAGGACCTCGGGCGCCACGTAGGCCAGCGTCCCGCGGTGCCCCGAGTTGGGCTCGCCCACGCGGTGCGCGAGGCCGAAGTCGATCAGGACCGGCTCGCCGTCGGGCTTGATCACGACGTTGGCCGGCTTGACGTCGCCGTGGACGACGCCGAGGGTCGAGAGGCTGGCGAGGGCCTGAGCCAGGCCGCGGCCGACGCGCGCCGCCTCGGCGCAGGGCATGCGTCCGCGCTCGTCGAGGATCGTGCGCAGGCTGCGCCCCGGGACCCACTCCATCGCGTAGTAGGCGCAGCCGCCGTCCTGGCCCACGTCGCGGATCCGCGCCATGTGGGGCAGCTCGCCGAGGGTCCGCAGCAGCTCGGCCTCGCGCAGGAGGTGCTCGGTCACGTGAGCAGGGGCCCCGGGGCGGACGGCCTTGAGCACCACGCTCAGGTCGTCTCCCCGCCGCCGCGCGCGGTGCACGGTCGCGCTGTCGTTCTGGCCGAGCAGCTGCTGGCGCTCGTAGCGCTTCCACTGCGGCTGCTTGCTCGTCTGGCTGGCGGCCTGCGCGTGCTCGCGTCGCTCGAGCAAGACCGTGACCCGCGCGCGCAGCTCGCGCGGGACGACCGGCTTGAGCAGGTAGTCGTCGGCGCCGGCCGCGTAGCCGCGGGTGACCTCCTCGGTCGCGTCGAGGGAGCTCACGATCACGATCGGCAGCTCGAGCCGGTCGTGCCGCTCGCGGATCGCCTCGACCAGCGCGATCCCCGACATGCCGGGCAGGATCACGTCGGTCACGAGCAGGTCGGGCGGGTCCTCCCGCACACGCGCGAGCCCCTGCTCGGCGCTGCCGAGCGCGGACACTTCGTGGCCGCCCTCGCTGAGCGCGCGCGTGATGCCCTCGCGGAGGGTGTCGCTGTCCTCGACCAGGACGATCCGAGCCATAGGAGACCGAGGATAGCCGAGGGTCGGACGTCGGAGTCGGACGACCGAGATCCGAGTCGGAGATCGGAGCCGGACTTCGGAGCCGGACTTCGGAGCCGGACTTCGGAGACGGACGCCGGAGTCGGACGCCGGAGTCGGACGCCGGAGTCGGACGACCGAGATCCGAGTCGGACGACCGAGATCCGAGTCGGACGACCGAGATCCGAGTCGGACGACCGAGATCCG
>MDTG01007814.1_pt1 | contig 15707 bp, 17 predicted proteins | sample 811421 | NCBI WGS metagenome assembly MDTG01 (sample SAMN05326645, study PRJNA326480) | marine metagenome | isolation source: seawater | place: Pacific Ocean: South East | collected 2011
GTAAAAAAAAGGAAGGAGCTAATGATGTATTTAAAAAAAAAAAATATAATTTGTGGAATTCACTATCCATATCCAATACATTTACAGCCAGGTTATAGAGATAAAATAATTAAAAAAAATGAATTAAAAGTTACTGAAAAAATATCAAAAGAGATCTTATCTCTTCCTATTTATCCAGAATTAACATTAAATAAAGTAAAAAAAATATCTAAATTAATTAATAATTTTTATGATTAAATAATTAGAGAATATTTATGAAAAGTGATAAACTTACTATACTTTTAGTTTTAAAAGGACGTCATAAATTTACAGATAGATGGCTTTCTTTTGCCAACAATTTTTTAAGTAATTATAAAATAATAATAGCAGATGGAAGTGAGGAAAATAAAAAATACATCTTAGATAAGAAAAAATATAAAAATTTAGAAATAAAATTACCCAATTTCCCATATGATGAAAATATAGAATTTTTTATAAATAAAATTAGAAACTCTTTAAAACTTATAGATACTGAGTATGTCTTGTATTGTGAAAATGATGATTTCATGTTCCCAGATGAAATAAAAAATGTACTAATTTTTCTTCAAGACAACAAAGATTACGTTGCAGGTAGAGGTGAAATTTTTAATTTTTCAATTTCAAGTATTGATGAAATATATGGAAAAATAATAGAGTTTAAAAGATTTAATGAATATTTACCTCTCAATGAAGATGATGTATTTGAAAGATTAAATTCCTATAGTAAAAATAGACATGGTCTTTTTCACAATATAACAAAGAAAACTGCACTTGAAAAAATGCTTGATGGTGCCATTAAAAATAAATTTTTTGATTTAGTGATTTTTCAATATTATTGGAATTTTTTTCTGCCACTAACTGGTAAAATATATTGTAGTAAAAATTTATATATGCTGCACCAAGATCATTTTAATATGATTAGCAAAAATTCAAATGTTATGAGTTTTGAAAAATCCTTTTTTTATGAAGAAAGTGTATTTAATAATTTTTTTTTAAAATTAGCAGATGAAATCAAAAATGAGCATAATATTGAAATTGATAAGGCAAAATCAAAAATATTAAGTTTTTTTTCATATAATGAGCTTTTAAAATTAATTAGTCGAAACAATGAAAAAAATTCTTCATTTAAAAAATTAATTATTAATAGGATGAGAGATCATAAATTAAGTAACTTCATGCTTAATTATAAAAAAAGATTTGCTATAAACAATAATGTATTATTTTCAAAAAAAATAAAGCTTATCCAAGACTTTTTAACAAAATAAAATTATAACGTAGAAAATACATAAACATTTTAGGATAAATTTTTACTTTTACATTTTATTAAATAGATTGTAGTAGTACGATAAAATTTTAATATAATGAGCAAGATCAATAAACTTAAATTAATTAATCTTAAAAATTTTAAAGAAAAAAATGGAAATTTAATTGTTGTAGAATTTAGAAAAAAAACATTTATTCCAAAAAGAATTTTTCAGGTTTATGCTGGTTCAGGAAAAATAAGAGGTAGACACGCACATAAAAAAAGTCAACAACTTCTTATCTGTAATTATGGTGAGATTGAAATAATATCCACAGATGGAAAAAAATATAAAACACATATTCTTAATAAATCAAACAAGGCACTTTTAATACCACCATTGATTTGGTCAGAACTGCGGTATAGAAAAAGAACTTCTATTTTAACTGTTGTTACAGACTCATTTTTTAGTGAAAAAGACTATATAAGAAATTTTGGTAAATTTCTAAAAATAAAAAAAGTCAAAAATTAAAATTTATGAGGATTTTGTTAACAGGTGGTCTTGGACACATAGGATCTTATCTTATAGAAAAAATATCAAAAAAAATTTTTTTTGAATTGATTGTTTTAGATTCACTAAAAACCCAAAGATATTCATCTTTATTTAAGTTCTCAAAAAATTGTAAATTTGTTTTTATCGAGGATGATGTAAAGAATCTTAATAAATTAAAAGTAAAACTAAAAAAAATTGATATAGTTATCCACTTAGCAGCTTTAACTGATGCCGCAAGTAGTGTTGGTAGAAAAAAAGAATTTATTGAAAATAATTATAAAGGTACTTTAGAAGTAATAAAGTTTTGTATTAAAAATAAATCCAAGTTAATCTATATGTCATCAACAAGTATTTATGGAACTCAAAAAAAAATCGTTGATGAAAGTTGTAGTGAAAAAGATTTGATGCCCCAAAGTCCTTATGCAATATCAAAATTTAAAGAAGAACAATTGTTAATAAAAAAATCAAAATATTTAGGATTAAAAATGATCATATTAAGACTTGGAACCATTTTTGGAGTCTCAAAAGGAATTAGATTTCATACTGCTGTAAATAAATTTTGTTATCAAGCAGCCAAAGGTGAAAAATTAACTGTATGGAAAACAGCACTAAATCAAAAAAGACCTTATTTAGATATTAAAGATGCATCTAATGCAGTGATGCATATAATTCAAAATAATATGTTTGATAATAAAATATATAATATTTTAACAAATAATTTTACAGTAAAAGATATAATTTCAATTATTAAAAAATATTTACCATCAACAAAATTTAAATATGTTAATAATCCTATTATGAACCAATTATCTTATGAAATAAGCAACCGAAAATTTATTAAAAAAAAATTTAAATTTAAAGGTAATATTAATTTACAGATAAAAAAGACTCTTAATCTGTTTGAGCATATTACAAATAACAAGATTAAATGATAAAGTATGTTTTATATTTTTCATTAATATTATATCCTATACAGACTTTTGATATAAATATTCAGAATACAGCTTTTGATATTTCCAGTATTTTAATATCCTTTTCAATTATAACACTTTTTTTTTTTTCAAAAAAAAAAATTAATATTTATACCGCGTTAATTATTTTTTTTATTATTTATCAATTAACAATTTATATTATTTCACCTGCACCATTTCCAAGATTTCTAAGTGCTTTATATTGGATAACAATATTTTTAATGATGTTTTATATTGGAGAAGATTTTAAAATTGATTATATTGTTTTTGAAAAAATTATAATCATTATTTTATTCATTTCCTGCTTAATTTGTTGGTATCAGTATTTTTTTATAATAACACCTGAAAAATATAATTTAGGTATTAAACTAAGAGCTGTTGCTTTTTTTAGAGAACCATCTTATGCAGGCCTTTCATTTTATGCAGCATCGTTAGGATGCATTGTAAAGTATTTCTACGATCGAGAAAAATTAAAGTACTTTTTATTATTTTTAATTTTTTTTTCAACTGGCCTTCTTACATTATCAATGCATATAGTTACTTTTTTTTTAACAATAATCACAATTTATATTTTTATAATTTTTAAAATAGATTCTAATTTCTTTAAAAAAATATTATTTTTACTTACTGCGTTGTTAGGTTTTCTTGTCATAATTTATATTACAATTTATTTAATTGATAAAAATTTTTTAGAGAAGATAACTCACCATTATTTAATCAGAATAAATATTTTTGATACTGAGACAAATTCATTATCATTGTTATCTTGGCTTAGAGGTTTAGATCAAATGTTATATAGTTTAAAGCAAACTTATATCTTTGGGCATGGCTTAGGAACGACTGGTGAGTTTTATTTTCCATCAGTTTATGGCGAAAAATTAACAACGTATGGACTTTATAGTTTAACCTTGAAAGATGCTTTTTCTTTATTTTTTAGGTTAGTAATTGAAATTGGCCCTATATTCACTTTATTACTTTTATATAAAGTTTTTGATATTACAAAAAATGTTTTAAGAGAAACTATTAAAAATAAAAAAATTTTTAACGAAAATATTTTTGTATTTTTATTCGCAATTACAATTTTTGTTGGTTCACTCATTAAAGAGCCTAATTATGCAAGATCGTCTTTATTTATTGCAATATTAATACTTTCATCATTTATAAAAAAAGGTGAAAAAATTGAAAAATAATTTTCCAAAAATAACAATTGTTATTGCCACATATAATTCAGAAAAAACAATTAAAGATTGTTTAGAAAGTTGTTTAAGACAAGATTATAGCAATAAAGAAATTATAATCGCAGATGCTAAATCTATTGATGGAACTATGAGAATAGTTAAAGAATTTAACAATCCAGCTTTATTTTTTTTTTCAGAACATGATAGTGGTATTTATGATGCTTGGAATAAGGCTATTAAAATTAGTAAAGGTGATTGGATTTGCTTCCTTGGAAGTGATGACTTTTGGATATCTAATGACTCAATATCAAAGCTTGTTGAAGAGATAGACAATGAAAAAACAAATTTTATTTCAGCAAAAGTTAAAGTTTATAATTCATCAAAAAAAAATTTCTTTGTTATGGGAAAAAAATGGGATTATAAAAAACTGTCAGATAATATAAATATTGCACATCCCGGATCTTTACATAGGATGGATCTACTAAAAAAACATAATTTATTTGATAATAAATATGCTATAGCAGGCGATCATGATTTTCTAATTAGATCTGGTAAAGATATTTATGCTAAATTTTTAGACTTAGAAATAATACAAATGCAAGATAGTGGTATAAGTAACACAAAACCCTTCTTAGCTTTTTATGAAAGTTCAATAGCAATAATTAGAAGTAGAGATTTTGGAATATTAAGAGGTATTATCTTTTTTGTTAAATCATTATTAAAATTTTATATACGAAAGTTTATATGGAAAAAAAAATAGTTATTATGGCCCACAATATTAGAGAAGGAGGGCCATTAACGATACTTAATAATATACTTAAAATTATTGAAAATCACAAAAAAAATAACTTTATAATTTTTGTCTATAAAAAAAAACTATTAAATAAAAACAAATTTTCAAAAAATGTAAAAATTGTACAAATACCTAACTATAAAAAAAATTTTTTAAGAAGAATTTACTATGATTTTATTTTTTTTCCAAATTTTTCAAAAAACGAAAATCCTGATTTATGGATTTCACTACAAGATACAATACCCAATATTCTTGCAAAAAAAAAAATAATTTATTTTCATACTCCAATAGGTTTTTATAAAATGAATTTAAAAGAAATATTTTTTGAACCAATAGGTTTTATAAGATCTTTTTATTATAGATATGTTTACAAACTTGAGAGATATAAGAACTCTACAGTTATTGTTCAACAAAATTGGATAAAAAGATCTCTTAATAAAAGGTTCAAATTTAAAAGAATAATTGTTAATAGACCTTATAATCTTGAAAATGTAAAAGTATCCTCTAAAAAAATAAGAAATAAGGAACTAGTTTTTTTTTACCCATCATTACCTAGGTTTCAAAAAAATTTTGAAATGATCGTTTGTGCTTGTAAACTTTTAAAGAATTATAGATTTAAAGTTTTTTTTACGTTTAAAAAAAATGAAAATCTTTATTCACGTTATATTTATCAGTTGTCAAAAAATACATCTCAAATTCGTTTTATTGGCAGAAAATCTCATAAACAAATCATGAAACTTTATCAACACATTGATATTTTGATTTTCTCTTCTAAACTAGAAACTTGGGGATTGCCTTTGTCAGAAGCTACACATTATTTCATTCCAGTGTTGGCTCCAAAATTACCTTATGCACAAGAAACATTATTAGATTATAATAATAAATACTTATATAAGTATAATTTAAATAGTTTACTAAAAAAAATGAAATATCTTCTGATCAATGATGCACTTTTAAAAAAAAAGATAAAATACTCACATTTTAAAAATAAAAAAAAATTTGAAAAATATTGGAATGAAATTTTTAATTAAACTTTATATTAAAAAGTTAATTTATTTTAAAAAGATATTAAAACTAAAAAAAAAATTTAAATTTCTTAATCAAAAAAAAATAATTCTCGTTGGGTCAGGACCCAATTTAGATAAGACAATATTTAACAATAAAAATGATATAATTGTATCTTGTAACGCATCAGCAAGTAATGTTAATAAATTAAATCTTGGAGAAGTAAAATTAACTATTGTTGATAACGAATTAATAGATAAAAAAATTGCATTCGAAAAAGATGTAAGAAGTAACATTATTAAAAATGATGTTCTTAAAGATATAAATTTGGGACATTTAATATCTGTTCAATCAAATCACTCAAAAAATATTGATCATAAACTGCTGAAGGCAAATATTACATCTTTCACAAAAGTTGATAAAAATATGAGAAAAATTATTATAGATAGTGTTCTTGGAACATCAATTGTAGATAAAGACAATAATTCTTTAATTTCTACTGGGGTTTTCTCAATTTGTTTATGTTTATACTTTGGAGCAAGACAAGTAATTTTTTCAGGTTTTACTTTGTTTAAACAAGAAAAAGATCACTTTTATGATGAGCCAAAAAATCAAAACGAAGACTCAGAACTATTAACCAGAAGTCATAGTTTGGCCGATAGTGTGACTATTGGTATGCTTAAAATGAAAGGATTTAATATAGAAGCGAGAGATAGAGATTTTTACCCTTTAATGAATAACTGGGGAGTCAAGTGATGAGATTAATAGTTACAGGAGGTTGTGGATTTATTGGATCTAATTTTATCAAACTATCTCTGAAAAAGGGTTACAAAATAATAAATATAGACTCGCTTACTTATGCTGCGCATAAAATGAAAGAAAATTTTATACATAAAAATCACACTTTTATTAGATGTGATATTGGAGACAAAAATAAAATAAGAAAAATACTTAATAAATTTAAACCAAATTTTATCATAAACTTTGCATCAGAAACACATGTAGATAGGTCTATATATGATCCAGAAATTTTTTTTAAAACTAATGTTTTGAATACGTTAAAGTTAATTGAAGAGACAAGAAAATATTTATCAGATAAAAAGATAAGTAATTTTAAATTTATTCATATATCCACAGATGAAGTTTATGGCTCACTAGGCCCTAAAGAAATGAGTTTCACCGAAAGTAATAAATTTTTTCCTAATAGCCCTTATTCAGCTAGTAAAGCTTCTGCTGAGCATATAATGAGATCTTATTACAAAACCTTTTCATTTCCTGTAATAATATCAAATTGTTCAAATAACTTTGGGCCATATCAATATCCAGAAAAATTAATACCATTGATTATTCAAAATTGTATTAACAATAAAAAATTACCAGTTTATGGAGATGGTAAACAGATCAGAGATTGGTTATTTGTAGATGATCATTGTCATGCAATATTCAAAATTATAAAAAAGGGTAGGTTAGGCGAGACATATAATATTGGTGGTAATACAGAAGTTTCAAATATTAAATTAATTAAAGAAATTTGTAAACTTTTAGATAAAAAATATAAAAAACAAAAAAAAAAATTCGTTCTCAAAATTGATAAAATATGTTTCAGATAGACCAGGTCATGATAGAAGATATTCAATTAATTCAAAAAAGTTACAAAAAGATCTTGGATGGAGACCCAAGTACTCCTTTTCAAAGGGCATTAAAATCACAATTGAATGGTATCTTAATAATAAAAAATGGATAAACGTTATTAAAAAAGATTACAAAAAATGGATGAAAAAAAATTATACTAGAAGAGTTTGATTAAATAAAAAAATATTTCTTTATTGGATTTGTTAAATTAAGGCTTTTTTTACTTTTTTATAATAAAAAAGAACGTTTATAAGCTTTAATTTTAAAAAAAAATAAATATACATTTATCAAATGCCCAATAAAATTTTAATAACAGGTGCTGCTGGTTTTATTGGCAGACAATTATCTGATTATCTTGAAAAAAAACATATACCTACAATTGACATTGACGATCTAAGTGTAAAACCTGTTTTAAAACCTAAAAAAAAATTAATTAAAAAAAAAGTTGAATCTATTAATGCTGAATTTTTAAAAAAAAATTCTATAAATAAAATAGTTCATCTTGCTGCAAAAAAAAGCGTAGATCAATCATTTATAAATTTAAAAAACTCTACACAGAACTTTGAAATGACATTAAAACTACTTGATAGTTCAATAAATGCTAATGTTGAACATTTTTTTAACGCTTCAACATGTGAAATTTTTGGTTATCAAAAAAATAAATTAAGAGAAAATAATAATTTTATTCCACATTCACCATATGCTGTTAGTAAAGTAGCAAATGAATATCTTTGTAATATTTTCCTAATGAGAAAGCCGAAGATGAAAATAACTTCTTTAATATTTTTTAATACTTTTGGACCTTCAGAGGGTAGAGATGCAGTAATACCTAAATTTATTAAACTTTTAAAAAATAATAAAAAATTAAATATAGAGGGCAGTGGTAAGCAATCCAGAGATTTCACTTATATTGATGACACTATTGCTGCTCTTTTTAAAATAATTAATAGTAAAAAATACTTTAGACAAATAAATATAGGATCTGGTAAAAATGTTACAATAAAAAAATTAGTGAGTATACTTAGATTATTTTATCCAAATTTGAAAGTTAAATATATCAAATCTCGTGTAAATGAAATTCAAGCTTTTAATGCCAATATTGATTTGTTGAAAAAACAATACGGATATAATAATTCATACAGTTTTAAAGATGGGGTAAAAAAAACTATAGAAAATTTTTAATAAAATGTTTTTTTATTTTGTCATCTTTTTGTGCTCTCTAACTGTCTGTTTGCTTTCTTTAAATCATTTGGTTCAAAAATTTTATGACTCCGATGTAACTGAAAAAAAAATAAACGTAGTTTCAAGAATAAGATGGGGTGATTCAAAAAAATCACATCTTGGTGGCTTATCTTTTTTAATTACATTAGTATTTACAAATATTTTTTTAATAGTTTTTTATAAAGACATCTTTTTAACTAATTATAGAGATTTAATTTATTTTTCGTCTATTATTCTTCTTGCAGGTTTTTTTGGATTTTTGGATGAAAAATACTCTTATAAGCCATTAGAAAAAATTATTTTACAAATAATAATTTCAATATTGTTAATCCTTAATGGTAAGATAATAAATTTTTCACCAAATGAAATTATAAATATTTCCATTACTATTTTTTATTTCGTAGCAATTTTTAATATTTTAAATATGTTTGATAATATTGATTTAGGGTTTGCATCAATTAGTTTACCAATAATTATTTTTTTAATGTCTCTAAATATAAATCAAGGAAACACTATAATTTTGTTGTCATTTTTAGGTTCGATAATAGCATTTTCATACTTTAATTCTTATCCTTCGAAAATATTTATGGGTGATTTAGGATCATTTCAATTAGCTGTATTATTTTCAGCAATTTCAATAAATGTTTTTTGGTCAGATTATAAATTTAATGGATATGTAACGTCATTGTATCAACTAGGATTGCAGAATATTATTTTTTTACTTCCCATCGCTGATTTTGTAATTGTAACTCTTAAAAGAATATCTAAAGGTAAAAGTATTTTTACAGGTGATACCAATCATATTTCTCACATATTTAATTTAAAAATTAAAAATATTAATCTATTAGGTTTGGTTTTTTTTTTTTATATTAATAGGTTTAATATTTTTCTTTTACTGCATCAATTATTTTTTGATACCAGGAAAGCACAGTCTTTTTATTATTGTGCTTTTTTATATATTATTTATAGGATTAATATATTATCTTTATAGGCTATCAAATAATGATCGATAATATTAAAAATTTAAAAAATACAAATTTTTACTATTTTTATAAAATTATTATTGATAACTATTTAAAACTACTTTTTTTTCTTATCATTGGTTTAATTGCAGGATATTTATTAAATAAATATGCCGAAAGACAATTGGTTATATCAAAAAAAATTTCACCGATTCATCTGACTTCAAATTTTTTTGGCGAGGTATATAGTCCCAATAATATTTTTATGGATTTCATTAGAGTGAACAAAGAAAAGATATCTGAAGAATTATATGATGAAATTTTTGAATTTAATTCAGATATTAATTTATTTATAGAGCCAATTAAACTGTATGGGGGTAAAATACAATCAAACATTACTTATAGTGAATTCCTAAAATTGTCGGAGGGTTTCCATTATCTCAAAGAAAGAATAGATTATGACTTTGATATATATCATGTCTCAAAAAAAATTTCATTCGTAATCACTGATGATAATTTAGAAGAAAGAAAGAAAAAATTAAAAAATGATTTTAATAATTATTTATTTATAACCAATCAAATTGTCAGAAAAGAACTTTTTAAAGTTCTTTTTGAAAAACCTGTTTTCTTTAGAAATGTTTTAAAAAGTTTAAATTCTAAATTAGTTTTAATCGATAACGAATATTTGATGAATCAGTTATATAAAAAAAATTCAATGGAAATAGAAAAAATAACTGATGAAATGGGTGCATTAATTTCTGAAATGAAAGCTATAAAAGATTTAATAGACCCAAAAAATAAAAATACTATCCCAGATGATAATATCGAAATTGATAAGGAAAAATATAAAAATTTAGAGGGAGAAAAAGATATTTTTGAAATAGATACATATAAATATTATTACAAAGGTAAAGAAATTTATACTTACGATGAAATGAATTATTTTGCTGGACTGGAACTAGATAGATTTTTTACAGAATATTTCCAGTTTGCAGTAAATGGAATTGATAGAGATTTTGAAGTTAAAATAATACAGAAAGATATTTATTTTTATTTAATAATTTGCTCAATAATATCAATGGGTTCACTAGTTAGCCTTATAATAGTTAGAGACTTTATTAAAATTTTGCAAAAAACCTAATTTGATTTTAGGTATATTGGTAATGAGTGTAAAAATCAAAATTATGGTTAAAAATTTTTTAGGAGAAAAAATTTATAATTTTATTAAATTCAAAATAAAAAACACTATTAATTTTTTAAATTTTAAAAAGCAATTTTATGATTTAAAAAAAGATTATGAATATAATGAAACCACATTATTAAATATATTTGGTAATTTTAATAAAGAAAATATAAATCAATTACTTAAAAAAAATAATTTAGAATATAATGATAATCAGATATCTTGGCATTATCATCTGTTTGCAAGTTTTGAAAATTCAGCGAATAATATTTTAGAAATAGGTACTTTAGATGGTGAATTTACAAAATATTTATCAAATATTTTTCCTGAATCAAAAATTTACACAATAGATTTAAATCAAAACGATGAAACTTTTAAAAATACCTATGACAGAAATTCAAAAGAAAAACTTAATAAATTTTTACAAATTAGAAAAGAAAATTTAAAAAATGAAAATATAATCTTCAAAGAAATAGACTCTTTTAACTTAATGAGTGAATTTAAAGATATAAAATTCGATATTATTTGGATTGATGGTGATCATTTAAACCCACAGGTTACTTTGGATATTTTTTCTGCTTATTATTTAGTGAAGCAAAATGGTTTAATTATTTGTGATGATATAATTCAGAATAACTACAAAACAGAATATGTTAATAATGATAGTTTCAAAACATTAAATTTTTTTCAAAAAAAAAATTTATTCTCTAATAATTATATTATAAAACGTGTTAACAAAGAAAACTATAAGGTAAAAAAATTCATATCAATTTCAAAGAAATTAATTTAATTAACTATAATATATGTTTAAAAATTTAATTGTCATAATTCCTGCTAGATTTGGATCAAAAAGATTGCCTGGCAAACCATTAAGGATGATAAATAAAAAACCGCTAGTATATCTTACTTGGAAAAATATAATTGATGTGGTTGAAAAAAAATTTGTCTATGTTGCAACAGATAGTAATAAAATTGTAAATACCTGCAAATCATATGGAATTCAAACTTTAATGACTAGCTCTAAATGTAAAACAGGATCAGATAGGGTTGCAGAAGCTAGCAAAATTTTTAAAAAAAAAACAATAATAAGTGTTCAAGGAGATGAACCATTTTTAAGTACAAAAGCTATTAAAAGATTTATCAAATTTAGTTTAAGAAATAAACATTATGTAACTAATGGTTTTTCAAAAATTAAAAATGACTCAGAATTTTTTAGTTTAAATATTCCAAAAGTGGTAATGAATAGTGATAATTCTTTGCTTTATATGAGTAGAAGTCCTGTACCAGGTTCGAAAAAAAAAATTTTTAATAAATCTTTTAAACAAATTTGTATGTATGGTTTTCCAACAAAAATATTAAATAAGTATTATGGAAAAAATAAATCTAAATCTCATCTTGAAAGTTTTGAGGATATTGAAATATTAAGATTCATTGAAAATGGCATAAATGTTAAAATGATCGAAGTAGAGGATAATGTTATGTCTATTGATACATTAAAAGATTTGCAATTAGCAAATAAGCTTAAAAAAAACTAAATTAGCAGTGAAAAACATCTAAATATTTATTTTTATAAACAAATGCAATTGGTCTCAAAATAAAACAATTCGACTTAATAGTAATTGTATTAATTTTATTAAATTCAATAATTTTACTTTCGCCGATACCTAGATAATGTTCTTTGTTATTTGCAGCAAAATGAATTTTTCTATTAGTTGGATTTGAAATAAATAATTCAATATTTTCGTATGACAAAAATGATTTTTGTATTTTATAAGTATTATTTTTAAATAATGAAGTTTCCATAATTCCATATTTTAATATATTTTTCCCATTATTAATTGGTGAGCTTGCTCCCATTAAATTTCCGTGAACAAATGAGGGCATATTATCATTTTTTGAAAAACCTGTGTAACAGCTATTTCTAATTGAAGCATCAACTTTATTTTGATTGTTATGAAAAATAAAAAAAGTTCCATAACCTTCATGATTATCAAGTAAGTTTTTGTCTATAATAAATTTATTTAAGTTTTTAGGGTCTTTATTTTCAATTACTTTTAAAAGCTTATTCTTATTATCAAAAATATATATATAAATGATCGAGAATTCTAATTCAAAAAATTGATGTAAGATATCTGAATAACTAATGATCGTTTTAAAATTATTATCCGTTCTCCATAGGAAGGTGTCAGAAACAGAAAAATCTTTTTCCATGTTTTTTAAATTCACTTTTATAATTTTATAACCAATGAAATTTCTTAATTTAATGGCAATGTTAGATTGATATATTCTTTGTAAAAATCTTCTCATAAATTTTGTTTTTCCATTTGTTCGATAATTCAAAGTTTTCCTTTCCTAAAATATAATGGTAAGGAGGATGGGTGTGTTCAAGTGAAAGATGTCCATTATTAACTGACAAAAAAATTGGTATTCCTAAAAACGTGTCGCTTAGAATATAATTTTTTTCTTGAATAAATTCATTCTCTATATGGATTATATTTGTCTTATTAGTGAAAACTTCAATTTTCTTAAAAACTTCCATTTTATCTAGATTAATTAAATACAAATTAAAATTCTTATGTTCGGGTTCAAAATATATATTTCTAAAAATCAAAAAATTCTTTTCATTACCTCTATGTAACAATGAGCTTAGAGGAGTAAGCAATTTTGATTTTTTATCAATCATTCTATATGGATATTCTGATTGATAAGATGAAAAACCACCACCCTTTAAAAATATCTCTAGACTTGCTCTATATTCAGGATCTGTATCAGTAAATTTATCTGGGTAAATTATCTCTGTTAAATTTGTCTTTTCTCTTCTTAAATTATCTTCTTTAGATAAGAAAAAAAATGTTTCATTATTTATAAAATTTTTATCAACAAAGAAAAAATCATCATCTTCCAAGCAATTTAGCTTTTCAATTTTCCATTTTTCATTGATTATAGAAGCAGCATATGTTTTGTAATCATTTCCATGTTTTGCATTATTCTGAAATTTTGGAATTGTTAATGTCGAATCAAACTCGTTGTTACTAATGCCAAAAAAAAAGTTCATCTTTATAATTCTATATTTTTTTTTAAAAATCAAATCTTTATAACTAATTTCTGTTATATTTTCATGTTTATGTTCAGATTTTAATGTTGCATTAAATATCAAATTATATCTATTTCTTTCCATAAATTTGACAAAATTTTCAAAATTAATCATTTTATATGGAAAAGTATTATTTGGTATATTATTTTGGATTACAAAAAAATCATCATCTAAAAAATTAAAAAAAGTTCTAGAAATAATTATAAATTTAGCATCAAACTTAAACATTTTTGATAATAGTCTTTCATGGTCTTTTGAATATTGGATTGAACTTCCAAAAAAAATTATATCAAATTTATTCTCAGATACATTATCTACATCATCTATATATGAAATTTCTTCCTTAAATTCATCAGGTATTTTATTAGAAAATTTTTTAACAAAACTTTTCTTTTCGATAACAACTGAATATATATTTTTTACTGTGGTATTTTTTATGTAACTATATACTGGATTATCACCACCACCATATTCAAGTATTGAGATATTATCCTTAAGAAGAGATACTAGAATTGGAACACATGAATATTTATTTTCAAAATGAATAAATTTTGGTTTTAGAAAGGTTTGTGACTTTTTTTTTTCTAAATCATCATCTATATATTCAAGAATATATTTATGATTTCGCTCCATTTCTTTAATCGATTTAAATTTACTAATGAAAGTATATTTTTTTTTTATTTTAAAAACTTTCTTTATAATTTTAAATAAAAATGGTGGTATTAAATTTTTTAAAACTGTTTTAAATATATTCATCAAATTATAATCTAAACCAGAATTTAGCTTAGTTTAAGATTTATATTAATAATAAAATGTATTTTTTAATAAATATATGCTTGTAAAAACAAGGGATTATAATATATGAATTTCTAATTCTTAAATTATAGCAAAATTAAATTATTTATGAAAAAAATTGGATTTGTGGGTCTAGGAAAATTAGGTTTACCATGTGCTGAGGCAATATCGAAGAAAAAATATGACGTTTGTGGATACGATTTAAATAAAGTTAAAAGTAACAAGATTAAAGTTCTAAATTCAATTAAAAAAGTCGTAGAAAGTTCAGAAATAGTTTTTATAGCAGTACCAACACCACACATTAAACAATATGATGGAAGCTCGCCAACATCGCATTTAACGCCAAAAGATTTCAATTATGATATTGTAAAAAAGGTTCTTAAGGAGATTAACCTTTATAGCAAGCCTGAGCAAATTGTTGTTTTAATTAGTACAGTTCTGCCAGGTATTGTAAGATCAGAATTAAGCAAACTTATAACGAACAATTATCTTGTTTATAATCCTTACTTAATAGCAATGGGTTCAGTTGCTTGGGATATGTTAAATCCAGAAATGATTATAATGGGAAATGAATCTGGAAAAAAAGATAATAAAATCAAAAAACTTTTAAGTTTTTACAAAACAATTATTGAAAATAAACCAAGATATGAATTTGGAACTTGGGATGAAGCTGAATGTATTAAGATTTTTTATAATACATTTATCAGTGCTAAAATAAGTTTGGTTAATATGATACAAGATGTATCATTAAGATTAGGAAATATTAATGTTGACGTTGTTACTGATGCATTAAAGAATAGTACCCAAAGAATAATGGGTCCCAAGTATATGACCGCAGGTATGGGAGATGGGGGTGCGTGTCATCCAAGAGACAATATTGCACTTAGATTTTTAGCAAAAAAACTAAATCTTGGTTATGATTTATTTGATGCAATAATGGACTCAAGAGAAAAACAAGCAAAAAATTTGGCAAAGTATTTAGTAAATTTATCAAAAAAAAATAAATTAGATATTTGTATTCATGGCAAAGCATATAAACCAGATGTGCCATACTTAGATGGA
>MDTG01256364.1_pt1 | contig 15707 bp, 12 predicted proteins | sample 811421 | NCBI WGS metagenome assembly MDTG01 (sample SAMN05326645, study PRJNA326480) | marine metagenome | isolation source: seawater | place: Pacific Ocean: South East | collected 2011
CATCGCGGCACTCCGCGATGGCCAGCTCTACGACCGTCGGCGGCGGCAGGGAATTCTGCCACAAGCCGCTTGACGGACGGTGGGAGGTCCGTGCCCGTTGGGCGCGGGAGGGATCGGGGTTTCGTCGTCTTCGACGACGACCGGCCTGACGGCCGGGGGGGTCGGGGAACCGAGGCTCGTCGGGGCGAGGGGGTGGCGAGATCGCCCGGTGGCTCGGGGGAGCGGTGCGCTTCGGGGCGCGGGCGGCGGCTCGAGCGACAGGGGAAGCCCAAGCGGTCGCGACAGCCCGAGATCGGGCGGCAGCGACCGCGGGAGCGAGCCGAAGCGGGAGCCCGAGGTCGCGTGTGAGCGGGGCCCTGGCTCGAGCTGGAGCCGACCTGGCGGTTGCGAGCGAGGAGCGGGCGAGCGCTCCGGCGCTCCAACGGAAAAAGGCGAGCCCGGGTGGGCTCGCCTCTTTCGCGTGTCTTGCGCTCCGTCGTCAGTCCCCCCGCACGCCGTAGCGCGCCGGGTCCCCCGACCTCCTCCGGGCGCTCACGCGACCGGAAGGCGCGATGTCCTCGCTCTCAGCCGGCCGCCGGAGGGGCGGCACCGGCGTCCTGCGGCGCGAAGTGAGCCTTCACGTCGGGACGGGTGAGAGCGAAGAGGGCGAAGATGTTGACGATCAGGCTCCAGACGACGCTGATCAGCGGAATGATGGCCTCGCCCGCGCCGAGCGCGAGAATCGCGCCCAGACCCAGGAGGCCGAGCGCTCCGAAAATCAGTCCGATGACGGCGAACACCATGACGATGATTCGCACGACGTTGTTGCCCTTGAAGAGTAGACCCGCGATCAGCGCAGTGATACCCACGCCGACCCAGCTACCGTCGGCCGTCACGGCCTGCACGATACCCAGGATCAGGTTTACGCCATACATCCCTAGAAGAATCTTCAGTTTCCCCGGCATGGCGGCGAGTCTAACCACAGGGAGCCGTGTCTGGGAACCCCATTTCCAGGGCCGAGTCCCCGGGTAGGGGCACGCCCCACGCCCCCGGCAGCCCACATACGCCGCAACCCGCCGAAAGCACGACGCAATGAGGCCACCCCCCGCTCGGCGTCCTCTCGCGCGATCGCGAAGCCTCTCCGGCCTGGAGACCCCGCGAAGGGGATCCCACCACGAAGAACGCCCCCGTGCCGGCCGGCGCGGGGGCGTCCTCTCGAGCGCGGTCCGCGCTCGACGCACTCAACCTTCGAGCAGGCGTCGCGCCACCACGTGCGCCTGGATCTCGTTGGCCCCCTCGAAGATCGAGAGCACCCGCGAGTCCACGAGCAGCCGCGACGCCGTGTACTCCTCGGCGTAGCCGTTGCCGCCGTGGATCTGCACCGTCGCGTCCGACGCCTGCCAGGCCGCCCGCGTCGCCAGCAGCTTCGCCATGCCCGCCTCGAGGTCGCAGCGCTTCTCGAGGTCCTTCTGCCGCGCGCTGAAGTAGGTCAGCTGCCGCGCCGCCTGCGTCATGGCGATCATCCGCCCGATCTTCCGCGCCACCCGCGGGAAGTCGAAGATCGGCCGGCCGAACTGCACGCGCTCCTGCGCGTAGCGCATGCCCTCCTCGAGGGCCGCCTGGGCCATGCCCACGCCGCGCGCCGCCGTCTGGATCCGCGCGCTCTCGAAGGTGCGCATGAGCTGCTTGAAGCCCGCGCCCTCCTCGCCCCCGAGGAGCGCGCCGTCCGGCACCCGGAAGCCGTCGAAGGAGAGCTCGTACTCCTTCATGCCGCGGTAGCCGAGGACCTTGATCTCGGTTCCGTCCAGCCCCTCGTCCACGAACTCGGGCTCGCCCGGCGCCGGGTCCAGCCGCGTCTTCGGCGCGAGGAACATCGACAGCCCCTTGTAGCCGTCCTCGTTCGGATCGGTCCGCGCGAGCAGCGTCATCAGGTCGGCGCGCACGGCATGCGTGATCCAGGTCTTCTGCCCGGTCACCACGTAGCTGCCGTCCTCCTGCTTCGCGGCGCGCGTCCCGAGGTGCGCGAGGTCCGACCCGGTGTTCGGCTCCGTGAAGACCGCCGTCGGGAGCACCTCGCCGGCCGCGATCTTCGGCAGCCACTCCTTCTTCTGCGCGTCCGTGCCGCCGCCGAGGATGAGCTCCGCCGCGATCTCCGCGCGCGTCCCGAGCGAGCCCACGCCGATGTAGCCGCGGCTCAGCTCCTCGGTCACCACGCACATGGCGACCTTGCTCATGCCGAGCCCGCCGTACTGCTCCGGGATGGTCAGCCCGAAGACCCCGAGCTCGCTCATCGTCTCGAGGATGCTCATCGGGATGAGCACGTCCTTCTGGTGGATCTCCTGGGCCTTCGGGATGACCTCCGCGTCCACGAACTTCGCGAACTGCTGGCGCACGGCGACGAGCAGATCCCCCTCGGGCTCCTTCGCGAGCCCCGGGTCGCCCCAGCCCTCGTCCTGGGCGAGCCGCGCCAGCGCCACGTAGGCGTCGGCGGAGGCGCGCTCCTCGGAGAAGGCGACGACGTCCTTCGCGCCGATGGTCTCCGCGAGGTCCGCCTCGCTCAGGCCGAGCTCGAAGATCGACACGGTCTCGCACGGCCCGATGTCGAGCCCGCTCCGGAGCGAGCGCGCGAGCTCGCCGATGTAGGCGGCCGCGATCTTCTTCTCGTACTCCCCACCGACGCGCTCCGCCCAGGCGGCGAGCTCGCGGCAGGCCATGGTCTCCGTGGCGAGGTAGGCGAGCCCGTGGGCGCGAAGCTGCTCCATGTTGAGCTTCTTGCCGCTCGGCTTGCCGTCCACGACGAAGCGCTCCTTCATCGCGGCGAGCGCCTTCTCGTAGACCTTCTCGATGGCTTCGACGACGTGCTGCATGACTTCTCCGTTCACCGGGGCGTGCTGCCGGGAGGGTGGGGCGCGCCCCCGGGGAGCCGCGCCAGCGCGGCCCGCCCGGGGAGCATGGGCTCAGCCCTTCATGGCCTCCAGCGTTTCCTCGTAGTTCTTCAGGCCGGGCTTCGGGGCGCCGACCAGCGCGCTCACCGTGCCGTGGAGCTTGTTCTCGTACATCTCCTGGTGCGCGTTCGCGATCTCGTCCCAGGTGAAGAGCTTGGTCATCACCGGCCGGACCAGGCCCTGCTGGACGAGCCGGTTGGCGCGCTGGGAGGAGTCGGCGTCGGCGAAGTGGCTGCCGATGATGCGCTTCTGCTGCATCCAGAGGTGACGCACGTCGAAGGTCAGCTCGTAGCCGGTCGTCGCGCCGCAGATGACGATCCGCCCGTACTTGCTCGCGAGCCAGACGCTCGCCGGGAAGGTGCGCTGGCCGACGTGCTCGAAGACCACCTCGACGCTCTTCTTCTCGCCGAGGATCTCCCAGATCTTCTTGCCGAAGGCCTTCATGTCCTGAAAGCGCGCCTTCGTCTGCTCGGGCGTCTCCGGCGGCCGGTACTGGAGGTTCGGGAAGTCCTTGCGGTTGATCACGCCGTGCGCGCCGAGCTCCATGGCGAGCTTCGCCTTCTCGTCGCTCGAGACCACCGCGATGGCCCGCGCGCCGGCCGCCTTGCAGAGCTGGATCGCGAAGACGCCGAGGCCGCCGCCGCCGCCCCAGACGAGCACGTCCTCGCCGGGCTGGATCTCCGCCCGGTCGATGAGCATGCGGTGCGCCGTGAAGTAGGTGAGGCCGTAGCTCGCCGCGTCCTCCCAGGTGAGGTCCTTCGGCTTCGGGAGGAGCTGCTGCGCCTGCGCGCGCGTGAACTGCGCGAAGCTCCCGTCGGGCGTCTCGTAGCCCCAGATGGTCTGGAGGTCGCTGACGCCCGCCTCGACGAGGTGGTTGCAGTGCAGGACGACCTCGTCGCCGACCTTCCAGTTCCGCACCGCGCTGCCGACCTTCCAGACCACGCCCGAGGCGTCCGAGCCGGCGATGTGGAAGTCGAGGCCGTGGCTCTTGAGGATGTTCACGGGCTCGCCGAGGCCGGCCCAGATGGCGTTGTAGTTGATGCCGGCGGCCATGACCTGGACGATCACCTCGTCGGGGCCAATGTCCCAGACGGGCATCTCCTCGGTCTGGAACGACTTCGTCGGCTCGCCGAAGCGCTCGGGGCGGATCACCCAGGCGTGCATCTTCTTCGGCACGACGCCGAGGGGGGGCACCTGCCCGACGGGGACGATGTCGACTTCCTGCGTGGCGGTCTCGGTGGTCTGGGTCATGAGGTCCTCGTGCGCGCCAACTCGGGCGCGTCGTCTCTCGCGGCGGGGGTGCCGCGCGTTGCGGTCCCGTCGGCGCGGAGCGCGTCCAGGTACCGATCGCCGAGTCGGCTGGCGACGAGCGGGGGCGCGGCCTCGTCGAGGGCGGCCGCGATGGTCGCCTCGAGGGCCCGGCGCCCGCCGAGCGTCGTCACGCCGTGCTCGCCGTGCTGGCGAGCGAAGAGCTGGAGCGCCCAGGCCACCTCGCCCTCGCGGCGGCGGGCTCCGAGGTCCGGGGCGAGCGCCGCGCGGTGCGCGTCCAGCGCGTCGACGAGCTCGCCCAGCCCGGTGCCGCCGGTGGCGCTCGTGGGCACGATGGGGAGGTCCTGGCCGGCGCCGGCCGAGGCCGCCGTGCGGAGCGCGCCGCGGAGGTCGGAGACGGCGCGCTGGGCGAGCTCGGCGTGGTCGGCCTTGTTCACGACGAGCACGTCCGGGATCTCCATCACGCCGGCCTTGAGGAACTGGAGCACGTCGCCGCTCCCGGGCTGCACGACGAGCGCGACCGTGTCCGCCACGTGGCGCACGTCCGTCTCCGTCTGGCCGACGCCCGTGGTCTCCACGAGCACCAGCTCGTAGGCGGCGGCGAGCACGAGCACGGCCGCGTGGGTCGCCCAGCTCAGGCCGCCGGCCTCGCCGCCGGTCGCCAGGCTGCGCACGAAGACGCCGGCGTCGCGGGGGTCGAAGCCCATGCGCGCCCGGTCGCCGAGGAGGGCGCCGCCCGAGCGCACGCTCGAGGGGTCCACGGCGACGACGCCCACGGTCCGCTCGCGCTCGCGCAGGGTCCGGGCCAGCGCGGCCGCGAGCGTGCTCTTGCCCACCCCCGGCGGCCCCGTCAGGCCGACCCGATGCCCGCGCGGGCTCTCCTCGCGGAGGTGATCGAGCAGCTCCGCCACGCGCTCGCGCGCCACGGCGCGCCGGTCCTCGACGAGGTTCAGCGCCCGCGCCACGGCGAGCTTCTCCCCGCGGCGAACGCCCGCGGCGAGCTCGGCGAGGCCGGCGCTGGGCTCGTCCTCAGGCGGCATGTTCCTCGGGCCCGCCGACGAGCGCGACCAGGTCCTCCATGATCCGGTTCAGCGCGAAGTCCTTCGGCGTGTAGACCCGGGCGACGCCCTTGGCCTCGAGCTTCTTCGCGTCGCTCTCGGGGATGATGCCGCCGACCACCACGGGCACCTCGAGGCCGGCCTTCCGAAGCCGCTCGATCACGTCCGGCACCAGCTCCATGTGCGAGCCGCTGAGGATGCTCAGCCCGATCAGGTGCACGCCCTCCTCGAGGGCCGAGGCGACGAGCTGCTCGGGCGTGACCCGGATGCCCTCGTAGACGACGTCGAAGCCCACGTCGCGCGCCTTGATGGCGATCTGCTCGGCGCCGTTCGAGTGCCCGTCGAGGCCCGGCTTGCCCACGAGGAGCTTGGGGCGCCGGCCGAGCTTCGCCGTGAGCTCGTCCATGCGCGCGCGGAGCTTCGCGACGACCTCGGCCTCCTCGCCGACGCTCGGCGTCGAGGCGGCGCCGCTCACGCCCGTGGGCGCCCGGTACTCGCCGAAGACCTGCCGCAGCGTCGCCGCCCACTCGCCGGTCGTGACGCCCGCGTGGGCGGCCGCGATCGAAGGGGGCACGAGGTTGTCGTTGCCCGCCGCGGCCTCGCGGAGCTTCGCCAGCGCCGCCTCGACCTTCGCCTCGTCGCGCGCCTCGCGCCAGCGCTGGAGGTTCGCCTCCTGCTCGGCCTCCACGGCCGGGTCGACGGTCATGATCGCGTCGTCGAGGTCGGCCACGAGCGGGGAGGGCTCCCCCTCCTGGTAGGCGTTCACGCCGACGACGGTCTGCTCGCCGGCCTCGATGCGCTGGATGCGCGCCGCGTTCGACTCCACGAGCTGCTGCTTGATGTAGCCGCTCTCGACGGCCGCCACGGCGCCGCCCCGCGAGAGCACCTCCTCGACCTCGGCCCAGGCCGCGTCGGCGAGCGCCTTCGTCTTCGCCTCGACGACGTGGCTCCCGTTGAAGAGGTCGTCGTTCTCGAGGAGGTCGGTCTCGAAGGCGAGGATCTGCTGCGCCCGGAGGGACCACTGCTGGTCCCAGGGCCGCGGGAGGCCGAGCGCCTCGTTCCAGGCCGGGAGCTGGATGGCTCGGGCCCGCGCGTCCTTGCTCAGCGTGACGGCGAGCATCTCGAGGACGATGCGGATGATGTTGTTCTCGGGCTGCTGCTCCGTGAGGCCGAGCGAGTTGACCTGGATGCCGTAGCGGAAGCGGCGGAGCTTCGGCTCCTCGACGCCGTAGCGCTCGCGGCAGATGCGGTCCCAGAGGTCGACGAACGCGCGCATCTTGCACATCTCCTCGACGAAGCGGATGCCCGCGTTGACGAAGAAGGAGATGCGGCCGACGACCTTCGGGAAGCGCTCCTCGGGGACCTTCTCGCGGGCCGCGTCGAGCACGGCGATGGCCGTCGCGAGGGCGTAGGCGAGCTCCTGCACGGGCGTCGCCCCGGCCTCCTGCAGGTGGTAGCTGCAGATGTTGATCGGGTTCCACTTGGGGACGTGCTCGACGGTGTAGGCGATCACGTCGGTGATGAGCCGCATGGAGGGCGCCGGCGGGAAGGCGTAGGTGCCGCGGGCGAGGAACTCCTTGATGATGTCGTTCTGCGTCGTGCCGCGGAGCGCCGAGACGTCCTCGCCCTTCTCCTCGGCGAGGGCCGCGTAGAGCGAGAAGAGCCACGCCGCCGTCGCGTTGATCGTCATCGACGTGTTCATCTCGGTGAGCGTCAGCCCCTCGAAGAGGGTGCGCATGTCGCCGAGGTGCGAGATGGGGACGCCGACCTTGCCGACCTCCCCGCGGGCGAGCGGGTGGTCCGCGTCGTAGCCGGTCTGCGTCGGCAGATCGAAGGCGACGCTCAGGCCCGTCTGGCCCTTCGCGAGGTTCTTCCGATAGAGCGCGTTCGACTTCGCCGCCGTGCTGTGGCCGGCGTAGGTGCGCATGATCCAGGGTCGATCTCGCCGCGTGCCGCTCTTCGCTTCCGCCATGCTCTCGCTCCTTGGAAGAACCCTCGGCGGCGCGGTGCAGGCCCCGTGCCGCGTCGCGCGCGCTCCGAGCCCGCCGTCCAGCCGGCGCGTACGGGCCACGCCTGCTTTACAGCTTCACACCACACCACTGGATGACGCAATGCGTAACACGCCGGAAATCTGCGTCAAGCCGGCTCGTAGCGCATGTTTTGCGACGCCCGGGAGTTTACAATCGGTTAACAGTCCCGCGCCTCGACAGCGCGGGGCCGGCTTGTAAAGACTCGTGTAAAGCAGTAAAGCGTGCGGCCCTGCGGGGCGCGCCGGCGCGGGGTGCCGGCGAGCTCGGAGGAGCCGAGCACGGAGTCACGAGCACGAAGTCACGAGCACGAAGGGATGGAGTGATGCCCGGGGCCATCGACAACAACGCCGCCATGGGTCAGCGGCTGCGCGAGCTGCGCCTCCAGCGCGGGCTGCAGCAGGGCGAGGTCGCGCGCCGCCTCGACATCTCGCCGGCCTACCTGAGCCTGATCGAGAAGGGGAAGCGCACCGTCCAGCTGCCGATCCTCTTCAACGCCCTCGAGCTCTACGGCGTGAGCATGGAGGCCTTCATGGCCTCGCTCGGTCAGGGGCGCGTCGACGACAACCTGGCCCAGCTCCTCGACGAGCCGCTGCTGCGCTCGCTCGACCTGAGCGAGGAGGATCTCCAGGGCCTGAGCGCCGAGCCGAAGATCGTCACGACCATCACGGCGCTCTTCAACCTCTACAAGAACACGCGCCAGCAGCTCGACAACGTCATGCAGTCGATCGCGGCGCGCGAGCGCGGCGAGAGCGACGAGGCGCTGCGTTTCGACTACCACCCCTTCGACGAGGTCACGGACTTCCTCGAGCAGCACCGGAACTTCTTCGGCTCCCTCGAGGAGCGCGCCGACGCCTTCCGCGCGGCGGCCGGGCTCGACGATCGGGTGACGGCGAAGGAGCTCGCAGCGGCGCTCGAGTCCGAGCTGGACGTGAAGGTCGCGCAGAGCGACGAGGTGGGCGGCTCGGTGATCCGGCGCTGGGAGGAGGGCTCGCGCACGCTCACGGTGTCGGGGCGCATCTTCGAGCAGCGCCTCAAGTTCCAGCTCGCGCACACCATCGGCCTGCAGCTCTTCGAGCAGGAGGCGCTCCACGAACCGATCCTCGCGGGCTACGGCGCCCAGTACGAGGAGACGCCGGCGCTCCTGAAGATCCACCTGGCGAACTACTTCGCCGGCGCGCTGCTCCTGCCCTACGGGCGCTTCTTCGAGGAGGTGCAGCGGACGCGCTACGACGTGGAGCTGCTCGCCCAGCTCTTCGAGAGCTCCTACGAGACCGTCGCCCACCGCATGTGCAACCTCGGCGACCCGAAGCGGCGCGGCGTGCCCATGCACTTCCTCCGGGTGGACGTCGCCGGGAACATCTCGAAGCGCTACTCCGGGGACGGCATCCGCTTCCCGCACCACGACGGGAGCTGCCCGAAGATGGCGGCGCACCTGGCGTTCCTGATGCCGAACGTGATCACGAAGCAGTACTCGCAGTTCCCGGACGGCACGACCTACTTCGAGTTCGCCAAGGTCGTGAGCGAGCCGCGGCACGGATCGCTGGCGCGGGGGACGGTCTACTCGATCGGGCTCGGCTGCCACGCGGACGACGCCAAGCACCTCGCCTACGCGGACGACGTGCCCTTCGTGGATCCGCAGAAGATGGCCGTGCCCGTCGGGACGACCTGCCGCTTCTGCGAGCGCATGGACTGCAACATGCGGAGCTCGCCGAGCTACAAGTTCGCGTTCCGCGTGGACGAGCGGGTGAAGAAGGACAACTTCTTCTCGCCGCTGCTCCACGAGGACGAGCTCGCCAAGAAGAAGAAGAAGCGCAAGCGCTGAGACGCCGCGCGCTCGGCCCGGTCGCTCGAGGGACGTCGTCGGCTGCGCTCGGATCGGCGGCTCGGATGCGTTCGGGTCGGCGGGTCGGATGCGCGGGTCGGGTGCGCGTCTTGGACCGCCGCTCAGATCGGCGGCGCGATCGAGCGGAGGTCGAGCCCGCCCGGCACGGCGTAGCTCGTGTAGCTCCCGAAGCCGTAGACGAGGACGCCGAAGGGCTGGCTGCCGCTCATGCGGTGGACGCCCGCGTCGACCTCCACCCGCGTCAGGCCCCAGCCGGTCTCGCCGACCGGCGTCGGCTCCCCGACCAGCGCGCCGTCCAGGATCACCCGCGCGCCCAGGGGCGCCATCACGTTCACGAAGGAGCTCGCGTAGCTCGAGGGCGTCAGGAAGGTGTACTCGTCCCGGAGCTGCTCGACCGGGATGCCGAGCGCCATGCTCGGGTCGCCCGCGCCGCGCCGCCCGCTCGTGCCGAAGCCGCCGTAGTCCTGCCCCACGAGGAACTGCACCGCCGCGAAGGGCCCGGTCCCCGTGACGCGCGCCGGCTCCGCCAGCTCGAGCTCGACCCACTCGCCACGCCCCAGCGTGACCGGCTCGGCGATGGGCGGGTCGAAGGCGATGGTGTTCTCCTCGGCGCCGGAGACGACCCGGAGCAGGTTCGGCTCGCCTCGCAGCGGTTCGGTCGGCCCGACGAAGACCTCCTCGCCCCAGGACTCGGCCGGGAAGAGCGCCTCCTCGAGGTGGTCGCAGGCCCAGCGGTCGAAGGGCACGAAGGTGCAGTCGTGGCCGCCGATGACCGCCACCGGCGCGCTCGCGCGGATCGCCGTGCCCGTCAGGTCGTAGCGCCGCCCGGTCGGGCAGTAGCGCACGCCCTCGGCGCGCGGGTCCGGCACCCACTCGCCCGGACACTCGGTCGGGACCTCGGCCACGAGCTGCAGCACGTCGCCCCGGTCGAGCGTCACCGTCGCCGACTCGCCGGGCGCGAGCGCCGGTACGCTCCCGTCGAGCGCCGGCCGCACCTCGGCGGCCGCCACCACCTCGACCTCCGTGCCGTCCTCGGTGGCGACGACGGTCGTGAAGCCCGGGTTGCCCGTGAGGCCGCCGCCGCCCGCCTCGGGGGTCACCTCGAGGAGCATGGAGGGCCGGGAGAGCGCGAGGTAGCTCCCGGTGAGGACGTGGGTCGGCTGCAGGAGGGAGGCGTCGTTGGTGAACGAGTAGCACTCGCGATCGTCGCTCGCGCCGGTGGCGCACTCGTTCGTCGTGCGCTGGAAGTCGAGCGGGTTGAACTGGGTGACGGTCACCGGCACGTCGCTCGTCAGCCGGAAGGCGCCGCCGCGGACGACGCTCGTCGCGACCGCGCCCTCCGCGCCGTTCTTCAGCGCCAGGACCCAGGGGAGGCGCACGGTCTCGAGGGCGCCTGGGCGCACGCTCACCGACGCGACCTCTTCGCCGCCGCGCTCGATGCGCACCGCCGCGGGCACGAGCTGCGGGTTCGCGATGACCACCGCCATCTCGAAGGCGTCGGAGAGCGCCGTGTTCAGGGTCGCCGTCGGCCAGTACTCGCAGCCGATGTAGCTGTTGGACGCCTCGGCCTCGGCGCAGAGGTCCGCGCAGCCCGTGGGCCCGCAGCGGAGCCCGGCGGAGACGTCGCAGGCCGGCTGGGGGGTCCGCGCCATGCCGGAGCCGTCGCAGACCTGGGGCGCCTCGCCCTCGCAGGCGACCGTGCCCGGCGCGCAGAGCAGGCAGCCGCGCCCCGGGACGCAGACGTCCATGCAGCGCTCGACGTCGGTCGCGACGCCCCCTTCGCAGGTGGTCGCCGTCTGGCCCACGCACTGGATGCTCGTGCCCGCCCCGGTGCAGACGCCGTCCAGGTCCGGCCCGGCGTCGAGGCGCACGGCCGGGGGCGCCGGTGCGTCGTCGCAGGCGAGGGCGAGCGAGAGGGCGAGCGCGAAGAGGGCGAGTCGCACGGGGGCATGATGCCGGAGCGGGGAGGGCGCGGCGAGCGGGCTTCGCCGGGGCGATCGCGCGCGTCCCTTGAACGCGGGACGCCGAGCGGGGATCCTCGGGGCATGGACCAGGACGCCTTCTGGGAGCTGATCGCGGAGGCCCGGGAGCACGCGGTCGAGCCCGCGGGCCAGGCGGCCTGGCTCGCTCGCGCGCTCGAGCGGCGCGGCGCGGACGCGATCGAGGGCTTCCACTTCGTCTTCGCGCGGCTGATGGCGCGCGCCTACCGCTGGGACCTCTGGGGGGTCGCGAGCCTCGCGCACGGGGGGCACGGCGACGAGGAGGCGTTCATGGGCTTTCGCGGGTGGCTGGTCTCGCTCGGGCGCGAGGCGTTCGAGGCGGCGCTCGAGGATCCGGACTCGCTGGCGCCGCACGTCCGCAAGGACATCGACGGGACGCCCATGGCCTACGTGGCGCGGGACGCCTACGAGAAGGTCACGGGCTCGGAGCTGCCGACGCCGACGCTCGACCTCTTCGCCGAGCCCATCGGGGAGCCCGTGCTGCAGTCCGACCTCTCGACGCGCTTCCCCCGGGTCGCCAAGGCCCTCGGCGTCGAGTAGGCGAGTCGTCGCCGCCGAGTCGTCGCGCCGCCGGGGTTTCGCGCGGCCGATCGCCGCGCAGCCGAGTCGTCGCCGCCGGGCATCGCGCCGCCGAGTCGCCGGGCCGCCGAGTCGTCGTGCGAGCCGGGGGCTCAGCGGGTCGAGTCCGCCGGGCCGGGCGGGAGCGCGATCAGGCCGCCGCCATCGCGGCGCGGGCGAAAGGGCGGCGCTCCTCCGCGGCGTCGGGCTCGTCGCCGCTGAGGTGGCGGCGCGTGGCCGGGTTCGCCCAGCACACCCAGAGCGCGTAGAGGGCGTAGAAGGTGCCGAGGGGGAAGGTCATGATCAGGGCGAAGGCGAGCAGGGTCTGGAGCCCGCGGCCGCGCCCCTTGCCCAGGCAGAGCATCACGAGGAGGTGCGAGAGGCCGACGCCGCTCATGACGACGGCGATGAGCCCGCCCATGGCTGCGAGGAAGCCGTCCGCCATCGCGTCGCTCAGGGCCGGCCAGGTCCAGACGCCGAAGAAGGCGGCGGCGACGCCGAGCGCGAGGATGGCGAAGAAGAGGTTGAGGACGCGGAGGGAGGCGATGTGGAGGGAGGGCCGCATGGTGACGTTCGGCCCCTTTGCGATCGCCATGCCAGGGGGGTGAGGGTCGGGGAGGTCGCGAGATCACGGGGGAATTGGGGAGGGGGCGTCACGGTTCGGGCGTAACGAGGGGGTGTAACAGGTGACGGTGCGGGCGTGACGCGTCTCGGGCCGGGAGGGGTGACCGAGCGAGTCGCAGCCCGGTCAGGGAGCCCGAGCTCTTCGAGCGGGAGCAGGGCGCCGGGGGAGCGAGCCCGAACTGGAGCCGGGAAGCCGGTCGCGCGAGCGGGAGCAGGGAGAGCGAGCCCGAGCTGGAGCCGGGAAGCCGGTCGCGCGAGCCCGAGCAGGGAGCCCGATCAGGAAGCCAAGCTCGAGCCGGCCACTCGTGCGCGGGAGGCGCGAAGCCCCGACCGAAGCTCACGCCCCGAGTGAACACCACCTGCGAAGAGCACGCACCCCGAGCGAAGACCACGCGTTCACCCGGGCGGAGCAAGGCGCGATGCGCCGACCGGAGCGCAGTAGCGAGCGCCCGCGAGCGGAGACCGCGCGCAGCGCTCACTCTCGGAAGTTCTTGAACTGCAGCGGGAGCTCGAAGTCCGACGCCTTCAGCTCGGCGATCGCGGCCTGCAGGTCGTCCCGCTTCTTCCCGGTCACGCGCACCACGTCGCCCTGGATGGAGGCCTGCACCCTCAGCTTCGTGTCCTTCACGGTCTTCACGAGCTGCTTGGCCTTCTCCTTGTCGATCCCCTCGCGCAGCTTGATCAGCTGCCGCCAGGTCTTGCCGCCGGCGGGCTGCGGCTCCTGGGGGTCGAGCGACTTCAGCGAGACCTTTCGCCGGGCCATCTTCGACTCGAGGACGTCGCGGGCGGCGTCCAGGCGGCCCTCGCTGTTCGAGCGGATCACGATGCCCTCCTCGGTCTTCTCGAGGGTGGTCTCGGTGCCCTTGAAGTCGTAGCGCTGCGCGATCTCGCGACCGGCCTGGTCGATGGCGTTGGCGACTTCGTGGTGGTTCAGCTCGCAGACGACGTCGAAGGACGGCATGCGCCGGAGCATGGCGGCGGGGGTCCGGCGCGCGCAGGGACGGGCCCGTGAGATGCCGCGCGTTCGCGACCGGTGACTCGAGCAATGACGTCGAGCCGTGACGTCGAGCAGTGACGTCGAGCAGTGACCTCGCGCAGTGACTTCGCGCCCCGACCTCGCGAGGCGTGGCCGGCCCGCGCTATCCTCGCCGCCTTGCGAGCACTCCTCCCCGCGCTCGCGCTGCTCGCCCTCGTCCCCCTCGCCCTTCCGGCGGGCGCGCAGCGCGCCGAAGCTCCCTTCGACGCCGAGGCGTCCTCCGGCGACGCTCCGCCCGACGAAGCCCCGCTCGCGCCGCCCCCGGAGGTGGAGGCCCTGGAGCTGCGCCTCGACGAGCGCGTCCCGCGCCGCTGGCTCCACAACGATCCGGACGCCTTCCCGCTCCAGCCCGCCCGCTGGCGCCGGCGTGTCCCCCGGCGCTGCCGCACCAACGGCGGCTACCGGCGCCACTGCCAGGGTGACCGCCGCGTCCCCGAGCCCCACGGCCCCGCCGCCGAGCGCGCGCGCCGCCTCGGCCTCGGCGACCGCATGACGGCCCGCTGGCTCATGCACCAGCCCCCTTTCGAGGAGTGGGTCGCGGCCGTCGCGCACCTCCGCGACTCGCGCCGCCTCACCTTCCCCGTCCCCGAGGGACGCCTCGGCCGCGGCTTCGGTCGCGTCCGCAACGGCAGCCTCCGGCACCGGCGCCACAAGGGCGTCGACATCGGCGCGCCGGAGGGCAGCCTCATCGTCGCCGCCCGCGACGGCCTGGTCGCCTACAGCGACGACGGCATCACCGGCTACGGCAACGCCGTGCTCCTCCTCCACCGCGAGGGCTTCTCCACCTTCTACGCGCACTGCGTCGAGACCCTCGTCTTCGCCGGCCAGTACGTGCGCCGCGGCCAGCCCATCGCCCGCGTCGGCGACACGGGCTTCGCCTGGGCGCCGCACCTCCACTTCGAGTGGCGCCAGCGCGGCTGGCCCCGCGATCCGGCGCCGCACTTCCTCCCGCGCGGGGAGAACGGCCGCGGGCGCCCGTAGGAGCGAGCGTGAAGGGACCCGAGGACGATCCGAACGCCGAGCTCTGGGAGAAGGTCGCCGCCGTCCAGGATCGGCGCATCCAGGGGCGGACGCCCGTCGAGGCGCTCCTCGACGACGCCGTCGAGCTCGTCACGCTCGCGCGCGCACCCCGCTACGACGGCTGCCAGGCGCGGCTCTGCGCCTACGACCAGCTCATCAGCGTCTACGAGGCGCTCGATCCGGTCGGCTACGCGCCGGAGATCGCGACGACCGCCAGCGAGCTCCGGGAGGAGGCCAGCCCGAGCATGACCTGCTGGTTCTGCCTCGGCCTGAGCGTCGCCCGCTCGGCGCGGCTCTCCGGCGACTTCGCCAAGGCGCGGCGCGTCCTGGACGAGGCGCGGGCGGAGATCCGCATGAAGACCTACGCGGACCTCTATTACGGCGCGCGGCTCGCCGCCGAGCGCGTCCGGCTCGCCCACGCGGAGCAGGACGCGCGCGCCGCCGAGGCCGCCTTCGCGCAGCTCCGGCGCTTCGTCGAGCTCGACCGGGACGCCTGCCGGGGCCGTCCCGAGCTCGCCAGCCGCGTGGCCGACGACGAGGAGCTCGAGCGCGAGCTCGCCGTGCTCGTGGAGCTCGCGAAGGGAGAGCCGGCGGCGGCCCACCGGGCCTACGAGGCGGGCTGCGCGAAGGACGCGCCGAACCCCGGGCGGCTCCTGATCCAGCACGAGCTCCTCGAGGCGCTCCTCGCCGCCCCCGGCGCCGTCGAGCCCGATCCCGTTCCGGCGCTCCTGGACGACATGCGTCGCTTCACCGAGGCGCAGGGCTATCCGCGTGACGCGGCGAAGGTGGCCCTCGCGGAGATCGCCTGGTGCCGCGCGCGGGGCGGGGACGAGGCGCCGGCCCGCTCCCGGCTCGAGGCCGCGCTCCCCAAGACGCGCGCCGAGGATCTGCGCCTGCGCGCCCGCGAGCTCGGCCTCGCCGTCGACGCGCCGGGGGCGCCATGAGCGCCCGCCTCGCCCAGCTCGAGCTCCATCTCCCAGGCCTGCTCAAGCTCCTCGGCGAGCACCTCTACTCGGACCGGCGCGTCGCCTTCCGGGAGCTCGTGCAGAACGCCCACGACAGCTGCGTGCGGCGGCGGCTCGAGGTCGGGAGCGGGCTCCCGCCCTGCGTCGACGTGCGCCTCGGCCAGGAGGGCGGCCGCCCCTGGGTGCGCTTCCACGACACCGGCCTCGGCCTGAACGACGACGAGATCGAGCGCTTCCTGGCGACCATCGGGCGCGGGCAAACGGGCGCGCTGAAGGAGCGGCTCGCCGGCTCCGAGGACGCGAGCGAGCTCGTCGGGCAGTTCGGCGTGGGGCTGCTCTCGGCCTTCCTGATCGGCGATCGGGTCGTCGTGACGACGCGG
>MDTG01096275.1_pt1 | contig 15706 bp, 20 predicted proteins | sample 811421 | NCBI WGS metagenome assembly MDTG01 (sample SAMN05326645, study PRJNA326480) | marine metagenome | isolation source: seawater | place: Pacific Ocean: South East | collected 2011
ACCATATTTTACTCATTAATATGTACTCCATATTTATCATCAACTCTATACATATTATACGAACTTTTCTTAAATCTTTCTCCATCTCCTTTCCACGCTAGTTTACTAACGGCAAAATAAAATGTCCAATACATGTTAAAAACCACAATAATTGCCACGATAGATTTGTCAAAATATATCTAGACGATGGTATATAGATAAACTCCAATTTAAATGTACCACTACTAACATAATACCCCCATGTTAAATGCATTAAACAAGATATAAATGACAATAATAGTAAATTATCATTTTTATGTAAATTTGTACAATTACAATAATATAGTAGAGGTAAACCATGAACTATAAAATCATAGAAATAAAAAAAATTTTTATGTATTTTACAAAGATAAAATTGTGAACACTCATTTTTAATTAATACTAGTGCCTTTCTATCTATAAAATGTAAACTTTCAAATGATAAAAATATTGCAATTGAACTATTAAAACCAATAATACCAATTATATCATTATTTGTAATAATATATATTAACGTATATCCCAACATAAATCGTGTATACGGTAATATTTTTTTCATTTATAACATATTTTTATTTTTTTAAATATTTATTATTTAACGTATAAAGATTATTAAACATTGCATATCAATAATTATATGAAAATATACACAATTGCAACATTAATATTTATTGTAATTTACTTTATTTTAATTTTATTTGGTTTAAATGGATTTTATAACAGAAAAAATCGTTTTCATGGACAAGATAGAATTATGTCTCAAGATTGGTATAAATCTTATGGATCTATAAAAATACAATTTAAAAATATTATTTCAGAAATAGATAAAAAATTTATAATTTTTAATCTGACAAAAGAATTAAATAATAAAAAAAGTATTTTACGAATAAATAAAAGAGATAACCTATTAGATTATTATTATGAAGATATAAGCACAAATGATATTATAAATAATTGTGTTTTAACAATAAGAGACAAAATAAATGAAATAGATGTTAATAAAATTACTGTTAAAAAAAACAAATCATTTACAATAATTTTTAATAAAAATATAATTTATTTCACAGTACAACATGCTATATTAGATTTAATTAAATCATCAAATCTATTTTTAGGTATAATATCAACAGACAGTATTAAATTTACTGGATTCAAAAAAAATTATATACCAATAATAGATGACGTAAGATTATTATGGAATTTACCTAATTTATTAGATATGCCAAATAAACGAAATTTCAAACATTACCACGATTATAACGAAAGTTCTGTTGATAAATATCCATATTTTGTTGAAAAAGAGTATTCGGTTTCAAAATTTAAAGAATCAAAAAAAAAATTAGAAACGTCATTTCAAGCTGTGCAAAGTGGATACATCATGCAATCTATATTTAATGTTTCATCTCAAGATAAATTGAATTTATGCATTACAGTTGGTTTTGATTCGTATACACACTTCAATAATTTTGGTTGCATTTTATTTGAAGTAAAACGTGAAAGACTCTTAGATAATTACATAAAACAAATTGAAAAAAAAATAAATAAATATAAAAATAATGCAGTTTCTTCGTATATTTTAAATAATGTTTGGGATCTACATAGTAAAACAAATGTAACTGATGTACTTGTAACATCATTACCTATAACAAGTAAGCAAATAAAAACATTTGATAATAATTATATTACAAATGCATATGTAAATTTTGTATATTGTTCATCACCTATTTTTGTAATTGCTGTGAGTACAGAAGATACTTTATCTATGAATTATAACGTACGAACAGGTGACATAGATAAATCAAAATTAATTGAACAATAATAATTATATTTTTAAAATAATTATTATTTTTACAATTTTCTTGTCCTTTTCTTTTGCTTCTTTTTTGTCTTAATTTTCTTATTTTTAATTTTAGTTGATCGTTTTTTCTTATATCGTATTGTCCTTTTTGCACGCTTTGATTTTTTATAACTCCCGCCAACCATTCGTCCACCTGGGTGATCTTTAGGTTGCATTATAATATCTTGTGTATTACCATTTTGTTTTACAAATGTAACTTTTACCGCTTCACTTTTACTTTCATTATGAAAAATTTTTTCAACGTTAGATATATATAAAAAGGTATTTTTTAAGGAAGTGTTATTTTTCTTATATTGTAAAATCGTCCCTATATCTGCACCTTGTTGAGGACTATTTATATAAAATTTACGAGGTTTAAACCCATGTGGTGGATTAAAAGCTGGAGCTCTATATCCATCTTGAATTCCCCAAATATTAACATAGATAGAAGAATTTTTATAAAGTTTATAATTTAACCATGTACAGTATAAATTCTCTAATGTATCATACGCATTTACAATGCGACTTTGGCGTGAAATAAAATTAGGTTTCTTTTCTATACAATCATATTCAGCATTAAATGTTACAATTATATTATCTCCACGTGTACCTAAAACGCGCGTAGATACTTGTGATTCAGATGATTCACTTTTTGTTGCTGTGTTATTTAATGAATCAAATAATTCAGTTATTTTTATAATATAATTTTCTTGAGTCTTAATTTCGCACTTTGTCGTATCTGATGGAACAACCGAATATGCATCACTTGCATTTATATATTCTTTAATTTTTAATATCAATAAGTTACCATTAAAACGGTCTAATATTTTACCAATATTAACTAAAATTGCGTTTTTACGATTAATTAGTATTAATTCATACTTGCGTGTATTATGATATTGTAGTGGATTTCCATATTGAACATTGTTTCCATATTCTCTTATATCTTTAGGTGACAAATTAACTGCAAGTGGCATACCATGTCCTAATTGTTCTTTTATACCAATTTCTCCTATCTTAATTGATTTTAAAAAAATATCCATTATAAATAATAAAAGTGTATTAAACAAAAATTGATAAATACGTCCGTTAAATACTGATTGAGCATGTGATTGTTGTTCTGATACAGATAGTCCATCTATTAAATTTATTCTACCTGGAATTGTATTTGTATCATCACGGACATATATATTATTAGGATCTTTTATAGATTGAACCAATGATGGAGAACCAACAACAAGTCTTCTTTTTGGATTTTCTAACCATTTATCAATAAAACAAATGCCACCATAATCAATCATTGTTGGTTTGCTTTTGCATGCAACAAACATATCGTAATTAAAATCACTATAACCTAAATTATGATTAGCAAGACAATGTTGAGTTCCTATAATTGTTTTTAATAATAATGTCAAATTATTATCTCTTTTTAAAATAATATTTTTAATATCATATTTTTCACCCTTGTGCATAATGACACAGCATCCACGCCCTTCATACTCTACAGCAACTGCATCCATAAGTCTTGAATAATTTTCAATGTTTTCATCAGAACTTTCTGCAGTTGCAGTAGAGCACAATGCACCATCTGTAAATTTTTCTATTGAGCCTTTTTCATAATCAAATAAATCTTGCTTAGATTCTAGAGGAATATTTTTAAACATTTTAACAATAATCTCTTTATTTGTGTCTATATCATCTTTATATATAAAAACGGAACCAAATGTTCCTTGACCAATTGGGTTATAATTTTTACTTCTAAAAGTAAAAGCAACATCTCTAGTTTCTTTATCTTTAAAAATTATTGTTGGTAGATTAGTATTTGTATCTAAATCATAATTATTACTATCAACTGAAATATCATAATCTCTAAAATTTATATTATCACACATATTATATGTTAATATAAATTTATATAGGTAAAAAAATACTAGAATTATTTTTTGGTTTAAAATCTATACCTGTTAAAACAAAAATTATAAACAATAAACAACAAAGAGTTGCAAATGAACAATTAATTAAACAAACACATGTATCACGACTGCATCTTAAGCAACAACATACAACATCATTAGTTACAGTTACTAATCCCGTTGCAATATTATTACCACGGTTTTCATTAAGATTATAATATCGGTTATCTGCGTAACTCATATATTATTTTAATTAATAACTTCTTTAAATTATAACCATAATTAACTTAAAAGTTTTCTATTTTTTAAAAACCTAAACATGTGGAAAAAATCAACTAATTCGCCATAATTTAAATTATCGTCATCACCTTGTTCTCTATCATGAAATGCTACACTTGTTGTATTTGAATTTCCATCACATGTTTTATTGGTATAATTTACAGTATTACTATTACCACTATTTTTCCAATTATTTGCAATATTAAATGCTTGATTGAAATATATTAATTGATCTTCAAATTCTTTAACACCCTTTTCTTTTTCTAAATTTCTTTGTAAATCTGTTTTAAGAATTGCAATTGGTATACTAGGTTTATACTTACATATATATTTATTTGCTCTTTCCTGTGCATATTTCATTAAATCCATATAAGATTTAAATTCATTAAATTGTATAGTTCCATCATTATTTGTATCACAACCCAATCTCATCATTCTATTCTTTTCTTTATTAGTTAAATTGTAATACATATTTCGCAATGTTTCACTACTAAGTGACATTATATATTAAAAAAATATAATAAATTAATTATGTTACTTAAATTTTTAATACAAAAAAAATCTAAAATTAAGAAAAATTTTTTTTATAATTAAAATCATTTATAAATGAAAATCTCATAATGCGATATATTGAATTTGATATTCTATCTATTCTATTTTTTACTTGAATAACTCCATTTTCATTTATGAAATCATACTTAATTTTAGTAAAATTCATATTAATAAGTTCATATTTTTTTTCAATTGTTTGCTGTGACCAATAATCAATTAACATTGTATCATATATATCCTTTATAGATTTTGAATTATTAATAATTTCATTACATTTTTGGTTCATGAAATAGATAAAATCATAAATACCATGAAAATGTAAATTTACCAATTTGTCTTTAATTCCATTATTTAATACAAATGCATAATTAATTAATGAATGCCCTTCAACATCTTTATAATCTAAACCCGAATCGTGCATTTCTTCAATAGTTGTATCATATAATCTATATATTTCACGTAAATATCCAAGAGGCAATCTTGCGATAGTATCATTATTAGAATAAACTAAATTTGAAGGTATTACAGGAATTTTATTTTCGTAAGGATTTCCTTTACATCTTCTATACAATTCACATACCAATTCATCATTACTATATAATGTTTGTAAATTTTGTTTTTGTTTATCACGAATATTGTAATAAAATTTTAAAATATAATCTTCTATTTCTATTGGTAAAATATCTATAAAAATAAACGATTTTTTTGATTTTACTAAATTAGCAGTCATTACTATGTATGTTTAATAGAGTTTTCAAAAATAAACTTAAAGATTATAATATTTAGATATATTATATAATGCTTGATACATTAAAAAGTTCTTTGTTTCTTGCCTCTGGTGCTTTTGCTGGTTCAATGGTTTTAACAAGAGGTTTAAAAACGAATTGCACCGTAAATTCTAATAATTGGATGTGGCAAAGTTTATTTGGTACAGTAGGTGTTGTAACTGGTGCTTGGATGGGTTCTAAGCTTTTAACTAAATCTTTATAAGTTACTATTTTTGAATAATATATACTATACTATTTATAATATATATTATGCATTTTTAAATACCTCAATAAGAACATATGAATATAAAGGTATTACTAACGTAAAACATATTGCTAGCCCACTAATTGGTTCCATTTAAAATAATAGCAATATTATTTTTTTCTTGTAAATGTCGTCCTAAATAGGTTAAAAAAAATATTCCAATAAAATAAAGATAAAACGCTATTAATTGAAACTCACCTTTAAAATTATTTATACGATTACTTAATATACATCTAGTAATTGGTAAATAAGCAGCAACAATCATTTTACAATAACCTATGTTTGGCGACTCAACAAACGCAATTGATAGTAAATATACATACATTGATTCAAATAGAAATTTCATAATAAAACATGTATAATTTATACAACTATCATATGAATTAAACTCAAAAAAATTTAATTTGCATATTAACTTATTATGAAATAAATAATAATTATAACATGATATAGATAATAATGAAAAAAAATAATTATAAAATAAAATAATAAAAATATTATTATTTGTATATAAATATTTTGCAAAATAGATATTTTCAAGTATACTACAAACGCTAGCACCTGTATTTACAATATAAATTATAAAATTATTTGAATTTTTATAACTATACTGATTTTCTATATCATATTGGGTTAAAATTTTATAATCAATATTATTATTACAACATGCAAAACTTCCTCCTGATATTGTTAAAATAGATATAAAAATCTGTGGATTAAATAAATTATCTAAAAAGAAGTTAGATATCAATGGTGTGAATAATATTTCATTTGTTGTTGTTATACCATAAAAATATTTATTAAACTTAAAATTATTTGTCAATATAAATATCCTATTTACTGAAAAAAACAAACAATAAATTACACCATTTATATCAAGAATAAAGTTATTGTAATAGAATAAATTTAAAAAAAAATATATCATCATAGGTGTGAAATATAATAATACATTTAATTCACTATCATAATAAGAATTATAACCAATATAAATGATTTTACTAGTCATTGCCGCAAAACTAGTTAAAATCCATGAATACATAGATATATAAATTAATTATTTTTATTTAATTTTATTTATTTTTGTTATGTATTTCTATTTTTTCTCTTTTTTTAGATGTTCTGATAATGTTCTTCTATAATCAACCAAATTAATATCACTAGATACACCATAATCAGGCCAATCTTTAAAGAGTTTTTTTAGATGTGAACTTTTATTTGTATCAAGATAAAATGTCTTATTTTCATTATAAATATATTGATTCGCTTTTCTTGTGATAAATTCACGCTGTTTCTGAGTCTCCATTTGTTACATTTATATTTTTTTTATCTTTGTTTTCAATTTTTAAAGTATTTGAAATTAAAAAATAACGTTTATATAATTTTTTGCCTGTTTTATCATAACCATTGCTTTTACGAATCGGTTTCATATTGTATTTATATAACTTTAAAAGTTGACGGATTAGATTTAACAATGGCCATTTTTGTGATTTTTCAGCGTGACATTGTAATGAAGTTAAATATGAAGAACTTATATATTTTTTCAAATTTTCTAGCTTAGGTTTAATTAAAAAATATATATCACGTTTCATAAAAATATCACGCTCAATAAGTTTATCTTTTAAATCTTCTATTTTATTACATGAAATATTAATATTTTTTAAAATATCAAGTATTATTTCTTCCATAAATTTAATATCTATTTTTTTTTTTAAATATTATATTCTGGAATAGAATATTCGCCTTCTTTTGTTTTATTATATTTTGCAATAATTTGAGGATTACATTTATTTTGTAAAATATCTTCTGTTTTATAAACATTTTCGGTTTCGTCTAAATAATATATAATACCTTTAATTTCTTGAGCTATAACATGTAGTTGTTTTTGAGATACAACACTATTTTTATTTGTTTCTTCAATAATACCATGTGGCGTACCTTTAATATGTGTACCACAGAATAGCGAATCACCTTTACGTTTTCTAGTACATTGTTCACCTTCTGCACGTTTTGCCATACATCTATCGCAAAAAGATACAATATTTTTAACACGCTTTCTCTTTGCAAAATCACTTTTTTCTAGAACTAAACCAGGATAATCATAAATAAATTGTGCTAATTCTTGACTAAAACTAAGATCACAATTTGAATTTGAATTTAAATTTAGATGTTTTATAATATCATCTTTAAAATTATGAACATAATTATTAACTTTATTTGAAATTCTAGATTCCATTTAGAATTATTTTACAAATTATTTTTAAATTTCAATTATTTTTATTAATATTTTTAAACTTAAATAAAATATTAATATAGAAATATAATGACAAACGTTATCGTTAAACAAGATTTAGTTTGGACAACTTATCATGAAAGTGTTTTAATAGACTGGGCTGATAAAGCAAAGTGTTATCATTGGTTGCATAATAAATCACAAAAAAAATACAAACTGCTTAATAATTGGTTTACAATACCGGTTATTATATTATCTACAGCAACGGGAACTGCTAATTTTGCACAATATAGAGTTACTGATTCAGAAGTTAAATCATATGCACCACTCGTTCTTGGTTGTGTAAATATATTTACAGGAATAGTAACAACTGTTCAACAGTTTTTAAAAATTAATGAATTAAATGAATCGCATAAAATAAGTGCATTGGGTTGGGATAAATTATATAGAAATATTAAAATTGAACTTTCAAAGCATCCAGACGAAAGAGAAAATGTAAAATTAATAACAAAGGCTTTTAAAGACGAATTAAACCGATTACTTGAAATGAGCCCTGTAATTGAAGATAGTATAATTAAAGAATTTCATAATACATTTACACAAGATTATGTAACAAAATGGTGTTGTTTAAAAACAAAAAATACTGTAAGTGAAGAAGAAAAAGAATCATTTAAAAAAATGAAAAAACCAGATATTTGTGGTTCATTGCAAACTACTGCTGATTTCAGACATCCACGTAGTGAAACAAAATCAACTCAAACATTTGATTGTTGTGAATGTCCATCAGAATTAAAATATATTGAATATAATGTAGGTAGTAATAATACAGAAAATACATCTGAACAAGATGATAAAAATAATATAGAATTAGATATTGTATAATCTATTTCTCAGGTGCTCTCTGAGTAAAAATTGCTGTTCCAACATTTTCAGGTAAAACCAAATACAAAACAATTATTGCCGTCATCCAATACAAATAAATTTGATATACACTTTGTTCAATATTCATAAAATTAAATATCAAGGGAAAAATATAGTTAAATAACAAAACAACTAAAATAGTTACAAATACTTTAAAAATTTTCCATTCAGGCATTTCACTCATCATATTATATTTTATATATAGAAATTATAATATAATTTATAATTCTTTTATACATTTTAATATTTTATAATTTTTTATAATTTTTTTTTTAATTTTTTATATTTTTTATATTTTTTTATAAATTTCTATATTTTTAAAAAACAATTTATAATAATATTTTTGTTATCTATATACCACGTAATTATATTTTTACTATTTAATATATATAAACTATCATAACCATTATTTTTGATAGTATTTAATAAATTATTAAAATATAATTTATCGTTATTCAAATCTATTTTATTTATAATATTTATTTTTTTTGTAAAGCAAGTAAAAGAAACAATAAGATTATATTTATTTTTATCTACATGTGATATTTCTGAATAAAGTTGACTATTTATATATGATTCAACTATTAAATCATCTTTTATACCTTTATATAAAGTTAAAGGGTACTCAATCACAAAGTTATTTTTTTTAATATTTGTTATTTCATAGTTATTAATAAAAAAATCACTTGCACTATTATGAATTTTATAATTATAATACATATTGTTATTTATAATATCAGATGCCAACACTAGCCAATATAATGAATTTGAAGTATTAATATATTTCTCTTTAAATTTACAATCATAAAATAAATATATTTCTGAATTATATTCAATATAACCAGAATATGTTTGACTGTTTATAATATCAATATTTTCTATTAACGTAGTTATGTTATCCAAAATATCATTATTTTTATTCATAAAAAATGGAAATATAAGTACATTTGAATAAAAATATTTTTGATCTGGATATTTATATAGTAAGTATTTGTAATAAGGAACATCATTGATATAATTTATAGAATAACAACAAATATTAATACGTGTACCATTATTAATATTTACAATATCATTATTATTTAAGTATTCAAAAAGAGAAAACTCATAAATAGAATTTTTATCAATATTTTCATTAACATTTTGTTGTTTTCTAGTACCAGATATATACTTTATTTCAATATCACTATATGTTATATTTTCAATTTCTTGTTTTTTTTCAAGAAATCCAAATTTATTTAATAAAGTATATCTTGAATTATTATTCAACATATATTTTTAGTGTATTTATTTTTCTTCTTTTAACCGTATTGTTTCTTTAATATTTTCTTCACGATTCTCTAAAATATATTGTACCGCTTCGTCTGTAAAATCAATATCTTTATCTTTAAAAAATCCTTCCAATGTTTTTTGAAGTGTTTTTTTATTTATAGGTGCTTTTACTTTTCTCTTTGTATAAATCATTTTTCCATCTTTAACGTCAAAACAATCTATTTCATTATCACGCATTACTTCAACTAATGAATTAGTTAATGTTTTTTTTTCTTCACGCATTTTTTTCATTTCTAATTGCATTTGTTTCATTTTACCATCTATTGTTATCCAAGATTTGATTGCATTAATTAATTGCTCTTTATTTGACATAATATTATTAATATAAATTATTTAGATTCTTTTTCTAGCATATTTAAATGTCTTTTACAATATTTACTTTTTTCTCCATTATATTGACAACAAGTTGCTCCACAAACTTCTCCTTTTCGCTTTCCAGATTTTAATATCGCACAACATGTTTGTTTTGTCTTATCATTTTTAATAGATGTTTTTAATGCATCTTGTTTATCTTCAACATTCGCTGTAATTTGTTTTAAATGTTTACTACAATAGTCACCATGTGTTTTTTTATTGCATTTATTACCTTTATTCTTACCACTTTTCATAGTATATAAACACTTGTTTGGTTTGTAACTATATGCAATTGGTGAATTTACCCATTTAATTTTATAAGAACCATATTTTTCTTTTACATAATTACTTTCAAAACATGGCAATAATGTATTATGAATGCTTCTACAATAAGGACATTTTATTTGAATATTACTTAAATAGGAAACTTCTAAGCGATTTTTTTTTACCTTTTGATGGTATATTTCATCAATAATAGATTCATAATTAAATTTATGTCCACAAGGCAATGTAACGTATGGTAAAGATAATTTTTCTCTTGATATTAAACAAATATCATCAATATCTGAAGAATTTTCTACACTATCACTTTTATTTAACTCATCATAAAAATTAAAATTTTCAATAATATAATTTGTCATTGAATTTAATAATTATTTGTCTTTATATTATTATATATATAATGGAATGGGGAAAATATACATGGTTTTTATTTCATACTTTAGCAGAAAAAATTAAATCAGATGAATTTGTTAATTATAAAAATTTAATTATTAAAATAATTGTTGGTATATGTAGCTGTCTACCATGTCCTGTATGTACGAAACATGCAGGTGAATATTTAAAAATATATCCTATATACAGTGTTAAAAATAAAGAAGATTTAAAACGATATATTTTTATTTTTCACAATACTATTAACAAGAAAAAAAACAAAGAAATTCAAAATCCTAAAATATTAGAAATGTATAAAAAGGGTAATTTACCAGCTATAATAACAATTTTTAACCAAAAGTTTAAAACAAATGCACCAAATTTAATGACTGAACAAATGTTTAGAAAAAATAAACTTAATGAGATAAATTTATTATTACGAAATAATTTCCATATTTTTGAAAAATAATTTTATAAAATACTATTGGTTTTTTAGTGAAGCTTTATACAAATTTATTACAAAATTTATATAAAGTTATATTTTTGATCTAATCAATGGAAAATACAAATGTATCTACATTCACATGTGGCACGGCGGGTTTGGTTGGTCACAAGAACAGAACTATAGAATGTCCAAGACGAATACATAATTTTATAAAAAGTCAAGAAAAAACTTCATTACAAAAAACACTTAATATACCAATTGAATTATTAAATATTAAACTTACACATGTTTGTATTAGTTATATAACATTTAATATAACTTTCAAAAAAAACATATATTACAATGTAAACTTTATACAATTACCTGAAGAATTAAATGATATAATAAATTCATTCTTAACTGAAACAGTAAATATGGATATATATATTAAAATATCAAAAGGTTATCCATTTACTACATTACAGTTTTATATCGAAAGTATCACTTGTAATAAAGATTTTGGTTACTATCTACAAAAATTGTATAATTATCGTATAGAAAAATATAATGAAAAATTAAATGAAGAATGGTGTGCTGCATGGTCTATAGATAAAAATATTTTAGATTTTGTTAGTACAATATTTTCTGATTTTGATACAGTCTTACACGAAACGTTTTTGTATATTAATGATCATTAATATATCTTAAATTAATTTTTGATCTCTCTGTTACAATTGAATTCCATATGATCATTTTAATAATATTATTATTATATTTTTTACATGTTTTTGTTAACATTTTAATATTTTGAGTATCAATTCTAGTAGTAAACATTTTTGATAAAACGGTTATTAAATCATCATTAAATATATCTGTAAATAAAATATTCTCTCGTAATTCTATTTTACTATTTTCAATGCATTTTTTTTTATAAATAATAGCATTTATTTGATTTAATAATTCAGATTCACCTAGTTTGTCATACCAATCATAAATGACATTTTCTTGAATTTTAAATACTTCATTATTCATTTGTTAATAATTTAAATTATATATTTAATTTAAATATTTTGGACAAGCTCTCCATTTTTGTAAACTGAGCACTTAAATTTTTGTTTTTTTGGTCTACTGCAGACTGTCTTATTGCTTATTGATTCTGAAAAATATAATAAATTATTTGCTCCTGAACTGTGTAACATTGAAAAATAAGAACTTCCTAAAATAAATCCTAATAGAGTTCCAAATATCACTCCACCAAAAGAAGTGCATAACCATAAGACACGTGTAATTCCATCCAAAAATATAAAGAATATAAACATACCTATTAAAAATGGATTTGTCTGCTTCGTATATTTCATAGGAACAACCAAATAAGCCATTGTAAATCCTAAAATAACACTATTTAACGAAGGAACACTGTAGTGATTACTATAACCAGGAATATCAAACATATTACAAAAAACAGGTGCATATGGACTACGTCTACTTCCTATCATACCTGCAAATAATCCGCTTATAAAAATAGACACAATTATTCCTAATAAATATATTATCCCCTTAATATCACTATTAATTACAGAAGTCATTATTAAATAAAAAATAACTAAGAATGGTAATATTGCTGAAATAACTTGAAATATATTTGAAAATGTTAATTTTAATGCCATTACTATATATATATATTAAATAGTAATATTTTATTACTCCACTAAAACAATTTTAAGTGCTTCATGAATATTTGAAACCGGACAGAAAGTAATACCCTTTATTAAATCATTATTTTCATATTTTTCCATAAATTCTGAAAATTCACGTTTATTTTCTTGAGGATATAAAAAGGTTTTTACACCTGCTCTTATGCCCCCTACGATTTTTAAGTCAAGACCACCAATAGCTGTTATATTTCCTTGAAGTGTGATTTCACCAGTCATTCCAACATCATTTTTAATTTTAATATTATTAAATAAACTATAAAGTGTTACAGTTATAGCACCTCCCGCTGAAGGTCCATCCTTAGGAACTGCGCCTTCTGGACAATGAATGTGTAAACCCTTATGAACATTGCTAAAATCTTCTAATAAATATTCTTGCCTAGATTTGGGTGTTAAAGACCATGCAAGTGTCTTTGCAACATTCATACTTTCTTTCATAACATCACCTTGCATTCCCGTTAATTTAAAATCAAAATTATTATTAGAAGGATAAAATGATGTTTCAATTGGAATAATTCCACCACGTCCTAATGCATTTGCCCATAATCCATTTATCATACCTACTTTACTATACGGATGAATTTTCTTTTCTCGTATTTGCTGTCTATTTTTCAAATATTTATCTTTTACTAGTTCAATCGTTAATTCAAGTGTCTTAAATTTAACATCATTTATATCTTGTAATCTTTCTAAGTTTATCTCTGCAATAATTTCAAACAGAACCTCTTTTAATTTGCGTACACCTGGCTCGCATGTATACATTGATATGATAAATGATAAAACATCATCATTAATTTTAATATTATCTTCCAAGCCATTTTTTTTAAATAATTCAGGCAATATATATTTTTTACAAATTACTAATTTATCTTCTAATGTTAAATGATCAAATTTAACACGATGTATACGATCTAATAAAATACTATCTATCGCTTCTACGTCATTATATGAAAAAATAAATAACGCTTTTGATAAATCCAGGTCAATACCTGTAAAATATTTATCTTGAAATGCTGAATTTTGTGTTGAGTCGATTAAATGTGTTAAAATACCAATTATCTCTTTACCGTGTTCTGTTTTACTAACTTTATCTAACTCATCTATAAAAATAATAGGATTCATACATTTTTTTTCCATTAATATGTCTACAATTTTACCCCATGTAGAACCAACATATGTATAATTATGTCCATCTAGAGTACTAGAATTACTAGCTCCGCCAATCGCAATAAAAGCAAATGGTCTACTTACACCATCTTCGTCTTTAAGACAATTTGCTAATCCTAATTTTGCAAGTGATGTTTTACCTACACCAGGTGGTCCTTCAAAACCAAAACAATAGCCACTTTGTTCACCTGTTATCCATTGTCCTATAATTCGCTCTACTTGACGTTTTGCTTTTTCATGACCATGAACAGCATTTTCTAATGTGTCACGTATTGTTTTTATATACGTAATCGTTTTCTTCTTATTATTATCAATATATGTTATATCATCACTTATTGAATTTATCTGTTCATTTAATTCAGTTACGTCATCGCGAACAAATACATTTTCTATATCACTCATAATTTTTTTATTTTCTTTAAAGGTATTTAAAAAATTAAGAACTGCATTAATCATATAATCTTGCTTTTTACCAGAATGACACAATTTTTGTATTTGTAATTTATTTGTTTTTATTACCTGATTAATATTACTAATAATATCAATTAAATTGGTACGTTTATCATTTTCTACAATTTTTTTTAAAAACTCAAACCGCTTATTATCTAATTCTGAAACATAATTTTTTTCTAATACTGAAGAATATGTTAACATCTCTTGAATGTTATATGTATCTTTTATAGGTATTGAATATGAAAATTGTAAGGTTGTTATTGTTTTCATTAAATTATTAAACTTATTTAATGACTGTGATAATAAAACTAATATATCTTCTTCTTTATAAGTATTAAATGGAATACGCAATAATCCTTCCAAATATTGTCTAGCTTTCGAACCAGAATCTTCTGATTTTGCTTTAACTTCTTTCAATTTTACCATTGCTTTTTCTTTTATAACATCATTTGCTTTCATAAGACATATTTGCTGCTCTAATGGAATTTTACTATTATCAAAATTACATAAATTATTTGTATATTGTATTGTTTGTTTCATAGCGTCTCTAAAACATCTTTTAATGCTCCATGGTAAACTATCATACAATATTGTTTGTTCTATAGTATCAATGCTATTATTTGACTCATTTGAAAGCAAATCATATAAAAGATATGCTAAATATTGAAATTCAGATTCATCACCTTTTAATAAAAGTTGTATCAAAGTTAAACGTTGCATATACAATTCATTACTAGTAAATTCGCGAACAATTTGATTTATAGCTTTTTGTTTCATTAAATAGACTTGATTAATATGACCCATAAATTTATTATGTATTTCACTATA
>MDTG01276704.1_pt1 | contig 15706 bp, 11 predicted proteins | sample 811421 | NCBI WGS metagenome assembly MDTG01 (sample SAMN05326645, study PRJNA326480) | marine metagenome | isolation source: seawater | place: Pacific Ocean: South East | collected 2011
ATCATCCTCCATCCCAACAATATCCATCATTGACTTTATTCTTTCTCCTCCAAACCTTTTCATCAGATCATCTTCAAGAGAAATATAAAATTGAGTAAATCCAGGATCCCCTTGCCTTCCTGACCTTCCTCTTAACTGATTATCTATTCTTCTGCTTTCATGTCTTTCGGTGCCTATTACATGCAATCCTCCCATTGATAAAACCTTTTCACTGTCATCTTTCCACTCAACAGAATCTTTTGTTGATCCGCCCAAAACTATGTCTGTTCCTCTGCCCGCCATATTAGTTGCAACAGTAACTGCGCTAGGTTTTCCTGCTTCAGCAATAATAGAAGCTTCTTTCTCATGAAATTTTGCATTTAATACATTATGAGGGACACTATTTTTTCTAAGCATACTGCTTATAATTTCGGATTTTTCAATACTCGTTGTACCAATTAAAACCGGTGACTTCTGTTTTTGTAATTTTGAAACTTGGCTCACAATATATGAAAATTTTGATTTCTCATCCTTAAATATTAAGTCAGAGGAGTCGTTTCTTTTTAGCTCAGAATTTGTTGGAACTTCAACCACTTCCAGATTATAAATTTTATAAAATTCCTCCGCCTCTGTAAGTGCTGTCCCTGTCATTCCAGATAATTTTTCATACATTCTAAAGAAGTTTTGAAGCGTAATAGTTGCGTATGTAACTGATTCGGCAAGAATTTTTACATTTTCTTTTGCTTCTATTGCCTGGTGAAGACCGTCAGATAATCTTCTTCCCTGCATTAGTCTTCCCGTAAACTCATCTACTAAAATAACTTGTTGATTTTTTACAACATATTCTTGATCTTTCTTAAATATAAATTGGGCCTTTAAAGCGTTTTCAATAAAATGTGTTAATTCAGAATTTTCAATATCATATAAATTTTCAATATTTAAACTATTCTCAATTTTCTGAATTCCAGTTTCAGTTAATGCAACATTCTTTGTTTTTTCATCAATTGTAAAATCATTTTCAATACTTAATGATCTAGCTATAGATGAATACTGCCTATACTCATTTGATCTATCTTTAGCAGGCCCGCTGATAATTAGTGGCGTTCTTGCTTCATCTATTAATATATTGTCAACTTCATCTACGATAGCATATGCAAGTTTTGATTGAACCTGACTATCATGATCCCTAGCCATATTGTCTCTTAAGTAATCAAATCCGAATTCATTATTTGTTCCATATAATATGTCACATTTATACGCATCCTCTCTGCTAGTTTCGGTCATTGAACCCTTATTACTTTCTTCGTCAAATTCATAAATAAATGAGGTTCCGCTTTGGAGGCATCCTATGCTAAGCCCTAGAAATTTGTATATAGGCCCCATCCATTCAGCATCTCGCTTTGCTAAATAATCATTAACAGTAATTACATGCACGGAATTTTCGCCAATTGCATTTAAATAAGTTGGTAATGTGGCAACAAGAGTTTTTCCTTCTCCTGTTTTCATTTCTGAAATTTTTCCCTGATGAAGAACTAATCCGCCTAAAATTTGTACATCGAAATGTCTTAAGCCAATTATTCTTTTTGAAGTTTCTCTAATCAAAGCAAATGAATTTACAATAGCATCTTCTAAATCTAAACCTTCTTTAACTTTATTTTTTAAAGTTTCTGAGAACTCTTTTAATTCTGAATCTGTTTTAGATACAAAAAAATCTTCTAAATCATTTACCTCAGAAACAATGCCATTGAGTTTATCAAGTACTTTTTTGTTAGGATCTCCTAAAATTTTTGAGAATAAACCCATTTAAGCCTCTCCAAGTTATGTCTACTTAAATAATTCTCCAACTGACCTACCACTCTGTATTCGAGAAATTGCTTCAGCTATTAGAGAAGATACAGAAAGATACTTTATTTTGCCATTACCTGACTTTTTGCTTACGCTATCCGTAACTACTACTTGTTTTAAAATTTCAATAGAACTTAATTTTTCTATTGCATTTCCAGAAAAAATACCATGAGTTGCACAACTATACACTTCATTAACTCCAGCCATAGAAAGGGCTGCAATTGCTTGAGCCAGGGAGCCTCCAGTATCTATTTCATCATCAAATGTTAATGCTGTCTTGCCATCAACATCTCCAATAACATTTAATAATTCAACATTTCCTTTATTATCAGACCTTCTTTTTTCGATAATAGCCAAAGGAGACGAAAGTCTAGCTGCAAAATCTCTAGCCTTTTTACTAATTCCAACATCGGTTGCTACTACTACGAATTCTTTTTTCATTTTCTTAAAATGCTCTATAAGGATTGGGGTAGCTGTTAGTTCATCAACAGGAATATTAAAAAAACCTTGAATCTGAGGAGCATGAAGATCCATAGTAAGTATTCTGTCTGCGCCTGATGTAGTTATTAGGTCAGCAATTAACCTTGCAGAAATAGGAACTCTTGGCTGATCTTTTTTGTCTGTTCGACCATAACCAAAATAAGGAATTACTGCAGTAACTCTACCTGCAGATGCTCTTCTTGCAGCATCCATACAAATTAACAATTCCATTATATTATCATTTGAAGGCTTATCAGTAGGCTGAACAATAAAAACATCTTGCTCACGCACATTATTCAAAATTCTTACAAATGTATTGTCATTTTCAAATTTAAATATTTCTGCTTTAGAGGGCTCAATCCCTAAATTAGTACATATATCCTGTGTAAGTTGAGGATGAGAGGTACCAGAAAATACCTTTATTTCACCAAATCTTCCTGACATATAAACCTTTGCAAATCTATAAACATTTTATCTGAGATAAAGTATACATTTATTGATAAATTTTTGTTAACTGAATATATAAACTTGATTATTACATACATAATTAATGTTAAAATCTATCTATGATTAGCCTGGCCAAAAAATTAATATCTGAAGGAACAAGTAACGTATTTAATTTAGGGTCCTTTATATTTGGTATATCTGGAATAATAATTTGTCTTGTAGTAATAATAGCTCCATACAAGATACTTGAAGTCATGCCTCTAGGGTATGTAAAACTATTTGGATATAATCTTGAAAAAAATGGCGCCTTGGGGATATTGTTAGTTTCAGGAGTTGTTATAGCTGCAATAACTCAACCTCTTGCTGGATTAATAAGTGACAAAACTAAAGTCAAAATTGGGAAAAGATTGCCATTTATTTTAATTGGAGGTTTTGGTACATCATTAACAATTATAACTATTTATTACGCCAAAGACTTTATTTCCCTCTTATTCTGCTGGATGATTATCCAATTCTTTGCAAATTTAGGAGAAGGGCCAGCAAATGCACTTCTCAAAGATCATGTAAGCGAAGAAGAATTCGGAAGCGCTTCAGGAAAATTTAATTCTCTCAGAGTAATAGGTTCCGTAGTTACACTAATTATTGTTTTGCAAATTATGAATATATATGACCAAACTGGAAATAGGGTATGGTTTTTAGCAGGACTTCTTTTTCTTTCTTGCCTTATTATTATTACTACTACTTGGAGTTATTATGCTCTTAGATATCCTGGGATATCCACCTCAAAAGATGATTCAATTGATAAAAAATCTAAAAATAGATTAGGTAATTTAATTTTAGTTCTGATTACATTTAGCTTCACGTTACTTGCTTTCACTTCACTTCAATCCTATGCAGTATTCTTACTACAAGATATCTTAAACCTTGAGAATCCGGCGCCAATGCTTACTGGTGTAATTATTGTGCTCGGATTAAGTATTGGGCTATCCATGTTCCCTGCTGGGAAATTATCAGATAAATATAACAGAAAAATTATCATTATTATTGGTGGGATTATAGGCAGTTTAAGTTGTTTCACAATTATAATTTTTCATTCCCCTATATCAGTTTTAATTTTGTGTTCTGGAATAGGAATCTCTGTAGGCTCTATGTTTGGGACAATATGGGCACTAACAAATGATGTCATATCAAGAAAAAATGCAGGTAATCAAATTGGTCTTTTAGCATTAGGATTTCTTTTCTCAGGAATCGGTGCAAGACTTGCAGGTATTTTAATTGATTATCTAAATAATATGAGATTAAATTTAGGCTATTTTTCTTTAATTGCTTTTGCAGGTATTTGCTTTATAATTGCCCCTTTAGCGGCTTCCATGATAAAAAATGAAGAGTAGGATATTTTGAAGGTATTAGTAACAAATCCAAGAGGCTTCTGCGCAGGCGTTGTAAGAGCAATTGATATTGTGGAAATAGCAATAAAAAAGTTTGGTGCGCCTGTATATGTTAAGCACCAAATAGTTCATAATCCAGATGTTGTTAACGATGTAGAAGCTCAAGGAGCAATTACTGTTGAGGATGTAAATGAAATTCCTAGAGATAGTGTTGTTGTTTTTTCTGCACATGGATCTGCTCCTGAAGATTATGAAAAAGCTAATAAAAGAAATTTGAAGATTATTGATGCTACATGCCCTCTTGTAACTAAAGTGCATAATGAAGCAAAAAAATATTCTAAAGATAAAAAATCTATAATTCTTGTTGGTCATAAGGGGCACCAAGAAGTTAAAGGAACTATGGGTCAAACTGATATGCTACTTGTGGACGAAAGAAAAGATTTTCCTTCAGATAAAATTAAAAAATTAAACAATGTAGCTGTAATATCTCAAACTACTCTGTCTGTTAATGACACATCTAAAGCGATCGACAACATAAAAGAATTAATACCTGACGCTGTAATTAGAAATGACATATGCTATGCAACTACAAATAGGCAAAATGCAACTGAATTGTTAGCTGAAAAATGTGATTTAGTTTTAGTTATTGGAGCAAACAATAGCTCAAATTGCCAAAGACTTAAAGATGTTGCAATACGTAAAGGAGTTCCTTCATACCTAATTTTAGGGCCCCAAGAAATAAATTATGACTGGATAAAAAATGTGAAAACAATTGGAATAACTTCAGGTGCTTCAACTCCTGAGAATATGGTTCAAGAAGTAATAAAAGCTATAAAACCTAAGTCTGTAGAATATATCGGTGGGCCTCCAGAAAATATATCTTTTAAATTACCAAATGAACTTAACCAATGAAAATAACTGAAATTGAATGTCTGGTTATAGATGGAGAGTATCCATATGTGATCATAGAAACAGATGAGGGTATTACTGGAATTGGGGAGTGCTTCAGAAGATCTCCATGGGTCACAAAATCAGCTGTAGATACAATATTTAGAGATGCGATACTATCAGTGGATCCATCTAATTATGAAGAAATATGGGATCTTCTTTATAATATCGCATCTACTTGTGGACCTTACGGATCTCTATTAACTGCTATATCAGGAATTGACACTGCAATATGGGATATAAATCTAAAAAGAGAAGGAGTGCCTCTGCATAAAAAATTAGGTAAAAAGATAAAAAATTCTATACCAATTTATGCTAGCTCTATGAAAAGAGATATGAGCCCCGAAGAAGAGGCAGACAGAGCTTCTTTTTTTTATGAAGAAGGGTTCTTGTTTTATAAAATGCATTCGGCTTACCCTGAAGAAGTTGATTCTCCCAGAGACAAAACTTTAAAAACAGTAGAAGCGATAAGAAATAAGTTAGATAATAATATAGAAATAATGGTTGATGTAAATGGGGGGTATTCTGCAAAAAAGGCAATTGAAGTTGGCCATGTATTAGAAAAATTCGAAGTATTCCAATTTGAACAACCAGTGCATGTAACTGACTTAGAGGGGCTTAAACGTGTAACTGAAAGTTTATCAATACCTATTGCTAGCGGAGAATGCTGCTATACAGTCCAAGATTTTAAAAATTTAATAGAAAAAGGGAAACCTGACATATTACAGCCTGATGTAATAAAGACAGGAGGAATAACCGAATTTAGAAAAATTATTTCTTTTTTAAATAAAAAAGAAATAATGATTCATAATACTCAACCACTTATTTCAACCGCAATCCATTTGCATTTTTTATCAATAAATAATTCAATAAAATTACCTCTTGAATACAACATAGAGCAAAATTCCCTTATTGATAATCCAATTACTAAAAATTCTCTGAATATTGAATCAGGGAATATTTTGGTTCCTGATGATAATAGTTTTGGTTTAGATTTTGATATTAGTATTATGAAAAAGAGAGCAAAGATAATTTAATTTATAGATATTTTTTATCCAACACTTTTAACTCATCATTAAGCAATAAATGAAGTGGCTCTCCTGTAGGGATTTCTACTTTTACAATCTCATTATCTGATATTTTTTCGAAAAATTTAATCATTGCTCTAATACTATTACCATGAGCAGAAATTAGGATATTTTTATTATTTTTTATCAATGGGGTTAAGTTTAAATCTATGAAAGGCATTAGTCTTTTAAATGTATCTTTTAATGATTCACATTTAGGAAATGGATCAATATCTTGGCCTAAAAAACATTCCTGGCTTCTTAATTTTTCTACTTCATCTTTTTCAAGCTCAGGAGGCCTAACATCATAACTTCTTCTCCAAATCAAAACTTGTTCATCTCCATGAAGATCTCTCATTTTTTGCTTGTTTATCCCTTGTAGTGCTCCATAATGCCTCTCATTTAATCTCCAATCTTTCCTGAAGTTGATAGGGATGTTGCAGATTCTATTTATCTGATCGAATGTCTGTATAGATCTTTTTAAAATCGAAGTAAATGCATTATCAAATAAGATTTCTGTGTCTTTTATTTTTGCACCCGCATTTTTTGCTTCTTCAATTCCCTTTTTAGATAAACCAACATCTACCCATCCTGTAAACTGATCTAGCTTATTCCATTCACTTTGGCCATGCCTTACTAATATTAAGTTTGACTTACTCAATTTTTTATTTGTCCTTATATTTATTAAACAATTAACGAATTAATAGTGTAAATTAAAATTATGAAAATTACTGAGATAGTCATTGATATTGTTGAGAGAAACTTAGATTTCGCGGGAGATAATGTTTATCAAGCCGCTGGGGTTACAGGAGGTATTGTTCATCAAGGCATATTGAGGATAAAGACCGATGAAGGAGTTGAAGGGAATTCTATGATTGGTCAGCACAGAGGCGAATCAATGAAAATTATTAGAAATATTCATAAAAAGTTTTCTCATTTACTTATTAATAAAAACCCATTAGACAATCTTGCCTTATGGACTTACGTAAATAATATGCCTAAAGCCTCTATAAATAGATTCAATCCAGTTGATTACGCAGCATTTGCTTCTTTAGATATTGCATTATGGGATCTTAAAGGCAAAATTACTGGACTGCCAGTATTTAGCCTGCTAGGAGGGAGCAATAAGGATATCCCTGCCTATGGAACTTACCAACCTAGGCACAATGACCCAGAAGGCTATGTTAGTGAAAGTGATGAAGTTGCAGAACTTGGATTGAGTGCTTATAAAATTCATCCAGGGCCAATGGACACAAATAAAACTATAAAAATGGTGAATTTAGTCAGAAAGAATGTTGGCGAAGGTTACACATTGATGATTGATCCTAATAATACATATGATCTTAATAAAGCAGTAAAGATTGGAAAGGCCTTAGATGATAACTTTTTCTTTTGGTTTGAAGATCCAATAAAATGGGACGATTTTGAATCAATCAGCAAACTTAACAAAAAAATTAAAACGCCTTTGGCAATGACAGATCAAGCTCCGTTCTTATTTAATGAGAATAGATTATATACCACCGAATTAGCACCACAAATAATGAGAGGTACTTCAAGAAAACTTGGAATTACTGGATTACTAAAATCTGCTGCTGTTGCTGAAGCATTCAATAAAAGATGTGAAATCGGAACTGGAGGGAATATCTTTTTTAATATGGCAAATATACATGTAACTTGCAGTATAAATAATTGTACTTATTATGAATATTGGATGCCTACTTCAACAGCTGATTTTGCTACTATAGAAACTATAAATCTTAATAACGGTAATGTTAGATCTTTTGATAAGCCAGGACTAGGTTTAACATTAGATAATAAATGGATCAAAGACAATAAAATATTTACAATAAAATAAAAGGAGAAGCTATGAGTAAATTTTATGAAAATTCAATAATACCTAAAGAGGTAAGAAGGAAATATGATGTTTACGAAAGAATATCCGAATTAGGTATTGATTTAGGTACATTTGATGAGCATGTAAAAGATATAACATCAAGTGGGTTACCTATTGCTACAGTACTTTTTCATGAATCTGGTTTGGTTTATCTTTCAGGAGAAGGGGGAGGAGATCATCAGATGAACGATGACCCAGAAAGAGTAAAACATGGTCAGGAAGCAGCTCAAAAAATAGCGGATAATATGCTTACAAGGCTACATTGGGCTTTAAAATGCGGAGGAGAAGGTGGAGATCTTAACGATATAATTTATACTATTAAAGCTCTAGGAATGGTAGTTTCAACTGATGTTGATTTCGATTCGGGGCCTGCAGTAATGAATGGATTTTCTTTAAGATGGCAATCTGTTTTTGGAGGCCTTGGAGATTATTTTAATGGATCAGAAGACAAAGGTGGGTATTCTGGAGTTCATACTAGAAGTGCAATCGGTGGATTCACTGGGAGATTTTCAATCGAACCTGAAATAATTGTTGCAATTCCTCCTGAGCTATCAAGGGAAATAATTATGAATCGAGGTTGGATTTTTCCTGTTGATCCAAGATTTAATTCAAAATTAAAAAAATAAATGAAAATTGCTATAGCAGGATCTCATGGGCTTATAGGGACTTATCTAGTTAATGATTTAAGGCTGAAAAACCACACAGTCAATAGAATAGTTAGGTCAAAAAATATTGCTGGTATTTTTTGGGATCCTGATACAAATTATATTAACGAAGGTAAGTTAGAATCCTATGACATAATAATAAATTTATGCGGTAGTAGCATTTCTTCTTTTAATCCTTTATTTGTAAATAAAGACTTAATATACTCCTCAAGGGTAAAAACTAATTTATTACTATCTAGAGTGATATCGAAATTAAAAAATCCTCCAAAATATTTTATTTCTGCCTCTGGCTGCGGAATATATAATCCTTCAAAAAATGATATAACTGAAAATAGTATTTTCGGCAAAGGATTTTTAACCCAATTAGCTATGGACTGGGAAGAAGCGTCTAGATTTTACAAAACCCCAAAAACTAAAGTTATTAACCTGAGATTTGGTCAGGTCATTTCAAAAGAAAGTATATTTTTAAATATTATGCAAAATCTTGTTAAATTATTAAAAGTTTCGTCATTTGGAAATGGTAATCAATATTGGCCATGGGTATCTATAAATGATGTGGTTGGCATAATTGATTTCATTATTAATTCAAATTTTTTAGAAGGACCTATAAATATTGTCTCCCCTCAAAAACTTACCTCAAAAGAATTTTTAAGTAAATTGGCTCAAGAATTAAACATAAATCCAATATTCAAAATACCTAATGTAGTATTGAAAATATTTGCCAATAAATTAGCCAGAGAAGTTTTATTGAATAATTATCCAATTTCACCAGAAAAATTACAGATAAACAATTATAGTTTTGTAGAAGCAGATTTAAATACAGTACTTAAAAATTTATCTCAAAAATCAGGAGCTTGATACCATATCCCTTAACACAAATTGCAATACTCCTCCATTAAATAAATATTTTTTTTCTATTTCGGTATCTACCCTTAATTTTGCATTAAAATTAAGCACTATTTCATTATCTCTTTTAGCTTTTATGTTGAGTATAGCTAAGGGGTCTGTATTCATGTCAATATCTTCAAAATCAAAATATTCATCTCCTAATAATCCTAAAGATTTATAACTCTCCCCATTAATAAATTCGAAAGGGGCAATTCCCATTCCAATTAAATTGCTTCTATGAATTCGTTCAAAACTTTCTGCGATAACCGCTTTTACTCCCAATAAGTTTGGTCCTTTTGCAGCCCAATCTCTTGAAGATCCTGTTCCATATTCCTTGCCTGCTATGACAATTAAAGGGGTGTTATTTTTTTCATATTCTTTTGCTGCTTCAAATATCCTCATCTCTCTATTTTCAGGAAAAAACATTGTCCAATCACCTTCTCTTTCAGGTGTTAATAGATTTTTTAATCTAATATTCCCGAATGTTCCACGTGCCATTACATCATGATTCCCTCTTCTAGATCCATAAGAGTTAAATTGACCTTTGGGAATATCTTTAGAAATCAAAAATTGGCCAGATGGTGCTAGTTCAGGGATAGAGCCTGCTGGTGAAATATGATCTGTAGTGACAGAGTCTCCTAATACACATAATAATCTTGCTTTTTTTAAAGGTTTAATTTTGGGTGTATCTTTTGAAAAGTTATCAAAGAAAGGGACTTTCTGAATATAACTTGAACCAGAATCCCATTTATAATTTTCTCCTTTGGAAGATTCTAATTTATTCCAATCAGTATTATTTAAAATTGCATTTTCATATTGCTCCTTAAACATTTCTGGCGAAATAGATTTGTTAATTTCATTTTGAATGTCTTTTGAAGATGGCCATACGTCCGATAAAAAAACATCTTTTCCTGAAGAATCAGTACCTATAGGCTCATTAGTCATATCAATATTAATAGTTCCAGCTACAGCGTATGCTATAACTAATAGTGGGGAGGCTAGAAAATTAGCCTTAACCAAGGGATGAATCCGACCTTCAAAATTTCTGTTTCCACTTAAAACACTAGCTACAACTAAATCTGAATTTTCTATATTTTCAGATACATCATCATCAAGAGGTCCTGAATTACCTATACAGGTTGTGCACCCAAATCCAACAGTATTAAATCCTAGTTTATCCAAATATTTATCAAGCCCAGAATTGTTTAAATAGCTTGTTACTACTCTTGAACCAGGAGCCATAGAGGTCTTAACCCATGGCTTTGGTTTCAATCCAATATTTTCTAGATTTCTTGCAAGCAAGCCTGCGCCTATCATAACTGAGGGATTGGACGTATTTGTACAACTAGTAATTGCTGCGACTGCTACAGAACCATTGCTTAATTTGTCATTAGATTTATTTAATCCTTTGAATTCATTATCGAAAGCGGATTTAACGTCATTTAAAAAAATTTTATCTTGCGGTCTTCTTGGGCCAGATAGACTAGGACTGACAGAATCCAAGTTAAAATCGACTACTCTATTATATTCAGGAATATAATTTTCATCATGGAACATTAATTGTTCTTTAGAATAATTTTCTGTCAATCTTACAATTTCTGGATCTCTACCTGAATTTATTAAATAGTCTAATGTCTCATTATCAACTGGAAAAAATCCGCATGTAGCACCATATTCGGGAGCCATATTTGCAATAGTAGCTCTGTCTTGAAGAGACATTGAACTTAAGCCCTTTCCAAAAAATTCAACAAATTTTTCAACAACTCCTAAATTCCTTAAGACTTGAGTTATAGAAAGTACAAGATCTGTTGCTGTGGTCCCTTCTTTAAGCTTCCCAGATATATTAACTCCTATAACTTCAGGTAATTTCATATAATAAGGTTGCCCTAACATTACAGCTTCAGCTTCTATTCCTCCAACACCCCATCCTAATACACCTAAACCATTAATCATGGTTGTATGAGAGTCTGTGCCAATACAAGTATCAGGGTATATTCTATTAACTCCATTAACATTACTAATTATTACTCCTGGTGCAAGATACTCAAGATTAACCTGATGAACTATCCCTACTCCGGGCGGTATAATTCTAAAATTATCAAAAGCTTGCTGCCCCCATTTTAAGAATTGATACCTTTCTTTATTTCTTTTAAATTCAAGTTCTGTATTCTTTTGCAAGGCCTCAGAACTTTTATAAAAATCCACTTGCACAGAATGATCAATAACTAAATCTGATCTAACCAAAGGATTAACTTTTTTGGGATTAAACCCTAATTTTTTAGCAGCATCCCTCATTGTAGCCAAATCTACAACAGCAGGAACGCCAGTAAAATCTTGTAAAACAACCCTAGAAGGCATAAATGGGATTTCTTTCTTAGAAATATTCCTTGGGCTCCATTTCAAAATATTTTGTATATCGTTGTCGTTAGAATAGCCGAAATCCTTACCTCTTAAAATATTTTCTAATAATATTCTTATCGAATATGGAAGTTTTTTTAACTCTTTTTCTTCAGCTAAATTTTTTATACTATTATATTTGTACTGACTACCAATTAAACTCATAATTTATATTGTAATTTATCTAAGTTATAACTTGCATTATACTTAAATTAATATGTTACTCTCTCTATATATATTTTTGAATACTAATTTATACCTCAATAATCTAATTGATTATGAAGTCTAAGCATTTCAACATAGATGAAATTATATCTAATTTTCAAAGTCTCCAAGAAAATGACATAACTTACCCAGAAGTTTCTCCCATGGAAGAAATACACAAGACAATGCAAAAAAGGTCAGGTCAATTAATTTTAGAATGCGGAGTCAGAAAAGGATTTTCATCTTCTATATTTGTCTACAATAGTGAACTTAATGGCAGTCATTGCTACTCAATTGATATAGAAGATTGTAGTGATGTAGTGGAGTCAACTGCATGGAGCTTCTTTCAATGTGATGATACTGACATTAATAAAATATTAAGTCAATTCCCGGAAATTGAAAAAAAAGGAATAGATATTCTTCTAATTGACAGTCTCCATACATCTAAGCATGTAAAAAAGGTGCTGTACAATTGGTTCCCTTACTTAAATAAAGATTCTATAATTTTTGTTGATGATACTGATTCATTTAATTACAGAAAAGGTCAGAAAAAAGACAGTATTCTAAATCAAATTAATTGGGATGAAATTAATGAATTTGTAATTAATTTTTCAAGATCAAACAGAAGTCAAATCTCATTAGTTCAATTTCATAAGAAAAGTGGGCTATCAAAATTATATAAGTCATCAAACAAGGGTGAACTTCCTTTAAAATTAAGTAATCATAATCGCTTTATTGGATTTGTGAGTTTTATAAAATTATTAAAAAAAATAAAATTTTGGTAGCACAAAAAAATAAATAACTATTAAAATTGAATAAATTATTAAATCCATTAAACTAAAAAAAATTACTAAAAAGGGGTCATTATGGATGGATATGAAGCAATTGCAAAAATTTTAAAGAAAGAAAAAGTTGAATGGATGGCTTGCTTTCCATCAAATCCACTTATTGAAGCAGTAGCCAGGGAAGGGATAAGACCTATAATGTTTAGGCAAGAGAGAGGCGGAATAATGGCAGCAGATGGCTACAGCAGAGTTAAATCAGGTAAAAGTTTTGGAGTTTTTGCCTGTCAAGGTGGGCCTGGGGCAGAAAATGCTTATGGAGCTATTGCTCAAGCTTGGGCAGATTCAGTTCCGTTATTATTCATACCTGATGGGGTCTCACTAATGGAAACTGATGTAAAACCAGCATTTTGGGCATCTAGGAACTATGAAAGGATTACGAAATGGGCTGAATCTATAAATAGCCCAGAAAGAATAGTTCCTTTAATGAGGAGGGCAATGCACTCGTTGAAAAATGGAAGGCCAGGGCCAGTGTTACTTGAAATGCACAGGGATAGCATGACCCAAGAAATTGATAATTTAGATAATTATTCAATACCAGAGGAATCAAAAGTATCTCCTTCAGATGATGATATTTTTGAAGCTATAAGCCAATTAGTAAATGCTAAAAATCCTATAATTTGGTCTGGGCAAGGAGTTTTATACGCTGATGCAACTGAAGAATTGAAAGAACTCTCAGATTTACTTGGGTTGCCTGTAGTTACAACTATGCCAGGTAAAAGCTCATTTGATGAAAGAAATCCGCTATCACTAGGATCTGCAAACAGAACAGCCCCAAAATCTGTTTGGAAATGGCTAGGTATATCAGATACTATCTTTGCTATTGGCTCTAGCCTAACAAAGACAAATTACGGGATCACCATTCCTGAAGGAAAAAAAATAATTCATTCTACCAATAATTATGAGGATATAAATAAAGATTATTCAGTGGAGATTGGGTTAGTTGGAGATTCTAAAATTATCCTTCAAAAAATGATTGAATGTGTAAAGTCTGAATTTAGCAAGAATCAAGAGGATTTCCAAAAATATAAAATGGAAGTAATTGGGAAAATAGAATCTACTAAAAAAGATTGGATGGAGGAGTGGAACTCCTTGCTTAATTCTGATATGAATCCAATTAATCCCTACAGGCTTATCAATGAAATAAATAAGAATATAGATCATGAAAATAGCATAATAACTCATGATGCTGGTCATCCAAGAGATCAAATTATGCCGTTCCTAACATCTACAGTTCCTGGATCATATTTAGGTTGGGGCAAGAGCACTCATTTAGGTTATGGGATACCACTAATGATTGGGGCAAAAATGGCTGAACCAAATAAATTCTGCTTAAATTTTATGGGAGATGGGGCATTTGGAATGTCAGGTTTAGATATAGAAACATCAGTAAGATCTGGAAATCCAATAACAACTGTTGTTATGAACAATGGGACAATGGGTGGTTATCCTGCACGATATCCTCAATCAATTGAAAAATTCGATACAATAAAAATGACCGGAAATTATGCGACTCTGGCAGAAGGAATGGGAGCAAAAGGAATAGAAGTAAATAGTCCTGAAGAATTAAAAGAAGCTATAATTAAAGCTCAACAATTAAATTCTGAAGGAAGTTCTGTTCTTCTTGATGTAAAAACTCAACCTGAGTTAAAAATGTCTACTTATGAAGATTTATTGTAAATATAAACAAGTTTAAGGTGAAATTATGAAAACAACAGGATTTAGAACTTTAGTTCTCGGGACTCCATGGAGAAATTTAACATATTTGGTAATTGAAACAGATGAAGGGATTACAGGGATTGGTGAAGCAAGAATACTAGGCAAAACTCATACGGTTACTGAATTTTTAAGAGATGTTGAAAGGCATTTTATCGGACATGACCCTTTTGATATTGAAGATTTGTATAGAAGATTCACTCTTCTTGATTTTGGGAAGCCAGGAGAGGTTGTGTATACAGGGCTTGCTCTAGTTGAATTAGCATTTTGGGATATTATGGGCAAATTTACTAACTTGCCAGTTTATAAACTTTTGGGAGGAAAAGTAAAAGATAAAATTCCAGCATATGCTAACGGTTGGTATACCGTTGAAAGAGATCCTAATCAATTTGCAGAAGCAGCTCAAAAAGTTGTAGATAAAGGTTATATAGGAATGAAATTTGACCCCTTTGGAAACGGAGACTTGGAATTAACTAGAAAAGAATTCCACAAATCAATGGATTTAATTGATGCTGTTGCTGCAGTGGCTGGAAATAGAGCACAAATTATGCTAGAACTTCACGGAAGGTTTGCACCTCATCAAGCAAGAGAAATTGCAAATTATGTTGAGAAATATGAACCTGCTTGGTTAGAAGAACCTACTAGGCCAGGTGACCTGCCAGCCCTTAAGTCAGTCAGAGACCATACCAGACTTCCAATAGCTACTGGAGAAAGGCTATATGGCGCTCCTGAGTTTAGAGAACTCTGGTCATTAGGGTGCGTGGATGTTATTCAGCCCGATATAACCCAAACTGGCGGAATTTTAGAAGCAAAAAAAATAGCATCAAACGCAGAAAATTATTCAATAATGGTAGCTCCTCATAACGTTGGAGGAATAATTTCTACTGCAGCTTCTGTAAGTCTTGTTTTTACTCTAAGAAATGGGAAAATAGTTGAGCATTTTAAT
>MDTG01415195.1_pt1 | contig 15705 bp, 17 predicted proteins | sample 811421 | NCBI WGS metagenome assembly MDTG01 (sample SAMN05326645, study PRJNA326480) | marine metagenome | isolation source: seawater | place: Pacific Ocean: South East | collected 2011
AAATGCACTTCGACCAAGAGCATCATTGAGTAGGCAAGAACAAACAATAGCTTTAAGGTCTAATATTGGTGTTGAACAACTTAAAAAGGAAGTTCAGGATTTAAGAAGAGAATTGCGATCTGTAAGAAGTCCATATCAACAACAAGGCGGATATTATCCACCTCAACCACCACAATATAATTCTCCTTATATTCAAAGACCATACGATATGAACAATCAAAGACCTTATCAAAATAACTACATTTATTCCCAACCTGCAACGAATAACCAAGGGTATTACCAACAAAACCCTATTATTCAACCAAGGAACGGTACTACAAACGCTCAACTCACCCTTAAATCTCTTGAAAGCATGAGAGAACGAGGTTTAATTAGCGAAGAAAATTATTTTAAAAAATTACGCGAGCTAGGATTTTAAACCTAAAATTCAAGCTCCATATTCCACAAAAACATATGATTGGTAGAAGCGTCAGTAAGCCCGTGCAGATAAGCAAGAGTTATTTCATATTCAAAAATTTCCAGATCGAATTCATTTTCTAACTGGACTCCGTATAAATGTTTTTGAAGACTAAATGTATTAAATTTGGATATCTCACCAAAATTACTAAAGCCTAAAAAACCAAAACTAAAATTACTATCTAACAATTTTTTAAACATCAATTGATTACTTAGGTCAAAAGTAGTAGAACCAGCGGCTCCTTTTCCAACCCCTTTCTCAAATATAAAATTAGAAATGAAACTCAAATTTTCATTGTTAAATTCATTTAAATATTTGTATTCAATTTCATCGGACTCATCTCCCTCAGAAACAAAATTGTAAGAAAAGTAAAGGGCACCAGCAAAGTTTTTATAGTCAAAAACTTGAACCTGATTTTGAAATTCGGTTTTTTCCCAATCTAGAGGAGTATCAGATTTGTCAGAAACATGAAACTCAAGTTCAGACTGCCAAAAACTTGTCCAAGAATATTCAGTCTCAAAGACGTGATGATGTCCTTTATTTAATTCATTCCTATCATCGCGATTAAAATGTCCTCTCCATTCAATTGACTGTCTGCCCTCTTCAACTCTAGGGCTGTAAATTTTATGATGGGAAAAAACTTGCTGTTCCAAAAAAAAAAAAAAAATAAAAAAACGAATCATCATGTTAACTTTTGAGATCCTCTTTGAGGATTGTCATATGAAACTGGTAATCTTCTTCACCTTCGTCAGTTTCTTTATAAATTAATCCAATAAACTCTTCCTCTAGATAAATTTCGCATGAATCCTCTATAGATTTTCTTTTTTTAACCTGAAAACTTTCTGTTCTAAAGACTTTATTAAGATAAATCTTAATATTATTTAATTCATCGTCCGTCATTGCTTCAAATCCTCAAAGGTATATGATAAACAATTAATTTTATCAAGCAAGAATATATGTCAGACGTAAATAAAAGAGTAATTTTAATTACTTACTTAGGATTGGTACCTTTTTATTTTCCTATTTTAATCGAATTAATAGGTATATTTTCCTTGACTAAGAAAATAATAGATTTAGACAAACTTCACTTTTTATATGGTTCTATGATTGTCGCATTCTTATCAGGGATGCAATGGCAAAAAATTATAATTAAGAATTCTAAAAGCAAACTTTTATTACCTATGATACCGCTTATCTTGGTGGCTTTTTTTGGAAATGACAATTTTATAAGATACCCTTTCTTAATCGTAATTTTTTCACTATTTTTGAGTTTAATGATTGATTTGTTATATCTGAAAAAAGTTAATGAATTATGGTTTAAAAAATTAAGGATAAACGCAACAGTATTAGCGATATTGTCTTATTTAATATAATTTTTTACTATTATATTCAATAACTTAGGAGAAAATTAGTTTTTTTTCCTTGAATTAACTAATTTTTTAGTCATCCTATAAATTACTAATATGGGGAGGTTTTTTGGGCAACAGCATAATCATGCCCACCTAATCTGCTTGTACAAACTTTAAACTTTGGGCCATGTTGGCTCAGATTTTGATAATACGAAAGGATAAACATATGGATTATATGCTAAAACCCGAAGATTTTGTTGGTGTTACTTTTTGGATCATATCAGTATCAATGGTTGCATCTACTGCATTCTTCTTCCTTGAAGCCAACAGTGTGTCTAAACATTGGGCGACTTCAGTTAGGGTCGCTGGTTTGGTTACTCTTATTGCTGCCGTACATTACTATTACATGAGAGATGTATGGGTGGCTACTGGAGAATCACCTACAGTATACAGGTATATTGATTGGTTATTAACCGTTCCACTTCAGATGATCGAATTCTATCTCATACTTGCCGCAGTGGGTGCTGCAACAGCTGGTATATTCTGGAGATTGTTGATCGGTACAATTATAATGTTAGTTGGTGGTTTCATGGGTGAAGCCGGTTACATTAACGCTACAGTCGGTTTTATAGTCGGAATGGCTGGATGGATTTACATTCTTTACGAAGTTTTTGCTGGTGAAGCTGCACAAGCTAGCGCATCAAGTAATTCTGAGGGTATGAAATCTGCTTTCAACGCACTTAAATGGATTGTATCAATTGGTTGGTCGATTTACCCAATAGGTTATTTCCTAGGTTATCTTTCAGGTGGAGGAGCTGATGCTGCTACACTTAACTGGGTCTACAACCTTGCTGATTACATAAACAAAATCGCTTTTGGTGTAATCATTTGGGCTGCTGCTAAGGCAGACACTGCGAAAGCCTAGAAAAATTATGTGAATAATTTATTAAGGGAAACATCTATCTTGATGTTTCCCTTTTTTTTGGATATGGAAAAAACATTTATATCAAAAAATCAAAACCAATTTGACTTACTGTCAAAAAATACGAATTGGATTAATTTAGAAAAATTTCAACGAAACATTGATTTAAGCTTTCTTAACCACAAGTTCTACGTCAATGATCTAAAAAAACTAGACAAAAATATGTCAGATATTTTATGTGATGATTCATGGATGGGACATTGTGCAAAATATCAGTTAAAATCAGGTGGTAAAAGATTTAGAGCTATCCTAGCGCTTTTATCCTCTAAAATATTTGGGCTAAACAAAAAGATTTCTCTAGAAATCGCAATGTGTTGTGAATTAATTCATAACGCGTCTTTGATTCATGATGATTTACAAGATAGGGATTTGTTGAGAAGAGGTCTTCCAACCATATGGAATAGATTTGGAGATCATACAGCAGTGAATCTAGGTGATTTTTTTATATCAGCCTCTTTTGAGGTTTTGTCAAATATTGAAATTAATGCTGACCTAAAATGTCTAGCTATAAGGGAGTTAAGTAAAACAATTAAACAAACAGTTAAAGGACAATCAGTTGAAATATTAAGCAGATCAGATTTTAATTTAAAAATGCAAGACTATGAATCAACATCAAAAGCAAAAACTGGAGGATTGATATGTTTGCCTGTTAAATTAGCTCTTATTCTTTCTGGTTTGAATATTAGAAAAGATTACTTTAGTCCTTTATACGAAACAGGCGTTGCATATCAAATTCAGGATGACCTCTCTGATTTTCTTGGACTTAAGGATAGAGGGTTACCTGGAAGAGATTTAAAAGAAGGCAAGATGAATATATTAATAATGCATTTTATAGAGAACGCGTCGAACGGAGAAAAATTTATTCTTCAAAAATTTCTTAAGAAAAGATACGATTCAATTTCTGAAGAAGAAATCAGTTTCTGGCTCGAAAAAATTGAAAAAAAGGGAGCGCTTGATCTTGCATTTCTTCATTTAAGTAAAGTTTCTAAGAAAGCTATAGATAGTTCGCATAAAACTGATGAAAGACTTTTTCAAATTGTCAGCTTCGTTATAAGCTCAATAATCACTAGAATAACTAGAAAAAAAAAAATATAAATGAATAAGACTGCAATTGTTGTGGGCTCAGGTTTTGGTGGCATCTCGGCCGCATTAAGAATGAAAGCAATGGGATATGATGTTTCTCTATTTGAGAAGCTAGATCAGCTTGGTGGGAGAGCTCGCGTATTTAAAAAATCAGGGTTTACGTTTGACGCTGGTCCAACTGTAATCACTGCTCCCTTCTTATTTGATGAGTTATTCAAACTTTTTAAAAAAAATAGAAAAAATTATGTAAAGTTTGTTAGCCTTGACCCTTGGTATAGATTCTATTTTTCATCAAATAATAATACATTTAATTATTCTAGTAGTTTAAAAAAAACTGAGCATGAGATAGCTAAGTTTAACCCTGATGACGTAAAAGGTTACAAAAACTTATTAAATTTTTCTGAGAAAATATTTAATGTCGGGTTTGAGCAACTATCTTTTGTTCCATTTCATAACTTTTTCTTCATGATTAAGCAGATTCCAAAATTAATAAGATTAAAAAGTTATCTAAGTGTATATCAGTTAGTTTCTAAATTTATTAAGAACGAACAAATAAGACAAGCATTTAGTATTCAACCCTTACTTCTGGGAGGGAATCCAGTTGAAACAACATCAATTTATAATTTAATACACTATTTAGAGAGAAAATGGGGAGTTCACTACGCAGTTGGAGGAACTGGACAAATAATTAAAGCTTTTGAAAAATTAATGAGAGAAGAAAAAATTAAGATTCACAAAAATTCTGAAGTATCAGAAATTTTAATACAAAGTAGAAAGGCTATTGGAATAAAAGTTAAGAGAAAAAAGATATATGCTGATAAAATAGTTTTGAATACTGACCCAGCATTTACATACAAAAATCTAATAAATTCTAAAAATAATGTTAAGTGGAATAAAAAAAGAGTGGAGAAAATGGATTTTTCTATGGGACTATTTGTTATCTATTTTGGAACAAATGTTGTTTATAAAAATGTTGCGCATCATACAATATGGATGGGAAAAAGATACCAAGGTTTATTAAAAGATATATTTAACAATCAGATACTTGCAGATGACTTTAGTCTATATCTTCACAGACCAACAGCAACTGATATGTCAATGGCACCTAAAAATTGTGATTGTTTCTATGTATTATCTCCTGTGCCAAATCTAAAAAAATCTTTTAACTGGAAAAAACACGGAAAAATTTATGAAAAAAAGATTTTAATAGCTCTTGAGAAAACAATACTTCCTAATCTTACTAATAATTTAAAAGTGTGCTTCCATATGTCCCCAAATGATTTTAAGAACGACTATAATTCTCTTTTTGGAAGCGGGTTTTCAATATCTCCTATTTTCAAACAATCTGCATGGTTTAGATTTCATAATAAATCTGAAAACTTTAAAAATTTATATTTTGTTGGAGCTGGATGCCATCCTGGAGCTGGCGTTCCTGGAGTAATTAGTTCAGCAAAAGTTTTAGAGAATATAATCAAAAATGAATGAGAGTATTGAAAACCTCTCATTAAAGAAAAGAGCTAAAACCTTCTATTTTGCATCTTTATTTTTCTCAAAAAAAATTCAAGATGATATAAAAATCCTTTATTTTTTTTGTAGACTTATTGATGATATAGGTGATAAAGATTCAAAAAATTCAGAATTAGCTCTTAAAAAGTTAAAATCGATCAAAAAAGACATTTCTAATTATAACTCTAAAAACGTGATGTTATCAGCGTTTATTGAATTAATGATAAAATATAAAATAGATCCATCTATTCCAATTGATCTTATTAATGGAATAATGAGTGATTTACAGAAAGTTGATATGAAAAGTTTCTCTGAATTGATTGAATATAGTTATAAAGTTGCTGGGACAGTTGGAATAATGATGTGTAAAATTATGTCAGTAAAGAAAAAAGAATTGAGATACTACGGAATTCAATTAGGGGTTGCAATGCAACTCACAAATATATCACGTGATGTGAAAGAAGATTTAGAAAACCATAGAATATACATTCCCAGAGATTTTAGGTTAAAAACCAATAAAAACTTTAGAACATTAATAAAAAATAAATCACTACAGAAAGAGTTTTCTAATAAGCTAGAAGAGTTTTTGAGTATTTCAGATAAAATATACAATATTGCGTGGACAGGAATTACTAAATTACCAATCAAATACAGAATTCCAATAGCAATTGCATCTTTTCTGTACCAATCTATAGGAACAAAAATTAGAAAAAAAAATTATAATATTTGGTCTGAAAGGATTTATCTAACAAGAACAGAAAAAGTTATAAAAACCATTCAAATCATGAAAAGGTTATTATTAAATAGGGAAATTGATAAAGACATAAAAATGGAGAAAAAAGTTATCAAGATACTTAATAAATTTAAATCTATAAATTATGGTTAAAAATAACTTTGATATTATCATTATAGGAGCAGGAGTCTCTGGTCTAATACTAGCAAATGAAATCATGGAAAGAACCAAAAAAACTGTATTAATGATCGAAAGACAGAAAAAAATTACCATGAATAACAACTTGTGCTTTTGGAATTTTCCTAGCAACCTCTTAACTCCACAAGCAGAAAATATTTGGGAAGATATCTCAATTTTTATCAAAGGAGAAAAAATCTTACTAAATAATGAAAATTTTAAATACCTTATGATAAAATATAAGAGCCTAAAAGATTTTTTTATAAAAAGATTAGAGAGAAAAAAAAGATTTAAACTTTTTACAAATCAAGAAATTAAAGAAATCATAAATACAGGAGATAAAATTTCTATCAAAACAAATAATAAAATATTTAGGTCAAGTCTTTTATTTGATAGTAGAAGAGATATAAAAAATGAACCTCAAAATAAACTTCTACAACATTTTTATGGATTTGAAGTTATTTTTAATAAAAAGGTAATGAATAAAAATGAGGTGGTTTTGATGGATATATTAGATAGAAAAGATGTTTTTAATTTTGTTTACATTTTACCCTTTAGTAGAAATAGAGCATTAATTGAGTTAACTTATTTCTCTTCAAAAGTACTTTCAAAGGATGATTACAAAATAGAACTTAAGAGATACATAAAAAATAAATTTAATAACCTACATTATAATATTAAATCACATGAATATGGAGTTATCCCAATGTTTAAATATAAACAACCAAAATCAGTTAATCATATTAAAATCGGATTAGCTGGAAACTGGGCCAAACAATCAACTGGATACTCTCTTCAGAATTCATTTTTATATTCTAAACAATTAGTTGACTGTATTATTAAAGATAAAAGGCCTAAAATTAAAGAAAGAATATCATCTTATTTTCTAGACAAAATTTTTTGTAATTTTTTAAATCAAAATCCAGTAACTACTCAGTTATTTTTTAAATGTTTTTTTAAAAAAAATAGTCTTAGGACTTTAGTAAGGTTCTTAACAAATACTGCAAATATTTTTGAAATATTTAAGGTGATCATCACTTTACCAAAGTTACACATGATAAAATCAATTTTTGCAAATAAATGAGATTTATTGAAACTAAATTATTCTTATTAACTTTGGGATTGATGACACCATTAGCTCAGATTTTCAATGAACAATTTTACGGTAATTATTTAAATCAAATAATAATATTTGCATTACCATTATTGTGGCCAGGGATTGCTCATGGTAGCTTAGATGTATTGATAGCAAGAAATAATAAAATAATAAATAATAACAATGATACTTTTTTATTTTTAATAATTTACATATCTATTCCCATTATATTCTTTTATACATGGATCATTTTTCCAAATATTATTTTTATGATTTTTCTATTACTTTCAATTTTTCATTTTGGTTTGAGTGACTGTATCACAAATAAAAAAGTCACAGAAATATTAATAAGAGGTGGATTGGTAATTTTACTTCCATTTAAATTTCATTTAGAGAAAACAATAGAAATATTTGGATTCTTCTTAGTAAACGAAGTTTTTTTAATGACCATAAGTGTTTACTTTAATTATATCTATATAATTTTAGTTTTACTTATTTTTTTAAATCTTTCACAAAACCTTAATAAATTATTTTCTAGCCATCAAAATTTTTCTTATTTGATAGAGATTATAGGCTTATTTTTTTGTTTTTGGTTTTTTGAACCATTGGTATCTTTTTTTATTTATTTTTGCTTTCTACATTCTGTGCGCCATCTTATCGATGAAAAAAGAAATTTAAAATTAAGTCATAAAAGTCTTTTTTTTAAAACTCTACCTATGACAGCAATAACAGTAATATTTTTTATCATTCTATTTTTTTTATTTCAGAATAGTCCTGAAAATTTGAATATCAATTATGTTGTAATTGGGTTATCATCACTAACAGTGTCTCATATATTATTGACAAGTTTTACAAAAAAAAATTAATAGTACTTTCCTGAATCTAAATTTCTAAACCACTTAAATTTTTTTACGTTATTTTCTGAATCTAAATTTACTGGAACATCAAATAAATCTTCATCTTTCTTGTTTACGATTCTTGTTTCCAAATTAATTCTTCCATTTAGTCCTATTCTACTCCCATGAAGATGATGTCCAGAAAAACACAATACATCACCTTTTACCAAATCAACACCAACCTTATCTTTTTGTTCTATTTTTTTTTGTGTAAAGGGAACTGACGGATAATTTTTTCTTTTTTTATGCAAATGATAGCTCCATGAAGAACTATTATTTATCACCTCTTTTTTAAAATACTTGGGAACAAAGTAAATTGAATTTTCTTTTACAACATTATGAATTGGAAACCAAAGATTAATTTGATTGAAGATATTTGAAGCCCATGTATCTCTGTGTGGTTTTGCTGGTTTTAAGGTTCCCAGAGTCAATTTTCCTTTAACAGGACTAAATCTAATTGATATCATATCCATATAAGTTTGATTTTTGTTTAAACCTAATTCTTCGAGAAACTTTACAAATTTCTTTCTGATTATTTTACAATATTTCACTCTATTTTGAAAAATGCGAAAAAACCGATTATGCTCATCAGTATTTTTCTCTATTTTAAGAAATTTCATAGGTGAAATATCAAAAATCTCATAGAAATATCCTTCACAAATTTTTAAAATCTCGTTTATTTGATCCGATGAGTTTATTATTAGAATTCTGCCATTAAATATTTCTTCTTTAAATAATTTTTCTGAGATATCGATAGAAGAGATCTTTAAGATTTCTTTACTGAATGATTCAACCATAAACCTTTTTATTATTCACTGTTGTATTTATACTGAAGATCCAAATATGATCCGCCTTCGCACTCAAGCACATTTTCTGGCCCTTTATTATCATTCAGTCTTTTTTGGGAAATTAAAAATAAATTCTGATAATAAATTGCCTGTCTTTCCTGAAGTGTCCACAGAGTATGTTCATCTAAATCAATTACCCTGTCATCATTTTTTTGATAATGATGAACCAGTTCATGCAAGATGATTGATGTATCGCAAATATTTTTTTCAGGTTTAAGACTGTTTATGTAATAAATGCCATTCTCTTTAACATAGTAAGCTTTGACTCTGCAGTTTTTTGAAGAGAAACACGCTTTATCAGACATCTCTTGATTAGAAAGTCTAAAAAACTCTGGATGATCGAGTCTATTATTAAACTCTGTATTTTCAATGATCCAGGTTGTCAAAAAAATTAGAAGTTTTTCGGAAATCATTTTATTATTATTTCAGAAGATATTTTTCCACTTTTTAAATTATAAGTTCTTATTAACTGGATATTATCATCTTTATTTTCAAGAAGTAAGTGAAGTTGTTTTTTATTGATTTGAAAATTTTTAATTTCATAATTACCCTTGTCAATAATATTTAAGATTATTTTATTTGAAAAATTACTTTGATTATTATCAAATTTTTTAAAAATAGTTATTATTGTAATTGATAAAAGGACAATTATAAGAATGCCAAAAAAAATAACTATAAACTTAAGGATTTTTTTCATTGAAAGATGATTATATATCCATTTTAATTACAAGCAAAGATCATGGAAAAAGAATAGATTCTTTGATATGTGAAAAATTAATTAATTTTTCTAGGAATCGTTTGCAATCTCTTATTCTGTCAAATAAATGTATTCTTAATGATGAGGTCGTTAAAAAACCTTCCTTAAAATTAAGAGAAGACGGCATAATTAAGTTGTTCGTCCCTGAACCAGTAGAACCTAAAATTACTCCTCAAAAATTAAAGATCAATGTTGTATATGAGGATAAAAATTTGATTGTGATAGACAAAGAGCCTGGAATTGTTGTCCATCCAGGAGCTGGAAATAAGGACAATACACTTGTTAACGCACTTCTTTCTCATTGTAAAAATGATTTGTCTGGGATTGGAGGTGTGCTGAGACCAGGAGTTGTTCACAGAATTGATAAAATGACGAGCGGTCTGCTAGTTTTTGCTAAAGATGATCAAACTCATTTGAATCTCTCTGAACAGTTTAAAAAAAAGAATACACACAGGGAATATGACCTTTTTACTTGGAACCTTGTCCCTAATCACGAGGGAGTGATAGAAAAGAACATATCTAGATCTAGATATAATAGAAAAAAAATGTCAGTTTGTGAGTCTAATAATGGAAAGAAAGCGACCACAAAATATAAATTATTGAAGAGTTTTGTGATAAACGACAAAATTAAAATTAGCTATTTAAAATGTCAACTTTTAACAGGAAGAACTCATCAAATCAGAGTACATATGAGTTATATAGGAAATCCTCTTATTGGAGACTCTACTTACGGCAGAAATAATTATTACCAAAAGCTACCAGAAAGTTTAAAAAACATGATTTTTGAAAATTTTATTAAACTTGATAGACAAGCCTTACACGCAAGTTTTCTTGGTTTTTATCATCCGATTAAAAAAAAAAGACTAGTTTTTGAGTCAAAACTTCCCTCTGATTTATCAAAAATGCTAAATAAACTCAATAATAACAATATCTTACAGTAAATATGAATAGGAATTAATATTTTGTTCATGTTATATTCATTTTATGCTTGACATATAAATAATCATTTTTAATATGATCATATGTCTTATTCAAAAAGTTTTAAAATTTCTGTTGATCAAAATGACATCTCTGTTTATTTAAGAGAGATTCAAAAATATCCAATATTATCACATGAAGAAGAAATAAGGTTATCAACCGAATGGATAAATAATAGAACAGATTCAGCTGCGCACAAACTTGTAAACTCGCATTTAAGACTCGTTGTTAAAATTGCAATGAAATATCGTGGTTATGGTTTACAATTAAGTGAACTCATATCAGAGGGTAATCTTGGTTTAATACAATCACTCGAGAGGTTCGATCCAAAAAAAGGCTTTAGACTTTCTACTTATGCAATGTGGTGGATCAGAGCCTCAATTCAAGAATACATACTTCATTCTTGGTCATTGGTAAAAATTGGTACCACTGCTGCCCAAAAAAAGTTATTTTTCAACTTAAGGTCTCTTAAAGGAAAACTCAAGGCGCTTGATGATGGCGATTTACCTCCTGAATTAGTAACTGAAATTGCTGACAGGTTAGATGTCCCTGAAAACGAAGTTGTCGATATGAATAGAAGGCTTGCCGGTCATGACCATTCTTTAAATAACCCATATTCAATGGAGAATGAAGATGAATGGATCAATGGCTTACAGGATAATAAAGACAATCATGAAAACAAATTTATTGAGGACGACGAATTATTCAAAAGAAAAGAAATCCTCATGATTGCATTAAAAAATCTTGATGAAAGAGAAAGAAGAATTCTGACACAACGAAGATTAGTAGACGACCCTCTTACTTTAGACCAATTAAGCAAATCCTTTGGTATATCGAGAGAGAGAGTAAGACAAGTTGAAGTGAGAGCCTTTGAAAAACTAAGAAAAGTCGTCAAAAATATAAGCTACAAAACAAAGAATTTTAATCAATAAATGGATTCTTAACCAATATAGTGTCCTCCCTTTTTGGACTTGTCGAAAGAATAGAAACCTGTGTTTCAAGTAGCTCTTCAATTCTTCTCACATATTTAATCGCTAAAGCAGGAAGATCGCTCCATGTTTTTGCACCTTGTGTATTTTCTAACCAACCTTTATGAACCTCATAAATAGGCCTAATTTTTTTTTGATCAACTTCTGATGTTGGAAAATAATTAATAACTTTTCCATTAATCTTATAACCAGTACAAATTTTTAATTCTCTAAAACTATCAAGCACATCTAATTTTGTTAATGCAATTCCATCAATTCCTGAAATTTCTACTGAATGCTTGGTGATAACAGCATCAAACCAGCCACATCTTCTTTGTCTTCCAGTAACCGTCCCAAATTCTTTTCCAATCTCTCCAAGTCTTTTTCCAATATTATTTAACAACTCACTTGGAAAAGGGCCACTCCCTACCCTTGTTGTATATGCCTTTACTATTCCTAAAATATAACCCAGACTCTTAATAGGCATACCACTTCCACTTGATGCGGCACTGGGAAGTGTATTTGATGAAGTAACAAATGGATATGTTCCATGATCAATATCTAATAAAATGCCTTGAGCACCTTCAAAGAGTATTTTTTTTCCATTTTTTTTTGCATTATTTAGAATTGGCTTGACTCTATCAACATATCTTAATATTGATTTTTTATATAAATTAATTTCGTCTATTATTTCTTTTTGAGTTAGCAACTTAGAATTTAAACCAGAAAGGATAGTATTATGATATTCTAGTGCATGATTGATTTTTTCTTTTAAAAAGTCTTCATGTAATAGGTCAACAAAACGAATAGCTCTTCTTCCGACTCTATCTTCATATGCAGGCCCTATTCCTCGTCCTGTGGTGCCAATCTTATTTGGGCCTCTCCTTTTTTCACGAATCTCATCAATTTTTCTATGAAAATTAAAAATTATTGAAGCATTTTCAGAAATTTTAAGGTTTTTCTTAGAAATAACTACTCCAGCCTTTCCTAGTTTTTTTATTTCTTCAAGTAAAGCAGATGGGTTTACAACCACACCATTACCAATTATTGAAATTTTATTTTTTCTGATTATTCCAGATGGTATCAAACTCAATGCAATTTTTTTTTTATTCACAACAATTGTATGTCCAGCATTATTTCCACCCTGAAACCTCACAACTATGTCTGCTTCATTTGCCAACCAATCTACAATTTTACCTTTACCCTCATCACCCCATTGAGCTCCGACAACTGTTACATTAGCCATTACTTTACCTCGCTAATCTTGTTATTAAAAAAATAGAATTCACATCCTTGCCTTTTTGCTTCTTTGATAAAAGAATTTTTATTTAATTTCTTAATAGACCTAACAATTATTAATTTTTTTTGTAAGATACTTTTTTCCTTAATATCTAAATTATATGGAACAAACACTTTTTTCTTAACTTTAATATTAACCGATGCTTCATAAATTAGATTTTCGAGAAAACCAGAAAAACCAATGCAATTCTCTCTACCAACTTTATAACCTCCTCCGCTAAAAAGCTCTTTAATATTTTCAGAATAAACTTTAAAGCAGAAACCTGTGTGATAATTAGAATCATCAATTTCTAGTGGATCAATAATAATTTCTAAGTTTCTCATTTCATCTTTAATTTTTTTTATCTGATCAATAAACAAAATAATCTCTTTTTTTACATCTTTAGAAAATTTAAATTTTTTTATATGATCAATTTTTTCCTCAACTTTACCTACACACCCCAAAAGAAAATTTGATAATTCATAAAGCTTTAATGAGATTTTTTTGATTTCAAAAAGATTTTTATTTCTATAACAATTTATCAATATTTCGTACTCATCATCGGAAAGTTTAAAATCTTTTGCAATAATATTAATTAAGTTAGGCATAGAGAAGTTAATAATAAATTTTTTAATACCCAATTTATTTAAATTTTCTATAATTAAATTTATTAACTCTCCAAGGCAAAAACCATCTTCAACTCCAATTATCTCTGCTCCCACTTGGGTAAATTGTCTAGATAGGTTTATGCTGTTATTTTTAACTTTTAGTATTTCTCCTGCATAACATAATCTTAGTGGACGGACATTATTAGAAAGAGAACCGCAAGAGATTCTTGCCACTTGCAAAGTAATATCAGATCTTATCCCCATTATTTTTTGTGTTAAGGGATCCATAACTCTAAAAGAATCAATATTTTCAGAGTCTCCTTTTTTTAAAAAAAAAAGTGAACTCTCAAACTCGATCAATGGAGGTTTTACTAATAAAAAACCGTTTGATTTCATCAAATCAAGGAAAATTGAGCTAAAAAAACTTTCTCGTTCTGCAAGATCTGGAAGACTATCTCTAAAACCTTCTGGTAATAATTGACTTTTCACTATCCAACCAACTCATTAAAACACCAATCTAGCCAATTTGTAAGCGCAATCAAATCATTTTTTTTTATTGTTGGGCCTGTCCAAATTCTAATTCCTGGGTTTGTTTTCCTGTAGTTCTTAATATCATATGCAATATTGTTATCGATCAAGAATTTAAAAACAAATTCGTAATCAATTTTTTTTAAAAAAGTGAAATAAGATGGAGTCAATGCTTCATGTTTTTCTTCCTTTACAAATTTTCTCAAATAATTATTTTTTTTAACCCAAAGATCTAAAACAAGTTTATTTTGTTTACAGTTTTTAATATTTCCATCTAATCCCCCACTACGTTCGTATGAGTCAAGACACATCTCTAAATCTGATAAAGTTAGAAGTGAAGGAGTATTAATAAGATAATTATATTGTAAAAAATCAAATATTTTTGGAACAGGTCTTTTTTTTAATCTACTTATTGCCTTTGGGCTCATAATAACAATTCCATGTTGAGACTCGGATCCTAATGCCTTCTGCCATGAAAAAATTCCTACATCAATCTGATGCCAAGGAAGATCATATATAAAAGCTGCTGAAGTAATATCACTTATTACTAAACCTTCGTGTCGTGAATCCAAAAAATCGATTTGATTTATTGACATTCCGGTTGTAGTTCCAGTCCAAACAAATATTACATCGTTTGAGGAATTTATTTTATCTAAATTAGGCATAGAACCATCAAGTGATGAACGGCAATCTATTCTGTAATCAAGTTTTTTCATATCCTCGTACCAATTCATTCCCCAATAATCATAAATTATAGTTGTAATCTCTCTTTCACCTAACAAGGACCATATCACTGCCTCTGTTGCACCAGTACAGGAACCTGGAATTAGGAAAGTCTTAAAATTATCAGGTACTCTTAAAATTTTATTAATTCTTTCCAATTGTTTAAGAATATAAATTTTAACATCTTCTGAACGATGATATCGACCTAAATAAAGTTCATTTAATTTATCTAGTGACCATCCTTCTGGTTTCTTTGTGGGACCGCAAGAAAACCTCGGATCGGATGGTTTCATAAGGTTTGGAATGTTCATAGTTTATATATGATAGGAAATGTAATGTAAAAAACAATCCAGCAAAGAATTGTCAAGGGCAATCCAAATTTTATATAATCAACAAATTTATAATGACCTGGACCCATGACCAGTAAATTAGTTTGATAGGCCAGAGGAGTTAAAAATGACGTATTAACTGCAAAAATCAAAGCAATTGCCATGGTTTTAGGGTCAACTGATAGTTTGTCAGCAATATCAATGGCTATAGGAGCAAATAAAACTGCACAAGCGTTATTTGATATAAAGTTAGTTGTTATCGACACTAAAATATAAAAACATAATATTATTGTCATAGGAAGTGACCCCTCTAGTAAACGTAAAAGTAAATCAGATAAGAAGTTTGCAGTACCAGTCACTTGGATCACTTGACCAAGAGCTAATGATGAAACTATTAATAATAAAAGA
>MDTG01411562.1_pt1 | contig 15704 bp, 15 predicted proteins | sample 811421 | NCBI WGS metagenome assembly MDTG01 (sample SAMN05326645, study PRJNA326480) | marine metagenome | isolation source: seawater | place: Pacific Ocean: South East | collected 2011
TGTGGAGGGAATACTGGCTCTTGATATATACACTAATTCACTTTTATTGTTCAATACAACTTTAGGAATATTTTTGTTATTTGAATTTTCCAACGAAGTAACATTAGTAAAACCGCATATAACATGATTTGGAAATTTTTTTTTTGCATTAATAATCTTTTTAATATCTAAAGGATTTATTAACGGTTCATCACCCTGAACATTGATAAATATTTTTCCACTTATTTTTTTTGAGGCTTGAGCCACCCTATCTGTACCAGTTAGACATTTTGTTGAAGTCATAATTACATTAAATTTGCTCTCTTTTACTCTCTTTTTAATTTTGTAGGAGTCAGTTGCAATAAACAAATGTTTATTTCCTAAAACTTTTCTACACCGCTCCGCCACATGAAGAATTAGTTCTTTATCATTGATTAATTTTAATGGTTTTCCAGGAAATCTAGAAGAACCATATCTTGCAGGTATTATTATTTTTGTATCACTCATGAAATTAGTTGTTTTAAATTATATTTTGTTTTGGTCATAGAAATTATTTTTAACTTTCTGTCAGCTTTTTTAATCATTTTTAAAATTAAGTCAGTTTCATCATTTTTGCTATCGTCCTCATTATATCCATCAAATCCTGCTAAAAAAATTTTTTTTGATTTACCGGCTAAAGCAATTGACAGCGAGTAACTTATTGCCAAAGAATTAGGTAAAATACAGTAGTTTTTTTTGACTTTAATTTCATTATTTAAATTTGTTGATATCCCATAATCTTTAATTTTTTCGTTTTTATTTTTAACCTTTTCAAAAATTTCTTTCGGCAGCATTGAAAGAGGCATGGCAAGATTTGTTTTAGAACTATAATTATTTATGTCTGAAATTATTCGAAATGGATGACACGCTGTTCTTAAATCGATTAATTTTTCACTGATACTTTTGTTTGTATTTAAACAAATAACGTATAAATCATTTCTTTTTATAAATTTTTCAATTTTTGATTTATTTCTTATAGCGGAACTTCCTGCGCCGATTATTAATACGTTTCTTCCAAAAATATCTTCAAAAGGATTCCATTTTCCCTTTGGCTTACCTATATAAATATTTTTAGGAGTTATAAGTTTAAAAGGGTCATACTTTCTGCTATCTGTTTGTTTTAAATTATGAAGAATACCCTGATAATTTTTTCTTTTATATCGAGAGTCTGAAAGAATTTCTTGAATATAAGTTGGATGTATTTTGTTTAATGCTGCAAACTTATAATACTTATTAGTTCCCCACTTATATTTTTTTTTTAATGCAGTAAAAAAATTATTTCTTAAATTATATATATACTTAAAATTACTAATATCTTTTATTTTTAAAACTTTAAATAGCTCCTCTGTTTTTGTATTACCTGGACCTCTTCCCATTCCTAATATTGTTCCATCTAACCATTTTGTTCCCAAATTTTTAGCTTTCATTGTATTTTGTAAGGCGTGTTTTAAATTATCATGTGCATGAATACCTAGCTCGTTTTTCCAGTTTTTTTTGACTAACTTAATAATATTAATAATTTGTTTTGGTTTTACTGATCCTAGACTATCAGCAAGATAAAGCACATCGACTTTCTTTTTGGATAAATATGAAGATGCTTTAATCAAATCACTTTTATTTAACTCAGAAATTTGCATTAAGTTCACTGTTACAATAACATTTCTCTGCTTTAGCCAATTAATTATAGGTTCTATAGAAAAAATTTCTTTATAATGACATGCTATTCTAACAAATTTGATTTTACTTTTTTCTAATTCTGGGAATACATCTCTGCAAAGCTTCGTGGATGATGAAGAGTTATTAATAAAATCACTTGCATTTATCATTACTCCTATTGATAAATCTTTAGGAATTTTCAATTTTTTTATAAAATTTTCTTTTGTATATGCCGTTTCTCCTCTTAATTTATTTTGATTTAAGAATCTAAAACCAATTTCAATAAATTTAATACCCACCTTTGACATGCAAGCAAGGTAGGAGTTTATTAATTTTCTGCTAAATCTCCAATTATTATGGTAACCTCCATCCCTCAAGGTGCAGTCAAGAATTTGAAAGTCACTACTTTTAATCATCAGTTCCATCTTTATTCACTGTATGCCTTAATTTCCATTTACCTCTTTGATTTCTCCACAAGTGAGGTGATCTAAACCTATCTAATATCTTAAAAAAGTTTTTTTCTTTTAAATCTAGATAATCAAGAATATCTTTAAAGTAACGCGATGGGAATTCTCCATCATATTTTTGAATTAATTTTTTTCCTTCCTCTAGATTTAAATGATCGTTTCTAATCTCTTGAGAAACATCGTAAGTTGCGCGACCAATTCCGAATTTTGTAAATAAAGTATAAAAATGTAAATCATCCATTTTATCATCAATGCTGTTATATTTGCTATAAGTGCCTTGAGTTCTAAAAGGTCGTGGTTTAAACCCACAATTTTCTACTGAGTAATAAAATGTTTCTTGTGGTATCCAGTTCATGTAATATCCTAAATAATGTACCTCTAGGGGAGTATCAGAAAGTTCATTTTCATAAGGAGGTACAAAATCCTTAAGGTCCTTAAAATTGATGCTGTATTTTTCCTCCAAATCTTTTAAACTTAATCCACCTAGATAAAGTTTATTTAAGTTATTATGTGAATAATAATATTTTTGTCTCAAAGAGGATGAGTTATCACTCATGGGATTTCCATGCTCTGCTTCGTTTTCACCGTAAAATATTAATGGTATTTTCATTTTGATAGCAACTCTAATTGGGTAGATTTTCTGCCCAAGCATAAAAGGCTGAAAAGGGTGCATAAGATTTGTTACGGCTAATCTTGTAACTAATCTCATAATACTATCATTTCTTTTTGCAGAAACATTGGCGAATTTTCCGACTTTAAGTAAATTTTTAAAATTTTCATATCCGTAAGATGTATAGATATTTGGTGGCCATGTAACTGTTAATGGATTCATTCCATATTTAAACTTTAGAATATGAGCAGCATAACAACTATCTTTGCCTCCACTGCTTGGAACAATACAATCGAATTCACCATGTTTGCCTCTATGTTTTGTAAGTAACTTTAAAAGTTTTTGTTCTCTTATTTTAAAATTGATCTTTTTTTTTATTCTCGAATACTTCCAAGAGTCGGAAATTCCATTTGCGTCAATATTTAGTGTTTTTTTTGTAGTTTTTTTTTTATGCAAAAACTCGATTGCAGAAATTGGTCTTTGATTAGAAATAAGCGATTTCTTACAAAAAACTACTTTGCTTGGTAAGCCATATAATGTTTTTAGTTTCATAAAATATTTTTTAATTTTTTAATAATTTCTAAACCAGATTTACCACTTTTTTCAGGATGAAACTGTGTTCCAATTATATTTTTTTTAACCAAAGATGAACAAAAACTTTTTCCAAAATAAGAAGTGTTGGTGTGAATTACTTTTTTATCTTTTGGAGAACAGTAGAAAGAATGTGTGAAATAATATTTATCATTTATGACGTATTCTGGAATAAATTTATGGTTAATCTTAATTAAATTGTTCCATCCAACATGTGGGATCTTGAAAAATTTAGATTTTTTTTTAAATTTTTTTACTTTTCCTCCAATTAAATCTAATCCTTTAGTATAACCAAATTCCTCACTTGAGGAAAATAACAGTTGCATTCCCAAGCAAATACCAAGTAAACATTTATTTTTATTTAGTATGAATTTTTTGAGTTGGTCATCAAAGCCTAAATATTTTAAGCGCTTCATTGCATGTTTAAACGATCCAACTCCAGGAATTATAATTATATTTTTTTTATAAATTTCTTTATAATGCTCAATTACTTTTACATTATAACCTACGTTTTGAGTAGCTTGCATTATGCTAAAAAGATTATGAGATTTTAAATCTATCAAACCAATTTTTATATTTTTAAATTTAGTATCTGACATTAAAGCCTTTAGATTTAAGTTTTTTTTTAATTGATATTAAAATATTTTTTTCCTTCTTTTTTTTTTATTAAGTGAATTAAGATAGTTAAAATTTCCTATCTTTAATAAAGGTTTTTTAAATAGATGAGCAATTTCGTAATGAAGTAAACTGGATAGGGCTACACCAGAAACATTAGTCTTTTTAACCAAGTCTATAATATGATCAATTGTTCCTGCTCCTCCGTGAGCAATAACTGGGATGGTTGCTTTGCTAGAGATTTTTTTTATTACTGGAATATCAAATCCTTTTTTCATACCTTCGTGATTTATTGATGTTAGAAAAATTTCTCCTGCTCCATGTTCTTCAACTCTTTGTGCCCATGATACTGGATCAATATTTATTAAATCCCTTCCTGTAGATTTAGTAATAAAATATTTATTTTTAATTTTAATATATTCAATTATTACAGTTATGTTTGCCGATCCGAAAATTTTTACAATCTGTTTAAGAAAATTTAAATTTTCAATAATTGCTGAATTTAGTGATACTTTGTCTCCACCAGCTTCAAAAATTCTCTCAATATCGCTAATACTTCTAATTCCACCTCCTACAGATATTGGTATAAAAATATTTTTAGCAGTGTTAGAGATGAAGCTGCTTAGATTATTTGTTCCATATAAAGTTGCCACGCTATCTATATAGCAAATTTCATCTGCTAAATTTGAATAATAGTATTGTGCAAAATCAAATGGATTACCAAGAACCCTGAGACCCTCCAAGTTAATTCCTTTTATTAATAAACCGTTTTTAATATCTAGCTTCGGTATTATTCTTATAAAATTTTTATTTTTCATTTTCTAAAAATTTCCCATTTTCTAGTTTATAGATTTTGTCACAATTTTTTAGGAGTTCTTTTTTATGAGTTATAATAATCATTGTCTTTTTATCTTTAAATTTATAAATATTTTTCAAAATTTCTAACTCAGTTTCACGATCTAAAGCGCTCGTTGACTCATCAAAAATTAAAATTTCAGGATTATTATAAAGGGCTCTAGCAATACCGACTCTTTGTAACTGTCCACCAGATATTCGTTTTCCCCTTTCACCAACTAAAGTATTAATTCCATCTGGTAAACTATTTATAAATTTTTCTAATTCTGATTGCTTTAAACATTCATTAAATTTTTGAAAATTTTCTGATTTGATATTGAAATCTAGAGAGATATTTTTTTTAAAAGTATCATCAATTAGAAAAATATTTTGTGGAACGTATCCAATATTTTTTCTCCAAAAATAGATATTTGAAAAAATATCTGTATTGTTAATAAGGATTTTTCCTTTTTCGGGTTTTAACAATCCAATTAACAAATTTACAAATGAACTTTTTCCTGAACCACTCTCTCCAAATATTCCTACTGTATCGCCAATTTTAATTTCTAAATTTAAGTCTTCAAATAATTTTTTTTTCAAATTGTACGAAAATTTAATATTTTTAATAACAATCTTATCTTTGATTTGAATGTTTTTTTGATGTTTGCTTATTTTTTTTTCGTCATTATCAATTTTATTCTTTTCAAAGTACCTCAAGTTTTTAGAGAGGCTATTTAATATTTTTTGAGTAAATTTTATTCTTTGTAATGAACTTATAATTCTGTAGGCTGACGGAGTTAATCTAATAAAAGTGGCTGAGAAAAAACCGAATAACGTTAGATTATTTATAATTAAATTATTTGATTGCGAAACTACTAACAGAGTAATCAGCAATACTATTACCAAAAATATTTCGATGATGTATCTTGGTAATGAACCTATAATGCTATTTTTTTTTTTTGCTGAGGTAAGTTTTGAGTTTGATTCTTTAAATTGATTAATAAAATCACCTATTTTATTAAATATCAATATTTCTTTTATTCCACCCAATCCTTCAATTAAATTTTTAATTCTTAATTGAGTAAATTTATGGACATCTTTTCCAAGCGATAAATTAATTTTTTTAGTAAAATTTAAAAAAAGAAACCCAATGATAAATAGAAATAATATTATTAATGACGTTACTTTAAAATCTATTTTTAAAGCTAAAAGTATTAGACCGAAAATAATCAATATTTCAATTAAAAAGGTAGTCACAGCATTAGCGGTAGCTGAAAAATATCCAATATTACTCTGTATATCTCTGTGAAAATCAGAGCTGTTTGTATTTAAATGAAATAAATAAGGTGCATTCATTATATTTTTAAATAACTTATTAGATATTGAGTATTCTAAGTCATAAATAAATTTTGCCTTAACCCATTCTGTTAAAATTTGAAAAAAAAATCTTACTAAAAAAATTAATAAAGTAAAAAAACAAATTGAATAAATTATTTTAAGATTTTTAGATGACTCAAATGAAAAAAAATTTATTGGGGAAAAATTCAATAAAAAATCATAAATTACAGGATAGGATTTTAAAAGATTATCATTCGTAATCAGGCTTAATAGAGGAATTATTGTGCCAATACTAATGACTTCTAAAAGTGCAGATAAAAAACAAATTAAAAAAAAAAAGTAAAAAGTTTTTTGAAACTTTAAATTTTTAATGATTAGATAAAAATCTGAAAAAGATTGCATTTTAAATTAATTTGTAATTATATTTGTTAAATTTTATTTTCTTAATACAAGTATTTCCTAATTTATCATTTGCGGCTACTCCTATTATTGAAATGTCATTAATCGGAATAGTGTCACTGTGAAACGCATAATGCCAAATTTTTTTATTTGAGGAAAAATCAAAGTTGTCATTGATAAATCTTCCTTTGTTTGTTTTTATTGCTAAAAAAGGTTGAGGCCCAAAAACATCTCCTTGGGTCACTTTCACCATTAATCTTGCAAAATCCTTTTTAGTTTTTTTAAAATATTTAACTGTAAATTTTAAAGGCTTAATTTTTGTTTTTTCTTTTAATTTCACAATTTCCGTAAAGGCGTATTTTGCTTCGCAAAATTTATACTTCACATTTTTGAATTTTTTATGTGATTTTTTTATTAAGTTGTATAAAAATTTAACTTCATGCTCCAAATCTCTAAAATCATGGCTAGCAAAACCCACTAAAGCGTAGCCTTTTTTTTGAGCTTGTCTAAACGCACTGTCAACTTCTTTTTGATTAATACTTGCTATTCTGTTTAATACATTTAATGCTCTTCCTATCCACCTTCTGCAGTTTCCAGGTTTTTGATAATCATCATGACTCGGATGGTAGATGTCCCAGTCTTTCGGAGCTCTTCTCCAGTCACCAGACCTCCCTAGTTTAAAATCTAGAGATAAATCCAAATCCTTATTACTTTTAGTAGACATGTTAGTAAAATCAAAGGGAATCCATTGCTCCAAAAATAAATTACTATCAGGTCTTTCTGCTTGAAAACCGGCTCTAAAAACAGATGGAAAATAATTTCTTTCAATTATTTTTCTGCACAAAATTTGATACAATTCTGGCGAAGTTGCATAGGAAGTTGCGCATCTGTGAGCCTCTTTATAAGTGGACATTGGATGAAAATGCCAATGAACATAATCTTTATATTTATTTTTTTTTAAAATTTTTTGGTAATAATCAGAAATTTTATGATATCCCAAAGTTCGTCTTCTTGGATTAAATTTGTAACCAACATGATCTAAACAATGCCAATTAAACACCCATGGAGCTCCAAATGAATCTATGTGATTTAATCTAAATTTTTTACTGAAAATTCTAGAAACCATTTCATCAATTTTTTTCCAATTATGATTGTAATTAGTTAAATGGTCTGACAATACACTAGCAATTTTTTTTTCTTTTCCATTAAGAGAAATTTTTTGTTTCTTTAACTTTCTTAAATTATTAATTGTAGGTTTGATATCTATATTAAAGATATCTTTAACTCTTTGAAATTTTGCCTTTAAACTTTCATATAAAGGTCCTTCTGTATCAATACAATGACAAAAATATACTATTTTTTCTTTCATATAGACTTTTCTGGTAAATTTTTCTGAATTTTTAAAAAAATTTTTTCTACTAATTTTTTTATGGGCAACCTAAAATCATTTTTTATTATGCAATCCGGTTTTTTTGGATATTCAGGTTTTATATCAACTCCTATAACGTTTGATTTAGTTTTATATAAATTTTTTTTATTCTTTTTTTTTAAAATTTTAAGATTTGTTTTTACGAAAATTTCATAATAGTTTTTGATATTCTTTTTATTCCATTTCCTGATAGAATTGTTCATTGCTACCACTGCTATTATAATGTTAATATTTTGGTCAGAAATTTTTTTTACAAAGTTTGAATATTTCATTCCAATATGAAATCTACTTTCTTCACTAAAACCTTTTAATTTAAAAATTTTTCTTAAATCATCTCCGCTTATAATTAAAGTTGGTCCATATTTTTTTGTTATTTTATTTTTCAATTTTTTTGCTATTGTTGTTTTCCCTGAACCAGCTAAACCTGTAATCCAAAATACAATTCCTTTATTTCTGTTGATTTTTCTCATTTTCAATTGCAATTTGTATTTAAATTATAAATTTTAATGTATATTTTATATCAATTAATATATCATATGTTCAAAAATTGAACAACATGCAAATTAATAGTAAAAAAATTGTGTTTGGGAGTGGAACCCCTAGATCTGGAGGTACACTCATTTCTAACTTTATTTCTACCAACAATGAAATCTGCATTACAACAGACCTGGTCCATTTTTTTAGACATATTTATAAAAAATATGGAAATCTTACTTACTCAAAAAAAGTAAATATTGCCATAGAATGTTATTTGAGATTAAAATTTAGACAGAATATTTTTATTAATTTAGAAAATTTTATTGAAAATATAAAAATCGCTAAAAACTATAAAGATATTCTAATTATCATTTCAAATTACATTTCATCAGAGATTAAAAGAAAAAGAGTTGGAGAATATGCTAATAGTGAGTGGCATAATATTGATAAATTTTTAAAACTAGATAAAAATTTTAAAGCTTTTCAAATTATAAGAGATCCGAGAGCAATGCTGATTTCTTGGAAAAAAATTACATACGAAAAAAATTATAATTACCTAAATATAATTTTTCATTGGGTGGATGCTATTAATTATTATGAGAAAAATAAAAAAAGATTTTCAGGTAAAAGATTTAAAGGATTTAGATTTGAAGAAATCCACTTATTTCCGAAAAAAACAGCCAAAAGTATTTGTAAGTTTCTTGAAATTTCTTTTAATAAAAATATGTTGAACACTAAAATATGGCCAAAAATTTTAAAAAATAAATTTACCTACATAAATAGTTCATCATACAACAACAAAAAAACGTTTGGATTTTCAGTTTCAAGAATAAATAATTGGAAAAATAATATTCTAGACTGGGAGTTAGCTTTAACTCAGTTTTTACTTCGTAAATATTTAAAAAAATACAAATACGAAATATTTGATTATGATGAAAATTTAGTGACTAAGGGTCTTAAAATTATGAAGAAAAATCCCACTCTGAAAAAAAATTTAAAAAAGTTTTTGGAACATGGAAAAGGAACTCATGAAAAGTTAAGTGATCCTACTAACCCTAAAAATTGGGCTGCAACAGACTTAAGTAAAAATCCAAAATTAAAATTTATTAAAACAAAAGATTTTATTTTTTATAAATTGGAAAAAAAAGAACTATTAAAAAAATATAAAATAAAAGCTTTATTTTAGTTTTTTCTATAAAATTATTAAATATGAAAACAGCGAAATTTGACGGTTTTTGTTTTTTTTATTGTAGTATTTGTTTGTATTAATACTTTTTAGATTGTTCATCTACAAAACCTATTAATTTTTAAACAAATATCCTTAATTTGAGAATCTTTTAAGCTATGGAAAGTAGGTAAAGAGACAGTCTTTTCATAAAAATTTTCTGATTCTTTAAAATCTCCTTTTTTGAACAAATAATTTTTTTTAAAGTATTTTTGTAGGTGTACAGGTATATAATGAACTTGTAATTTAATTTTATTTTTAAGCATATATTTAAAAAATTGTTGTTTAGTTTTTTTTAGATTTTTAAAAATTATTTGAACTGGAAATAAATGAAATGAGTGCGAACAAAAATCATTTATGTAAGGTAAAATGATATTTTCATTTTTTTTCAAATAAGAGAAATATTTTTTTGCAATAGACTGCCTTTTTTTTACAAATTTATTTATTTTTTTTAATTGGGATATTCCCAAAGCAGCGTTTATGTCAGGAAGTCTATAATTATAACCTAAGTCTTGCATGCTATAGTACCAACTACCAAATTTTTTATCTAGTTTTTTATTTTTTGTAACGCCGTGCGATCTTAAATTAATTATTTTTTTATAAATTTTTGTGCTATTTGTGCTTAATGAACCACCTTCTCCAGTTGTAATAATTTTAACAGGATGAAAACTGTGGGTCACGATATCTGCAAACTTTACAGCATATTTTTGGTCGTTGTAGTATCTAGAGCCTAGACTATGACAGTTATCATTAATTGTGAAAAATTTATATTTTTGAGATAAATGCTTAATTCTTTTCCAATCACACATTTGCCCAGCGTAATCAGTAAAAATTATTACTTTAGGTTTTTTACCTCTTTTTGTTAAAGATCTAAGTTTTATTTCAAGCTTATCTAAATTAATACAATATGTTTTTTCATCAATATCTACAAAAGAAGGTTTAGCTTCTAAAAACAAAGCAGAAGTAATCGAGGAGAGAAAGGTGATTGGAGAACATAATACTAAATCATTTTTTTTTACTCCCAAGGAAATAAAAGCCAAGTGTAATGCTGCTGTTCCACTATTAACAACTAATGAGTGCTTTGCTCCAAGATATTTACTTAAATTATCCTCAAATATTTTTACTTTTGGCCCTTGTGTTAACCAATTGCTTTTTAAGGCTGCTAAAACTTCCTTCTTGTCTTGATTGTCAATAAAATGTTTTCCATAATTAATCATTAATTTAAATTTTTAGCTTTGAAATAATTTTTCTTAAAGTTTTCACACTAAGAAAACTTTGATTATTATCACTAGTATAACTAAAGTTTTTTTTACAATACTCAATTTTTTTTAGATTATTATGTTTAGTAAAATTTTTTTTATTCCAAGTTGAAATAGTTTGATGAGGCGTAATTATATAAAAGTTTTTTGTATCAATTGTGTTTAAAGCATCAATATTTGATACGAGTTCCTCATGCATTTTCTCTCCAGGTCTTTTTCCAACAAACTTAATTTTTGAATTTGGACATATCGCTTTATATAAATCTAAAATTCTATAAGATGAAACCTTTGGTACAAAAATTTCCCCTCCAATCATTTGTTTTAGTGATAAAAAAGAGAAATTTACACTATCATTTAAAGTTAGCGAAAATCTAGTCATTGATTTATCTGTTATAGTAATGGTCTTTTTTTCTTTACATAATTTTTGAAAAAGAGGTATTACAGAACCTCTGCTAGACATCACATTGCCGTATCTTAATACAGAGAATATTGTTCTTCTACCTCCTGTTATATTATTGGCATTTATGAATAGTTTGTCTGACGCTAATTTTGTTGCCCCGTACAAATTAATTGGTGAGCTTGCTTTATCAGTGCTCAATGCTAAAACTTTTTGAACATTATTTTGGAGACAAGCTAAAATTAAGTTCTCAGCTCCGCCTATATTGGTTTTAATAGTTTCAAGAGGATTGTACTCGGCAGTGTCCACTTGCTTTAAAGCTGCAGCATGCACAACTACGTCTACCTCTCTTAGAGCCTGTGAAACTCTTTCTTTGTCTCTAATATCTCCAATAAAAAATCTAATATTTTTTAATTCTTTATCAGAAAATTTTTTTTTCATTTCAAATTGTTTGAGTTCATCTCTGCTAAATACAATTAGTTTTTTTGGTTTGAAATTCTTCACAACCTGATCAATGAATTGCTGCCCAAAGGAACCGGTACCACCTGATATGAATACTGTTTTATTATTTAACATTTGTTTACTAATCATTAATCAAAAAAAATTAAAATATGCAACTCTTTATCTAAATTATATTTATTATCTTTTATTTAAATAATATGGATTTACTAAGTAGTTTGTTAGATTACTTTTAATTTCATTTTTAATATCAATTTTTTTATTTGTTTTTAAAAATTTTTTTACAATTAAGTCGTTAAATTCTTTATTTTTTGAATATCTAATCTGGTATTTTTTTTTTTGTTTTTTTGATACTATTTTAAATAATCTATTATTTTTTATAAGTAATTTTAAGCAATCATGAGAAGACTTGACAGCGCTCATTGTATAATTGAAACAGTTTTTTTGCTTATAGTCAGGTAAACAATGAGAAATTATTTTTCCACTGTCCAATCCTTTAGACAAATAATGAATAGTTGAGCCAACAAACTCTGGTTTTTTATCTTTAATAGCCCAAAAATTACATGATGAACCTCTATAAAAAGGAGATAAACCCATGTGAATATTAACGGCTTTTTTTTTGATTAAAAAGTTTATTAGCCAATTTTTTTTTTATAAAGCTTGAACCAAAAACAATGTATATGTCTGAATTTAACGCAAATTTTAAATCTTTTTTTTCTAAATAGTTTAAATCCCCATGTTTTAAAATTTTAACATTTACATTTTTTTTTAAATAGTAGTTTTTTTTAAAATAATTAATTTCAGCATTTCTAACTTTTTGGAAGTACTTTTCCATATTAACGGATTGTTTAAAGAAATCTTTAACATTTCCAGGAAATATAGTTTTTGTTTCTATAATTGCATTGCATTGAGTGCTTATCTCAGAGATTCTATTGATTAAATTAAAATGTCTCAAACTATTGCTGGTAAAGATTGTAATTTTCATCAAATTTTTTTTATTAAGTTTGCGTGATCTAATCTTCCTATAGTTAAATTTGAAGATTTATTTTCTTTTTTTGACAAAAAAGCTATTTGAATTTTTAATTTTCTCATTATTTTAAGAGTTTCTAGATTGTACCTGCCAAACGGATAAGAGGCAGCTACAGGCTTGATATTAAAGTTTTTTTTAAGAAAATAATAATTTTTTATATAATCTTTTTTTTGTATTGTAGAATTTATCTTACTTATATTAACAAAATGATTATGAGAGTGAAGCCCTACAATATTTTTATTTTTAATTAAAGATTTGATATCTTTTTTGCTCATAAACAGAGATCTAAATTTTTTTTTGTAATTAAATCTTTTATCTTTCATCATTTTTAAAACGATGATTTCATATTCCTTTTTACTTAAGACGATGTCTCTAGCAAATCTATATTTACGATCATTCACAGAATAAAATTTGTAATCTTTAAGGTAATTTTTTTTAAATTTTTTTTCTAATTGTATAAATTTTTTAAAGTTTGTTTTTTTAAATTTAGAAAAGAATGATTGGTAAAAATTATCAATATTTTTGAAACAACTATTGCTAAAATTTCTAAAAACTTCCATTAAGTTAAATTTTTTATCAAAAGTACTAGAATAAATAAAAAAAAAGGCTTTGATTTTCTCTTTTTTTAACACAGGAAATGCAACGTCATACTGACATTTGAGCCCATCATCAAAAGTTAGACAAATATCACTCTTATTTAATTTTTTTTTAATTGACTTAGATAAGAATTCATCAGCTGATAATAAATTATAATTTTTTTTCAAAAATCTTACCATTTTAGTTAATTGTATATTGCTTATTGATCCTTGGCTTTTGGCGTGTTTATTTCCGTGAAAATGATGGAACATTACTCCTTGGGTCATTTAAAATTTCTAAGTTTAATTGTCAAAAGTGTTTGTGGTTGAATAATGCTAAGACCATTAATCATTAAACGATTTTTATTTGATTTAATCGTCCAACTCCTGATTGGATCTTTTTGTTGTTTTAAATCAAAAGGCATCTCAAATTTTTTAAATTTAAAATTCTTAATTAAATTATTTTTATTTAAAAAAATTGATACTGATTTTTGAGAAAATATATTCCACCCACTTTCAAATACTTTGCTTTTATAATTTTGAGATAATTTATATTTGATTAAAACATCCACTGGAAATGGGTTAAACATATCACAAATATAAATTTCACCTTTAGGTTTCGTCCAGTAAATCAAATTTGAAAAACATTTTTCAAAATCATCAAAAATAGGGTGAACACCTATTAGAAAAATTTTGTCAAAACTTTTTTTCTTTAACAAGTTTTTTTTTAAAACAGAACCTTTTAAAAATTTTACACCGCGAATATGTTTCTTGGCTTTATTTATAAGGTCTTTTCTTAAATCAATTCCAGTAAAGGATTTATGGGGATATTCCTTTTTCAAGAAATATAAAAATTCTCCAGCTGCACATCCAATATCACAAATTAATTCTTTTTTTTTATTAAAACCGTTTTTGAAGGCATTTTTTTTTATAAATTTAAACATTTCTTTTGGGTCTTTGTATCTATTTTCTTTCAAATAAATATGATCATGTAGTCTTTTTACTTTCATAACATTGCTCCTTCTATAGGTATGTTTTAGCTAAATTAAAATCTTCTCTATAATCAATATCCAATAAAAATTTTTTTTCCTTTATTATCACACCTATTGTTGATTTAGTCACGAAACTTTTTTTTTTTTTTATTTCATTAGTTGAAATTAAATACATAGAACCATTTAAATAATAATTTTTATTTTTTTTTGGATTTAAAACTTTATTTTTAAATTTTAAACTTTTACTTATCTGAGCTCCATTTTTAATTGGTGAAACTGATACGTAATTATTTTTTTTATTTTTAATAATCAAAGATAAAGCTTTTTTAAAAAAAATTAAGTTTCTAAAAGGTGTAGTTGGCTGAAGTAGCAAAATATAATTTTTTTTTTTTATATTTTCTTCGTACCATTTTAATGCATGTAAAACTACGTTTACACTTTTAGTGCTATCTTGTGAAAGGTATTTTGGCCTTAACCACGGAGCCAAAATTTTACTTTTTTTTCCAATTTCTAAAATTTTTTTTGAGTCTGTTGACAAAATAATATTTTTATTTTCGACTAACTTCTTGGCAAAGATAATTGATCTTTCTACAAGAGTTTTAGATCCTAAAAAAATAAAATTTTTATTTTTTAATCTTTTTGATGCCTTTCTTGCAACTATTATTACTAATAATTCTTTCACAATCTAAATTTTTTTTTTGAAATTTTTAAATCTTTTGGTTTTGCAAAATCTTGCCAGTTTTCAAATAGTGGGAATAAAATAGCTTTTTTATTTTTCTTTATAATCAGGTTAAATAGGTCTGTCATATTTAAAAATGAATTTTTTTTTATAAATTTTATTACATTAGGATTTAAAATGTAAATTCCTGCGTTAATATAAATTTTACTAGTTGGTTTTTCATCTATTTTTGTAATTTTGTGACCTTCGGACTCTACAACACCAAATGTGTGTTTACTTTTAATCTCTCTTACAGACATCGTAGCTGTAGAATTATTTTTATAATGATAGTTTAATAATTCTGAATAATTAATATTTGAAATTACGTCTCCATTAGTAACAAGCGTAGGATATTTAAGTGAGTCTAGTTTTGATAAAGCTCCAGCAGTACCTAAGGGTTTTCTCTCTTTTATATATTTAATTTTTACGCCAAAATTTTTACCATTACTAAAATACTTTATAATTTTATGTTCTAGATAATGAGTGGTAATTATAATGTTCGTGAATCCATTATTTTTAAGATTATTTATTATGTGTTCAAGAATTGGTTTACCATGTAAAATAATCATGGGTTTAGGTGTGAGAAGAGTCTTATGTTTCATTCTTTTTCCAAAA
>MDTG01034209.1_pt1 | contig 15703 bp, 14 predicted proteins | sample 811421 | NCBI WGS metagenome assembly MDTG01 (sample SAMN05326645, study PRJNA326480) | marine metagenome | isolation source: seawater | place: Pacific Ocean: South East | collected 2011
ACATGAAATGGAAAAATTTAGTAACGTTAACGAACTAGTTAACACACTTAAACCAGTAAATCCTGTATACTGTATACGCCCAGAAAGCATTAAAAATTCAATAAAATTATTCAAAAACAAGTTTCCTGGAAAAATTTTGTATGCTGTAAAAACTAATCCAAACGAGTATGTTCTAAAACAAATTATTAAAAATGGTATAGATAGATTCGATGTGGCATCAATAAATGAGGTAAAATTAATTAGAAAGCATAGTCCTAAATCGAAATTATATTTTATGCATCCGATTAAAAGTAGAGAAGATATTTCTTCAGCATATTTTGATTTTAACGTGAAAGATTTTTCTTTGGATACCAAAGAAGAATTAATGAAAATTTTAGAATCAACTAAAAATGCTAAAGATCTAAATTTATTTGTAAGAATAACAGTATCTAATGAGCATGCAGAGTTAGATCTGTCAAGAAAATTTGGAGCTTTGGCAAGTGAAGCTTTGGGTTTGGTGCGACTTTGTAAGCAACATGCAAAAAAATTAGGTATTAGTTTTCATGTAGGGTCACAGTGTATGCATAAGATTTCATTTTCAAAAGGTCTGAAAGAAATTTCAAATATAATAAAAAAAACAAAAATAATTCCCGACACTATTAATGTAGGTGGAGGATTTCCATCAATCTACCCAGATTTAAAACCTGAACCTTTAGAAAATTACTTCAACGAAATTAAAAAAGGTTTAGGTTATTTAAAGCTCGAAAAATTGCCTGAAGTAATTTGCGAACCTGGGCGAGCCTTAGTGGCCGAAAGTGGATCTACTATAGTAAGAGTCAATTTAAAAAAAAAAGATAAGCTTTATATTAATGATGGAACTTACGGTTCTCTATTTGATGCTGGAGTTCCAAATTTTATATTGCCATCAAGATTAATTACTAATGGAAGAGTGCAATCAAAAAAAATAACTGCTTTTCAATTCTACGGACCTACATGTGATAGTATAGATTATATGAAAGGACCTTTCTTGTTACCAAACAACATTAAAGAAGGTGACTATATAGAGCTAGGTCAATTGGGAGCTTACGGGTTGACATTTAGAACTAAGTTCAATGGATTTTATTCTAATACAATTGTAGAACTAAATGACAAACCAATTATGTCATTGTATGATGATGCTGGTAAAATTAATTACTTAGTAGCTTAATGAATAAAAAAAGTAGTCCTGCAGTAGGACATAACAAAAAATCATTTCTTAATAATCCTGTTGAACATATAGACATAACAAAATTTGATGCTCGAGAAATAATTGAGTCAATGAGTAAGATGTCATTTACCTCAAGGGACACAGCTAATGCCTCAAAAATATTTAATGAAATGATTGAGGATAAATCATGTTCAATCTTTTTAACGTTAGCGGGCTCTACCTCAGCTGGTGGTTGTATGAAATTATACTCAGATTTAGTTAAATTTAATATGGTAGATGCAATTGTTGCTACCGGTGCTTCTATAGTAGATATGGATTTTTTTGAGGCCTTAGGTTTCAAACACTATCAAGGTTCACAATTTGAAGATGATAAGAAATTGAGAGAAAATTATGTTGATAGAATATATGATACCTATATTGATGAAGAAGAGCTGCAAGCCTGTGATCAAAAAATATGCGATATAGCAAATTCATTGGAGCCTAAATCCTATACCTCTAGAGAGTTTATAAATGAAATGGGCAAATATTTAAAAAAAAATTCTAAAAAGAAAAACTCTTTAATTGAAACAGCCTTCGATAATAATGTTCCTATTTTTTGTCCAGCATTTACAGATAGCTCTGCAGGTTTTGGATTAGTAATGCATCAAGAACAAAATCCAAAAAAGCACATTACAATAGACTCTATAAGAGAATTTAGAGAGCTGACTGAGATTAAACTTAGATCAAAGCAGTCGGGTTTACTGATGATTGGCGGTGGAGTTCCGAAGAACTTTATACAAGATACAGTCGTATGTGCAGAACTTTTAGGAAAAAAAGTTGATATGCATAAATACGCCGTTCAAATAACAGTAGCCGATACAAGAGATGGAGCCTGTAGTAGCTCGACCCTTAAAGAGGCTAGTTCTTGGGGTAAAGTTGATATATCAAAAGAACAAATGGTTTTTGCAGAGGCTACAAGTGTATTACCACTTATTGCAAGCGATGCTTTTCACAGACAAAATTGGAAAAAAAGAGACAAAAGAGAATTTTCAAAAATTTTCAAATAATGAATTTTCTTAAACAAAAAGATGGCTTCCTAGGATACGATGCTAATACAAAAATTAGAAGTAAAGTTGTTATTGTGCCTTTTGGGCTTGAAAAAACAGTTTCTTATGGAGGTGGAACAAGTAAAGCGCCTAGAGAAATCATAAAAGCTTCTCACCAAGTAGAGCTGTTTGATGAAGAACTTAATAAAGAGACTTATAAGCATATTGGCATTAGAACTCTAAAATTTTTCAAAATTAAAAAACAAATTAAATCTGCTTTAACTCAAATAGCAGACATAAATGAAAAAATTCTCTCAAACAGAATGTTTCCATTAGTGTTAGGCGGTGAACATTCTATTACTAGTGGTTCTATTAGACCGTTTGCAAAGAAATTTAAAAGTCTTTATATTCTTCATTTTGATGCTCATGCAGATTTAAGAAATCAATACAATAGAGAAAAATTTTCTCATGCTACAGCTATAAGACGATGTTTAGATTTTAAGAATGTAAAAGTTGTATCGTTTGGAATTAGAAATTTATCTAAAGAAGAAGTCGTCTTTTACAATAAAAATCGAAAAAAAATAAAAATTTTTTGGTGCAACAATAAAAATAAATGGAAAATATCTGAAATTAAAAAAATATTTAAAAATAAAAATGTTTATATAACTTTTGATGTTGATGGATTTGACTCAAGCTTAATGCCAGCCACAGGAACACCAGAACCAGGTGGATTATTTTGGGATGATGTAATGCCTATTATCAAAAATGTATGTTCTGTATCTAATGTTGTAGGAGCAGATATTAATGAGCTTTCACCAATTAAAAATTTTCATTCTTGTAACTTTTTAACTGCAAAACTAGCTTACAAAATAATATCTTATGTATTTGAGTTTAAAACTAAAGAATTAAATCGTTAATTCTCCACTTTATTTTCACTAAGGCTCCGTCTAATGAACCACCATTTTCAAATGATATAATCGCTGATTGTCTTTCAAGCAAAGTTTTTCCTAAAAATGTTCCCAACCCTAATCCAGCATTATTTTGGTATATTTTCGATCTAGATTTAATATAAGGCTCTCCAAGAGCCTGGATTATATCTTCTGGAAAACCTGGGCCATCATCTTCAATTAAGATATATAGGTTTATATTATCACTAACTACCGATACTAGTATTTCTTGATTTGCAAATTTAACTGCATTTCCTATAAAATTCCTCAAGCCATAGACAAGCTCAGGATTTTTTTTAATATCAATTTTATTGGTGTCTTTGTCCGTGTCTAATTCAATACTTTTTTCTGAAGACTCTCTAAAAGATTTTAATATTTCCTCAATTAAATCTTCAAAAGTCATAGAGCTAAGAAACTCATCACTAATAATCTTTTTTTGCGAAATATTTTTTAGAATTTCACTGCATCTTTTAGTTTGACTTATTAATAAATCTATATCTTTAGTAAGTTTTGAATTATCACCTACCTCTTTTCTTAGCTCTTTAGAAACTACAGATATTGTGGCTAGTGGAGTACCAAGTGAGTGGGCTGCTGCTGCTGCTTGCCCTCCTAAAGACTCTAATTCATACTCTTTAGCTAAGATTTGTTGAAGCTTATTTAAAGCGTCTGACCTTTTTTTGGTTTCCCCTGCGAATCTAATACCAAAATAACTTAAAAATATAAGGCCAATTATTAAAGAAATTAAAATTCCAGTAACATAATAGTTAGGGAATGAAAGAACATATTCTTCCATTCCAGGTAATGGCATATTAAAAAATGTTAAAACGAATAGCAAAAAAATAGTCGATGTTCCTAAAATAATTGTACTTCCCATACTTAAAAAAGTAGAGGAAACAATCGTTGGTACAATTAAAAGAATAGCAAAAGGATTAAATATTCCACCAGTCAAAAACAAAAGAACACTTAGTTGTAATATATCGTACATCAAAAAAGAGCTTGAGTATAAATCTTTTAATAAAGTGGCTTTTAATCCAAATTGTAAATAAATATTTGTTAAGAGACCTACAAAAACCACTATATGACACAGTAATACAGGAAAATTGAGATCTAAATAAAAGTATACTAAATTAATCGAAAAAAGTTGGCCTAAAATTGCAATCCATCTTAAAAATACTAGTGTCTTTTTATCTAAATTAAGGTTTTCCTCTAACCTGAAAATAGTAGCAAAATTCATGAGTTTTAAATATCTAAATTAGCTACATCTAATGCATTACTTGTAATAAATTCTCTTCTTGGCGCCACCTCATCACCCATTAGAATGCTTATGATTTTTTGATCCTCTTTAGACTTTTCTTTAGTGCCGTTGGAGTATTGGACTTTTAATAAATTTCTATTATCTGGATTTAAAGTTGTTTGCCACAACTCCTCTGGGTTCATTTCGCCCAATCCTTTAAATCTCTGAATAGAAAGTTTCTGTCTCTCCTGTTCAATAATCTTACTTATTTCCTTATTATTTAATTTGCCTTTCTTGTCTTTAGTGTTTGAATTTTTGATTATGAAATTCTCTAAATCTTTTTCATCTTTCATGTAAAAACTTTTATTGTTTTTGGTTAGTTTAAATAATGGTGGCTGAGCTAAGTATAAATTCCCATTTTCAATTAATTGATTAAATGGATGATTATTAAAAAAAGTTAAAAGCAAAGTTCTTATATGAGAACCATCCACGTCAGCGTCAGTCATAATTACAATCTTTTCATATCTTAAATTGTCAATATTGAAGTCTTTTGATCCAGTTCCTAAGGCATTAATTAATGTAACTATTTCACTTGATGACATCATTTTAGAGAGAGCTTTAGTCTCGTTTTCGGCGGTTTTTCCGGCGTTTCTCCCATTAATATTTACATATGTATTAAGTATTTTCCCTCTTAAAGGCAGAACAGCCTGAAACTCTCTGTTTCTACCTTGTTTGGCTGAACCCCCTGCAGAGTCACCTTCTACGATATAAAGCTCTGTTCCTTCTTTTTTGGATATTTGACAATCAGCAAGTTTACCTGGCAATCCAGTAATTTCAAAACTTCCTTTACGTCTAATATTATCTCTAGCTTTTCTTGCAACATCTCTAGCAACAGCTGCCTGGATAATTTTTTCAAGGACGTTTTTTATAGTTGAAGGATTCTGGTCAAACCATAAAGAAATTTTATCATTTATAATATTTTCGACTATCAATCTTATTTCTGAAGAGACTAATTTATCTTTAGTCTGTGAAGAAAATTTAGGATCAGGCATTTTAATGGATAGAACTACAGTCAGACCTTCTTTAATGTCTTCCCCCGTCAAAGATAATTTATTTTTTTTATTATGCTCATTGGAATATTTATTGATAACTCTTGTTAAGGCGCTTCTAAATCCTAATAAATGAGTCCCGCCATCTTTTTGATGGATATTGTTTGTAAAAGCCATAACTTCTTCAGAATATCCTGCATTCCATTCTAGAGAGCACTCAACTTGAACATCATTCTTACTTGAAGAAATGTAAATTGGTTTTTTAAATACTGGTTTTTCATTTTTATTTGATAAGATTGGTTTTTTTTGGTTAATAAATTGAACAAATTCTAATATACCGCCATCAAACTTATTTTCATATTTCTTGATTTTAGAAGAAGTTTTGTCAACAAGTGTAAGACTTATTCCTTTGTTTAAAAATGCCAATTCTCTCATTCTTTTTTGTAAAACGGTTGAGCTAAATTTGATAGATGAAAATATTTCTTTAGACGGTAAAAAGGTAATATTAGTCCCCCTTTTTGAGGATTTTCCAATCTTTTTTAAAGGTTTTAATGATTTGCCGTTTTCAAATTCTATAAAATACTCTGTTCCATCTCTATAGATTCTTAATTGAAGTTTTTCTGACAATGCATTTACTACTGAAACCCCAACACCATGTAACCCTCCCGAAACTTTATACGAATTATGATCAAACTTACCCCCGGCATGTAATTGGGTCATTATTACTTCAGCTGCTGACATCTTTTCACTCTTGTGCATATCGACCGGTATTCCTCTGCCATCATCCTCAACAGTAATTGTATTATTAGGATTTATAAAAACTGAAATATTTTTACAATATCCTCCTAGGGCTTCGTCTATAGAATTATCTAAAACTTCAAAAACCATATGATGCAGACCTGTACCATCGTCAGTATCACCAATATACATTCCGGGTCTTTTTCTAACTGCATCTAAGCCCTTTAAAACCTTTATTGACGATGCGCTATAATCGTTTTTTTGATTTAGTTGTGATTGTTTTGACATTTAATTTTTTAAAATTTCAATTTTATATCATTTTTTGTTAGCAAGATACAATCGACTATTAAGCTTGCCTTCTATAAGTATTAGTTATCAACGCTTTTAGGTGAATTTTAAAAAAAAAAAGATAAAAAATAATTTTTTTAAATTTTCATCGGCATTATGACGTAAAAACTGTTTTTATCTGAATTATCAAAAACAAGAACTGGTGATGTGGAATTTTTAAGACTAAATATCAAGTTTTTATCTTCAATTTCAGAGGCAATATCTATTAAATATTTTGAATTAAAACCGATAGCAATCTCTTCACCATCATATTTTGCAGCAACTACCTCATTTCCATCACCAGAGTTGGTACTGTTCACGGACAACCTTAATTTATCTCGACTTATTTCTAATTTTACTCCTTCTTTTCTATCAATTGAAACTGAAGCTACTCTTTCAACAGAATTAATAAAATCCGAGGACGCAACTGTAAGTGTTTTACTATTTTCTTTAGGAACAACTTTTTGATAATCAGGAAACTTACCATCTATTACTTTTGAAATTAGATTAATCTTTCCTAGTGAAAATTTTATTTTATTTGAACTTACTTGGATAAATAATTTATCTTCAATATTGTCAAGTAAAGTACACAACTGAAATACAGTTTTTCTTGGAATGATAATTGAATTAAAGTTTTTTATGTTGTCTACCAATATACTGCTCGAAGAAAGTCTATGACTGTCCGTAGCAACACCAGTCAAAAAAGTGTTTTTATTTGATTCAGTAACATGAAGAAATATGCCATTTAAATAGTGTCTTGTATCATCGTTTGAAATTGAAATCTTTGTTTTATTTAGCAATGAGAGAAATCTTTTTTTGTCTATTTCTATTTTTTCATTCTCAAACTTATCATCAAAAGTTGGAAAATTACTTGATGGTAGACATAACAAATTAAAATCTGAGTTTTTTGACTTTAAACTCAATTTATTCTCATTTTTTAATGAAAAATTTATTTCTGTGCCAGCAGGAATTTTTCTTAATATATCAAATAAAACATTTGCTGAGGTTGTTGTATTGCCTTCTTGGGTAACTTTTAAATCAGATATTTCATCATAAAAAATCAGATCTAAATCTGTAGCTACTATTTCTAATTTATCCTTTTTCAGATTAAGCAGTACATTAGAGAGGATGGGTAGTGTATTTTTTTTTTCAACAACCCCTTGAACAAAATTAAGTGACTTGAGTAATAAGTCTCTATTAATATCAAACTGCATTTTTATTAATTTTCCACCAATAGGCTTTTAATCTGAGCAATATTTTTTTTTCATTTCTTCGTCCTTTTCAGATAATTTGGTAATTGTTTTTACAGCATGAATTACTGTGGTGTGATCTCTATTGGCAAATCTTCTTCCAATTTCTGGAAGTGATCTTGTTGTTAATCTTTTAGCAAGAAACATTGCGATTTGTCTCGGTCTAGCAAGTGGTCTTGACCTTCTTTGAGATAACATATCGTTAAGGGAAATGTTAAAATAATTTGAAACTGTATTTTGAATCTTATCTACTGTCACGATTTTAGCTTGGCTAAAAACATCTTTGAGAATATTTTTACAATCACTTATATTTAAAATCTTTTTATGGAGTCTACTAAACGCAACTACTCTGTTTAACACACCAATTAATTCTCTTATATTAGTTTTTGCTTCAGTAGCGATAAAATCGATTACTTCTTCAGAGATATTGATTTGTTCTTTAAATTGATTCTGAATATGATCAATTCTATTTGAAATTATATTTTTTTTAAGCTCTAAATCAGGAATATCTATATCAATGATCAACCCACCTGAAAGTCGAGATTTTATTCTTTCTTGCACTCTATCAAGCTTCATAGGTGGTCTATCAGCAGATATTATAATTTGTGACCCTTTGTCTAAAAGACTATTAAAAGTGTGAAAAAATTCCTCTTGAAGGCTTTCTTTGCCTCTTATGAACTGTATATCATCAATAATGAAAACCGAAGATTTTCTGAAAAAGTCTTTAAAATTGACCATATCATTTTTTTTAATTGATTTAATAAAATGATACATAAATCTTTCTGCAGAAATAAACATTACCTCTTTTATCGATTGTAATTCTAGACCTATGGCATTGAGTAAATGCGTTTTTCCAAGTCCAACACCTCCATAAATATACAATGGATTGTATCGCGAAGTATGCTCGCACACTTTTTTCGAATAAGAGAGTGCTACTTCATTGCTAGCTCCTTTAATAAAATTATTAAAATTTAAATGTGGATTAAGTCTATTGTAGTTTAATATAGAGTCTTTAATTTCAGTAACTTTGTTAAAGTCTTCAATTTTAAACTCATCACCTTTACTGTTTTTTTGATCTTCTATTATTTTAAACTCAATTCTACTTAAACTTAACTTGAAGTTTTTAACAAGTTCTAAGATCTTGTCTAAATATCTAGATACTATCCAATCTCTGAAAAATCTCGTTGGTACACCTAAAATCAAGTAATCGTTGTATTCTTTAACCAAAACCAAGTTTTTTAACCAACTGTTGTATACTTCGTCGCCAAAATTTTTTCTGAATTCCGACTGCAGATCTGGCCAATTTATTGTTTTTTCCTCTTCTGAAACAAAAATATTTTCCGGTTTGGTTGATTTGTTTTTCATGATTAAAATTTACTTGAAACTCTAAAAAACCCATTTTAAAAAAACTTTCAAGAAATATTTTTTATTTTTAAAAAAAAATCAACTTAGGTTGTAGACTTAGCGTGGCAATAGAAAATCTTTTTTTACAACCCTTAACAGAAATTAAAATCTATATTTTGTTTTTTAAACTAGATAAGCTAAAAATATTAACAACTTTGAATTGTTTGTTTTAAGAAATTCTTTTTGAAATTTTAGAAATTTTTCTTGCAGCTGTTTTTTTATTAACTACACCTTTTTTAGCAACCTGCATTAGAATTGATTGAAACTTAGGGAAATAGTTCTTAATTATTTTTTTATCCCCTTTTTTTATAAGACTTTCCATATGTTTAACGGCAGACTTGTATTTACTTTTCCTTACTCTATTAACTGTGGTCTGTTTTTTAACACGTCTTACTCTTCTTATTGCAGATGTTGTATTTGGCATGAATGAGGGTTTTATATATGCCTGTCATATCCTGGTCAACTTATTATTTTTGACATATTTTACAAAAAAAAGTTGATCTATTTGAAATTTTAATTCTTTTAATAATCCCGATACAATTAGGCCGAGTACAAGAATAGCCTTCTTTTCCATATACATTAAAAAACTGCTGAAAGTTCCCCTTTTTGCCTTTTATATTATTGAAATCTTTTATTGAAGAGCCTCCTTCTTTTATAGCCTTTTTTAATATTTTCTTAATATAAAAAACTAAGGCGCTGATTTTTCCATTTGGTAAATTGCTAACCTTGGTTTTTGGATTAATTTTCGAGAGAAAAATAGCTTCATTTACATAAATATTACCAAGACCAGCTAAAAATTTTTGATCCATTAATAGATCTTTTAAATAAATTTTTCTCCTCTTTATATTTTTTTTAAAATAATCTTTATTAAAATTTATTGAAAGGGGTTCGGGACCTAATTTTTTTAGATGAGAAGAGAATTGTAATTTTTTAGTTTCATAAATTTTTATAAAACCAAATTTTCTCACATCATTATAAATTAAAATTATATTTTTGTTAAATTTAAAAACTACGTGATTATGGGCTGGTTTATTATCAAATAATTTGTAATAAAAACTTGTGGCGTAATTTTTTTTATTAGCATCAACAATAATAATTTTGCCAGTCATCCCTAGATGGATCATTATGGTGTAGTCGTTGTTTAAATTAATAAAAATATATTTTGATCTTCTAGAGACTGATAGAACTTTCGATTTAATCATTTTTTTCATCAATTTTTCATTAATTTTGTATCTTAAGAATTTGTTACGTATTTCTATATTTTTTATAGTTAAATCGTATATAGTATTTTTAAGTGACTTTTTAACGACTTCAACTTCTGGTAATTCTGGCATATAATTAATTATGAATTTACGTTCCGAAGATAAATCTAAACTAGTAAAAAAAGTTTTCAATAAAGTTTATGAAAAATATGATTTGATGAATGATATTATGTCGCTGGGTACACACAGAATATGGAAAAAAAATTTGATTTCCTGGATAAATCCTTTCAAAAGTAGCAAAATTATAGATGTGGCTTCAGGAACAGGTGATATAGCAAAATTGTGTTTAGAAAAAACGGAGAATTTTTGTGAAGTCACATGTGTGGAACCAAATGAAAAAATGCTTCTTGAAGGAAAAAAAAAGTTAAAAAATTTTAGTAATCTTAATTGGGTATTATCGTCTGCCGAAAATTTGCCTTTTAAAGATGGGACTTTCGATTACTACGTTATTAGTTTTGGAATAAGAAATGTTGCAGATTTTGATAGATCTTTAGGAGAAGCATACAGAGTTTTAAAAAATGGAGGTAGATTTTTCTGTCTTGAATTTTCAAAAGTTGAAAATGAAATTTTAAAAAATATTTATAAGAGATATTCCAAACTGATACCATCGATAGGAAAACTTATAGCAGGAAGCAAGATGCCTTATGAATATTTGATTGAAAGTATTGAAAAATTTCATTCTCAAGAAGAATTTACAAAGAAATTAATTAATAAAGGCTTTATAAATGTAAAACATAGAAATCTTTCAAATGGAATTGCAGCAATACATACAGGTTGGAAAATAGAATAATGATAAAAAGATTTATTCAACTTATCAAAATTGCAAGAAAATTGGCTTCTTCTGGGGCATTAGATACCATTAATCAACTATATAAATTACCTCTGATTTTAAAAATATTTTTTGATTTAATATCGATCGGCTCTAATAAAAAAGCGATAAATCACACTAAATCCTCTGGCGATAAACTTTGTGACGCTTTGGAGGGCATGGGCACAACCTTTATAAAATTAGGCCAGTTTTTAGCAACACGGCCAGATATAATTGGTAAAGAGTTAGCAAATGATTTAGAAAAATTACAAGATAAACTCCCTCCGTTTAATTTTGAAGAAGCAAAACTTATTCTTCAAAAAGAGGTGGGAAAAGAACAGTTTAGTAAAATTAGTGATATATCAGAACCTATAGCTGCTGCATCAATTGCTCAAGTACATTTAGCAAAAATAAAAATCAATGACAAAGAGCAAGAAGTTGCTATCAAGATTTTAAGGCCTAATATTGAAAAAATTTTTAATGAAGAATTAGACGCATTAATGTTATTTGCCTACATCGTTGAAAATACATTAAAAAAAACTAAAAGACTTAAATTAGTTGAAGTAGTTCATTTATTAAGAGAAATCACAAATATTGAGATGGATTTGAGATTTGAGGCAGCTGCTGCTAATGAATTATTTGAAAATACTAAAAATGATATTGGATTTAAGGTTCCTCAAATTTATTGGCAATATACCTCAAAAAGAGTTCTTACTTTAGATAGAGTCAACGGAGTTTCAATAAGAGATCATGTTTCTCTCAAAGACAAAAATGTAAATTTAAAAAATATCGCTGAAAATCTCATACAACATTTTTTACGACAAGCTGTTCGAGATGGTTTTTTTCATGCAGACATGCATGAAGGTAATTTGTTTGTAGACAATCATGGAAATATTATACCTGTAGATTTTGGTATCATGGGAAGATTAGACAAATACAACAAAAAATATTTAGCTGAAATTCTTTATGGTTTTATAAAAAGAGACTATGTCAAGGTAGCTGAAGTGCATTTCCAAGCTGGGTTGGTTCCAGAAACAGCCTCAAAAGAAGAATTTGCTCAGGCCTTAAGATCAGTAGGTGAACCAATTTTTGGGCAAAGTATCAAAGATATCTCTGGTGGAAATTTGCTTTCACAATTATTCGAGATTACTGAAAAGTTTAATATGGCAACCCAAACACAACTCTTGTTGCTGCAAAAAACTATGGTTGTTGTCGAAGGTGTAGCTAGAAAATTATATCCTGATACTAATATTTGGAACGTTTCAAAACCAATTTTGGAGGACTGGTTAGAAAGTTTAAAAGGTCCTCAAGCAACTATTTCAAGCGCAATAAATACCTCCGGTGAAATATTAAAAAGAATTCCTGATATTCCAGATTTTATGGACAAAGCTAATCATGCTCTTCAATTAATAGCTGAAGGTAAATTAAACATTATTAATAACAATAATACTTCGCTAGAAATCGAAAAATTAAGACTAAAAAGTTTTCGAAATAACGTTTTGATTTCAATATTAGGTGTTGTAATTTTCTCACTAGTGGTATTTTAATAATATTTATGAAATTAAATAAAAAAATATTAATTATTGTTGGAGGAGGAATTTCTGCTTACAAATCACTAGATCTCATAAGATTTCTTAGAAAAGAAAATTTTGAAATAAAAACTATATTAACCAAAAGTGGAAGGCAATTTGTAACTCCATTGTCTCTGATTTCATTGTCTGGGGGGAAAGTATTTGAGAATTTATTCGATAAAAATAATGAGTCTGAGATAGATCATATATCTCTTTCAAGGTGGGCAGATTTAATTTTGGTAATTCCTGCAACAGCAAATTTTATAAGTAAATTAAGTTATGGAAAAGCTGAAGATTTAGCTTCTACGGTTATTTTGGCCTCAAATAAAGATATAATTTTAGTTCCAGCAATGAATGTAAGAATGTGGAGTCATAAAGCTACCCAAGAAAATTGTAAAAAACTTATTACATACGGTTATAAATTTCTAGGGCCAACTGAAGGATTAATGGCATGTGGAGAATTTGGAAAAGGTAAAATGATAAGTCCAAAAAAAATATTTAAAGAAATAAAAAATTATTTTAAAAATAAGGGCGTTGTCAAAAATAAAAAATTTAAAGCTTTAGTAACAACGGGTCCAACTAGAGAATATTTAGATCCAGTAAGATTTATTTCGAATGAGTCTAGCGGCAAACAAGGTTATGAAATCGCTTTAGCTTTAAAAAGACAAGGTATAAGGACCACTTTAATATCTGGCCCATCAAATATTCAAAAAGAAAAAGGATTGAAGGTTATAAAAGTTAAAACTTCTGATCAAATGTTTAAAGCAGTTAAAAGAAATTTACCTGTTGATGTCATTGTTTGTACTGCGGCTGTTTCAGATTTTAAACCAAGAAATTTTTATAAAAATAAAATTAAGAAGCAAAAATATGAAAAGAACTTAGTTTTTGATGACACTGTTGATATTTTAGATTATGTAGGAAAAAATAACCGTTACCGACCTAAATTGGTAATAGGTTTTTCTGCAGAGACTGAAAACCTATTAAAGAATTCAAAAAACAAATTAGAAAAAAAAAATGCCGATTGGATAATAGCCAATGATGTTTCTAAAAAAGACATAGGATTTAACAAAGACTACAATGAGGTAACTATAATTCGATCAAACGGTAAGGTTTCTCAAATAAAAAAGAATAAGAAAAGTTTTATTGCTTCTATTATCTCTGAGAACATTATTGATGAACTATTAATTAATGACAAAAGTCTTAATTAGAAAGTCACACAATTTATCATGAGAATTTCACCTAAAGAATATGAAAAATATTCCAAACAAATAATTTTAAAAAAATTTGGAATTATCGGTCAAAAAAAAATAAAATCTTCGAAAGTACTTATAATAGGTATGGGTGGCTTAGGTTGTCCATTATCTATATATCTAGCAAGTTTAGGAATTGGCACAATTGGTATAGTTGATAATGACAAAGTTGAATTGTCAAATTTAAATCGTCAAATAATATATAGATCAGACGATATTGGTAAATTTAAAGTTGATATTGCCAAAAAGAAAATAAAAACAATTTCTAAGTATTCTAGTATTAAATCTTACAAAACTAGGGTAAATAAAAAAAACATTCAAAGATTAATTAAAAATTTTGATATAGTTTGTGATGGAACAGATAATTTTGAAACTAGATTATTAATTAATGATCATAGCCTTAAACAAAAAAAAATTTTAATTTCAGCTGCTGTAACTGGATTTGAGGGACATATTTATAAATTTGATTTTAGAAAAAAAACACCTTGTTACAGGTGTTTTATGCCTGATATGCCAGAACAAAATTTAAATTGCGGAAATGAGGGAGTAACTCCAACAATAACTGGAGTTATAGGTACAATGCAAGCTAATGAAGTTTTAAATACTATTCTTGGTCTCAAGTCAGAAATGGAAAAAAAAATGATGGTTTTCGATTCAATTAAAATGAACTTAAGAAAAATTAATTTTACAAGAGATAAAAGTTGTAAAAATAGATGCTGAAATTTATCATAATATTTTATTTAATATTTTTAAATTCATTTGCCAAAGAAGAGTATTTTTTAACTTTAAGAAATGATAAAGTAAACTTAAGATTAGGGCCTTCTTTTGATTATCCAATAAAAATAATTTACAAAAAAAAATTTTTACCGGTATTGATAAAAGATAAATCTGAAAACTTTAGAAAGATTCAAGACCATGAAAATAATTCTGGTTGGATACATATTTCTCAACTTTCAAAAAAAAAATCGGGTTTAACAATTAAAGATGTGATCTTATATAAAAAAAATACTTTTTATTCAAAGCCCTTAGCTAATATCGAAAAAGGCCGACTGCTTATAATTTCCAAGTGTAGAGATGAGTGGTGCAAAATTAAAACAGGTGAATATTCTGGGTGGGTAAAAAAGGAGAGTATTTGGGGACGGTTATAAAGTTATTTTGATGCAACTTTAGAGGCCCAAAATTTATCTAATAAAAAATACCAAACTGTATTAGCTAATGGCTCAACTATGGCATCTGTTAAAGCAATCATAAAAGAAACATCAGCTACAAGCATCAAGACAGTTATTGCTATTAAAAAATGTCCAATAGTGTAAACGAGTGTTCTTAATAGTGAACCTTTATTATTTTCATAAATTTTTCTAGCTGCACCATGTATACCTTGTGTAAATTCAGTCATATTAATTTAATCTTTTTAAATTTGGTCTATCCGCATTCATAACCTTTGTCCATACTGCAACAAAATCTTTTATAAATTTTTCTTTATTGTCATCTTGGGCATATACTTCAGAATAAGATCTAAGTATTGAGTTAGAACCAAAAACTAAATCTGCTCTTGATGCTGTGAATTTAATCTTGTTTGTTTTACGATCAATAATTTCATAAGAGTTCTTGCCTGTTGGTTTCCATGTATATTTCATATCAACCAAATTAAT
>MDTG01387346.1_pt1 | contig 15703 bp, 26 predicted proteins | sample 811421 | NCBI WGS metagenome assembly MDTG01 (sample SAMN05326645, study PRJNA326480) | marine metagenome | isolation source: seawater | place: Pacific Ocean: South East | collected 2011
AAATCTAAAGGTGGAAGAACTCGTCAGCCTCGGAAGTGGAGTGATAAGCGTATTTTGAGGCGTCGTAAGAGTAAACGTTATGGTCAGCTACATATTTAAAGCGAGGAGATTTTCGTGAGTCGATCATCCAAAAAAGGTCCGTTTGTTGACGAGAAACTTTACAGAAAAGTTGAGCGTCAGCAAGAAGCAGGCAGTAACAAGCCAATAAAAACTTGGGCACGCTCTTGTACTATTGTTCCAGAGTTTGTGGGGCGAACATTTCAGGTGCACAATGGCCGTTCTTTTATAGATGTATTTATTACAGAAGATATGGTTGGTCATAAGCTTGGAGAATTTTCAGCGACACGTCTTTTCCGTGGTCATACGAATAAAAAAGAAGGAATTAAAGGTTCATAGTTATGGCGTATAAAGCAACACATAGATTTGCTCGAATAGCTCCTCGCAAGGCTCGCTTGGTTGCAGAATTAATACGTAGCCGTCCTGTTGAAGATGCATTAATTCAGCTAGAGGTTTCAAAGCTTAGGGCTGCATGGTATTTTAAAGCAGTTTTAAAAAGTGCTATTGCAAATGCAGAAGAGTTGGATGCAGATTTGGGAAGTTTAATTGTAAGTGAGTCACGAGTCGATGAAGGGCCGACTATGAAGCGGCATAGGCCTAAAGATCGTGGCCGTGCTCATCCAATTCTTAAGCGAAGTAGTCATCTATATGTGACTTTAGAGGAGAATGTTTAATGGGACAAAAGGTTCATCCATTTGGGTTTAGAGTTGGCGTTACAGAAGCACACAAGTCTCGTTGGTATGCTCCGAAAGCATTGTTTGCTGAATTGCTTGTTGAGGATTATAGAATTCGACAGTATGTAGATAAGCGCTTAAATAGGACTCCGCCTTTTGCTGCGGTTGCTGATGTGATCATTGAGAGAACTAGGGAAGAGTTGACTGTTATAGTAAAAAGTGCACGTCCTGGATTAGTTATTGGTCCTAAAGGTGTTGAGATAGAAAAGCTAACAAATGATTTGCAGAAATTAACGGGTAGAAAAGCATCAGTTAAAATAGTTGAGATTAGAAATCCTGACACAAATGCATTTATTGTTGCGGAAGCTATTGCTGAGCAAATGAAAAAGAGAGCAAATTACAGACGTTTATTAAAGCAGCGAGCAGAAGCGGCGATGCAGAATGGAGCCAAAGGGGTTCGGATAGTTGTTTCTGGACGTCTTGGTGGTGCTGAAATGTCTAGAGCTTTTCCTTTACGTCTCGGTTCGATTCCATTGTCAACATTGCAGGCTGAGGTTGATTACGCTTGTGCTCATGCACCAACCACTTATGGAATCATTGGTGTAAAAGTTTGGATTTACAAGGGAATGTATGAGCAAGAGTCGTCAGAAGAGGGTACAGAGCTAATGGCAGCTGGTGCTCGAGCTCGTGCAAGAGGGCGCCGTTAAAGGGCAGTAAGGAGACTAGCTATGCCAAGAATGCCAAAGCGAATTAAGTTCCGCAAGCAAATGCGTGGAAAGTTACGTGGTAATGCTACTCGTGGCAATTATGTTGCATTTGGTGAGTACGGCCTCCAGTCATTAGAGCCGCATTGGCTTACTGCTAGGCAAATTGAGGCAGGTCGTATTGCGGCACAGCACTTTCTGCGTCGTCAGGGCAAAATAACTATTCGGGTTTTTCCTGACAAACCAGTTTCAAAAAAACCTCTTGAAACAAGAATGGGTAAGGGTAAGGCTGAAACAGATTATTGGGCAGCAAGGATTAAGCCAGGTACTGTATTGTTTGAATTAGGAGGGGTTCCTGAGGATATTGCAAAGCAGGCAATGGCTCGAATTGCTCAAAAGATGCCGGTTCGTTGCCGGTTCGTTGGAAGGCGTATTTCGATTTAATCGGAGGGTTTTGGGATGGCATTGGATACGAGACAAGTTGCAAAAATGAAAGATGAAGAAATTTATCTAGAGATTGCTGCACTTAAGCGTCGTCTATTTGAACTTCGATCACAGGAGGTTACCGAAAAAATAGTCGATACCTCTCAATTTCGGAAGATTCGCAGTGATATTGCTCGACTAAAGACAGGATTGTCTATTCGGAATAATGGTAGTTGAAAAGGGTTTATGAAATGAAAAAAACAAATCAAATAATTGTTTCGGATAACAGCCCACGTCGTATAGGCATAGTTGAGGGTGATCAAAGGGATAAAACTAGGAAAGTTAGTATTAGCTATCTAGAAAAACATCCTAAGTATGGGAAATATGTACGTAAAAGAACTGTTTTGCATGTTCATGATCATGAAAATGTTTCAAAAAAAGGTGACCGCGTAGAAATTGCAGAAACAAGGCCAATTTCAAAAACAAAAAATTGGATATTAACTCGAGTTGTGGAGGCTTCGGCTTAGAAGCGTATAAATCATGTTGCAAAAAGAATCACATATCGAAGTTGCTGACAACAGTGGTGCACGAGTTGTTAGTGTTATACAGGTTCTCGGCGGATCAACGGCTCGAGGTAGAAATACTCGTCGAAGTGCGGGTATAGGAGATCGAGTAGTTTGTAGTGTTAAAAAAGCATTGCCTAATTCAAATGTTAAACAAGGTGATATTTTAAAAGCTGTCATTGTAAGAACAAAATATCCTCAGCGTAGGGCAGATGGTTCTTATGTGAGGTTTGATTCAAATGCTTGTGTTGTTATTGGTCCTGATGGTAATCCAGTTGGCACTAGAATATTTGGTGCTGTAGCTCGTGAGTTAAGAGCTAAAAATTATATGAAAATTGTTTCACTTGCTGCGGAGGTTGTCTAATGCCACGTCATGTTATAAAGGGTGATGAAGTTGTTGTTACTGCTGGTAATGATAAAGGGAAGACTGGGCGAATACTTAAGATATTAGTATCTGAAGATAAGGTGTTGGTTGAGGGAATTAACGTTCGTACACGCCATCTAAAGCCTACACAGCAAAATCCAAAGGGGGGCATTCTTAAAAAAGAGATGCCAATTCATATAAGTAATGTGAGTCCGGCTGTCCAGGGCAAACCTAGTCGCGTTCGTTTTGTTACAGACTCAAAAGGGCGTAAGGCACGAGTATCAGCCTCCGATAATTCAGAGCTTCACGTTCTTAGGACTCGTTCTAAGGAGAGCGAATAATGCTAGATATAAAACAATCGTATAAAGAGTCAGTCATTCCAAAGGTAATGGCTGAGTTCGGGTTACGTAATCGACACGCTGCTCCAGATCTTAGAAAGGTTGTTGTAAGTGTAAATGTGGGTAGGCATGTAGAGTCATTAAAGTTAGATTCTAATGTTAGTGATACTGTAATAAGCACACTTGAGACGATAACGGGTCAAAAACCAAAGTTAATTAAGGCAAAAGTTGCTGTTTCCAATTTTAAAGTTCGTGACGGGGCTACTACTGCATTTATGGTAACGATGCGAGGAGACAGAATGTGGAATTTTATGCAACGGTTAGTCCATCTCGCTATTCCTAGAATAAAAGATTTTCGTGGTCTTAAGTTTAAATCTTTTGATCGAGAAGGAAATTATTCTATGGGAGTGACTGAACAGGCAATATGGCCAGAAATTAATATGGCGAGAGTTAATTTTACGCATGGGATGAATTTTAATTTAATCTTTGAAAAATCTTCTCCTGAAAAAAGTGAGTTTCTCCTTAGAGAGCTTGGCTTTCCTCTTGTAGAAAGAATAAATGAAAGCCGCACTGCGGGCTGAAAGGAAAGAAATTATAAATGGCTAGTAAAAGAGTATTCGCAAAAATGAAAAGGGCTCCTAAGTATTCGACTCGAAGAGAAAATCGATGTCAAATTACTGGTAGGGGTCGTAGTGTTTATAGGAAATTTGGTGTAAGTCGAATTGTTCTTAGGGAATTAGCACTTCGTGGCATGGTGCCAGGAATGCGCAAGGCAAGTTGGTAAAAGGAGGCCGGAAAGGTGTCACAACAAGATCTTACGGCTGATATGCTTACTAGAATTCGTAATGCGGTTAGAAATCGTGTTAATTCTGTTAAGTGTATCGATAATAAACTCAATAGGGGCATTTGCGGTGTTCTTAAGGATGAAGGTTATATTAAAGGCTTCGAAATTACTGAATCATTGCGAGGAAACATTCTTAATGTAAATCTTGCCTATGGGAAGCGAGGGGAACAGTTAATACGTCAAATTGATCGGGTTTCTAAGCCTGGTTGTAGACGATATTCTGGAATGAAAGACTTACCTCGACCTTTGGGGGGACTTGGTATAGCTATTGTTTCTACCAGTAAAGGCGTAATGAGTGATAGGCGTTGTCGTCAAGAAATGATTGGTGGAGAAGTAGTTGCTCTTGTGAGCTAATGAGGGGTATGAAATGTCACGGTTAGGGAAAAAAATTATAGAATTGCCTAGTGGAATAAGCGCGTCTGTGGACGCGAATAGCCGTATGGTTAATATTTCAAGCTCAAAAGGAAATCTTTCATTAAATCATCATCATGATATTGAAGTCCTAGTGGAGGAAGATGGAAAATCTATTCGATGTCTTCCTAGAAAAGGTAGAGATTCAATTAGGACTGTACGTGCTCAATGGGGTACTACTAGATCAAATATACAGAATATGGTAATAGGTTTATCTAAGGGTTTTGAAAAGCGACTTAAAATAGTTGGAGTTGGATGGGGAGCAAAAGCAAAAGGCAAAGGAATTACTTTGTCAATAGGATTTTGTCATCCTGTAGACCTTAATCCACCAGATGGAATAGAGGTTGTTGTTGAAAATGCTAATTTAATCATTGTCAGGGGTACAGATTTACAAAAAGTTGGTCAGTTTGCAGCCGATATAAGAGCAGTTCGTCCACCTGAACCTTATAAAGGTAAAGGAATTATGTATGTAGATGAACATATTATTAGGAAACAAGGAAAAGTATTTGGAGCTTAATGAAAGGTAATTATGAAACGCGTAATTGAATCATTAAAACGTCAAAAGCGACGTACTAGAGGTTTGCGCAAGCGCCTTTTCGGAACAACTGAAAGGCCACGCTTGCGTGTACATCGTACTTCTCGAAATATAAGTGTCCAAGTTATAGATGACCTTAGGGGCATTACACTTTGTTCGGCAAGTACTCTTGAAAAAAGTAATAAAAAAAACCAAGGAGGTAATCAGCAAGCAGCTGGTGATATAGGTAGGCAAATAGCAAAGCGTGCGAAAGAAATTGGTATAGAAAAAGTAGTTTTTGATCGTGGTGGGTGTTTGTTTCATGGACGCGTTAAAGCATTAGCAGCGGGTGCTCGAGAAGAGGGTCTGCAGTTTTAGCAGAGGAAGGCTTAGATTTATGTCTGAAATTACAGATGACAAAGGAGCGTTAGAGTCAACTACTGTAGGGGTATATAGAACGGCTGCGACTGTTAAAGGGGGTCGTCGTTTTAGTTTTTCTTCTTTGGTAGTTGTTGGTGATAGAAGTGGCTCAGTTGGTTATGGTTATGGCAAAGCAACTCAGGTTCCTTCGGCCATAGAAAAAGCACAAAAAAAAGCTAAGCGTTCTGTTAAACTTTTTCCTGTTCAAGGCAATACTATTCCTCATGCGGTTGAGGGAAAGTTTGGATCAAGTACAGTTCGATTAATGCCAGCCTCTCCCGGCACCGGTGTTATTGCTGGTGCATCAGTCAGAGCAGTTCTTGAAATGCTTGGACTCCAAGATTGCTTGACAAAGTGCTATGGCTCTAATAATCCAAAAAATATAGTTAAGGCTGTTTTTGATGGTTTAGAAAAAATTAGATCCCGTGAAACAGTTGAAATGTTACGAAATGTTAGTTTAGAAAAAACAGAAGTTGAAGTTGCTATAGAGCGAGGCGAACAGTTTTTTGCTGCTGATTCTTCTTCGTCATTTAATGAGATTGAAGAGGGGAAGGATGAAAACGAAGAGGAAGTTGATTCGGGAGGATCAAAGCAATGATGATTCATGAAATTACAGCACTGGTAGGAAAAAATAAAGCAAGAAAAAGGGTAGGTCGTGGCCGTTCAAGTGGTCAAGGAAAAACTTCTGGTCGTGGCCATAAGGGTGCAGGTTCTCGGTCTGGTTACAGTATTAAGGCACACTTTGAAGGTGGTCAAATGCCTTTTTATAGAAGAATCCCTATTCGCGGTTTTTCTAATGCACGATTTAAAGTTCATTTTCATGTAATTAATATCCGTAGTCTCGAATCTAGTTTTAATGATGGTGCAAAGGTTAATGCTGATGCATTATTTTCTGCTGGCTTAATAAGAGATGTTAATTTGCCTATTAAAATTTTAGGCGATGGAGATGTTACTAAAAAATTAGACGTTGTAGTTAATAAAATTTCAGCAACGGCTAAGTCTAAAATTGAAGCTGCTGGAGGCCAAGTAGAAGTTGTTGAGTGGCGAAAGAAATGGACAAGGTCTGAGTCGAAAACAAATGATTCTAAAGAGCTGAGTTCTAATAAATCTGGAGAATCTAACAAGGATTAATGGATACTACAAATGCTGAAGGCTTTAATAAACATATTTAGAATTTCAGATTTGCGAGTGCGAGTGTTGTTCACAATCGGAATGCTCGCAATTTATCGAATTGGTTTTTGGATTCCGCTCCTCGGGGTTGATCAGACTGCTTTAACAGAGTTGGCAGAAAATGCAAGTCGGGATCAGTCGGGCTGGGGTCGTTTTATTGACTACACTTCAATTTTTTCCGGAGGAAGCTTTTCTCAGTCAACAATTTTTGGATTAGGGATTATGCCATATATTACTGCAGCAATTATTTTTCAATTGCTTCAAACTGCTGTCCCAAGGCTCCAAGAACTTAAAAAAGAAGGAGCTAGTGGTCAAGCAAAAATTACTGAATGGACCCGTTATGCCGCAGTTGGAATGTGCGTCGTGCAGTCTATTATGTGGTTGCAGTTTATCTCTGCACAGAACTTAATACAGCCATTTTTTCTTGCTGAGGGTCGTGTTGGATATTTCTATCTCGCAGGTATTACTACATTAACTGCAGGAAGTATCTTTCTAATGTGGCTAGGTGAGCAGATCGATAAATATGGTATTGGAAATGGAGTATCCCTGATTCTAACGGCAGGAATTATCTCTAGAATGCCAGATGCTATTAAATATGTAATTGAACAAACCAATTTTTCTCAACAGGAAGATGGTGGAACTTTAGGAATATTAGGACTTGTTTTCTTAACAGGCTCTTTTGTGATTGTTGTTGCTGGGGCGATATTGATAACAGTTGCACAAAGAAGAATTCCCATACAGCAGGCCCGTCATACTCGAGGCCGAAAGGTGTATGGAGGAGCGAGGCATTATTTGCCTTTACGTGTAAATCATGCGGGTGTAATGCCAATTATATTTGCTTCTAGTTTGTTAATTTTTCCATCAATGTTGTTTGGTTATTTATCAAATTTAGCTTCTAGCGGTGGGGGTCCAGATTGGTGGAGAAGTACAACAATTTTTTTGAGTGACAGTTTTCAAATGGGACAATTTCCTTATTTGTTAGTAGAAGTTCTTTTGATATATTTCTTCAGTTACTTTTGGACAACGGTAGTTTTTAGTCCCGAAGAAATGGCACGTCAATTGAGAGATAATGGTAGTTTTATTCCAGGTCTTCGCCCAGGTCCAAGGACAGCAGAATATCTTGAAACAGTAGTAGAAAGAATTACCTATATTGGTGCTGGTTTTCTAGCTGTGATAGCAGTTATTCCTTCAGTTGTAAGTAGTGAAATGCAAATACCATTTTTTGTTTCAAGCTTTCTTGGAGGAACAGGTTTGTTGATAGTTGTGAGTGTTGGATTGGACTTATTACAAAGACTAGAAGCGAATTTATTAATGAGAAATTACGATGGTTTTCTTGAGTCACCAGAATCTTCTTCAGGAGCCCGAGTAAGTCGGGGTTAGGGTTTTAGTATGGCAAAAGAAGAAAAAATTCGATTAGAAGCTGAGGTGGTAGATGCTTTGCCTGATGCTAGATTCAAGGTAAAGCTTGAGAATGGAACGGAGATTTTAGCTTATATAAGTGGCAAAATGAGAAAATTTTATATTCGTATTTTGCCAGGAGATAAGGTTACAGTAGAAGTCAGTCCGTACGACATGACAAAGGGTAGAATCGTATATCGTCAGTGATAAAAATTTGAAGGTGGTTTATTTATGAAAGTAAAAAGTAGTATTCGTAGACGAACAAAGGATTGTCAAATTGTGATTCGTCGAGGCAGGCGTTATTTAATAAACAAACGTAATCCTCGTTTAAAAGCAAGGCAAGGATAGAAAGAGGAGCAAGTTCATGCCACGTATAGCAGGTGTAGATATTCCAGATAATAAAAAGATTCGTTATTCCCTTCGTTATGTTCATGGGATAGGGCCTGTGTTTTCTGATCGAATTTTAGAAAGTACAGGAATAGATCCGGATCGAAGAGCCAGAGAGTTGACGGATCAGGAAGTCGCAGCGATCACAAGTGTAATAGATGCTGAATATGTAGTTGAAGGAGCATTACGTCGTCAAGTTCAGCAAGATGTTCAAAGACTTCGCTCAACTCGTTCATATAGAGGCGAGCGCCATAGAAAAGGATTGCCTGTTCGTGGACAAAGGACAAAGTGTAATGCGCGTACGCGAAAAGGTAGGAAGCGAACAGTTGCTGGTAAGAAAGGTGTGAAGGGTTAATGTCAAAGAAAATAGTTCGAAAAAATTTGGGTCGAGCATTAGTTCATATTAAGGCTACATTTAACAATACAATTGTTACAGCTACAGATACGAATGGAGATACTCTTGCATGGGATTCCGCAGGCACTGTGGGATTTAAAGGCGCCCGTAAGGCAACGCCATTCGCAGCAAGCCGAGCTACAGAAAGAGTTGTTAGTAAGGTGAGAAGAATGGGTGTTAACGAAGTTGAGGTTAGGGTTAGTGGTCCAGGGGCAGGTCGAGAATCTGCTATTACATCACTTGAACAAAATGGATTAAGGGTAGTTTCTGTTGAAGACCATACGCCGATCCCTCATAATGGTTGTCGTCCACCTAAACAGAGGAGAGTTTAAGAGTTTTTGTATAAATTGTTTTTTCGAAGAAAGCAGGTTTTTTTACGTATTCTTGGCCTCGTAATTTAAACCGATAACTTCGATTATTAAAGTTTTTTATTTAGCCAAGAAATGGAGTTTTAAGATGCATGTTAAATGGAGAGGTTTAGAATTACCAGCAAGTGTTGATCTTGATCCAGCATCAAGCACATCCGGTTTTGGAAGATTTACAGCAGAACCTTTTGAGCGAGGATTTGGAACAACAATAGGTAATAGTATTAGGCGAGTTCTTCTGGGAAGTATTGAAGGGTCTGCAATTACAAAAGTAAAAATAGCTGGAGTTGATCATGAATTTACAACTATTCATGGCATGAAAGAAGATGTTGTTGATTTATTAATGAATATTAAAGGTTTAGTGGTAGACTCTGAATCTGATGCTCCTGAAGTAATAACACTTAAAGCAAGTGGGCCTGGTGAGGTAACAGGAGCACATATTGAATGTGTTAATGGAGTTGAAGTAGTTAATCCAGATCATAATCTCGCGACATTAACGGAAGATATAGAATTAAATATTGAAATGACAGTCGAAAGAGGGAGAGGTTATCAACCAGCAAGTGAAATGATTGAAAAGTCAACCGAAGAATCACTTTTGCCAGGTGACATACCAATAGATGCTGTTTTTAGTCCTATACTTCGAGTTCGTTATAGAGTTGAAAATACAAGAGTTGGCCAAAAGACAAACTATGATCGTCTTATTCTAGATTTATGGACAGATGGAACAATAGAACCACAAATGGCGATGGTTGAAGCAGGAAAAATTCTGCGCAAACATTTAAATCCATTTGTTCAATATAATTCAATTGGCGATAAAAGAATTTCTGAGGTTGCGGCAAGAACAGCACAGTTAGATGAAGAATTTATGCGTCAGCTCGAGATGCCAATTGCTCAACTAGGTTTAACAGTAAGATCTAATAATTGTCTTGAAGCTGCTGGTGTTTTAAGAGTTTGTGATTTGGTAGTTCAGCAGGAGCATGAATTACTAAAGCTTAGAAGCTTTGGTAGAACTTCTCTAAGAGAGATCAGAAGAAAATTAGAAGAGCTTAGTTTAGATTTGGGAATGACTTTGCCGGAAGGCTTTGAACCACATCAAATGGCTGCTGAAGCCATGGAGGATCAGGAGTAATACTAATGCGACACAGAATTTTTGGTAAACAATTAAATAGAGATAGTGAACATCGTACTGCTATGTTGCGAAATCTTGCTGCAGGTTTGTTTGAACATGGAGAAATACAAACAACACTTCCAAAGGCAAAAGCTGTTCAGCCATTTGTAGAAAAAATAATAACTGCTGCAAAGCCAGGTGGTTTACATGCGAGACGTAAAGTTGAAAAGATGTTAAACGATAGGCATGTCCATGTGTGGGTAGCAGATTCAGCTACACCCGCTCGTTCTTTAGATAATGATTATTTTGAATTGCCAAGTCCCGATAAGATCGAATTCAATAGATATGGAGAGTTGCGTAAGGCTCCGAGGCTAATACAGCACATTATGGAAAAGGTAGTTCCTATGTTTGAGTCTCGTAATGGGGGTTATACTCGAATAATTAAATTGCCAAAGCATAGACTTGGAGATGGAGCTGATTTGGTAGTCATGCAATTAGTTAAAGAAGGAGACGAGAGGCCAATTCCTTCAAAGAGTTCCCATCGTCGTAGTCAAGCTGAAAAACGAGTTGCATTTGCAGCTGGTGATACTTCACTAGAATCAAAAGAGGAACCAGATTTAAAGGGATCTGATTCAGAAGTAATTGCTACTCCAGACGATAAAGGTGCTATTAGCGATAGTAAGATCGAAAATTTTGATTCTGAAGATACTTCAAGTGATCAAAATAGCAATGAAGAGGCTGATTTAGACTCTAATAAGTAAAAATAATCTTAATTTTGTTTCTTGTTTTATCTATTGGTTTGTTATTAAACAAGGCATTATCTTTAGAACACGCATACACTATGCATCATGGAACATCAGCTAGATATTCTTCTTAAGGATGCCATGCAGGCTTTAGAAAAAGCTAAAAGCCATGAAGATCTTGAGCGATGGCGTATAAAATACATTGGTTCTAAAGGTGAAGTTAAAAAAGCAATGCGTCGAATGGCAGATATAGAATCTGCTGAAAAGCCAGCCTATGGACTTAAAGTTAATAAGGTTAAAGTAGATCTTGAGGGTGCGTTTAAAGTTGCATTGGCTTCTATATCTAATTCTACTGATGATATTGTTTATGATTTTACCGAGCCAGGAATTAAAAAATTTATGGGTCAAAGGCATGTTATTTCTAAAACTATAGATCAGATTCTAGATCTTTTTGCACGCATGGGTTTTGATCCCGTGGAAGGCCCAGAAGTGGAAGACGAGTGGCATAATTTTGAAGCATTAAATATTCCTAAAACACATCCTGCGAGAGATCCAATAGATAACTTTTATCTTGAAAAAGATTCAATGTTACGTTCTCAGACTTCAACAGTTCAAGTAAGAATAATGGAAAATAAAAGGCCTCCATTACGAGTTGTTGCAGCAGGCAGAGTCTATAGGCCAGATACGCATGATGCTACGCACTACAGCATGTTTCATCAAGTTGAAGGTCTTATGGTTGATGAGGGTGTTACAATGGTTGATTTAAAGTCAGCATTACTACAGTTTGCAAAAATGTTGTTGGGTCCCCAAACTGATGTACGATTTAGACCTTCATTTTTCCCATTTACCGAACCATCTGCAGAAGTAGATATGTTAATGAATTTACGAGGTAAGCCTACATGGGTTGAAATGGGTGGTTGTGGTATGGTAGATCCCGAAGTGTTTAAATCTATGGGTATTAATTCAGAACAGTTTTCAGGTTATGCATTTGGACTCGGTGTAGAGCGCCTGGCGATGATAAGATATGGAATAAAGGATATTCGTCATTTGTTTCAAAATGACATACGCTTTTTGCGACAATTTTCATGAGTAATTTTTTAGAACAGTTAGATTTAAGAGGACTTTTGCACCAAAGTACTGGTGAAAAGAAGCTATTACAAGAGCACCTAAGTAGTGGAAAAAGGGTTGGTTATATAGGCTTTGATCCAAGTAGATCAGCTTTAACTATCGGGAATTTATTGCAGTTAAAAATATTAATGCATTGGCAACAAGATGGCCATATTCCATTGATATTAATTGGTGGAGGTACAGGTTTAATAGGAGATCCTTCGGGAAAAGACCAAGAGAGAAAACTATTAGATTATGAAAAATCAAAAGCAAATGCTAATTCGCAAGAAAAAATAATTAGGCGGCTGCTTGATTTCAATTGCTCAAATCCTCCTATAATTGTTAATAATTATTCTTGGTTATCAGAGTTAAAGTATATTGATGTTCTACGTGATATAGGGAAGTATTTTTCTATTAATTCAATGCTACAAAAAGACTCTGTTAGAGACCGACTAAATAATAGAGAACAAGGTATTAGCTATACCGAATTTAGTTATATGATTTTACAGGCATATGATTTTCTATATTTAAGAAAAGAATATGATTGTACTGTGCAGCTGGCGGGTAGTGATCAATATGGAAATATTGTGTCAGGTATTGATTTAATAAGAAGAGAATTTCAAAATAAACCAGAAAATTATCCCCGAGGATGGGGAATAACAACGCCATTATTAACAGACTCAGAAGGGAAAAAAATTGGTAAAACCGAAGATGGTGCGATTTGGCTTGATCCCTTGATGACTTCTTCCTATAAATTTTATCAATTCTGGTTAAACCAAAAAGATAAAGATCTCAGGAATATGCTTAATTGGTTCACTTTTTTAGATGATAAAGAAATTAATGATTTGCTAGAAGGCCATGAAAAAAATCCACATATTCGTGCTGGTCAGCGATCCTTGGCAGAATTAGTAACGACCTTAGTCCACGGAAAAAATGAGTGTCGCCGTGCCCAAGTTGCATCAGAAGCACTTTTTTCTGGTGATGTTTCATCTTTAGATAAAGAATTACTACAAGAAGTTTGTAATGATGTTCCTTCATCTATCTATGATAGGAAAGAAATGGATGATTCAGAACTTTTATTAGTTGATCTTCTTGCCCAGACTAGTTTGGCGAAATCTAAAAGAGAGGCAAGAGAGTTTCTTTTAAACGATTCTATTTCAATGAATGGATTTAAAATCACAGATGGCGACAGTTCGCTGAAGAAGAAGGTAACATGTAAAGATTTACTTCATGAATCTGTTATTCTATTAAAGCGAGGTAAGCGTAGTTGGCATGTTGTACATTTTAAATAGATCTATTCGCTACTTTTGGAAATATTTTCAATAGGTTCAATTATTATAGAAATTTCTTCAATTTTTTGGTCGTCTTCTTGCTTTACAGCAACAGTGCGCATTAAACCATTTTTAGTGATTAGAATAAAACCATAAATATCTTTTTTTGTACTACCTTTTTCTTTCTCATTTGTTGATAGTGGCAGCGTGGCAATTAGCCTAGATTGATTGCTTAAAATATTAGCATGTTCTTCATCTGTTAGCTTTGCCAGTAAGTCAGTTACGATTGGGGGGTCAAAAGTAATTTTAAATTTATCAAAATCACTTGCTGGAGAAGTTGCCCATATATTAACTTTTCTTATTGGTTTCCAATCAATTTTTGATTTTAACTTAAAGGTTAATGAAGCTTTCTTAGATTTAGGATTAAGTATACGTATGTTTTTATTTTCATTAATTGGAGAAGGAAGTTCAATCTCTACTTCTCTCGTGAGTACTACTCCAGTAGTAAGCTTATTAGTTATTTCATCAGGTATTAACAACGAGGCAGGTTTATCTCCAACTATTCGTTTTAATGACTGTGGCATTTCTATTAGAATATTTTCTGGTTGAATAATAGGAGGCCCATCGATCTGTGCACCAGGAAGTCTAAGTGATAGCGGTAGATTTGCTTCAATTAATATATCTATATTTTTTTCAATTGTATCAGGTGATGCTGAAGTCAAAGATACTCCAGAAGAATTAAGTAAGTTTTGTATTTCTTTTAGCGTATTAATATTTTGAAAAGTAGAATTTTTTTCAGCGGAAAGTTTAATATTTATAGGTTTTTCTAAAATTTTTCTTGCTCTATTGATAGCTCTAGAGCTTCCAGAAATTTCTAGTTTGACTTCATTTGATGATTTTCCTAAAACAATATATCCCTTAGGTGCAGTAAATTTTAGTTCTGCAAAAACATTTTCTTTAGTTATTGTTGCTTCGTTTGCAACATTCCATATTACGAAAGTAATAAAAATAGCGACAAGAATATCGATTCGTCTTGCATGAATCTTCTGCATTACCTTTTGTCCTCTTGAGAATTAAGAATAAATTTTTGATGCAATTCAACTTTTAGATTTTGATGACTTATAATGGTTTGTTTTCCATTTTCAATTAAGCTGATATTACCATTTTCTTCACTTACAGCAATTATTAAAGCATCACTTCTTTTACTTAATCCGAGAGCTGCTCGATGCCGAGAACCAAGATTAGTTGTCATTTCAGATTCATCTAAAGGGAATAAAGCATTTGCAATTAAAATTCTGTTTTTTCTTATCACAACCCCAAGGTCATGAAGAGGGGCGTTTGGTTGGAAGATGTTTTCTAGTAGAGCCGTAGAAATTATTGCGTCTATTTGTTGACCACCATTTATATATAAAGTAAGGTCGTCTTGTCGTTCAATGGCAACAATTGCACCAAAATTAGATTTGCTTAAATTGGCCATAGCGTCTGCAATGTTGTCTATTGCATTGTTACTTTTTAGTTCTGCTCTAGCAAAAAGTTGGAAAAAACGAGTTTGTCCTAATTTTATGGCACCTTGTCGAAGTTCTGGTTGAAAAACTACTATAAGTAAAATAGTAGCTATTGAAATAAGTTCACCAACTAGATAAGTGATCCTTGGAAATGATCCCGTGCTTTGTTCTAGTAGCACTGTTGCAGCAATAATGCCAACTGCCATGACAAATACGCCTCGGGCTGCTCCAGCTCCTCTTCGGTCTTCCAAAAATCTGAATATAACGATAACGCACGCCCCAATGATGGCGAACTCAAGAACTACTTCGAGGAGGACAAGAATCTCCACAGTAATTGAGTATATCGCTCATCCTCAAGAAAATATCGCTATAACATGTAAATTATGACTCGATTTGGATCACCCCAGCCGTTAATTCGCTCTACGGGGCATTGCTACTCAAGTGGAAAACTATTAGAGCCAGGTGAAAGGTGTATTGCGGTTCTAGTTGAGCAAGAAAATTCAGATAATTTTTTACGTATTGATTACTCAATTACGGCTTGGGAAGAAGGTAATCGTCCTCCCAAACTGTTTAGTTTTTGGAAAACAAGGATTCCTTTAGAAGGCAAAAAAGATAAAAACATATCAATAGATAATGATCTATTGCTTGATTTACTTAGTAGGCTTGAAGGAGATTCTAGGTCATTTAGAATTTCATTTCGATATGTAATTGCTTTAGCACTCCTACGAAGAAAAAAATTGAGATATATAAAAAGTGTGAACGATAAAGATGGTCAAGAAGTTTGGCATTTTACAAAGGTACCAAAGGGTATAAAAGAAGAATTTGTTTATGTAATCCGACCTCTTATAACAGAAGAAGACGTAGAAGAATTAACGGAATCATTAGCAGATGTTTTGAGCGGAGAATTTGAGGCGTGATAAATAATTTAATTATTAAGCAAAGT
>MDTG01031474.1_pt1 | contig 15702 bp, 11 predicted proteins | sample 811421 | NCBI WGS metagenome assembly MDTG01 (sample SAMN05326645, study PRJNA326480) | marine metagenome | isolation source: seawater | place: Pacific Ocean: South East | collected 2011
ATCCTTGCCCATTCCAAAAGTCATTTCGACATATGGTTTTGTGGGTCGAGAAACTAAGTCGATATCGGTATCTTCAGGGCTAGGAAACTGTTTGGTGCCATCCTTTTTCCTTCTACCTCCATCAATCATAAACTTTTCATACTCGTTCCAACTCACTTCACATTTACCGATCCAGAATGGAGAAATTTCAATTTTTCTCAAAGGTCCTTCTTCTGGTTTGTGCCCTTTTTCAATTTTGGGTGATCCCATCGTAAAGGATCCTCCTTGCACGGCTACCATTTCAAACTTTGAACTAGAGGCTGGAATCATAGAGGCATAATTTTGCATATCAGATCCAAGTTTAATTTTTTGATTTTCTACAATTTTTTTGTGAATCCTTTTGGATAAATTACTATTAACGCTGTCTTCTTTGGGCCACTTGGCTCCAGAGTCGACCCATTCTTTTAGTTTATCTATCTCTTCCTTCTTAAGGTTTTTAAGAATTGGTTCTATGTCGCGTTTAAAATTAATGACAGTAGGCATGGTCAAAACAACCGCTTCATCCCATACCGCACCCTCGTTAATCCAATCTCTTAATATTTTTTTTTCAGATTTGGTCAGCCGGACCTCTTTGGAAGGAGGCATCACTTCAGGGTCTTCATCATCGAGTTCAACCAATTCTATAAAGTAGCTTTCGTCAGCTTTTCCGGGTATGATAATATCATCACTTAAGGCGGCGGTTCTCGTTTCTATTTTATAATCAGATTTTTTATATCCCTCTCGGTGACATTTAAGGCAATGCTTTTCCAGTATCGGCTGAACTTCTTTTACAAAATCAACTGCGCCACAGCTGACAGTAATAGTTGCTAATAATATGTATAGAATCCTCAGCATTGAGGCTAGATTAGTGTAACGGTTTTTAACTTTCTCTGTTGACTAAGTCAACTTAGTCTGGCCGGGCATGGGTATTCCGCCAGGATCAAATTCATCGTTCCATTTTAAATCATCTGGAGCGAGATCTTCTTTGGAATTAAGGGCATCCTCCCAGGTTACTTTTTTTCCAGTGTAAGCTGCCATTCTTCCTAAAATGGCAAGCATTGTACTATGAGCCATCCATTCTCCGTCATTTTTAGCATCGCCGTTTCTAATTGATTCGAACAATTCATTATGTTCCGTTTGATACATATCATTATTTAGATCGGGTCCAGCTCTCCAGTTTTCATCACCTCTGATTACGCAATTGCCACGTACTATTAGTGCGGTGCCTTTGGTTCCGTTGATGTAATCATGATTTTCTCCATAGCAATCTCGTTGCTGGCGTGAGCCGAGATGACAGACAACGTTGTTTGGATATTCATAGGCAACATGGAAATGGTCATAGATGTTACCTCCCTCCGCGGCAATTTGCCGTCCACCTGTCGCAACTGCGCTTATTGGGTCGACGTCATCTGTAGCCCATCCGATTTTGTCGACACTGTGGACAGCTTGCTCTACTAGACTATCCCCTGACAACCATCCAAAATTATACCAGTTTTGTACCTGCCAAGCAACGTCGCCTGTTCCTTCAGGTCTTCGGTTCTCAGGCGGCATAGGTTTAACTGGCCCAGTATAATATGTAGCATACATGTTTGTAACTTTACCAATTGAACCGGCGTGGATTTTTTCAAATAAGGCTCTTCTTGCATAATGGTATCTCCAGCAGAATCCACAAACTAATGTAAGTTTTTTCTCTTTTGCGATTTTAGCAGATTCTATTACTGACCTTACCCCAGCTGCATCAACTGCTACTGGTTTTTCACAAAAAACATGTTTCCCTGCTTCAACGGCCTCACGAAGCATCTTCGGCCTGAATCCAGGCGGAGTTGTTAATATTATTACGTCTGATTCGGCAATAACTTTTTTGTAGGCATCGATTCCAATAAACTTTTTAGGTTCTCCCACTTTTTCGGGGTGTCTTTTTTTAAGATTGTTTATCGCACCATTAGCATTGTTCTCAGATACGTCAGCAACTGTAGTGAGTGTGATGTCTTGGTCTGCATTAAGAGCCTGGTTAGCAGCTCCGGTGCCTCGTCCGCCACAACCAATTAAACCCAGTTTCAGAGGGCTTTTATTTGGAGCGGCATTTGCAATGTAAGGAACGTTTATGGAAGTTGAACCAACAAGGGCGGCTGTTCCTGATAGAAGATTCCTTCTATTAAGATTTGTTTTTTTGTCTGAATTATAATTTTTAGGCATTTGTACAGAAGTTTTCTAATTAAATATATATACTTGAGTAGGATGTGATGCCACTCGATTTTCACATGATATGACTTAGAATTATCTTAGATTGGTCATTTTAATTAATTAACCTAATAAATTCTAGGGTTTATCGTTTTGAAGGAGATAAAAAAAAATAATTCCATGTCTTCTAGTCCTAGGGCCATAGATCCATCTGCTGTTCTATTAAGAAGAGCCATGTCTGACTTTGAGATTCCTTTGACCAAATATGCTGTAAGCATACTTGGTGATTTGGAAGAGGCTAGGGATGTTGTGCAAGAAACTTTTCTAAAGCTGTATAAACAAGATCCCAACCGAGTTGAACTTAAAGTAAAATCTTGGCTTTTTACTGTTTGCAGGAATCGCTGCTATGATGTTTTAAAAAAGAATAATAGAATTTCAAATCTTGAACAGGACGAGGTGTCTGCACTGCGTTCCAAAGATGCGGACCCTGTAGAGGTTATTAAAGTTTTCGAGACTAGAAAGGAAATCGATAGAAAAGTTAAAATTTTATACGCATTGATTGAGAAATTACCGACCAGACAGAGAGAGGTTATGCGATTAAAGTTTCAGGCTGATCTTACATATAAAGAGATCGCAGATACTGTTGGTATTTCTATAAGTAATGTTGGTTTTGTTGTGCATACTGCTCTGAAAAATTTAAGAGAAGCAATGGATGATAAAATAAAAAATTAGATAATTTACTATGATGATTGATGAAGACGATCCTAGGTTAACGGCCTATGCATTAAATGAAATAGAAGAAAATGAGGCCTTATCTATTTCAGGCGATATAAATAATTCAGGCGATTGTCTTGATCGCATTGATGCTATAAAAAAAGACGCCATTCTCTTGAATGAAGCATTTGATCTTGAAATTGATTATAGCTTAACAGAAGAACAAAGAAATAAAATATTTGAATCAACTGGATTGCTTGCAGTCACCAAATCTAAAGATGAATTACCTGAGGATTTAACCTTTTTTGGTAAAGAATCATCAAAGTATGTAGGTAATACTAATACGTCAGAGGGTGACTACAACGAAAGTAATAAGAAATCTATTTATACAAGCTTAGTTGCCGCAGCAGCTGTAATTTTTTTGACAATCGTATTGCTTCAAAGAAAGAATTTGAAACAAAAAGAAGTTGCTCATAGATCCCCACTCAATGAGGCGTTGATTGCAGTTGAAATAATTGATGAAAAAGTTTCGACTGATAAGAAAAAGGAGATGTGGGCTAGACGTCAAGTTGGCGCGAATCCGGTTGCCACCAATCATTCATTTCGATATGGAAAGCCTCTGAATAAATCATTCGATTCAGATAATCTAGCGATTTCTGAAAAAAATGATTTTAAGGACCCTTCGAGTTTTGATAATAGATTATCCTTTTTCTCTCCTAATAATATTGGAACCCAATCCTATGAAGACCTTAGAAGTTTTATGCTCGCAGGAAAAATTCCATCTAGTGAGAGTCTGCATGTCGGTGAGCTAATTAATGCTTTTGAATATAATTATGAAGAGCCAAAAATTGATGATAATTTTTCTGTTTCTTCCGAATTTATCTCTTGTCCATGGGCCAAAGAAAGGTTTTTACTGTGTATAGGGATAAAGGTTTCGGATCGAAGTAAACCACAATCTGAAGAAAGTCTTCTAGCGAGTAAAGTCCAAATGGCAGTTGAATTCAATCCTGCAAGAGTTTCAGGTTATAGGCTTATTGGTGAATCTGAATCTAGTCAGGAAAAACTCAAAGAACTTGATCAGAATGTTTTGTTAGATGGACAAGCTGTCACTGTTTTGTATGAAATTGTTACTGATGAAAATAAAGATTTAAAGTTGGATGAAAAAAAATCAGAGTTAGCATCTATTCGAATTGACTACATTGACCCAATTAGTGGAGAAGAAAAGAGTAAGCTTTCCAGCGTGTTAGATACCAAAATTAAAAAGTTTGAACAATCTAGTGATGATACTCGTTTTGCTGTATCTGTTGCCAGTTACGGTATGCTTTTAAAAGATAAGAAAGCTACGACTCAAGCAAGCTATGATTTAGTGATAGAATTGGCTAACAATGCTTTAGGTGCTGATAAGAACGGGAAAAGATCAGAATTTATTAATTGGGTTATTCAGACGAGGGAGATGGTTAAGAAATAAGATAATAATATATAATCTTTTCCTCGCCAAAATATTCTATTTAGGTATCTTAAGCCCTTTTAATTAAACCCCATACCGCTAAAACTTGATTGGATTACATAACCATTCATCAGGAGATATTTTTATTCCAGATGAAGCTTCTTTAGAAAATGCCCTTACAAGAACTACTCATCTTGCCATAGGAGCTCATTCTGATGATATCGAAATTATGGCCTACCACGGTATCGTAGATTGTTATGGTTACAGGAGAAAAGATAAATGGTTTAGTGGGGTTACGGTAACTGATGGTCGAGGTAGCTCTAGAGTGGGGCCTTATTCATCTTGTTCTGATGAGGAAATGATTGAGATTAGAAAAGTTGAACAAAGACAGGCTGCAATGGTTGGTAAATATGGGGCGATGCTTCAACTTGGATATGAGAGCTCTGTAATTATGGAAAAAAGTGGACAGAAAAATTTAAAAGAGGATTTATTTAAAATTCTTGAACAGAGTAGTCCCGAAATAATATATACTCATAACCCTGCAGATAAACATGACACGCATATTGCAGTCTTGTCAGCAGCGATTCAAGCAATGCAGGAATTACCTGAAGAAAAAAAGCCAAAGCAAGTACTCGGATGTGAGGTTTGGAGGGATTTAGATTGGATGCCAGATCAAGATAAGGTTCTGCTTGATGTAAGTGCTAGAGAAAACCTTGCTAATGCGTTAGTAAGTATTTTCGATAGTCAAATAACTGGAGGCAAACGGTATGATCGAGCTGCAGTAGGAAGAAGATATGCTAATGCAACTTTTTTTCATGCCGAGGGTAGGGATAAAGCAGAGCAGCTAACCTTTGCTATGGATTTGACTCCTGTTATATACGATGATTCAATCAAATTCTGTGATTATGTCATGGAGTATTTGGATAAATTCAAATCTGAGGTGAAGACTAATATTGAGCATTTCTTCAAATAGGTAATATGGAAGTTATTATTTTGCCATCAATTGAAGAGTGCGCAAATCTTGGGGCTTGTATGGTCTCTGAATTGGTAACTTCAAAACCTAATGCGGTGCTTGGACTAGCAACTGGAAGTACACCCATACCAGTTTATGCTGAGCTTGTTAGATTACATAATGAAAGTGGATTAAGTTTCTCTAAAATTAAAACCTTTAATCTGGATGAGTATATAGGACTATCACCTTACCATTCGTGTTCTTATCGTTATTTCATGAAAGAACACTTCTTTGATTTAATCGATATTGAACAAGATTTCACTTATGTGCCTAATGGTATGGTTGATGATATTTCCGAGGAATGTTCTAAGTATGAAAGTGCTATAAAAAAGTGTGGAGGTATTGATTTACAAATTTTAGGGATTGGGTCCGATGGTCATATTGGTTTTAATGAGCCAGGTTCATCATTAAGCTCTAGAACTAGAATTAAAACTCTTGCAAGTGAAACGATCAGAGACAATGCGAGGTTTTTCGATGATGAAGATGAAGTGCCCCGTCATTGTATTACTATGGGTGTAGGAACAATTCTTGATGCGAAATCAGTTTTACTACTTGCCTTTGGAGAAAGTAAGGCTGATATCGTTGCAAAATCAATCGAAGGTCCTATAACTTCAATGATTCCGGCGAGCGTATTGCAGATGCATCAAAATGTAACTGTTTTATTGGATGATAAAGCCGCTTCGAAATTAAGTCGGAGAGATTATTACCGTGATGTTTATTCTAATAAGCCCGATTCTTATTAAAAATCTATTGTAGCTATTTTATTTACCATCTTAGATATTCACATATCTATGGTAATCAAGGGATAACAACTTAGTATAAATCATCTCTTTTATAGTGAACACTAATATGTTATGTTCATGTTATGGAGATTGAAAAATTAACGGAAAAGATGAGAGAAGCTTTAAGCTGTTCTCAAAAAGAGGCTTCATCTGATGGCTCTCCTGAAGTATCTGCGATGCATTTATTCAAATGTATTTCGGAGCAGGCTGGAGGTATTGCTGAACCTCTTTTCTACAAATTGGAAATAAGTTTGGATCAAATCAAAACTATCACGAATAAGTTTTTATCCAGCGGGCCAAAGGTAAAAGGGGGGCATGAAGATCCAGTACTAAGTTCAGAGGTAGTTTCAGTTTTGAATCATGCGGAACAAATGAAAATTACAATGGGGGATAATTATCTTAGTGTGGAGCATGTGCTGATTTCCTTTACCGAAGTCGAATCAACAGTTTTAGATTTATTCAGAGAATTAGATTTGGATAAAAATAAATTGTTAAGTGCTCTACAAGAAATTCGAGGGTCTAATAAAGTAGACAATACTCATCCTGAATCTACTTTACAGGCGCTTGAAAAGTACGGTCAAGACTTAACTAATCTAGCAAGAAAAGGAAAAATTGATCCTGTTATTGGTCGCAATGATGAAATCAGGAGGATAATGCAAGTTCTTTCAAGGCGAACCAAAAATAATCCTGTTTTAATTGGTGAACCTGGAACGGGTAAGACTGCAATTGTTGAGGGTCTTGCCAGAAGAATAGTTTCAGGTGATGTTCCCGAATCGCTTAAAAATAAAAAACTTATATCAATGGATCTTGGCGGTATGTTGGCTGGAGCTAAGTATCGTGGTGAATTTGAGGAAAGATTAAAAGCATTTCTTAAAGAGGTTACTGAATCTGATGGTGAAGTTATTCTTTTTATTGATGAATTGCATACTATTGTCGGAGCTGGTGCATCCGAGGGTGCTGTTGATGCATCAAATTTACTTAAACCTCAGCTTGCAAGAGGAGAGTTAAGAACTATAGGCGCAACAACCCTCGATGAGTATAGAGAAAACATTGAAAAAGACTCTGCCCTAGAAAGGAGATTTCAACCTGTTAGAGTTGAAGAACCGAGTGTTGAGGACACAATAGCTATATTGAGGGGATTAAGGGAGAGATATGAAGTCCACCATGGAGTAAAAATTAAAGATGCTGCTATAATTGAAGCTGCGACGCTTTCTGATCGATATATTTCACATAGATTTCTACCTGATAAGGCAGTTGATTTAATAGATGAAGCCGCATCAAGATTAAAAATTGAGTTAGATTCCGTTCCAACTGAAATTGATCAGCTAGAGAGGTCCATTAATCAATTAGAAATGGAGAGGCAGGCCCTATCTAAAGAAACCGATGAGCCAAGTGAAGATAGATCTAAGGATATCGATGACGAGATGGCGAATCTAAACGAAAGAGTGTCAACCTTAAGATTTCAGTGGCAAAACGAAAAAAAAATTATTGATGAATCTAGGAAATTGCAGAGTAGAATGGAGCAATTAAAAAATGATCTCGATGAAGCGCAGCGGCAAGGGGACCTTTCCAAAGCAAGTGAAATTCAATATGGAATTTTGCCTGATATAGAAGTCCAACTAAATGATTTGTCTGAGGAACTGTTTAAAATACAAGGGAAAGGCAGAAAACTTTTAAAGGAGGAGGTAACGATTGATGATATCGCTTCCGTAGTAGCAGCATGGACAGGTATTCCTGTTCGTCGCCTTCAAGAGGAAGAGAAAGAAAAGCTTTTAAAAATGGAAGAAAGGTTAGCAGATAGGGTTATCGGTCAAAAATGTGCTATTGAATCCGTATCAAATGCAATCAGAAGAGGAAGGGCTGGTCTTGGGGATGAAAATCGCCCCTTGGGATCATTCTTATTTCTTGGACCCACGGGTGTAGGAAAAACTGAGCTTAGTAAAGCGCTAGCTGAATTTCTTTTTGATGACGAGGCTGCTCTCACTAGGATTGATATGAGCGAATATATGGAAAAACACAGTGTTGCACGACTGATAGGTGCACCTCCTGGTTATGTTGGTTATGAGGCAGGTGGCCAACTTAGTGAGTTGATTAGAAGGAAACCATACTCAGTGATTCTTTTAGATGAGGTAGAAAAAGCGCATCCTGACATATTTAATGTACTATTACAGGTGCTTGATGATGGTAGAATAACTGACGGTCAAGGTAGGACGGTCGACTTTAGAAATACTCTTCTGATTATGACAAGCAATCTAGGAAGTGTTGAAATTTTAAATGAAAATGATTCTGAAAAAAGAGAATTACAGGTTAATGAGGTTTTAAACGGATACTTTCGCCCTGAATTTTTGAATCGTATTGATGAAAAAATAATATTCGATAGACTTACAGAAAAAGATATTTCTGAAATTGTAAATCTTCAACTTGATAATTTAAAACAAAAGTTACGAGAAAAGTCATTAGAAGTTGAGTTCAGTGACGACGTTATTACGCAAATATCATCCGAGGGATATGACCCAATATATGGAGCTAGGCCCCTTAAAAGAACTATTCAAAAAAATGTATTAGATCCTTTGAGCCGTTCCATAATTAATGAAGAATTTAAAAGTGGTGATATTATTATGGTTTCCTTTGAAAGTGAAGGATTAGAATTTAATAAGAAATAAAATTACTTAAATTGTTTTTTAAAACAACTAATGCTATTACTGAATATTATTTACAATGGTTGCTAGGTTTTTTTAGATTACGTTGAGCTTTACAATGTCTAATAATAAACCATATATCATAGCTGAATCGAATTGGCTTGATGTTAAGTCAGAAAATTATGACTTAGCTGTTCTTCCGTGGGGAGCAACAGAAGCTCATAATTTTCACTTACCATATGCTACAGATAATATACAACTTGAAGCCATAGCGTCTGAGTCTGCAAGAATTGCTTGGGAGGAAGGCGCAAAAGTTGCTGTTTTACCTTGTATTCCTTTCGGTGTTAATACGGGTCAATTAGACATTAAACTATGTATCAATATGAATCCCTCGACTCAAACACTTGTTCTTTATGATATTATTGAATCAATTCAAGGGCAGGGAATTAAAAAGCTTGTAGTCCTTAATGGACATGGTGGAAATAATTTCAAACAGCAATTAAGGGAGCTTCAGTCAAAGTTTAAGAATATTTTTTTATCAACTGTAGACTGGTTTAAAGTCATAGATCCTAAAAGTATATTTGATGATCCAGGAGATCATGCAGATGAAGTTGAAACTAGTCTAATGTTGCATATTGCACCCAGTCTTGTATCCGACCTAGATCGTGCAGGAGATGGTTCAGTCAATGAATCGAGGATTACAGCAATTAACGAAGGCTGGGCATGGGCTCAAAGGGAGTGGCTCAAAGCGACGAATGATACCGGCTCCGGAAATCCCTCAAAGGCATCTGCAGAGAAGGGTGAAAGATTACTTAAAGAGTTATCTAAGAAATTAGCGGGTTTATATATCGAGCTATCTCATGCTGATATCACTGATCTATACAAAAGATAATAAGAGACTTTGAGAGATAAGAATTATTTATCACAATTGTATTTTTTTTCCTTCTATTTTTGCGGGTGGAATAGGGTTTACTTTTTTTCCAGGTTTTAGATTTGGCACTTTTAATCCTGGGCTTTCAAATTTAAAGCCCTCAAAACTTAGTTCTGATTCGTTAAGCTTTTCTAATTGAATTCTAGCTCTATCGGGAAGATTATTTTTTTGCTCTTGTGTATCTGCCGGACCTTCAAAGGTTATTTTACCCTGTAGGTCCTTTGTGATAATAGATGTTTTTCCATCACTTTTTTGAATTTCAATCGTTCCTTCATCGTCTCGATATATCATCTTTTGACTACTTGAGCCGAACATTTGACCTATTCCTGGTAAATTATCAAAACCTTCCAAGTCGAACATTCCTTGAAGATTTTCACGCATCTGCTTCTGCATTTCTTTTATTTGCTGTTCCAAATTCTGATCGTTACCAAATGGTAAAATATCGAAATTTATTCCTCCAAGGTCGCCGAAATCGAATTGATTTTTGAATATATTGTTTCCTTGTTCCTCCTTATCTTCGAACTGATCAGGCCGCTCTTTAAGGTTAACAGTTATAGTTTTTTTGGATCCTTTTTGTATAATACCAAGCTCTGCAATCTCCCCACCTTTTTGCTGGCTTATTAGGCGACTCAAGTCTGAAGGTGAAGCGATTTGATTGCCATTGAATTCGAAGATGATATCATGCTTTTTGATTCCAGCTTTAGAGGCGGGGCTGTCGGGGATAACCAGTTTAACTGCGGCCCCAGCTCCTACGGGAAGATCAAGCTGGTCGGCAAGAATTGGCTCAACCTTGGCAGTAACAACTCCTAGCCAGGCTTGCTTGCTCTCCTCAGCTAAGGATGAAGAAACACAGTAAATACTTACAAATATCAAACATGTATAGCTGAAAATTTTTCGGATTATTTGGTTGTAATTCATTTTTATTTATTAGGTATGGATTAGTCAGTTTTTATTGGTACATAAAAAAAGCGTTGGCTTGGAACATTTATTTCTATTACAGATCCATCGCTTTTATTTTTCCAAATAAATGAATCTGAGAATTGATATCTTACTGGTTGGTAAGGTATTCTATCTTTAGATATAAAAATATCCTCTCTAGAAACCCCTTCGAATGTGTTTTTAGTTTTGATAGGAACGAATCGGTTATCAACTTTTTTGTTAGGTTCGATAAGATTATTATTGGAAGTAGGTTTTAAATTATTTTTATTTGAATCATTGAGAAAAGTAAAAAACACTCCTATGAAGGCTATGAGAATGGCCGCGACAGCTGCCATTCTTTGAGGAAATATAGTATAAATAATTTTTTTATTTCTTCTTTCGTAATTAGCTTCACTCATCGGAGAATCAAAAATTCCATCAATTTTTAGGTGCAATTCGCGTTCTAACTTTGAGGGTTTGATGTCCTCAAGCCTTTTCTCTATTTCGTTTAGTTCATTATCCATAGACAATCTATATTAGTAAGCGTTTATCAATCCTGATTTGGTTTAAGAGTTTTACGTAATGCCTCAAGTGCGTATCGATACCTAGATGCTGCTGTATTAGCAGGAATTTTAAGAGTCTTGGAAATCTCTAAGAAGGTTAATTCCCCCCAAATTTTTAAGGTTACAACGTCTCGAAATTTTTCTGGAATTTTTTTTAGAGCTTTTGCAATTTCATCAGCCCGTTCCTTTTCAACTATTGATGAAGACTCAAACCAATTTAGTACTTGTTCAGATTCCCTGAAGACTTGATCAGAATTTTGCTCTCTTTTTTGCCTTCTGTTGGTTTTTCTGGCAAGATCGATTGCTGTATTTCTAATTGCTGTAAAAGCTAAAGGAAGTTGAGGTGGTGAAAATCCGTTAGTCTTATTAGAATATGATCTCCATAATCTCAAAATTGCCTCTTGAAGAACATCTTGAGCATCTTGCTCGTTGTTAGTTTTGCTCCTAGCAAATAACAGTAGCCGAGTCCCATTGTCATGAAACCATCTCTTCCAATCATTTGATAGGTTGTCATTCGTCATATTTGAGATATATAAAAATGAATACTATATAAGTAGCGTCACAATTTCATTTTTTCGTTAGTAATTTCCACAGCTAATGAAATTTGACAATATGATTGCAAAAATAAGACCCAAAAAATAAATATTAATGAATCAGGTAACTCTTTTGGTATTGGCTGCTGGCATGGGAAGCAGATATGGAGGGCTCAAGCAACTCGATGCTGTTGGGCCTAATGGTGAGACGGTGATAGACTACTCAGTGTTTGATGCGATTAGAGCGGGTTTTAGTAAAGTTGTCTTCATTATACGCGAAGAATTTAGTGACGATTTTAAGTCAATTGTTGGTGAAAAGTTTAAGGATAAAATTGATGTTGGGTATGCATATCAGAGTTTGGATTCTCTTCCAACAGGGTTCGAATTGTCTCCTACAAGAGTCAAGCCATGGGGTACAGGGCATGCTATCCTTTCGGCATGTAGCCAGATAAATGAACCTTTTGCCGTGATTAATGCGGATGATTTCTATGGAAAAGAAGCATACGAAAAGATTTTTGAATATCTATCGAATGTGGCAATAGATTCTTCTCCAGCTGAATTTTGTATGGTTGGTTATCCCCTAAAAAACACCCTATCTGAACATGGGTCAGTTTCAAGAGGAGTGTGTTTAGTTGATGACAACTGCAAATTGTTGTCTGTAAACGAATTGACTAAAATTCATGAATTAGATGGTGTAATTCTTAATAATTCCAATAATGAGAGATGCGCTGAACTAACAGGTGAAGAAATCGTTTCGATGAACATGTGGGGATTTAGTCAGCAAATTTTCAAACAACTTGATTATCTATTTGTGCAGTTTCTATCCGCTAATTCCCAAGATATTAAATCAGAATTCTATATTCCTTTTGCAGTGGATGATCTTATCAAATCAGATTCCGCAACCGTTCAAGTTCTTAGTACTAAGGGCAAGTGGTTTGGGGTAACCTATAAAGAAGATAAAGAAGAAGTTGAGGCAGCAATTTGTTCTTTAATATCAAGGGGCGATTATCCCTCTAAGATTATATAGTATTTTTAATATTTAAGTTCTTTTAAATTTTTATTTCCTAATAATCTACTATTTTTCTTCGAAAATATAAAAACCATAAAATAAACTTGCTATAAAATATAAAAACCATAAATTTAATATATACCACAAGTTGCAGGGAGGAAATCAAACCAAGCGACAAGATGTTAAAATTTTATAAAAATAGAATTACTAGGGCCTTTACTTTAGTGGAATCACTGGTGGCATTATCATTAATCTCAGGACTGGCTTCTGTGGGCTATGTTGGATTCGTAGAGATTAAAGCATCATCAAAAGCGGTTAAGCTTGAGCAGGATATTGCTGTTGTTAATTGTGCGCTCAACATATATCAGGCTCATGGAGGGACAATAGATTCAAGCGAATCTCCTCAAAATATCATAGATAAACTTAAAACGATTCCTTCTGATGAATCCATCAAAGAGATAATCGGCCTTCGTGACTCAATGATTGATCAACGATTAAGTGTCATTATGCAATCCGATAAAGACGCCAAAAGCAGAGAGCCCAGAGCTTTATGGGATGTTGATAATAATAAGTTTAAAATTTCTAGGATTGGTAAGAAGGGCATTAAAGCATTTATTCTCGATCAAAATTTATCGGCACATATTCAAGACAAAGAGAATAGAAACTCTAATTTAAAATTAGCCAAAAAAAGTAAATGGGTATGGGATTATGAGGATCATAGTTCTGATTTAGTTGATAAATTTTCACTGGTAAACCTAGCAACCTCTGATAGTTCGAAAGATCGAAAATCTGACGCTTATCAAGGAGCTTTAAAGTTGAATATGCCTTCGCTTAGTAGAATAGGAGGCAAGTACCCGCTCTTAGATTTTGAAAAATTTAGTCTTTTTATAAGTAATCCGAATCCAGAGAATTCTTCAAAAATATTTTATACCACCAATGGGAATCAATGGCTGCCTTATTCGGGTGAATCTATAACTGTTAATCCCGGAGATACTATAGCTGCTATGTCGGCAAGTTTGGAGCCAAGTTCATGGCTAGATAGTGGAACGAGTGTAAATACCTATAAATCTAACCCTGTGGAACTACAGTTGCTACTATCTGCTCTTGATAATCCAGTTGATTACAAAATGATGGGTGGTCGAATGGTTGAAGGGTCCAATCTAGTAAGATTTGGGTCGGAAATTTTTGTATCACTTCACAATAATGGTCAAATCCCAAAGCGATTTATTGACCCTGAAAAATTTAACATTCTTTGGTCTTTTGATGACACTAGAGGTATTAATTTTGGAGAAGGAAATTTGGTGGATGATTTCACTAGAGGTAATGCACAAACAAGTATCAGCCATTCCTTATCTACATGGGAAAGAAAGGATAGCTTGTCTTTAAATGTTGTTGCAAAGTCATTAGAACCTTCAATTTTTAATGATTCTAAAGTCTCGAGTATTTCAATTGGTATTAATAAGTTGTCGCTGGACACGCCTGTTAGCGATGTTTTAGAGAGTGATGACATAGGAGAAGGTGCAGGAATTGCATTATTCCCATCGAATAAAAGTGGAACGTTACCTGAAGGGTGGAGAATCTATTATACCACAAATGGGATTGATCCAGGGACTGATAAATTTGGTGAGCCTTTGCATGGTGCTTTGTATACCTCTCCAATTCCTCTCAAGAGTTCATACATGGAAGATTTTCGAATTAGAGCTCGAGTTTATGGTCCGCAAGGTTATTCAAATTGGTTTAGCCCGAGTATGCCAAAAATGTTTTCATTTAACCTCTGGAATGTGCCTGAATGGCATGGCTACGTTGGGGGGGTTTTTTATAAAAAAACCGTAGCGAGTTATCATAATATTCGTCAGCACAAGTTAAGAGGGGATGTTGATTCTACGTTTAATCCAGAAAAGGGTCTAAATGGGATTGGAAGAGCTATTGCGTTACAGCAAGATGGTAAGGTCATAGTTGGAGGAGAGTTCACAACTGCAAACGGAATGAAAAGTAATCGGATTGTTAGATATGACCTGAGTGGAAAGGTAGACAAAACATTCTCAATTGGAGAGGGATTTGATGATGATGTTTTGGCATTAGCTATACAGCCAGATGGTAAAATAGTGGTTGGTGGAAAGTTTCAAAAATTTAACGGTGAATATAGAATGGGGCTTGCCCGATTAAATAATGATGGTTCAGTGGATCAAGATTTTAATGTTGGGAGGGGAGTTCATACCGATCAAAATGGTTGGGTTCATAGTCTAGCTATCCAAAAAAAAGGATGGTCTAATTATACTAGTGAGCCAAATGATCCATTTAAGATAATTGTTGCTGGATGTTTTACCCGGTACAATAATTTTCCTGCATTTAGTTTGGCCAGGATTGATCTTAACGGGCGTTTGGATATGTCATTCGATACCTCTATAGGGGTTCAGGGTATTGTCCACGGAGTATGTGTACAGGATGATGGAGGGATTGTAATTGGAGGTAATTTTGAAAAATATGATGATGTTAAAAGGAAGAATATTGCTCGTGTAATTGCTGAGTCGGGAAGGATTGATCGAAGTTTTGATCCAGGCTTAGGTACGAGCTCACCAGTGTACACTGTTAATTCATACAGAGATGGGAAAATCTTTATTGGTGGATCATTCAACAAATTTAATGAAATTGCTGTATCAGGTGTTGCGAGATTACTTGTGGATGGCTCTCATGATGAGTCTTTTCATTTTAATAATGAGGTTGTATATAAAAATTGGACAGCTCACTCCTCATATATTTCTGCGGAAGGAAATGTTTATGTTGGCGGTGAAATAATTATTAATGATGAATCCGATGAGTGTAGACCTTTTATAAAATTAGGTTCTAATGGGACAGTTACTAACGATTATATACCGGAAAAACTACGGAACGGTTCTGTTGTATATGCTATCACTGAAAGATCAAATGGCAGGGCTATCATCACTGGAAAATTTC
>MDTG01246041.1_pt1 | contig 15700 bp, 14 predicted proteins | sample 811421 | NCBI WGS metagenome assembly MDTG01 (sample SAMN05326645, study PRJNA326480) | marine metagenome | isolation source: seawater | place: Pacific Ocean: South East | collected 2011
AAATTTAATGAAAATTTAATGAAAATTTAATGAAAATTTAATGAAAATTTAATGAAAATTTAATGAAAATCAGTACTTTTCACTCCGAATTTCGCAAACCTTATATAATGGCAATTTTAAACGTTACACCTGATTCTTTTTACGATGGTGGGTTATTTTACGGTAAAAATAATGATATTGAGCTTGATTTGGTATTGAAAAAAGTCGATGAGCTTATCAAGAGCGGGGCTGATATCATAGATGTAGGTGGAGAATCAACCAGACCCGGTGCTATACCTGTTCCTATTCAAGAAGAATTAGATAGAGTAGTGCCTGTAGTTGAAACTATAGTCGATCGTTTTGGTGCTATAGTTTCGGTGGATACAAGCTGCCCAGAAGTCATAAACGAATCAGCAAATGCTGGAGCAGATATGATTAATGATGTCAGAGCTCTCACTAGGCTAGGAGCTGTCGAGGCAGTTGCTAAATCGGGTCTCAATGTTTGTCTCATGCATATGTCTGGAGAACCCAAAAATATGCAGCTTAAACCAAGTTATATTGATGTTGTAGCTGAAGTAAGTGGATTTTTATTAGATCGCATAAGTGTCTGTGAGTCAGCAGGAATTCAAAGAAATAAAATACTCATAGATCCTGGATTTGGTTTTGGAAAAAATCTTGAGCATAATTTAATGATATTTCGAAATTTAACTAAATTAAGTGCTTTAGGTTTCCCTATAGTTGTAGGCTTATCTAGAAAATCTATGATAGGCTCAATTTTGAATAAAGCTACAGATGACAGATTATTTGGAAGTATAGCTATGGCGATGCTGGCAGTACAAAAAGGAGCTCAAATACTTCGAGTGCATGATGTAAGTGCTACAGCTGACGTATTGAAAATTATGAGCGCAACAGAATAAAGAGATATTAAATGGCACAGAAAAAATTCTTCGGTACAGATGGTATCAGGGGTAGAGTAGGAGTAAATCCTATAACAGCAGATTTCATGTTAAAGCTTGGATGGGCATCTGGCAAAGTTTTTAGTGAAAAAAGTGAAGGTCGAAAACTCATTATAGTGGGTAAAGATACCCGTGTATCAGGATATATGTTCGAATCAGCAATTCAGGCCGGACTTATTGCAGCAGGAGTTGATGTTGCTCTTTTAGGCCCTATGCCAACACCAGCTATTGCGTATTTAACTAGAACTTTTCGAGCTCAAGCAGGTATTGTAATTAGTGCCTCACATAACCCTTTTTATGATAACGGCGTTAAATTTTTTGGTGCTGATGGGTTTAAGTTACCCGATACAGTTCAGGAAGCCATAGAGTCTTATCTTGATAAACCTCTTGTAACAGAAAATCCATCGAAATTAGGTAAAGCGTTCAGAGTAGAGGATGCTGCGGGTCGATATATTGAGTTTTGTAAGGGAACACTTCCGCCTGGTGGTAACTTAAATGGTCTCAAGATTGTCGTCGATTGTGCTAATGGGGCAACATATCACACAGCACCTATGGTTCTGAGGGAGCTGGGGGCAGCCGTCGTCGAGCTAGCTGTTAAACCTGACGGTTTTAATATCAACGAAAGTTGCGGATCTACGCAACCAGCTATACTTCAAGACGCAGTCTTAAAAGAAAATGCTGATATGGGAATAGCTTTCGATGGCGATGGCGACCGGGTAATGTTCGTTGACCATAAAGGATCGCTGGTAGACGGGGATGAGCTTATATTTGTTATCGCCAAATATAGACACCAGAATGGTGGATGTAGCGGAGTTGCTGGGACACTAATGAGCAATTTAGGTATGGAAAATTCTCTCAGTGAATTGGGTATTCCATTTTTGCGAACAAAGGTTGGTGATCGTTATGTTATTGAAGCATTACGAGATAGGGGCTGGCAACTAGGAGGAGAAAGTTCGGGACATATTATATGTAGTGATCTTACCACCACCGGAGATGCTATTGTTGCTGCATTGCAAGTTTTATATGCAATGAGAGATACATCTGTACCACTAAATACATTAAAAAAGGAGATGCAGAAATATCCTCAAGCTGTGCTTAACGTTCCCATTGAGGATGATTTTAATATAACAAATCATCCGCTAATTATTGAAGCAATTGATAAAGCTGAAACAGACCTTCAAAACACCGGTAGGATATTAATTCGACCTTCTGGAACCGAACCGCTCGTGAGAGTAATGGTTGAAGCGAGCGATCCAGAGATGGTCGATAAGATTGTGAACAGAGTAGCAAAAGTTGTTGCAGCAGAAGCTGGAAAAACCTCTAAATAATAATGATTACCTATTAACTAAGACAGACTTCAAAGATGATTGCTTAATTTACTCTAGTTGAATAATAATAGCATCTCAGATAAGATTGCGCCTTCTTAGGGATAGAGTAATCATTTAATATGTATCGCCCCCTTATAGCTGCAAATTGGAAAATGAATGGCAACAAAAAAAGTGTGTCAGACTTAGCCACACAAATGTTTGATTTGCATTGTGATGCAGATGTTGTAATTTTTCCTCCTTATGTATTGATAAATAGTCTAGTTCAAGCTTTTTCAGATACAGCCATTAAAGTGGGAGGGCAGAATATATCTGAGTATGATTCTGGAGCATATACTGGTGAAATCTCATCTGTGATGCTTAAAGATATAGGTTGTGAATACTGCCTCGTGGGGCACTCTGAAAGAAGACATCTCTTTGGCGAAGATAACTCTCAGGTTGCAAGTAAGTTCTATCAGTCAAATAGAGTTGGATTGAACCCAATTCTGTGTTTAGGTGAAACACTCGAACAACGAGAGAAAAATCAAACTATTGATACTATTAGTTCACAAATAGAGGCTGTATTAAAATATAGCGAGAAAAATTTACCATCAGCTATGCTTATAGCTTATGAGCCTGTTTGGGCCATAGGATCGGGAAGTCCCGCAGGTCTTGATCAAATAAAGAACGTGCATCAATATATTAGAAGTAAACTACATTCTTACGAAATAGAAGCAAGAATTCTCTATGGCGGCAGTGTCACTTCTAGAAATGCCGGAGATCTTCTTAAAGAATCAGAAGTAGATGGACTACTGATAGGCGGAGCGTCCTTAGATGCTGAGCTGTTTGCTCAAATATGTAAGCTAGCATAAATAATTAATTTAATAATTTGGTTAAAAGAAAATGGAAAAATTTACATTAATCGTACACATACTTACCGGTATTGCAATCATCGGTATGATTTTACTGCAACAAGGTAAAGGTGCGGAAGCAGGCGCATCATTCGGATCTGGTGCCTCACAGACTATGCTTGGGAGTGTTGGTAGTTGGAATTTTTTTAGCAAAGTAACAGCAATTCTTGCAACAGTATTCTTCATCACAAGCTTCGGATTGGCAGTGATAGCCAAAGACCGTATAGCTGTTACAGACGAGATTCTGCCCAGTCTAGAGGCCATCGAGGAGTCGATAGAAACAGATCTTCCAGAAATTGATATTTCTCAAGAATCCTCTGACCTACCAGAATGATATCAATGAATTGCCCAAGTGGTGGAATTGGTAGACACGCTATCTTGAGGGGGTAGTGGCGAAAGTCGTGCCGGTTCAAGTCCGGCCTTGGGCACCATTCTATTTTTATACCTCTCTAAACCCTTATCCTCGTTATGTTTCAGACAGTATCAATATAAAAATATCTAAACGTAGACTAAATCAACCCCACGGGGGAGCTATTTTTAGTGGCTACATATAATAGTACCCCCCTAATCATTTAAAAGCTGAATTTGAAAAACCAACAAATATAAAAATGCCCGAAAATATCCCGGCACTCTGGGGGCCATGTGATAACAATAAGTGTCATATCAGTTTACTAAATATTACAAGTGCGCTCTCACCCACAAAATAGTATTATTTCAATATGAAAAATCTATTTTAATTTTTTGAGGTTTAATAAGCAAAATGAGTCCGTCTAAAGTTAAGTTGCTTGCTCATGCTTCTATATTGATAGAAGTAGATGGTAAAAAGATTCTTACTGATCCTTGGTTTTTTGGGACTGCCTTTAACGACGGATGGGAGCTTCTACCAAAGCCTGACTTGGAGGCCATTAAATGTGATATTAATGATGTCGACATCATTTGGATTTCCCATGAACATCCAGATCATCTTCATTTTCCTACATTAAAATGGATTGCAGGATTTCTTAAAAAAGACGTAGAAATATATTTACAAGAAAATAATAGTAATAAAATTTTTAAGGCTCTTAAGAAGCTAGGCTACAAGAGCTTTATTTCAATGCCTCACCTAAATAAAATCGATATTACTCCCAATGTAAAGCTGGCTTGTTATGCGCATAGACATTTAGATTCTAGCCTTGCAGTTTTCGTCAAAAGTAATTTTTGGCTACTTAATATCAATGATACTGAACTTAATGAACATGATACAGAAATTATAAGAAAAAAATTTGGAACACCAACGGTGTTGTACAATCAATTTTCAATTGCTGGTTCAAATGGAGTCGAAGCAGATCTGAAGCTAGATTCTACTTCTATTTTAGATAAGATGAGACAGCATCATGAAAGCTTAAACGCAAAAATTACAATTCCATTCGCATCGTTTGTAAGATTTTCACGCTGCGATAACATCTTTATAAATAATTACTCAAATACGGTTTTTGATGCAAAAAATGTCTTCCAAGAAAGCGGTTTGCAGCTTGTTTTTCAGTCAATTGGAGGAGATTACTTAGAATGGCAGGATACTAACGAATATCCATTCAACTGTACAAAGATTGACGAAGATGGACAAAAATTCTTTGCTAGTGAAGTTATAGATGAAAAAGATACGTATAATTATACAATCGTGTCCACAGAGGAAGTTAAAAAGGAAATAGAACAGCGCACTTGTGATTGGAAAAAAGTGACAAACCCTTTAGTCTGGAAGCTTATTAAATTAGATCCGGTTTTTTTTCGAATTATCGATTGGGGCAATGAGGTATGGAAAGTTGATTTTGCGAAGAATACATTCACTAGGGCTTCAGCCACAAAAAAATTCGACATTTCAATAGCTTCACAACCGTTATGGCATGCATTCAAAACACCTTTTGGTATTCAAACATTAGGTGTTTCCGGTAGATATAAATTTGCTGAAAGATTTGACAATGTACCCAAGAAATGGAAAAAAATAAGGATACTATCTTCTCTTTATAATGCAGAGATTTATTTAAGCATTTCAGGATTATTTTCACGTCAAATAGTTGCTTGGATATGGAAAAGGAGACATGGCTTGATTTATCAAATACTCCAACAGTTACGAAGATTTCAGGGTGCTCAATAGATTATTTAATCCAATACAAGCTGAATTTATTTCTAGGGATTTACAGTAATCGAATTTTTATAGATACCCTTTGTAAAAGAAAATATCTTCCTAAGGTGTTGAGGATTGAGCGTTTGGCTTTGACCAAAAATATTATTAATATAAATGGTGGATTTCAATTTTTGTATAAGGAGAAATAATCATAATAAAAAATCAATATAATGTCAGTGAGGTCATCGAAATGGCTTGGTGTGATAAAACTTCCTTTGATGATATAAAAGATATAACAGGCTTGGCAGAACAGGATGTAATTAAAATAATGCGGTCACATTTGAAGCTATCTAGTTTTCGTCTCTGGAGAAAGAGAGTATCAGGAAGAGGCTCAAAGCATAAGAAACTAGGAACTTTTTAGGGAGATCTAAGAAAAATTAAATTAAATTTAATGAATTAAAAATCATTTACTCAGGGGCTTTTATGGATATTGAGACTAAATTGATTCATGCTGGTTTTGAGGATGACCCAACAACTCGAGCTGTCGCCGTACCTATTTACCAAACTACATCTTATAGCTTTCGCGATACTCAGCATGGAGCCGACCTTTTTGATTTAGCAGAGCCAGGTAACATATATACCCGTATTATGAATCCAACCACTGATGTACTCGAGCAGCGGATGGCATCACTAGAGGGAGGTATTGGCTCTTTAGCTATGGCATCTGGCATGGCAGCTATTACAGCGGCTATTCAGACACTTGCCTCCAGTGGAGATAATATTGTTAGTGTGAGCCAACTTTATGGCGGTACATATAATTTCTTTATGCACTCTCTGCCAAATCAAGGGATTACGGTTCGTATGGCATCAGGGGACAATATTCAAGCGCTAGAGGCTTTGATAGACGAAAATACAAAAGCGGTTTTTTGTGAATCTATAGGTAATCCTGCTGGTAATATTGTTGACATAAAAAGTTTATCGAAAATGGCCCATAAACATGGAGTTCCAGTGATAGTAGATAATACTGTTGCTACACCTATTTATTGTCGTCCGTTTGAGCAAGGGGCGGATATTATCATTCATTCTTTGACAAAATATATTGGTGGGCATGGTACATCAGTGGGTGGAATTATTGTTGATTCTGGTAATTTTCCCTGGAAAGACCATCCACGTTTCCCTGTATTTAATGAGCCAGATCCATCTTACCACGGTGTGATATATGCGGATGCTATGAGAGAGGCTGCATTTATCGGTCGTGCACGAGTAGTTCCACTGCGCAATATGGGAGCTACAATTTCACCATTCAATTCATTTTTAATTTTACAAGGTCTTGAAACCCTTGCCTTACGAATGGAGCGGCATACTGAAAATGCCCTCAGAGTTGCTCAGTATTTAAATACACATAAATTGGTTAGCTGGGTCAACTATGCCGGCCTCAATGATAATAAATATTATCAACTTGCTCAAAAAGTTACCTCTGGTAGACCATCAGGTATATTAAGTTTTGGAATCAAGGGTGGAGAAGAGGCTGGTATTAAGTTCATCGATAGCCTGAAGCTTATCAAGAGATTAGTAAATATAGGCGATGCTAAATCACTAGCATGCCACCCTGCAAGCACTACTCATCGGCAACTAGACGACAATGAGCTTGAATCAGCTGGAACTAGTAGAGAAATGATTCGTATTTCTGTAGGCATAGAATTTGTTGATGATATCATCAAAGATATCAATCAGGCTTTAGAGAATACATAAAAATTGTAGACTTAGTGATTTAAATAATGATGAAGGAGTTTCTCTTGTTTAAAAAAAAGCTGGCAACAATTACTCTGTTAGGCATACTTTTGGGCGGCTGCATATTTACTAATTCTGAGCCACCAAGTAATCAATCTAATATTTGTTCTATATTTGATGCACATCCAGATTGGTATAATTATGCACTAGAATCCGAAAAAAAATGGGGTACAAGTATCGCAGCACAGATTGCTTTTATTAAACAAGAGTCGTCCTTCAGGCATGATATAAGACCGCCAAGAAATAAGTTGCTTGGAATTATCCCCTGGTTTAGGTCTTCCTCAGCATATGGCTATGCTCAGGCTCAAGATGCGGTATGGTCAGAATATGAAGAGGAGAGAGGCTCGCTTTTTTCAAGAAGGTCTCACATGAAGTATGCAACAGATTTTGTTGGTTGGTACAATAAAAAAAGCCAATCCAGACTGGGTATTAGCCAGACTAATATAGAGCATCTTTATCTAGCTTATCATGAGGGACGTGGCGGTTATAAAAGAAAAACATACCTCAAAAAAAAATTACTTCGGAAAACGGCGAAAAAAGTTAGTCGCCAAACAGATATTTTTCAAGGACAACTTCAGGCTTGTGAGAAAAAATATAAATGTAGACATTTTTTTCAGGTATGGCCAATTTGTAGTTAGATTAGCTTAAGTCTTATCTAAATAAAAGCGCTACAAAAAAATAAATGATTAAGCAAAAGACTAGGTATTAGAAGGGTTTGCCTTGACCGCAGTCAACGGTGGCCCTATAATCTTCGACCCTATATTAACGTCCGCATATAATTAGACACATGATAATTTAAGATGGGGAAGTAATATTGTTACTCTCGTAGCTACGAGTTGTAGAAATTTGTTGCGGGGTGGAGCAGTCTGGTAGCTCGTCGGGCTCATAACCCGAAGGTCGTTGGTTCAAATCCAGCCCCCGCTACCAAATATACGCATAGGATAATATACCTATGTTTGAGAGCTGAAGAAGTTCTCCTAACAAAAAGCCCCTTTTAGGGGCTTTTTGTTAGGAGAAGACTTGTTGTCTTCGCCAGAATAATATGAGTTAGATTAATGACTACAAAAGAGGAAGCCCTGAAAGAACTAGTTACCCCAGTAGTATGTGCACTAGACTGTATTTTTTGGGGCCTACAGTATAAACCCTCTAGAAGAAACACTATCTTGAGGTTGTACATTGATAAGGATCCTATTACTGTAGAAGACTGCGAAAAGGTAAGTCGCCAAGTAGCAAGTTTGCTGGACGTAGAAGATATAATAGCTGATGGATATACACTCGAGGTATCTTCTCCAGGTATGGATAGACCTCTTTTTACACTGGATCAATATAACCAGTTCAGAGGAAGCGAGATTTCCTTGAGGCTCCGTTTACCTTTTGCTGGTAGGAGAAATTTTAAAGGACTATTAGATGGTGTTGAGGGAGAAAAAATTTTGCTGATGTCCGAAGGTCAAGAATTTATTTTCTCGATTCAAAATATTGAAAAAGCGAATATTATTCCAAATTTTGAGGGTAGTTATGAGGCTAAAAAATGAATAAAGAGATCCTGATGGTGGCAGAAGCCGTATCAAATGAGAAGGGTGTATCACCCGAAGTTATATTTGAAGCTATAGAGTCCGCACTAGTAACAGCGACAAAAAAACGTTACGACGAAGATTCTAATATACGCGTAACTATAGATCGCGAAACAGGTAATTACGAATCTTTTAGATGGTGGGACATCATTGATGACGATACTATGGCTGAACTAGGTACTCAGTTTACCCTTGAAGAGGCGCATGAAAAAGATTCTAGCCTCAAAGCTGGCGATATTTTCGAGGAAAAAATTGAAGATGTTGGATTCGGTCGCATAGCTGCTCAAACAGCCAAACAAGTTATTGTTCAGAAAGTAAAAGATGCTGAAAGGGCATTGGTCGTAGAGATGTTTATCGATCAAGTCGGAGAGCTAGTAAGCGGAACTGTAAAAAAAGTTACAAGAGATAATGTTCTTGTTGATCTAGGAAATAACGCTGAAGGAATTTTACCACGTGAAGAATTAGTAGGCCGCGAAGTTTTTCGAGTGAACGATAGAGTTAGAGCTATATTGCAAGGGATAAATTCAGAAAATAGAGGGCCACAGCTTTTTCTCAGTCGTAAATGCAATGCAATGTTGACAGAATTATTTAGTATCGAAGTCCCAGAGATAGCTGAGCAGGTAATTGAAATTCGTGGAGCTGCTAGAGATCAGGGCTCACGTGCGAAAATTGCTGTGAAAACTAACGATGGCAGAATTGATCCTATTGGCGCATGCGTAGGTATGAGAGGAGCAAGAGTTCAAGCCGTCTCTAATGAACTTGATGGCGAAAGAATTGATATAGTTTTATGGGATGATAATCCAGCACAGCTTGTTATAAATTCAATGGCGCCAGCTGAAGTTGAGTCGATAGTTGTAGACGAAGAATCAAATTCGATGGATGTAGCTGTTTCAGAGAGTTCTTTGGCAATGGCTATTGGAAGAAGCGGACAAAATGTTCGACTAGCGTCTGAGTTAACTGGCTGGAAAATAAGTGTCATGACAACTGATGAAGCTATAGGAAAACAGAATAAAGAAGTGCTTACCTTGATTGATTTATTTAAAGAAAAGCTAGATATAGATGAAGATATTGCAACAGTCCTTGCTGAGGAAGGATTTGCTTCTCTTGACGAGGTAGCCTATGTGCCAATAGAAGAGATGGCAAACATAGATGGGTTCGATGAAGATTTAGTTGAAGAGCTTAGAGCAAGAGCTAAGGATGCTCTGCTGACTATGGCCTTAGCTCCTGAAGAGACATCCCAAAAACCTGCAGAGGATTTACTTAGTATGGATGGGATGGATCAGAAGCTTGCAGCTAAATTAGCTACTTCAGGTATCATTACAATGGAAGATTTAGCAGAACTGGCGGTTGATGACTTATTAGATATAGATAATATCGATGAAAAAAGAGCAGCTGAATTAATTATGACAGCACGTGCTCCTTGGTTTGTTGACCAAAAATAAGAGTTTACTTGAATAGTTTAAATTGAGGAATATTAATGGCTAACGTTATCGTAAGCGAACTTGCCAAAGCTGTTGGAACACCTGTAGAAAGTCTTCTTAATCAAATGAAGGGGGCTGGCCTTACTCAAGATCATGCTGACGCGATTGTGAGTGATGAGGAAAAACAAATATTATTAGCCTATCTTAAAAGCTTGCATAATGATAAATCTAGAGATCCAAAAAAAATTACGCTTAAAAGGAAGACTCTTAGCACTCTAAAAACGAGTGCTGGAAGAAAAACAGTTAATGTTGAGGTGCGAAAAAAAAGAACCTATGTGAAGCCCGATGAGGATCAATTATCCAAAATAAACCAACCTAATGATGAAAACAAATTATCAGACTCAGCTCCGGCTGGTTCCGAAGATAAACGTCAAGCCTCTATTATTGCTAATAAAAAACTAGATGATGATAGCGAAAGAGCGTCAGAAAAAAATTTAGTTGATGAAACTCAAAATGAAAAACCTAATAACCTAAAAACACCAATAGAGTCAAAAAAGAAAACTGATTTACCTGTCCTAGATAAAAGTATTATTGAGCAAGAAAAACCAAAAAAACACCAAAAAAATTATACTACTGTACCAATTGATGATGATAAAGAAGAGGACCTAAAAAAGCCAAAAAAACGAGCATCAATAAAAGAATCAAAGCAAAAAATTATCGATTTGTTAAAGGCGGTCGATGACGAATCAGAAGAAGAGAAAAAGCCTCGTCTGCGAACTAGCACCAAGGTCGCAAAAATTAAAAATGTCCATACTTTCAAAAAACCTACAAAAAAAACTATTTATACTGTAGAGGTTCCGAAAGAAATTTCAGTTATTGATTTGGCACAAAAAATCTTTGTCAAAGCAAACGTCGTTTTAAGGACATTGATGAACTTAGGATCCAATGTTTCAATTAATGAAGCTTTAGATCAAGATACTGCAATCCTTGTTATTGAGGAACTAGGTCATAACGCTGTTGCTCTTTCTGAGACAAAAGAGGAAGAAGCACTAATAGATAACTTACAATTAAATTCCCATGAAATTTTAAGACCAAGGGCGCCAGTCGTAACAGTTATGGGCCATGTTGATCACGGTAAGACATCATTGCTCGACTATATAAGAAAAAGTCGTGTTGCTTCAGGTGAGGCAGGAGGTATTACTCAGCATATTGGTGCATATAATGTGAGCACTCCAAAAGGTATGGTAACCTTTTTGGATACACCAGGGCATGCAGCTTTCACAGCAATGCGCGCACGTGGTGCAAAAAGTACAGATGTAATTATTTTAGTTGTCGCAGCAGATGATGGAGTTATGCCCCAAACTGAGGAGGCTATTCAACATGCTCGTTCAGCAGATGTAGCTCTTATTGTAGCTATAAATAAAATCGATAAAGAAGGCTCTGATCCTGAGAAAGTGACTAATGAGTTGTCAGCTGTAGGAGTAATTTCTGAGAAGTGGGGCGGTGACACCCAGTTTGTTGAGGTCTCAGCACAAACAGGTGAAGGTATAGATAACTTAATAGAGGCGATCCTTCTGCAAGCAGAGCTTCTTGAGTTAAGCGCATCTCATACAGCACCCGCGAGAGGTGTTGTTATTGAATCTAGGTTGGAGAAAGGACGTGGTACCGTTGCGACTATTCTGGTTCAGTCAGGGAAGCTCATTAAGGGTGATTACGTTCTTGCAGGCGAGAGTGTTGGACGTGTTCGCGCAATGAATGATCAGTCTGGAAAAGAAGCAAAAGATGCTGGACCTTCTATTCCAGTCGAAATTTTAGGCTTAGACACACCGCCAGCTGCAGGTGACCAATTCCTCGTAGTTGATAATGAAAAGAAGGCTAGGGAATTAGCGGAAGTTAGACAAAACAAAACCAGAAATGAAAGTGCCCACTTAAAAAAATCTACAAAACTGGAAGAAATGTTTTCTCAGTTTGATGGAGGTGAAGAAAAAAGTAGGTTGCCCGTTGTTATTAAAACAGATGTAAGAGGATCCCTAGAGGCCATAATTACTGCTGTTAAAGAAATGGGTAATGATGAAGTAGAGGTTGAAATTATATATTCAGGCGTTGGAGGAATAAGTGAGTCTGATATCAATCTAGCAATATCATCACATGCTGCAGTTATAGGTTTCAATGTTAGAGCAGATAATTCTGCGCGTCGTTTGTCGGAATATGAAGGCCTTGATTTAAGGTACTACAGTATTATATATAATGTTTTAGACGATATACGGCAAGCTTTAGGGGGTTTGCTGTCTCCAGAAAAACGTGAGGTTATCCTTGGTATTGCTGAAGTCAGAGATATTTTTGGATCACCTAAATTTGGAGCCATTGCTGGTTGTATGGTGATAGAAGGTTCGGTATTTCGAAATAAACCAATTCGTGTTTTAAGAGATAATATAGTCATCTATGAGGGAGAGTTGGAATCATTGAGACGATTTAAAGATGAGGCAAGTGAAGTTCGAAATGGTGTTGAATGTGGGATTGGTGTAAAGGACTACAATGACATTAAAGCTGGTGATCAAATCGAAGTTTATGAGATTACAGAAATAGCTCGAAAGTTATAAAAAGGTAAAGATTTATGCCAAGAGAGTTCACTCGAAAAGATAGAGTATCAGACGCTATTCAAAGAGAATTATCTCAATTAATTCGCAACGAAATAAGAGATCCCAGATTAAAGATGACAAATATTACAAGTGTAGAGGTCAGCCGAGATCTCAGTAATGCAAAAGTTTTTGTAACATTTGTTGGGTCTATATCAGAGGAGCAAGGAAGAGATGTTACTGAAGTTTTAAATGGTGCAGCAGGGTTTTTGAGAACCAAGATTGCTACTGGAATGCAACTAAGGATAGTTCCAAAAATTAAATTCATCTATGATAATACAGGTAAAAAAGGTCATGATTTAGCCGCCCTCATAGAAAAATCCATACAATTGGATGAACAAAAAAAATCTACATTAAACCAAAATAAAAAAGATTTCGAGAAGGATAACTAATATTGGGGCGACGCAACAAAGGACGTCAAGTAAATGGAATTTTTTTGCTAAATAAGTCATTGGATATTTCTTCAAACGGTGCCTTACAGAGAGTAAAATATATATATGGAGCAGCAAAGGCGGGTCATACTGGAAGCCTCGATCCCTTGGCTACAGGAGTTTTGCCAATTTGTTTTGGTGAAGCAACAAAGTTTAGCCAGTTTCTTTTGGATGCCGATAAAAAATATACTGCGACATTTAAATTTGGAATTTCAACTTCTAGCGGCGATGCTGGAAGTCATATTATATCAAAAAAAGGCGCTGAAAAATTGGGTATAAAAGAAATAAATGATACCTTGAAAATGTTTCGTGGAAAAATTCTTCAAGTTCCTTCAATGTACTCTGCACTCAAACATGAGGGAGTACGTCTCTATGATCTTGCTCGTAAGGGTATAAGCGTAGATAGAAAAGCAAGAAATGTTGAAATATATTCATTAGAAACTGTTGATTTTCGCTCTGGTAGCTTTCCGGAATTAGATTTAGAAATTCATTGCAGTAAAGGTACCTATATTAGGAGTCTAGCTGAAGACATTGGCGATTCATTAGGATATGGCGCCTTCGTGTCAAAGTTACATAGAAGGGCTGTAGGTAGATTTAATGAAAATGATTCAATAACACAGAAAGAATTAGAACTAATAAAGGATTCAGACTCTGTAAATAAATTGGATTCGCTTCTGAAGCCAGTTGATTCTGGCATTCAGCACTTACCTGAGGTGCACCTAACTGAAAACGCAACTTTTAATTTTTGTCAAGGACAACCTGTAAAACAACCTCAGGTATTTCGCGACTGCAAAGAAGGAGATATAGTGCGCGTTTTCCAACAAGAAGGGTCATTTATAGGTGTTGCTGAGGTGTTTGCCGATGGAAAAATCACGCCAAAACGTTTAATAGTTTGATTTAGTGTAAGATGTAGTTAATTGGGTACCTGTAAATATGCATGGGCACCTTACCTTTTAAACAGCATATTGGAGATATATATGTTAAGTCCAGAAGAAAAAAGTGTAATAGTGGAAGAAAACTCTACAACTAAAAATGATACAGGCTCACCAGAAGTGCAGATATCCTTATTAACAGCAAATATCAATAAACTTCAGGGCCATTTCAGTGATCACAAGAAAGATCATCACTCACGCCGTGGATTAATTCGTATGGTAAATCAACGGAGAAAGCTGCTTGATTATTTAAAAATTAAAGATATTGCACGTTATGCACAGCTTATTAAAAAGCTTGAGTTACGGAGATAAGAGTGTTTTGGCATAGTCTGTCTGAAATGCTTAAAATAAAAGGAAGTTGACGAGATATCCTTATATCTAATCGCTGATCGAGTTATCTATAATTAGCTTAAAAATAATTTTTTTTACAAAGTATTATTATATTGAGTGCTTATTGGTAACACTAACAGTCTGTTTTGGGTAACTCAAAAGCTTTATGATTCGGAAAACCATTAGGAATATAATTATATGAGACCTGTAATAAAAACATTCGAGTATGGAAATCATACTGTAACACTTGAAACTGGACGTATTGCACGTCAAGCAACAGCTGCGGTTTTATGCACCATGAATGAAACTTCTGTGCTTTGTACAGTTGTAGCAAATAAAGAAGCCAAAGATGGACAAGATTTTTTTCCTTTAGGTGTCCACTATATTGAGAAAGCTTATGCAGCCGGTAAAATTCCCGGTGGATTTTTTAAACGTGAGGGTCGACCTAACGAGAAAGAAACACTCACATCCCGCCTAATTGATCGACCGATTAGGCCACTTTTTCCGGATGGTTTTAAGAACGAAGTACAAGTAGTTTGTACCGTCATTTCTGCTGAAAAAAATATTGATCCAGATATCGTAGCTATGATTGGCGTTTCAGCAGCCTTATCAATATCTGGAATTCCATTTAATGGCCCTGTAGGTGGTGCTCGTGTTGGATACAAGTCAGATATAGGCTTCATGCTTAATCCTACTTACTCTGAATTAGCTGAATCAGAATTGGATATGGTAGTAGCTGGTACTCAAGATGCTGTGCTGATGGTAGAGTCTGAGGCAAGTGAGCTTCCTGAAGATACTATGCTGGGAGCAGTGCTATTTGCGCATCAAGAGATGCAGACCGTGATTAAAGTTATTTCTGATTTAGCCGATTCAGTATCTAAACCAAGTTGGAACTGGAAGCCTGCCTCAGAGAACTCAGAGCTGGCAAAAGCTCTAAATGAAAAAATTGGAAATGATCTTGATGATGCTTACCGTACTATTGATAAACAAGATCGAGTTTCGCAATTAGATGTTCTTAAAGCTGACGCAATGAATCTGGTCAATGAAATTGACGATATCAGCGAGGAAGATGTACGAGACGGCTTTAAAAAACTTGAGAAAAAAATAGTTCGTGGTCGAATTACAAGGGGCGAACCAAGGATTGACGGCAGAGACAGTAAGACTGTCAGAGTAATTAATGTAGAAACTGGCCTTCTTGCAAAGGCTCATGGAACAGCTTTGTTTACCCGGGGAGAAACTCAAGCGTTAGTTACAACAACTCTCGGGTCAATGAGAGATGTGCAATTAATTGATGCGCTCGAGGGCAAACGAGAGGACCCTTTCATGCTTCATTATAA